>Ga0247608_10000311_pt1 | contig 83642 bp, 79 predicted proteins | sample 176DNAGHGlowgp2_FD_193490 | JGI IMG/M metagenome (GOLD analysis project Ga0247608, IMG submission 193490) | Sheep rumen microbial communities from Palmerston North, Manawatu-Wanganui, New Zealand - 1766 DNA GHGlow gp2 | ecosystem: Host-associated > Mammals > Digestive system > Stomach > Rumen ... | reverse complement strand
GAACTATCAACAACTAGTATGATGTCATATTTTCTATTTTCGTCATGTTTTCGAATGGAATTAACTTCGAATGTAATCCTAGCCTTGCCAGTGTCGGCCCATTCGGCGGATTTGATAACCTTCCAGGCGCCGGGGTCGGAGTTTTCGTAATTAGTATGTTCGGAAAAAAATTCAACAGTTCTGACGGGTACGCCCTCGGCATTGGTATTTAGAATGAGAGAAGTGATAAGGGAAGCGCCAAAAATTGCAAACAAAAACAACGCACAAAAAACCGTGCGTTTGGAACAAAATGCGGATTTACGTTTATTTTTGCGGAAAATACCCATGTTTGTGTTGTTCTATTTTAGGTTTTTATTTTCCACAATCCACTGTCACTATTTAAGCATAAGCGACGGCATTCGTCAAGAGAGAAAAAAGATGTTATAATTTTTCTATTATGGATAATTTTAAGGAACAGATTCAGAGGGTTATCAAGGGAAAATATGGCCTCGATGATGTTGCTGTTGATTTTGCGAGTGTGCCGGCCGAAATCGAGGGCGATTATTCGACGAACGTAGCGATGCGTCTGGCGCGCCAGGTAGGCAAGAATCCCCGTGAGATTGCTGAAGAAATTATCCAAGCACTTGAAGGTTGCGGCTATGGTCTCACGATTGCGGGGCCAGGCTTTATTAATATCGCAGTTTCGGGCAAAGCATTGTACGAACAGTTGGCTGAAGCATGGACAGATACTTACGGAAATAATTTGAGCGGCGTAGGCAAGATTGCAATTTCGGAATTTCCGAGTACGAATATCGCTAAACCGTATTCGGTGGGGCATTTGCGTCCAGGTACGCAAGGTTGGGCAGCAAAGAAAGTGCTCGAGGCGAACGGTTGGAAAGTGGTGACCGATAATCATCTCGGTGACGTGGGCACGCCATTTGGTATTTGGGCGACAGGTTTTAAACGCTCTGGCCTCGATTTCAATACCGTGACGGTCTATGATCTTGGCAATATTTACATCAAGATGAAGGCTGATTTGAAGGCGGAAGAAGCAGAAGGCAAGCATGAGCTGGCCGATGAGGTGCAAGATTGGTTATTGAAACTGGAATCACGCGATGCGGAAGCGGTGAAATTGTCCGAACATTTTAAAGAGATTTCGCTCAAGCATACGCATGAAGTGATGGCACGCCTCGGTATTTCGACCGATCTCGAAATGGGCGAAAGTTGCTTCGTAGAACGGGGTAAGGATGCGGTTCTCGAGTACCTTTCGAAGGGTTATTTCGAGAAAAACGAAGATGGTTCGGTGATTTGTCCGTTAGATGATTACGGCATTGATGTGCCGATGTTAATGCAAAAGAGTAATGGGGCGGCGCTATATGCGACGACGGACCTTGGTTGCATGTTGTACCGCGTGGAAAATATCCACCCGGATAAGATTATTTACGCCGTGGGTGCAGAGCAAAAATTCTATTTTGAACAGTTATTCGCGATGGCGAAGAAAGTAGGAATTGAAGTCGATAACTACCACATGTGGTTTGGTACGATTGACCAGATTTCACCGGAGGGGAAGCGCGAGAAAATGTCGTCACGCAAGGGCGTGGTGCTGATGGAAGAGCTCCTAAATGATGCCGAAAAGCGCGTGCGCGAGAACTTTGGTGAGAATTTGGACGACGAGGATATTAAGAAGATTGCCGTGGGCGCGATTAAGTTTAGCGACTTCGTAGCAGATCGCAAGACGGGAATTTTGTATGATCCAGATAAGATTTTTGCTTTGACTGGTCAATCTGGGCCATTTTGCCAGTATGCGAGCGTGCGTCTCTCTAAGATTTTGCAAAAGAATGCTGATTTTAAGACGGTAGAGTTTAGTGATTACGATTGGAATGACGAAAAGACGGTTTTGCAGATTTTGTTGAGATTCCCAGAGGTGGTCGCGGGGGCAGCGGAAAACTTTGAGATGCACAAGATTGCGGGTTATGCGTTTGAACTAGCACAGGAACTAAATCGCTACTACGAAAAGACGCCAATTTCGACAGCAGAAGACACTGAGCGTTCGGCGAGGTTGTGGTTGATTGATAAGGCGGATTTCGTGCTAAAACGGGCGCTCGACCTCTTGGGGATTGAAGTGCCAAGCAAGATGTAAAAAAGCCGTTAGCGTATTGACTTTTTTGGCAAAGTGTGATAAAATAGAACTATGACCTAGTGAAAAGGGTCATAGTTCATTTATGTGATGATAGTTTAAAAACTGCACTAATTCTAAATTGGAGCTAGTTTTCTGTGAGGGGACGGAAATCTAGCTCCAATCGAAGCCACTCGATGGAGCTAAATAAAACAGCTCACTTGAGAGTGGGCGGGAAGATGAGGTGTAGCATGGCTACGAATTACCAGACAGGGACCCCCAGAATGGAAGGACTGAACAGAGGTCGTGGAATCCCGGCATTCATCCGCGGCAACCGGGGCTTGATTGCTCCGCAGCGTACGGTTGATGAGGAAGCTGAAGAAGCGTTCCTGAAGGATTACTGCCCTGAACAGAGCCCCCTGGGAGAGGCATTCGGATGCGGAGACGATGGTATCACGGTGTTCGGAGATGACGAAATCTGCGCTCGAAGAAGGGCGGTTTTCGGTTTCGACGACGAAGATGAGCAAGGTAAGGAACTGGCGGAAATCGCCACGAGGATTCTGCTTGCTTATGGCTTCGAAGACGAAAGTGCCGAAGACGACGACGATGTTGGCATGATTGTCAACGTTGGGACTTCTGACGCGCAAGACTACGGGATCATGGTTGATGAGATCCTGTCTGCGACGAGCATCGAAGAGCTGCAAGAAATAGTCGATGTTTATGCCGAAAGCATGCCTACCTTCGCAAGGGAGTTGGCCGAGATCTGCGCCAAGGAATACCCGAACGGCGGTACTCTTCGTTTCGCCTGCTAAGGCAAACTATCATCCCCCACGCCCCCAGTTCGGAAACGGACCGGGGGCATTTCCTTTGTTAAAAAATGGATGCAAAAAGCCCCCGGTCATCAGTTCCCGGGGGCTATTTCAGTTTTTTCCGGAGGCAGAGTTTGAAGCATACTTGAGAATGGTTCTCTCTACCTTTTCGGCGTCGATGGACGTGAATCTGCTTTCGAAGGGCAGATATTCGTAGACGGCGCGGAGAAGAGTAGCGTCAGTGCTGCTGTTGATTGAGCCAAAGACGTAGAGCATATAACAGCAGGCTAGCAGTCCTTTCTGGGACGTATTGGCGCTGTCATACCAGCCACATGCCATCAGACCCTGGTCGCAACAGATGAATACCATGTTCTTTTCGTGATGGTGGCATTCATAATTGCGAGCAATCCGTCCCTTGATCGCCTCGAAGGCGATAGGGGCCTGCCGGTCAAGTTCGGCCTGAAGATCGCGCTGATTCTGCCGGACGAGTTCCGCGTCGTATGTCTTGCCTCTTGTGGGTACACATCCGCGCATTAACTCTTTTCCGACGGGTTTTCCGATGGGGTCGAGTGAATAGCGTATGATGATGAATGAATCGGGTCCACCTCCGCCACGGAGGATTTTGAAGAATTCAGCGATGATTTCTTTGGGGATTTTATTGTAGGATCCCGGTCTGAGCCCACCACTTTTCTCCGAAGAGATGTGGAAGTTGGCGGGCATTGGAATGATTTTACCCATGTGCACACCTCCCCTGTGCTAATTTGTATTCAGAAAAACTGAAAGTAATAAGGGACATCCACCGGGTTCTCCAAACATTTCCGAGTGAATCTTTGCTATTTTAGCACAGATATGCGGATTTGTCAAGAATTAGTAGACGTGGTATAGTGAAAATAAGTAATAAAAAGAGGATTTTATATGGCAGTAGAAAAAATCAAAGGTGTAGCTGGCAAAGTTAAGGGCGGCGCTAGTGGTTTTAAGGATTTTATTAAAGAGCAGAATATTATCGGTCTTGCAATCGGCTTGGTACTTGGTACTGCTGCTGGCGTAGTGGTAAATTCGCTTGTAAATAATATCTTTATGCCACCAATTGGCCTGATTTTGGGCTCGACCGAAGGTCTTAAGGGCTGGTCGATTCCGCTTGGTAACACCGGTGCCGCAATTGGTATTGGCGCATTCTTGAACGATCTTATTAATTTCTTAATCTTGGCGCTTGTGATCTACATCGTCATCAAGTCTTTGAAGCTCGACAAAAAAGATAAATAATATGTCGAAAAAAGCGAGTTTGCTCTGGGTAGACCTGGAGATGACGGGGTTGTCGCCAGTTGAGGATAGAATTCTCGAAGTGGCGGCGATTGCGACAGATTGGGAAATGAACGAAATCGCTACCTACACGGCAGTGGTAAAAGTTGACGATGCTCTAATTAAAGAGCGGATGGTGGGCGAGTTTTGGGAGAAAAACAAGGCATCTTATGATGCCTTGGTGGCCCAAAATGCCGATGGTAGGCCTTCGGAAGAAGTTGAGAAAGATTTGCTTGAATTTGTGGATAAGAATTTCGGCGATACAGTGTATTTGGCCGGGAATTCAATCCATCAGGACAGGCGTTTCATCGAGAATGAGTGGCCGAAATTGAATGCGAAGTTGCATTACCGGATGCTCGATGTGAGCGCGTGGAAGATTTATTTCGAAAATGCTCGCGGCGATAGGTTTATCAAACCGGATAATCATCGGGCGCTAGACGATATTCGCGGTAGCATAGAGGAATTGAAATGGTACTTGAGGAAGATATCGTAAAATACGCTTTGGCACTAGAAAATACTTCGGTGCGCGAAGAGCAGGGGATGAAGGTGTTCTCGCGCGGTGAAAGAATTTTCTTGGTGATGGAGCCAGGTACGGATCCGCTACGCATTCAATTGCGCTGCGAACGAAACTTGAGCAAGACTTTGCAGGGGCGCTATGAAAGCGTAATGGAAAGTCGAGCTTTGGGGCGCAACGGAATTGAGATTATCTGTTCGGGTCAGCTAGAGCACGACGAGATTATCGACTTAGTGCGCCACGGTTACGAAATGTCGGCGCCGGAAGAATAATTGACATAAAAAAGTCCCCCTTGCGGGGGATTTTTTTGTGCTTTAGTGCGTATCGCTGTAGTTTTTGAAGCTCTTTTGGAGTTTAGTAAGGTCACTGATGGAATTATCGAGCGCCTCGGCATAATCAGGATCATTGGTCTTACTGCGAGCTTGAGTTTCGAGACCGATGAGTAGAGTTAACTGATAAGAAGTGCTAGATGCATAGGTAATATCGAGAACGCCGTTTAGGTAAGCGTCTTCGAGTTCGGCCATATACTCGGACATCTGGGTTTCGTTTTCGGCAACCGCTTCAGCTGGGAGCGATTCGACGTCGAGGCCAATATTTGATGAAATGCTATCAATTTTCGTTTTAGTCGTAGTCAAGGAAGCAATAAGAGCAGAAGCGTAGCTACGGAGTTCAGAAGCTTTTAGGCGTTCATAATAGAATTCGATTGGGCCTTCTTCGGCCATAATGCTATTAATACGGGCATAGACGGAAGCATGAACGGATGAGATATCCTCGGTTCTAGAACCAAGCATACTACCAACAATAACCATAACGATGACGGCAATGGCGCCAACGATGATGAGTTTCATCATGACTGGAGTCAAGAATGGTCCACTTGAAAATTTCTTTTTGCCTTTGACGGCGATTTCATCAAGATAAGCTTTATTATCCATATGTTAATTATAACATAAACGTTTTGTGTAAATATGTCTCTTTTGGAAACTCTCAAAAGTGGTCATGTTTTGTATCTGTTATATAGGTGTTATACTAGATATATGGAGGACGCCAAAGAGGAAATTCGAGCGAGGCTGGCAGTAGAGGACGTAATCGGCCAATACATAGAGTTGAAGCGCGCGGGTAGGAATTTCAAAGGGCATTCACCTTGGGGGACAGATAAGACGCCGAGCTTTATGGTATCTCCGGAAAAGGGGATTTGGCATGATTTTTCGAGCAATAAAGGCGGCGATATTTTCACGTTCGTGATGGAGATGGAAGGCTGCACGTTCCGGGAGGCGTTAGAGAAGTTGGCGCAGCAAGCTGGAGTGGAGCTAAAACGTTATTCGGGCGATGACAAGAAACAGGCGGAGCATAAGGCGCGATTGTTTGAGGCGTTGGAGCTTTCGGCGAAGTACTTTCAGTATTGTTTGACGAAAAATAAAGCAGTGATGCAGTACGTGTTCTATAAGCGGAACATGAATAAGAAAACTGTAGAAAATTTTCGAATTGGTTATGCGCCGCAATCGGGGGATGCGTTGGTGAATTTCTTGACTAAACGTGGCTTTACGAAGAAGGAAATGGAAGATGCGGGCTTATTAAATCGATTCGGCAAAGATCTATTTAAGGGTCGGATGATGATCCCGCTGATGGATGTGGGCGGACGCGTAATTGGTTTTACGGCGCGGATTTTGAACGATAAAGATAAGAATTCGCCGAAGTATTTAAATACGCCGGAGACGATTTTGTATAACAAGGGCAGGCATATTTTTGGACTGAGTCAGGCGAAGGATACGATTCGGCGTACGGAATTCATCGTTGTGGTGGAGGGGAACATGGATGTGATTTCGTCGCATCAAGCAGGGGTTTGCCAAGCGGTGGCCACGGCCGGTACGGCAATGACGGAGATGCATTTGAAAAGCTTTTCGCGAATGACGAACGATATTCGGTTGGCGTACGATGGCGATGAAGCGGGTATTAGGGCAGCCGAACGAGCAATTTCGATGGCGTCTAAGTTTGGAATTTATTTATCGGTGATTGATGATTACCATGGCTGCAAGGATGCGGACGAATTGATTCAGAAAGATCCGAAGTTGTGGCAAGATGCCGTAAATAGCTATCGTCCGGCGTTGGAATGGCTACTCGAAAAATATGAGACCAAATATAACCTGAAAACTGAAAAAGGTTTCCAGGAATATGCCACAGAAGCAAAACGTTTGATTGATCAAATTGATCCGGCGGATACGGTGTTACGTGAGAAGTATGAACGTCAGGTTTCGGAACGGCTGGGAATTTCATTGGATGCATTCCGCGCGAAGAAGGTTGTGAAAGAAGAGAAGAAATTTAAGAAGACTAGCGTTGTTAAAAATACAACAGTTGTAAGCCGAGCGGAAAAGGATTTGGCGGCAATTGCGCAGTGTAGCAAAGTGGATTTGGGCGATTTTGAAGTAATGAAATTTAATTCAGATGAGCTAAGTTTGATATTTGAAGAGCAATACAGTAAATTCAAGGCGCCAGATTTGCAAAAAGAAGCCAATAATTTGATCAAGAAGGCTACAGAAGAGCGCCGCCAACAAGAGCAGAAAGCACTGGAAGAGCAGATACGTATCGCCGAAGAAAAAGGCAATGACGCAGAAGTTGAAGAATTAATGAAGAAATTAAGTGAAATTTTGCGTAAAAAATAGACATGTTGTAAAAATTATGCTAATATGCAGCTAAAATGCTGGAAAAGCGAGCTAATTTTGGTAGCTCGGCCGGTGGAAATAAGATAAGTTGAAAACTATACAAAAATTCTTAAAACAAACAGTTGCAAATGGGCGGGGGTTTTGTTTGTAAAAATCTAATAGGAAAAGAGAATGGACGACGACGAAAGAGATTTAGGCTTAGATGACGACTTGATGGATGAGCCTTCGCTCGATGACATGGGCGATGAAGGCGATGAGGACTTCAATGTTGATCTAGAATCAGTGACTTATGATGAAGTTTCTGATGACTCAGTAAAGCTATATCTTCGTGAAATTGGTAAAATTCCACTTCTTTCTACGGAAGAGGAATATGAATTGGCGCAAAAGATTATTCATGGCACGCCAAAAGAGCAGAAAAAAGCTAAGGATAAAATGGCCGAATCAAACATGCGCCTAGTGGTTTCGATTGCGAAACGTTATTCTGGTCGCGGTTTGGATTTCTTGGATTTGATTCAGGAAGGCAATACTGGCTTGCTCCGCGCGGTAGAGAAGTTTGATCCAGATAAAGGTTTTAAGTTTTCGACTTATGCAACTTGGTGGATTCGCCAGGCGATTACGCGCGCAATTGCTGACCAGGCCCGCACGATTCGTATTCCAGTGCACATGGTAGAAACAATTAATAAGGTTTTGCGTACGCAGCGCCGTTTGACCCAGGAACTTAATCGCGAACCAAGTGCGGACGAAATTGCAGAAGCGATGGGCGTTGAGACTGAGAAGATTGAATACGTAATGAAGATTAAGCAGGATATCGCTTCGCTTGATGCATCGGTTGGACGCGATGGTGATGACGATGATTCTTCGCTTGGTGATTTTATTGAGGATGAAGATCGAGTTTCGCCGGAAGATTCCGCAGCAACGCAGCTTTTGAAAGAGCAGATTGCGGCAATTTTGTCGACGCTAACCGATCGCGAGCAGAAGATTATTAAGATGCGTTTCGGTATCGGTGGCGGAAAGAGCCATACACTCGAAGAAGTTGGCGCAGAGTTCTCGGTGACGCGTGAACGTATTCGTCAGATTGAGGCAAAAGCGCTTGCAAAGTTGCGAAAAAATAAAGATACCAAGAAACTTCACGAATATCTAAAATAAGTAGCATTTACTTTCTAAACACAACGTCAAACAGGCCCGTCGTCACGGGCTGTTTGCGTCTTGTACTCGGCCGTAGCCTCCGTAGAGTTTAGAAAGTAAAACGCTACTTATTTTAAATATGCACGCAGTTATTTAGATATTTGGGATTATTATTGCGCTTTTATTTTTTCGTAATAATGTTTGCAATTTTTGATAAACATAAGTACAATAAGATATATGGATGAAAGTGGGCAGGTGAATACTTCAGATCAGGGTGGCGAAAATTTGCCACCAGCAGTACAAGCGATTCCATCGGCTAGTCCGGTGAAAGGGAATGGCGATTTGCCAGAGGTTGCGATGCCATCGCAATTACCGAATGGTGCGCCAGCTCCAGTTATTCCGAATGCACCAGCTTCTGCACCAGCACCAGGTATGTCGGCTCCAGGCCCAATGCCAATGCCGCCAATGCCACCGATGCCGCCAGCGGGAGGTCCAGCCCCAATTCCAGATCCAGATCAGGAACGTGCTCCGATTCAGATGCCAGCTGCTCCAGCGACACCAGCACCACGTCCGGTGCCGATGCCAGCTCCAGCTCCAGCTCCGCGTCCAACGCCAGCACCACGTCCAGCTCCATCTGCTGTGCCGTCTGGTTCTTTCTCGATGCCAAAGCCAACGCAGATTTCGAACAGTGAAGTGCGCATTGAAAGTTTACTAGAAGAGTGTGTTCGCACGAAAGCATCCGACCTTCATATTCAGGTTGGTTTGCCGCCAATTTTGCGTATTGATGGCGCCTTGCAGCCAGTTTCAGGCTACGGCGACATCGATGAGATGACGGCTGAACGTTTGATTTTCTCCACACTCGAGGAAGATCAGAAACAGATTTTGATTAAGGATAAGGAATTTGACTATTCCTTCTCATTTGGTGATTTGGGTCGCTTCCGCGTGAACGCCTTCCATGAAAAAGGCAACATTGCAGGTGCTTTCCGTTTAATTCCGAATGAAGTTCAGAGTATTGGCGAGCTCGGTATGCCAACGATTGTGTCGAGCTTTGCAGATTTCCCACGTGGCTTGGTTTTGGTTACCGGTCCTACAGGTTCTGGTAAGTCCACGACGCTTGCTGCGCTTGTTGATAAGATTAACCGTGAAAAAACCGCACATATTATTACGATTGAGGATCCAATCGAATTTACGCACAAATCGATTCGTTCGGTGGTAGTACAGCGCGAGGTTCACTATGATACCTATTCCTTCTCAGCCGCTCTTCGTAGCGCACTCCGCGAGGACCCAGATGTAGTGCTTATCGGTGAGATGCGCGACCTTGAAACTATTTCTGCAGCGATTACGATTGCAGAAACTGGTCACTTGGTCTTTGCAACGCTACATACCAACTCTGCTTCACAGTCGATTGACCGTATGATTGACGTATTCCCGCCACATCAGCAGCCACAGGTACGTTCACAGCTATCGAACATCTTGCAAGCAATTTGCGCGCAGCGTCTTGTGCCGGCAATTGGCGGCGGTCGCGTGGTAGCAGCGGAAATATTGATTGCTAATCCAGCAGTTCGTTCGGTAATTCGTGAAGGTAAGACGCATCAGCTCGATACGATTATTCAGACTGGTGCTGATCAGGGCATGCAGACGATGGATCGCACCCTAGTGAAATTGATTCAAACTGGTGTTATCACCTATGATACGGCGAAGGAATTCGCTGTCGATATGCAAGAATTTGAAAGGTTGGCTCGCGGATGAAACGTTTCGCTTATAAAGCAAAGGAACAAAGTACCGGTAAAGTTATTAAAGGTACAATTCAGGCAGAATCTGAACACGTTGCCGGTAAATTGTTGGTGGACCGTGGTTATGTACCAGAGTCTATCCGTGAAGAAGGTAAAGGCTTCGGCGATAAGTTAAATACCGTCGGTTCTACGGACCGTATTAACTTTACTCGTCAGTTCGCGACGTTGGTCGGTGCGGGTTTGCCGATTGCTCAGTCTTTGCGCACAGTAGCAGAGCAGACGAGCAACAAGGCAATGAAAACCGTCATCGAAGAGATTTTGGCGGATGTCGAAGCTGGTCACTCGCTTGGTGATTCGTTTGGTAAACACAATAATATCTTCAGTAACGTCTATCTCTCCTTGATCCGCGCGGGTGAGGTTTCGGGTACGCTTGATGAAAGTTTGCGCCGTATTGCGTCCCAGGAAGAGAAGGACCAGAAGATGATGAGCAAGATTAAGGGCGCCTTGACGATGCCTATGATTACGCTCGGTGTTATGGTGATTGTTTTCATCTACATGATGGTCGAGGTCGTTCCGCACGTGGAATCACTTTATCACGACTTAGGAGAGGAGCTTCCTGGTCTAACGCAGGCACTCGTAGCGATTAAGGACTTTATCTTTGCATTCTGGTGGGCGGTATTGATCGGTCTTGGTGCACTCGTAATTGGCACAATGCAGTTCTTGAAGACTACTCCTGGTATTAGGATGGCGGCTAATGTCAAGTTGAACATCCCATTGTTTAACGGTTTGATGAGAATGCTGTATATGTCCCGTTATGCGCGTATTTCGCAGATTTTGCTTTCTACGGGCGTGTCCGTGCTTGATACGATGGCGATTGCCGGTAACGCGACCAACAACGTGATTGTCGAGGAATCGATTCAGGCGGCTGCACAAGACGTGCAAGGCGGTAAAGCACTTTCGGATGCTTTACGCGATAAGCCATACATCGACAAGATGGTGCCACAAATGGCGGCGATTGGTGAGCAGTCTGGTAAGATTGACGAGATGCTCGGTAAGGCTGCACAGGTGTTTGAGGATGATCTTGATGAAAAGATTGCAACGATTTCGGCAATGATTGAGCCGTTAATGATGGTCATGTTGGCAATTATCGCAGGCTTGCTCGTAGGCGGTGTCTTGTTCCCAATCTACTCCTTGGTCAACTCGATTGGCTAAAACATAAAATTGATATATATAAAAAATGTTTTAAAAAAGGTCTTGATTTTAGCATAAACATTTTGTATAGTTAAGTTAAATGCAGTTTTGCAATTGGTAATCACTCGGTGGGTATCCGGGTAGCCAAAAGGCAATTACTGGTTGCAAAAAATAAAAAAAGGAGCATTAAATGAAAACAAATAAAAAAGGCTTTACGATCATCGAGGTAGTCTTGGTTCTTGCTATCGCCGGTCTTATCTTCTTGATGGTATTCATCGCACTCCCAGCATTGCAGCGTTCCCAGCGCAATACTCAGCGTGAAGATGATATCGCTCGCTTCCTTACCGCAGTGAACGATTATCAGACTAACAACAGTGGCAAGACCCCATTCGGTACTGCCTATGACAAGGCTAAAATCGGTCAGTTCGTTAATCGCTACATTGATGAGAGCATCGATAAAGCTGGTGTAAACGTCAATACAGCAATGAGCTGTCCTAACGGCAAAGACTGCGCACAGTTCCGCGATCCAGATGGTACCATCTATGGTTGGACTGTTGATGTCGCAGCTGCTAACAAGACTGATGAACCTATCAAATCCGACTACGGCAAAGATAACAAAGTTGACCACATGATCCACGTTTATGTAAACGCTGGCTGTGGTAGCACTGAAGGTACCTACACTACTGGTACTGGTGATCGCCAGATTGCTATGTTCTACGTAGAAGAGGGTGGTGCTATTATCTGCAACGATAACCACTAATCTTTAACGAATTAGAAGAAGCTCCTCGGGAAGGGAGCTTCTTTTTTTATGTGGTAAAATTTAGATATGGAAAGAATATTTACGGCAGTTTTCTTGTTTATCTTCGGCGCGGCGTTAGGTTCGTTTGCGTGCTGCCAAGTATGGCGTATTCGTAAGAAAGATAAATCGAAATGGTCACATTGCATGAATTGCAAGTATCGCTTGCAGTGGTATGACAATATCCCGATTCTGAGCTGGCTGATGCTAGGTGGGAAGTGCCGTAAATGCCGCAAAAAAATCGGCTATGCTGAGATATTGGCTGAAGTAGGTTTGGCTGTGGTATTTGTACTGAGCTTCTTGTTGTGGCCATGGCAGGATGGCTTATTGGCTTTAGATGTAGCGGAATGCATAAAGTTTACGCTGTTCCTGATTAACTTAGTAATATTTACGATTCTGTTTATCTATGATGCAAAGTGGAAAGAGCTGCCGGTTAGCTTAATGATTGCGGCGGCGGTGATAGCGCTGGCGTTTTGGGGGATAAGTGTATGGCAAGCATACAGCCTTCATGGCGGATATAGTTGGTGGCTGAGCTTTGGCTTAGGCTTGTTATTCTTACCTGGACTATATTACTTAATGTACCGCGTCAGTGGCGAGAGCTGGGTTGGCGGCGGAGATTGGATTTTGTGTTTGCCGCTCGCAATTACGCTCGGCAATGCTTGGCTAGCGGCGTTTTGTCTGTTTATATCGAATATTATCGGCACGATGACGATGTTGCCGGTAGCATTAACGAAGAAAAAGAAGAAAATGATGATTCCGTTTGGTCCGTTTTTGATTGTGGGCTTTTTGGTGACATTCTTCTTGCAGACGGCAATTCTTAACTTCGTGAGCTTTTAATGTACGTAGCGGATTTGATTAATGAATTTTTGGAGTCGCTCGAGGTAGAGAGTGGGCGGAGTAGGTATACGACGCGCAATTACGAGTTGTACCTGTCGCGAATTTTGGAATTTCAGAATGAATTTGATCCAGAAAATGACTTGAAGCCAGAAGATATCACCGAGGAATGGCTGCGCAAATACCGATTGTGGCTGAACCGTTATTTGACGGAACGGGGTAAGAATTTAACGGTGATGACGCAGAATTATCATCTGATTGCACTGCGCGGTTTTTTGAAATATTTGGCAAAACGTAAGATTAAGTCGCTTGATCCGGTATTAGTGGAATTGCCACGAACGCATCGAGCGCAAGTGACGTTTTTGTATGTGGATGAGATTAATCGAATTGTGGAGCAGATTCCGCTCGATACGGAGGATGGCTTACGAGATAAAGCGATATTTGAATTGCTTTTTTCGACGGGTTTACGCGTATCGGAGTTGGTAGGGTTAAATCGCGAAAATGTGAATTTGTCACGACGCGAGTTTATGGTACGTGGTAAAGGACAAAAAGACCGTCCAGTTTTTATTTCGCAAGCGGCAGCAGATGCAGTGCAAGATTATCTGGACGAGCGCAAAGATTCTTTGCCAGCATTGTTCTTGAATAATTCACGCAATCAGCCGATGGTGGGCACGAAAGGAGATTATCGCCGTTTGACGCCAAGGAGTATAGAGAGAATTATTAATAAATATGTGCGGATGGCAGGAATTACGAAACATGTAACGCCGCACACTTTGCGCCATTCGTTTGCGACGGATTTGCTGTCGAACGGGGCAGATTTGCGTTCAGTACAATCGCTGCTGGGGCATGCCAATATCTCGACGACGCAAATTTATACACATGTAACAGATCCGCGATTAAGAGAAGTTCACGAAAAGTACCATTCTGATGTAGAATAATATAAAAGGGAGAGCATAAGAATTATGGAAGGACAAGATTTTAATCCAACGCCGACACCGAATCCGTTCGCTGGCACGACGCCAACCCCGAATCCTGGTACAGGTATGGGACAAACAGCGCAACCGGTTGCACAAGATAGTTTTGCGCAACCAACAGCAACTACGGGTGCCAGTTGGCAGCCTTCACAGGCGACTGCGCCACAAGTTGGTGGCATGAACGTCGCTCCGGTAGCACCTGCCCCAGTACCGGCGCCAAAGAAGAGTAATATTGGCTTAATTATTTCTATCGTAGTAGCATCCATTGTTTTGATTGGTTTAATAGTGGCAATTATTATGGTGCTATCAAGTAAGGGTGGCGATAATACTACTAGCTCGGGTTCCACTTCTAAATCTGGCGGTGATTCCGGCAAGCATGAAGTCAGCGAGAAGCAGATAAGTGCATTACAGCAAGCTCAACGTAATACGCAGCGCGAAGATGATGTCGCTCGTTTCCTTACTGCAGTGAACGACTATCAGACGAACAATAGTGGTAGAACTCCATTTGGTACCATAGGTGATGGTTCAGATATCACCGACGAGGCGTTGATGAAATTCGTGTCGCGTTATATTGAAGAAAATGTCATTTCGGTTGAGAATGGTAAGCTTGCAGTCTGCAAAGAAGGTAGGAGTTGTGTGCAATTCTCCGACCCAGACGGAACGATGTATGGCTTCCAGTTGGTAGAGTTTGATGATGTTGAGGATGAGATTACTAGCCAGACTAAAGTAGATCACATGATTAAAGTTGTGGTTAATGCCAGCTGCGGTACGGAAGAAGGTACAGCCCGAAAAGGAACAGGCTCTCGCCAGATTGCTATGTTCTATACGTTAGAGGGTGGCAACGTCGTCTGTAACGATAATCATTAATCTATAAATGAAAGAGACTTCTAGGGGTGGCGGAAGTCTCTTTTTGTGATATAGTACTAGGAAAGGGAGAAAACATGGCAGATAAGAAAAATGCTAAAGAGAAAAAAATTGGTAAGGCCGCTGTAAAGGTTGCCGACGAGGCGACGGAAGTCACCGCCTTTAATGTCGGTTTTACGAAGGCTAATAATCCAGGCAATTTAATCCAGCGCACTTTGATTATCTTTAAGCCGGATGCTGTTCAGCGCGGTATCGTGGGTGAGATTTTGAGCCGCTTTGAGCGTGTCGGTTTGAAGATTGTTGCTACCAAGATGGTAAACCCAGATAAGGATCGCTATTATCACCACTACGAGGGAATTTCCAAGATGGTTTCCCGTCGTGGCCAAAAGGCGTTTGATCTCGTGGTCGGCTTTATGACTTCTGGCCCAGTCATCTTGATGGTGCTTGAAGGTGTTGAGGCAATTCCGGTAGTCCGCAAGATTGTCGGTTCGACTGAGCCAATGGCCGCTGATATGGGTACGATTCGTGGTGATTATGCGCATGTTAGCTTTGGTTATGCTGATGCTCATAATGAAGGCGTCGCAAACCTTATCCATGCATCCGGCAACATTGATGAGGCTGCTCAGGAAGTTTCTTATTGGTTCAAGCCAGAAGAAATTCAGCTCTATCATACTTTGGCAGAGCGCTTTACTCGCTAATAAGGGAAGAGCTCCGGAAGGGGCTCTTTTTTTGTGGTAGAATGGGAGTATTGGCCCGGTAGCTCAATGGATAGAGCGGCTCCGTCCTAAGGAGAAGGTTGTGCGTTCGACTCGCACCCGGGTCACCAGTTCGTGCTAGATTTGCCCATATGGGCATTTTTTCTTGCCATTGCTCGATAAGAAATCGCGCAAGGCAAGAAGAAAATACCCATCTGAACAAATCTATCTACGAATTCTATATGTTGATTGGTGACCCGGGTGGGAGGAAAAATCCCCGGGCCGGGGCTCGGGGGCTGCCCAGGCGCAAGCTTCGTCCTCTTCGTCCGTGCCAACCTAGCAATGAGGTGGTTTTTTGATTGTTCGAGGTGATTATGTTATAATAATAGAGAAGAAGAGGTCTTATGGTAAGGCCGTTTTTGTTCATTGAAAAGAGATGACGAAAGGTGGGAACCGTGATGGATTTCATGAGAGAAATCGTGAATCGGTTGGCGAACGAGTGCGAAGAAATCAAGAACACGCCGGAGTATCCAAGCCGCGCAATCAAGACCATCTACTTTTGGATGATGAGCACGATTGAATCTTATTACTGGGAGCGGCGCTATCCTGTGATGACGATTGAAGTATGGGCGAAAGATCAGGATGTCCATATGCACATCGGTAGCACGGCGAGTCAGGCGGAGAATTACTACTTCTGCGGTCCTTCGTTGACGGATGCCGATATCGATATCATGTTTGCCGCATTTGTCGGTATCATTAACCAGTCGCCGTTCCGCGCTGAAGGGCCTGATATTTGGCAGAACAGCGGATGGTTTGCGAATCGCAACGGAATGTACCACATGAGGATTCATGTGGACGGAATGTAAGAAGGAGCGTGTTTTCATGTCACAATGGAAGTCGATTCTGGTGGACTGGTCGTTGCTGGATGAGCAAACCAAGGTGAAGATTGCCGCGGCATGCGTTTCCGGCGATTTCTTGGACAAACTGGCAATCGAGGAATCGAGCAATACGGTGCTGTGCGTGCAGATTGCGCAGAATCCGAACACGATGCCGATGACGCTCGATTACATGGCAAAGAAGTGCTCGATGTATGTGCGCGAGGTGGTAGCCGCAGATGAGCGGACGACGGTGGAAACGCTGACGATGCTGGCGCTCGATGAAGTCGCTAGCGTGCGGAGCGCAGTGCGCAAGAATCCGCATACGCCGGAAGAAGTAATCAGGAAAATCATCGGAAAGATTAAGAAGTGAGCATCTCTTGCCGCCCCTTAACGGGGGCGGTTTTTTAATGGGTTTTAAGATGATATAATAAGCTTATGGATTTTGAAGGCCAACGCAAGGGGGAGGAAGTAAAATATATTTTTCGCCGCCATGCGATTTCGACGATAAAAGGTTGGCTTTTCATGATTTTTATGGCTGCAGTTGGCTATTTGCCGGTCTTAATGTGGCCAGGTGATAGCAGAATGTACTGGGTTTGGGGAGTTTCTGGTGCAATTGGCTTATTGGGGCTCGGCTATAGTTACGTGCTGTGGTATTTTAGTTTTTACATGTTAACAAATCAACGTTTGCGCCAGGTGCGACAGAAGGGTATTTTCAAGAAAACGGTGGTGGATCTAGATTTGGAGAACATCCTATCGGCATCGTATGGGCAACATGGTATGTTTGCGACAATGTTCAATTATGGGACGATTTTAATTCAAACTAGCGCAGGCGATCTAGTGCTGAGCATGGTGAGCAAACCTGAAACCGTGTATAATGAATTAGGTGATGCGGCACATGTCGCACGAAAGAATGAAGAAAATGAGTCTTAAAGAAAAAATCGAAGCCAAGAAGGAAAAGAAGGCCAAGAAAAAGGCCGAAAAGAAGTCTTCGGATGCGATTACTCAGAAAAATATCGAAGAGAGTCGCGAAGAAATTTTGGCGAAGGGTAAAAAGTTTAAATACCCGTTCCAGTACGCTAAGCATCGCCTGATGTTCAATACGATTTTGATTGGCTTGGTGGCGATTGGCGCTTTCGTGTTTGTGGGCTGGTATCAGCTATACAGAGCTCAGAGTACAAGTGAAGTGGTTTATCGTTTTACGAAGGTATTTGGCCTTTCCGTAGCGGAGATTGATAACATCAAAGTTCGTTTTAGTGATTATTTGATGCTTTATCGAAGTAGTATTACGTCCGTAGAGCGCCAGCAGGGTGCGTTTGATAATTCGGAAGAATCGAAGTTGCAGAAGGAATACTACAAACGTCAGGCTTTGAACTCGGCGGAAGATTACAGTTTTGCGATGGCAAAGCTGGCGGAAGCGAATGAGAGCGTGTCGGATGCTGAAATTGATGAAGTGATTGAAAGCCATAAGGTGATTGATGGCGAAAAGCGCAGTAATGAAGCGTTTGAAGGCATCGTACGCGATAATTTTGGTTTGAACATTAAAGATTATCGTCGCTTGATCATGCTGACTTTGGCGAAGAAAAAGGCGTCGATAAAATATGACGAAAACGCGAAGAAGTTAGTAGAAGAAATTAAAGCAGCATTGGCGACTGAAACTGATTTAGAAAAGGTTTCATTAGCATATGCCGGGAACGATTCGGTGAGCTATGAGCTTGTAGAAGGTGTTGATACAAATAACCTTGATAGCGGTCGTGCGGCAATGGCAGCGAGCCTTGAAAAGGTGGGCGATATTTCGGATTATTTCGTGTCGCGTAACGGCGATGGCTATTACATCGTGAAATTGAATGCGCGCGAGGATAACAAGGTCAGTTATACATCGATTTGGGTACGCTTCAAATGGCTGGATGATGAAATGGCGAAGTTGCGCAAAGAAGGTCGCGTAAAAGAGAAGATTGAATTAAAACAAGATCAGGGTGATTCTGAAGATAATAAGCCAGAAGAGACACCAGAAGATACTATGTAAGGTTAGCGTAGTGGTAGAGCGCTATGCTAGTCGCGACGGACAAATTTAAGCTGTCGACATTTGAGCTTTGAGGGATGAAAATCGGCGTAGAGCCGGTTTTTTGAGCAAAATCTTTCGGTAAACCGCTAGCTTCATTGCCGAAAATGAGTGAATAATGTGCAGCCGGCTTCGTAGTTGCGGTGAGATTTTTTGCGGATGGCTCGAGCATGAAGGCATAAAGTTCACGATCTAGGCCATACTTGGCAAGATATTCGTCAATATTGGCGAATACTTCGATATTCAAATGGAAGACGGCGCCCATAGAAGCGCGGATGGTTTTAGGATTATAGGCATCGACAGCAGGGAGAATGATAGCGAGATTTTGGAAGCCAAAGGCAGCAGCAGAACGCATTATGGTGCCAAGATTACCGGCATCGGATGGATTGACGAGCACGACGTGATTAGCGCTAGATTCGAGTTCGTTGATTGGTTTTTGGAATTCGGCAGCTAATAAACAACTATCTTTAGCTTCGAGCACGTTAAAAGCTTTGGTACTTTCAAGGACATTAATATGGCGTTTTTCGAGCTGTTCAATGATTTGTTGTAAATCTGTACCATGCTTGATATTTGGGCGCAAAAAGACGCGCTGAATCAGCTCTGGGTGGCAATTTAATAGCTCAAAAGTGAGCGTGGCGCCAAGAGCATAAGAATAAGGGCTGCTATTTTTGTATCGAGCAAGCTTCATATCTATTTATTATACCATAGTTTGCGTGTTTTTGCAAGGTCTAGTGGAAAAGACCGGAAACGCGATAGCCGTCTTCATTGATGCGAACAATGATGTTGGCGTTGGAGTTAATCGTGTAATCTTGGTTGCAGGTGCCGCCTTTGGTGAATTCGGCAACGTCCAAATTGGCTTTGCAGTATTCCATGAAATCTTTATAGACAGGTGCTTTTTCGACTGGCTTAGTGGCTTCACCCGTGTCCGGTTTAGTCTCATCTGGCTTGGCTTCAACTGGTTTTTGGCTTTCCGTGACGATAGCATCTGCAGTGTCTTTAGTGACATAGATGGTGTAGTTGACGTTGCAGTAGTAGTTATCGGCGTTAGTGAGATGGTTATCGTCAATCTTGCAGACAATTTTGCCGAAATCGATGACGGTGCGATCGGCGGCGATACTACCTTTGACGGCCTTAACCTGATTATTGATGTAAGTGTTGAAAGCGGCATTCATATTGGAATAGGTGGTTTTGAGCTGTTGAACGTCAAAGTAAACAACATTTTGGTTGGTACTAAGATCGTCATCGGTTTTAATGAGATAATCGTTGGTGATTTTGAAGCGGTCACTGCTGGTAAGTGAGATTGTATTGTTCTTTAAGGCGAATTTGCCATGATTAGTGCTTGGAAGAACTTTGCGGTAGTCCACGGTCGGGTCTTTGTAGTAGCTAAAAGTATATTCGACATTGCTGTTGAATTCGAGAGTTTGCTCTAGTGCGGTGTCGGCTGTAAAAATGCGGCCAACAAGGGCTTTAGCAAGCTCTGCGTCGCGTTCTTCTTCGTCGTCAGGGAGTTCGACTTTTGAGAGTGGTTCCGAGATGTTAGCACTGGATTCTTCTACGACAACTTCAGGGGCAGGCTTATTGATGACCTTGTCGTAGATGATGAAGCCGCCTAAACCGAGACAAACCAGAACCAATAAGATGATAATAATAGCAGATCCGCCATGCTTTTTATCTGGCTTGACGGCCATTGGCTGCATTTGGCGCTGTTGTGGTTGAGATTGGCTTTGTTGAGCCGGCGTCATGCCGAACCCATAATAACTATTTGGCTGCATATCTGCTTATATTTTAGCATAAGCGAGACGAAAATAGCGGGGTGTGATAGAATATTTTCATCGCGGGTGTCGTATAACGGCTATTATGTATCCTTCCCAAGGATAAGACGAGGGTTCGACTCCCTCCACCCGCACCATTTCTGCCTATTTGCCCGTATGGGCATTTTTTATTTATGTTATGCTTTTTATAGAGAGGTTTATAGCTGGAGATTCAATAATGAATGGCATAAGTATTTTAATGTTTGCACTAGGAGTTGGCGTGTTTTTGGCTGGATTATGGTTATTTACGGGGCATAAAAGTGAGATTTTGCTTTGGAAAAATCCGGATGCAAGCAAGTTGACGAAAAAAGAAGTGCGCAACGTGGGAAAATGGACGATGATTACTAGTTTTGTGATAATGATCATCGGGGTAATTTTCTTATTTATTGAGATATAAAAAATATCCCCAAGGGGGAATTTTTTTATGGCGGGCCCGACGCGACTCGAACGCGCGACCTCCTCCGTGACAGGGAGGCGCTCTAACCAACTGAGCTACGAGCCCGGATGGATTTAGTATATATGAAAAGTACGCTAAATGCAAGGGGAATGTGATATAATGCAAGGAGTGCCGCTGTAGCTCAGTTGGTAGAGCAGCTCATTCGTAACGAGCAGGTCACAGGTTCGACCCCTGCCAGCGGCTCCATTTCGTTGTTAGAATCGCCCATCTTGGCGATTTTTCTTTTTTCGCTCGGTCAATAACCGTGCGAAAACGAAGAAATCACCAATCTGAGCGATTCTATCTAACGAAAGAATGATTTTTATCCTTTAATTGGTTTTTGGTCTTTGTTGCGGATGTTGAAGTCGAGGTAGTAGAGCTTTGGGTTGGATTCGTCTATTATGAGATCGATAGTTTCGTGCTTGCGGATGCGCTCAGCTTTTTGCGGGTAGTCGGTGCGGAGCTTGTGGCCTTGATAGTCGACGCAGACATAGGCTTTGGTTTTGATTTCTTTTGGTTCAGTATAGAAAGATAGATTTTCGATGAGTTTGCCAGTTTTAATGAGGTTTTTGAGGCGATTGTAAACGTTCTGGGCTTTTTGATAGATATAGACGCCGTAGACAATTATGCCAAGAGGGAACAATAGAAATAAATAGAATATGGGGAGAGTGGCGCTCGTGGCTTCGGTCATGCATTTTTCGGGATTTTTAGAATCGTAATACACAGTACCGTTTTCGGCGCTTGGCTTGATAGATGTGCTGAGATTAGATTTGCACGTATATTCTTGGTCGTTTACTTGATAGGTGTAAACCGGCGTGTACATTTTCTCGCCGTCGCTATTGGTGTTTTCCATGATAGCGACTTTGGTAGAAATAGTTTTAGTGTCGAGTGTGCTTTTGAAGAAACTCTGTACGACTAATGCAGCGATGATTGCGAAAGCGGTGACGATACCAACAATAATGCAAAGTCTGCCGCTTTTGCGATCGCTTTTGAGTTTGTTCAAATCAATGTGAAACATAATTAGATTTGGTTAGCTGGCGGAACAGTTGGTTGAGATTCAGGTTGTGGTGTTGGCTCCGGGGTTGGCTCTGGTGCAGGTTGTTGATTTTGAGACATATCGTATGGATCCTTAAAGAAATCTTCTGGTCGGTTGCCGGAAATGCGGTTAATCTCGAAGTCGATGTAGTGGATATCGGGGTTGTTTTCATCGATTACTAAGTCAACCATGCCGTCGTCGTCGGAAGTCATACCGTCGTAGCGGGGATCGCTTTTTAGCGTGACCATAGTGCCGTTAGGCAAGGCATAATCGATGACGATGCGGATTCCTTGAACGCCGTTAACAGCCGTATTGGTGTCTTCGATTTTGTATGGGATGTTTTTGACGAGTTTGCCGCTTTTGTTGAGAATGGCGATGCGTTTCAATGCATCTTTAGATTTGACTATGAACATTACGCCAATAACTATAAGAATTAGAGGGAGAATACAGGCAACGAGCCAGATCCAATTCGTGGCAGTTTCGTATGTCGTCATGCATTTTTCAGGATTTTTGGAGTCGTAATATACGGGTTCGTTTTTGGTGTCTGGGTTAATACTTGATGATGAATTGGATTTGCATGTGTACGTTTTGCCATCTACGACGTAGGTGTAGACCGGGCTATAGACAGTATCGCCATCGCTGTCTTCATGTGAGGAAATAGTCACTTCTGTGGAGATAACTTGAGAATCTAGCGAGTTTTTGAGCGTAGTTTGAAAAATAAAAATGCCAAGCAGAACGATTAGGAAGAGTATGCCACCGCCAATAAAAATGTAGGCCATTTTATTGTTTTGGGTTACTACTTTAGTATTGATATCGTACATATTATTGATGCCTCCATATACCTTAATTTTAGCATAACTAGTATGATGCGTTAGTCCGTGTAGGCGAATCCTGGCTCGCGATAATAGTCAGATTTGCGGTTGCCGGAAAGACGATTGATTTCGAAATCTAAATAGAAATTATCAGGATTTTTGGGGTCAATGACTAAATCAACTTTACCGTCATGATCGCGTACTTTGAGATCCCGGCGTGGAGCGCCGTGTAGAGTTACTTTATTGCCTTTTGCCATCACGCAATCAACTACAATCATGGGCATATCATAGCCGTAATCGTCACGATACCCGGATTGTTCGATGCGATAAGGTAGATTTTTGATAAGCTTGCCTCTTTTATTGAGAATTGATAGAGTGCGATATTTTTTATGATTATAAATAAACAATGATAAGCCGCAAATGAAGGTGCCAAAGGAAACTGGGGCAAAGGTTAAGAATGCAACAACATCGGTAGTTGTTGCTTTGGAGTCGAAAATGGGGTAATAAGATAATGACATACCAATGAGTGTGATTCCGGCAACAGTCATTATTGCGAACAGAAATCGTTTGTAGCGTGGTTTGCTGAGATCGATATCGTACATATTATAGTTCCGTATTACGTCTTAATTTTAGCATAAAAGGCTTACTCAAAATTGGAAGTTTTAAGATGTTATAATGAAATCAGTAATCGGGAGAGTGTATGCTAAAGAAAAATGCGGGTGGAATAATTATAATCGCCTTCGTGGCATTGCTTGGTTTGGGCCTATTAATGTCCGCCAGTAGGGCAGGAACAGTTAAAACTTCCAAGCTTGATGAAATGGTTGAAGGAACTTGGCAGGCAGAAGTCAAATTCCCGGATTGGAAGGGTTGGGTAGATAATACGCTCGCGCTGAATAGCATGTATAGCTTTGATGGCTATAAAGGGCAGGGTGTTTTCTATCTGACGGTTGATGAAAAGGTTGAGAGCTTCGATTTGTTTGTGAATAACGTCAAAGTAGAATCGAGGAATATGAAAAATGGCGTCTATGAAGTTGATTATTCTAAGGTTGCCGTTAATGGTATGAATACAGTACAAGTTAGCAACATTAAACCGAGTGATTTGACGGAAGCAATTACTTTGAACGTTCCATATCCAAAAGTAATCGACGGTAATTTGCGTGAAGTTGGTTTAAGTAATGAGTCATTTAAATTTATTGACGAAATAATTAAGGCCGATGTAAGTAATGGTTTTGCTAGTGCGCAACTTGCAGTGATTAAGGACGGCAAATTAGTTTACCAAAATGCATGGGGCCAAAAGAACGCATATAACAAAGACGGCACGCGTATTGAAAATGGCGAGAAGGCCACGATTGATACACTATATGATCTAGCTTCTAACACAAAAATGTATTCAGTAGCATATGCAATTCAGTATTTGGTAGACAATGGCAAATTAAATTTGAACGATAAAATTGTCGATATTCTCGGCAATGAATTTGTGGATAATACAACCGAGATTCGCTTTGCTTCTTATACAGATTATCCTGGATTTGCAGCAATTAAACAGATGAAAGCTGGTATCACCGTAAAGAATGTAATGATGCATCAGGCGGGTTTCCCGGATAGTGGGCATTATCATAATGAATATTTCGACACAGCTAATCAAAGTTTAAGTAATGACGTAAAGAACGTGCTATATGTGGCGGATGCGACAAAGGATAAAACTTTGCGCGAAGGTATCTTCAAGACACCTTTGATTTATGCTCCTGGTTCGAAAACTTTGTATTCAGATATCGATTACATGTTGCTCGGTATGGTAGTAGAGAAAGTGACTGGCAAAGATTTGAATACATTTTTGTCTGAGACTTTCTGGAAACCAATGGGTTTAACGCATATTACATACAATCCACTCGACAATGGTTTTAGCAAAAATGATTGTGCAGCAACGGAGTTAAATGGTAATACGCGTGATGGTTTGATTGATTTTCCGCGCGTACGTAAAGATACGATTCAATGCGAAACGCATGATGAAGAAGCGTATTACATGATGGAAGGTATGTCTGGTCATGCTGGTTTATTTGCGAATGCGACGGATCTTGCCAAATTGGCATATACGATGATTTCGGGTGGTTATGAGAATAATAAATTCTTCGGTAAAAATACGCGTGATGTATTTATGGCACCGCAAGCAGTAGATAATGCAAACTATGGCATCGGCTGGTGGAGGGAAGCAGACGATCGTCGCGTTTATTATTTCGGCACGCAAGCACCAGAAACTACAATTGGACATCAAGGCTCTACTGGTACCTTAACGATGATTGATTATGAGAATGATTTGGTGGTGGTATTCCTTACAAACAAGCTTAATTCGCCGATAGTGAACCCATATGGACTTGAAAACGCCAATGATTTTGGTGGTAGTTATTACACGACAGCAACGCTTGGCTTTGTGCCGCAATTAATCTATGCAGGTATGACTAATATAAAAGAACCGACGGAGGCTTTTAAGTCGCTCGTGAAAGATATGGTGACGGAAAAACAAAAATTAATCGACGAAACAGCTGAAAAGACTGGAAAAGCTTTGGATAATCATCCGATTTTGAATGGCAAAAAAGCCATAGAAAACGTCGCAAATAAGCGAAAATAATGATTCTTGGTATAATAAGAAGATGAAAAAGATTCCAAATGCGAATTATGACTTCTATGATGTGCCAAAACTTCGCAACCTGAGAGAGCTAGTTGAACTGCGCAAAGATTCTGCGGCGGTGGCTTATATGTACCGCGAAGAAGGCAAAGTGATGCGCAAAACTTTTCATGAAATATATGATGACGTGAAGCGTTTATCGGGTTATTTTCATGCAAATTATGGCGGAAAACACGCTACCCATATCGCCATTATGGGTGAAAATAGCTATGCGTGGTTAGTTTGTTCGTTGGCAATTGTGATTAGTGGAAACGTATGCGTAGCAATCGATAAAGATGCGGATGAAGAGACGCTGAAGCGCCAATTAAAGTTGGCTGATGTTAAGGCTTTGTATTATTCGGCGGGATATTGTGACAAAGCTCCAGAAGTATTTCGCAATAGCTATCCACTCGAAGATTGGGAACAATACGCTCAAGCTGGTCGTAAAACTGCGATTAAGAATCCGCAGGATGAAGAGGCGGATGCAATGATTTTCTTTACGTCTGGGACGACTGGTTTTTCGAAAGCGGTAGTATTGTCGCAGAAGAATATCTGTGCCGATATGTATGGCGCGATGTCGATATTTAGCCCAAATGGTAGGGTTGTGGACTTTTTGCCATTCCATCATGCGTTTGGTTACGTGACGGCCACTTTGATGCCATATGCGTATGGCGTGACGACGATGATTAGCAGTAGCTTCAAGCACCTAATGGATGATTTTAAGTTTACGAAGCCGCACACGGTGTTTGCCGTGCCAATGGTGGTTGAAACATTGTATCGTCAAATTTGGCGTACGGCACGTCGTGAAAAACGTGATGGGATTTTGAAATTTGGTCTGAAGGTCAGTAATGGTGCATCGAAAATTGGTTTGGACTTGCGCAGCAAATTGTTCAAATCTTTGCAAAATGAATTTGGCGGAAAACTTGAGTACATCATTTGTGGTGGCGCACGCTTGGAGCCACAATACGTTAAATGGTTCCGTTCGATCGGCGTGGAAGTTTTGAACGGATACGGAATTACGGAATGTTCGCCGGTAGTAGCTGTAAATCGTCCGCATTTTAAGAAAGACGGTAGCGTAGGTCAGATTTGTCGTGGCGTACGGATTGATACGGTAGACGAAGAAATTGTGGTTTCTGGCGATATCGTGATGAAGGGCTACTATAAGGACCGCAAAGCAACAGAAGAAGTGCTAAAAAATGGTCGTTTTTATACGGGCGACTTGGGTTATGTTGATGATGATGGCTTTTTGTGGATTACGGGCCGCAAAAAGGATTTGATTATCCTAAGCAACGGTGAAAACGTCAGTCCGGATGAAATTGAAGGTGTTTTGAAGCGCGATAAAGGCGTGGCGGAGACGGTGGTTTATGAGTCTAATAACCGAATTATTGCGTCGATTTATCCAAATGAAGGCTATATGGGCGATCAAGATTACTTCGATGATTTGATTTACGAGTATAATAAAGATAAGCCTAAAAATAGACAGATTGCATTAGTGAAGCTCCGTACAAAAGAGTTTCCGCGCAATAATAATACGAAAATTATGCGTAAACAAGTAATTGAGGAGGACGCAAGTGAAGAATAAAGTAATTGATATCATTGCAGAAACGCTCGATATTGATAAAAACGATATTTCAATGAAGACTAACCTGATTAAGGATTTGGATATTGAATCGCTAGATTTAGTTGATCTCGTTGGTGCTTTTGAAGAAGAATTCGGCGTAGAGATTGCCGATAAAGACATTAAAGATATTCAGACCGTAGCTGATATCGTTGAGTACATCGAAGACCACGAAGATTAAAGATAAGAAAATATGATATAATAGGCTTAGAAAGCCATTATGAATATTCTATATTGTGGTGACAAAAAAGTCCTTGATGGGTTGATTATTTCCGTTTTGTCTTTAGCTAAACAGACAAGTGAGCCTTTGAATATTTTTGTACTGACGATGTATTTAAAGGGTTATGAACCAATTCCGTATGAATCAATTGAGAAGCTGGAGATGATTCTAAAGAAAAAGAATCCGAAACATAGCATCAAGTTAATTGATATTACGGAAATTTTTTATACCGAAATGCCAAAGGCGAATTTGTCGACCTTCTTTACGCCATATTGTTTGCTACGTCTTTATGCCGACTTAGTGCCGGAGTTGCCGAGCAAGTTATTGTATCTCGACATCGATGTTGTGGCATTAAAGGATCCGAAAGAGCTATATCGTATTAAGAATGATGATTATGAGATGGTAGGTGTAGTGGACTACTATGGTCAACACTGGGTACGTACGGATATGTTTGAGAAGAATTATATGAATTCCGGTGTACTGTTAATGAATCTCGATTTAATTCGCGAAACTGGATTGCTTAAGACTACGCGTAAAAAAGTTGGTAGAGCAAGAATGTTGTTGCCGGACCAGACTTCGTTAAATATTTATGCACAGCATAAATTGCTGGTTGATCGAAAGTTCAATGAACAAAAGCAAGAAACGGATGAGACGGTATTTCGTCATTTTTCGACGACATTTAGGTTTTGGCCAGTACTGCGAACGCAAACGATTAAACCGTGGAATATCGATAAGCTGCATGGCGTACTAAAGTGTCATGCTTTTGACGATATCTTAGATGAATATTTGGCAATTAAGGACAAAATTATTCAATGAGCCGTAATACGATAGTGCCGGTATTTTTTACCGCTGATGAACGCTATGCACCGTATCTTTCGACGGCTTTAATTTCGTTGATTGAGCATACTGGTAAAAAATATACTTATGAGATTAACGTGATTTATCATGACATGTCGCGCAGAACAATTCGCAAGCTTGAAAAGCTCAAGAATGGTCATGATAACGTAAAACTGATTTTTACCGAGATGCAGGATACGTTGGAAGGTATTTCGGACCGCAAGAGTACACGCTTAAAGGCGGATTGCTTTACGCCGACGATTTATTATCGTATTTTCTTGCCGGAAATGTTCCCGCAGTATGATAAGGGCATTTATTTGGATAGTGACATTATCGTGTTGGAAGATATCGCAAAATTGTACGAAGTAGAAATGGGCGATAATTTGTTAGCAGCATGTCTCGATATGTCGACATTTGGTAATAAATTATTTACGAAGTACTTCAGAGATGCAATTGGCGTAGGCACGGATGCGTACTTTAATTCAGGCGTGCTTTTGATGGACTTTAAACGTTTTCGCGACGAGGAATTTTGTGAGCATTTCTTGTATTTGTTGAACACATACGACTTCGATACGGTTGCGCCGGACCAGGATTACCTAAATGCGATGTGTAAAGGCAGAGTGAAGTATTTGGATATTTCTTGGAACACGATGCCGACGTCAGAAAGTTTATCGAAAGAGAAGTTGAAGATTGTTCATTATAATTTATTCTTCAAGCCGTGGCACTATGATGGTACGCGTTATGAAGAATATTTCTGGGAGTATGCGAATCGATCAAGTTTTGCAAAAGATATTCATAATGAGAAAAAGAATTTTGCGAAAAATAACGGCAAGACTGACGAGGAGCGTTTAAACCAAATGTCGCAACGCGTGATGGAAATATTGGAATCGGAAATAACGTTTAAAAAAGTATTTAACGGGGAAGTGGAGCGCTAATATGTTGTTTAGTGACATTATTATTGGTGGAGATAAAACTCCAGTTGTAGAAAATATTCGCAAGCACGTAAGGGAAGGCGAATTTAATAAGAAGGCAGAGCTTGATGATCCGGTTTTGAGCGACGAAGAGGCCGACAAGGCAATTGAAAAATACAACAAACGTCATGCTAATAAAATTGGATTTTTCCTAGATTCACGTCCGGCAGTGGGGATCATTAATCTTGGTTGGGCATTAATTCGAAAACGGACATCGTTTGACGGTCTTGAAAAAATTGAGGCACTAAAAGATAAAGGCGCGATTATTACGTGCAATCATTTTAATCCGCTAGACAGTTTATTTGCGCGCGCAGTGTTGAAAAAGACGCGCCATAAAGTGCCATATATTGTTAGCCAGGAAACGAACCTTGCAATGGGCGGATTTAACGGATATTTAATGCGCCGAATTCACATGGTGCCGTTAATGAAGCGTCCAAATTATATTTTGAAAACGTTTATCCCGCGCGTAAAAGAATTGATTGAAGCAGGAGAATTCGTGCAGATTTATCCAGAAGAGGAGTTGTGGTTTAATTATCGCAAACCGCGTCCATGCAAACGTGGTACGTATTTGTTTGCTGCGCAGGCAAATGCCCCAGTGGTGCCAATTTTCGTAGAAATGATTGATACGGACAAGGATGATAATGCACAGTTTAAGGAATTGAAATACGTTGTGCATATTTTGGATATTATTTATCCTGATCCGGATAAGAGCGATCGGCAAAATAGCATTGATATGGCAAAGCAGGATTATGAAGAACGTGTCGCTTGCTATGAACGAGTTTACAAAAAGAAATTAGACTACAAGTTTTCGTATTCAGATATTGCGGGCTATAATAAAGGCCTTAAGAAGTCTGTTTCCGATAAATAATAAATTCGTAATTACTGAGTTTTGAACGTTGCTCCATAGCGTTTTTAACGTCGTTGTGGAGTTTTTCCTGAGCTTGTTTTTTAGTTAATGCGGGATCGACGCAAAATGGACCATCGATATAAATGGTGATTTTTGGTTTTTTATGGAAACGACTTTTTTGGTAGGTGGTAGTGGCGGCGTAGACTGGAGCTTGGTATTTGATTGGTAAGTGGAAAGCGGCTTTTGCGAAAGGTCGAATTTTGGTGCAGTATGGCCAGAGATGACCTTCGGGATAAGTGAAGATGGCTTTGTTTTGTTTGAGGCGAGTTTCGACAGTGTGATTGAATTTGGTAAGGTCATGAATATTGTCTGGAACGGGAATAGCGCCAGCCATCGGTAGCATTTTGCCGGCGACCGGAATACCAAGATTGGATGAACTGCAAATAATATAAGGGTGAGTTGGGAAAGCTACGCAAAATGGATTGACGACGTCGCCAAATAAAATTGTGTGATTGGAATAAACATAAAAACCGCCGGTTTTGCGGGCTTGTTTGAGGAGTTTGCGATTTTTTACTGAAATATGCCCGATAAATTTCATATATACGAAATCCATTACTAGTACGGCAAAATAGAGCAGGGTTGCAACAAAACGATAAAACAGATTGTGATGAATCCACTTGTAGTTTTCAGGAATTTTGCAATCTTGATTGCGTGTTTCTTCAAAATCTTGCTCGAAGCTTTTGTAGTAACGAATTTCAGGTTTCATTTGTGATTATTATATAACAATCACAAAAAATCCCCCCAGGAGCGGAGGGGGAGATTCTGTAATGGAGTATATTTATGATTCTTTTTATTCTTCGGAGTCTTTTTCTTCTTTTTGTTCTGGGGTAGTGGGTTTTTGACGATTTTGTCTACGCTGATTGTTATTCGGAATTTGTTGCTGTGTGCCCTGGCGAGCGTTTCTGGCCTCTCCGGGTTTATCATGGAGAGCGTTCGCGACGATGATGCCAGTGGCAAAGCTAACACAAATTGCAATTACTAACACAATGACATTGACAGCAATGCTGGTGCCACTGCGTTTAGGTTGTTGAATAACCGGGGTTTTATTCTCGGTTGGCATACCATCCTTTCTTTTATTATGTATCGAATATAACAGTGGTAGCTAAAAATAAGCTGAAAATGCAGAGTTTTTGAGATTATGCTAAAATATGATAAAGCTATGAAAGAATTAGCCGAAGATTTTAGATCGATTTGGAAGAAAGATCGACGATTAATCTGGTGGATGGTTGCACAGTTTATTGTGAGCAGCTGGCTGTTTTTGTTGCCATTTATTAATTTGAACCCGAATCGCCCAAAAGTATGGGCACGCTACTCAGATATTAGCAATGGCTACGCACAGAGTGACTGGTGGTATTTGATTTCTTTTGCCGTGATAGCGATAGTATTAGGGATTGGTCATAATTTATTGAGTGCAAAGCTATTCGGGAAGCGTGGTGGCGATATCGCGCGATTATTCTTGGGCGTAAGTATTATGATAACGATTATCGCGATTAGATTTTTGCTTAGTTTAATCGGAGAAGGTTAATGTCGAAAGTAGTCGAGATTCCAACTGGGAAGCGGCGACCATTGTACCGCTTTTTTGAGATGTTACCGGCGCTTTTGAGCTTCGGAATGGTAATCTTATTAATCGTATTGTCATCAATCTCGTCCGTACTAGGGGCAATTTATTTGCTTTTGATTGTGATTATGTCGCTGGTGAAAGCGATAGGTGTAGCTTACCGTACGGTGCAGGGATATAAGAAGGTCAAAAAGTGCATCGCATTGGATTGGAAACAGCGGCTAGCTGATTTAGAAAATCCGGCGGAAAGCTATGAAAAATTAGTAGGCTCGCATAAGGATGAGTATGCTCATGATGAGCACATGCAAAATCTCTGCATGATTGCGGCAGCAGAGGATGGGTATTTCCCGAAACCAAGCCAGATTTACCATGCGGTAATAGTTGCGATGTATAACGAGACATTAGACGTGCTAGCGCCAACGATGGATTGTTTAGTGAAATCGTCTTACCCGAAGAAGCAAATGATTATAGTGGTCGCTTATGAAGAGCGTGGCGGTGAGTCGGCCGAAAAAGTCGCGAAAGTATTACAGAAGAATTACGGCAAGAAATTTGGTGGATTTATTTTATCAAAACATCCTGCAGATATTGAAGGCGAAGTAGTTGGTAAAGGCGGTAACATTACGTGCGCTGGTAGAGCTTTGAAGAAATACGTCAAAGAAAAAGGTCTGCGTTATAGTGATGTGATCGTGACGACGTTGGACTGTGATAACAAGCCGCATCCTTGCTATTTTGATTTGGTGGCATATGAATATATCGTGCACGAAGATCGCAAACGTTTAAGCTATCAACCAGTTTCAATCTTTACGAATAATATTTGGGATGCGCCGGCGGTGACGCGCGTGGTGGCATCGACGAACTCATTCTGGAATTTGGTTTGTACGACGCGTCCGCATACTTTGCGTAATTTTGCCTCACATTCGCAACCACTGGATGCGCTTGTGGAGATGGATTTTTGGAGTGTGCGCACGATTGTGGAGGATGGTCACCAATATTGGCGTTCATTATTCTATTTCGATGGCGATTATGATGTTTTGCCGATTCGGGCGCCGATTTATCAGGATGCCGTGCTGTCGGATACATTTTTGAAGACATTGAAAGCGCAATGGATTCAATTAAGGCGTTGGGATTATGGCGCATCGGATGTGGCGTTCGTGGGGACATATTTATTCTCAAAGAAGCGTACGGTGCCGTTTATGTCGTTACTTGCTAAGTTTGTGCGTTTGCTAGATGGGCACGTGACGTTAGCGGCAATTGCGCCAATTGTGGCGTTTGGCGGTTGGGTGCCATTATTGTTTAATATTGAGTCACGCGATTTGCTGTCGCACAATTTACCGTTGGTCGTAAGCCGGATTCAGATGGTGGCGGCGACGATGCTGTTTATTTCGATTTTGCTATCTTTGAAAATGTTGCCACCGCGTCCGGCGCGTTATAAGAAAACAAAGAAACTTATTATGGTTCTGCAGTGGATTATGTCGCCGGTGATTGCGATTGTGTATTCATCATTCTGCGCTTTTTATTCGCAAACGCGATTATTGCTAGCGCTATATATGGAAAAATTTGACGTTACTCAAAAGGCCGTCAAAAAATAATAAAAAACATTGAACTCGTGCTTTTTTGTGGGAACTTTTTTGTCTAAACTTACCTAGTAATTAATGGAGGTTTAGTATGGTTACATGATTTTAAATTGCGCTAAAAAGTAAAACAAAAAGGAGGAGAATGAGGTATAGGAAATGGGGTGGTTTTTTGTTGGCTTTGACTTTAGCTGCAACATTACCGACTTTTGCGAAGGCAATAACTGTTGATACGGTCAGCACAACGATTGCTGCTAATTATGATAGTCCGCAAAATTTGATTGTTTATCGCGATGTAACGGGAGTGAAAAATTACGTAAATACATCGTTTAAGTACTCTTTGACGGAAGATAGTAGTAACCCAGCACCGGTAAATAATATGCCGACTGGAGATTCTACGTTATATGTTTCTGGCGAGCCAAACGAGGACAATACGGTCAGCGGTTTGATGTCGATAAAGCTTTCGGATTTGGAGTTTACGGAATTAGGTGATTACAAGTTTGTGCTGCGCGAAATCTATTCGGCTGATCCTGATAATTATCCGATTGATGATAGTCACGAATACTATGTGTATGTCAGTGTGCGTAATGAATTACTCGCGGGTGTACCGACGGGCAATATGGTTGCCACCTTGCTTACGCAGGTGCGTAATCATGACGAGGGTGCAAAATCTCAAGCGAGATTTTCGAGTGAGGCAGTACGTACGTATTTGGAATTGTCTAAGAACGTAACTGGTAGTTTAGCAAATACGAATGAATATTTTAAATTTTTAGTGACAATTAATGGCAGAACGGGCGATGAATATACGATTACTGGTCAGGATGAAAGCGTAACTTATAACGGCGAAACAGTTACGCCGGCTTCGACTTTCGTGATTGGCGAGAGTGGCGTAGAGGTTTACATGCGTCATGGACAAACTATTACTATAGGTCATGGCGAAGATGAACTGAATGAAATTCCAATTAATGCAGAATATACGATCGAAGAAATTGACGCTGCGGACTATGCGACAACCGTAGATGGTTCGGCGGGGAAGGCTACAGCAGCGAAACAGGCGGCGGTATTGCTCGAAGATGGCTCATTGCCAGACGCTAACCGAACGACTTTTGTAAACCATAAAGAATCAGCTGTAATGACCGGTATTACACTCGCAATTATACCGGCAGCGATTTTAATTGTTGCAATGTTTACTGGTGCGGTGATTGCTCGGAAAGTTAAAAAAGATTCCGTAAATAAACGTTAAATGAAAATAAAAAAGAGTCGGAGGCGCGAATGGGCGCGCCTCCTCGTGAAGGCGATTGTTGTGGTGACCGCAATAATCGCGGCAATAATGTTGTTAAAATTACAACGTATTGAAGGGGATCAGTGGGAGCCGGCGTATAGAGATGGTGATTTGGTATTAAAAAGGAGAATTGACGATGTTCCGTTTGCGCTGCTTAGGGTGAGGGGATTTGACGATTAAAACGCTAGGGGTAGCAATGGATTTGGCGATTTGGGCTGCGGTGCTGATAGCTTCATTAATCTGTATTTATATAGTTTATGATGGACTGAAAGTTACAAGGAGTGCCGTACTTGGTGAAGAGATATTGAATTATGCGCCGCACGACGAGTATATAGATCTGAAGGCGTTGAGAGAAATTAATCCAGATATTATTGGTTGGTTAAGAATTCCCGGAACGAGTATAGATTATCCTGTAGTGCAGGGCAAAAATAATGATTATTATTTAGTGCGTGATTATATGCAAGAGTTTGCAACTGCAGGGAGTATCTTTTTGGATTATAGGAATACGATTGGTGATGATTTCTTGATTATTTATGGACACAGGATGAGCTATGGTGGGATGTTTACGGATTTGATTAAGTTTAAGGATCGATTATTTTTTGACGAACACGAGATTGGGGAATTATTTGTCGATGGTGCGAAATGGAGACTAGAGATAGTGGCATTTGGATTGATTCCGGCAAGCAACCATGAAATATATGACTTGAGAGGGAATGAATTGCGGGAAATGATGATGCGTGCAATGTATGTGCGCGAGGCGACAGATGGTAGATATATACTTCTTTCAACCTGCGATTCGGAAAATAAGGCGATGAGAGACGTGCTTTTGCTGAGAATTGTAGAGCAATTATAATTCTAATGCTATAATGGTATTAACATAAGAGAGATACCATGGTTAAAACAGGTGAAACTAATACTGAAACTACTTCGGCTACCGATTGGGATAGTCTTACTAAGGCTCCTGAAGTAACTGAGACGACTGAGGAACCCGTTAAAGATGCGGAGTATTACCGTTCAAATCGCTCCGCTATCCCTGAATTGTCCTCTAGATTAGTAGAACTTCGCGGCGGTGTTGATGGGGTCAAGAAAGGCCAATTCAGCAAAGAGTTGAGAATGATGGTAGACGAAAATGGCATCCCTGTATTTTGGTCAGATTTGACTAGATTCTTGCGAAAGAATCCAGCTGAGATTGATAGAGTGCTAGCACTATGCGAACAGCTAGAAAGCGGTTCAGAAGGTGGCTCAGAAAGTGGCTCAGAAGAAACTACAGAAGACGTGGTTTCGAACGAAGGAGTAGCACAGGAAACGGGGCAAGCTACCGAGGCGGCTGAGTCTAACGATTTGTCCGCGACTGTCTCTACAGAAGAACGTGAGCAGACTAGTGATGACAGAGGTGCGGAATGGCGTTCCGGCACTTTCTATATTAATGGTTACGAGAATATGACGACGGACGAGCGCATGGATGCGTTGGACGCTGGTTTTGACGGTATTACGACCTTCCCAGAACAAACATCGCACGCTAGCGCCCTTGAAAGAATTATCGGAGACACCGATGGCGAGACGCAGGCGGCAGTGAAGGCTATGCGGGCAGAAGATATGGTGAAATTTGAAACGCAGTGGATTGAGACATACAAGAAGCAACTAGAAGCGCTAATGCCAATTTATCCATGGTCTAGCAGAGAAAAGAAGGATCGTGTGGAAACTATTAAGGGTACGATTGCTAGAACAAAGAAGAGTCTCGAATATCATCAGAAAGAAGCGGAATTGTTGGGAGCCTTGGCGCCTGAAAAGCCATCAAGTGCAACAAGTCGATTCTTGGATAGACTGAGGGCTTTTAATGAAAGAAGTAGGGTCGTAAATGAGGCTTTACACATTCGTAATTTGCCGAAGTATATAAGAATGCGCGAAGATTGGATTAAGTATGATCGTGCCTATGTTGAGCAAGATATGGCCAGTGGCGGAAAAGAAAAGGGAAGCTACGCGGCACGTGAAGAGAAGAGAAATATGTGGCAAAAAGAAATATCTGAATACCAGGGCTTAATTGATGACTTTATGCGCAGGTATCCAAACTTTATTTTGACTCCTGAAAAAGGTAAGAAGGGAACGCTATTCGCGAGAACCGAAACGCCTGTCGCAGCACCAGTTGAAGAACAGAAAGCAGCATAAAAATGTTTAGAAACAGCCATTAGTGGCTGTTTTTGCTATGGGTACATACTTATATACCAGCTAGGTCGAGTGATAGAGTCTGGAATGTTCTTAAACATGTCGGTCGTGTTTTCGAGATTAGTCGTATTCCAGTTTTCTATGGCAGTGAGGTTAGTAATCAAGACATCTTCAGAGAACATCTGTTGCATGTTTGTAACAGATGACACGTCCCAAGTGGATAGTGCGCTTAAGTCAGTAAGTTGATCGCAGCGCGAGAAAGCATAACTCATATTTGTAATTCCGGATGTGTCCCAATTGGATAATGAAGAAAGACTAATGAATTTGTTTTGACCTCTTAATATATTACTAATATTTGTTACGTTTCCTTTTATTAAGTTTGAAATTGGGGTAAGATCTTCGATTGATCCATACAGTGATGACGAGTAAATACCAAACATCCACGAGAAGTCATTAACTTTTGATAGATTCCAATTTGACATTGCTTCTATATTTTTTAATGACCTAGCATCTAGGAACATTCCGCTTGCTTTCACTACATTGGAAGTGTTCCAATTTGCAAGCGGAGCAATGGTGGTTATTGAGATTGCCGAGGAAAATAGACCATCCATACTGGTGACATTTGAAACATTCCAGTTGGCTAATCCGTTAACATTTTCGAGACTACGAGCTCCATAAAAAGTGCTATTCATACTTGTGACATTTGATGTATCCCAATTAATTAATCCGTCTACGTTTTTTAAGCTTGAGGTAGAGTTGAATACTCCATTCAGACTAGTAACATTTGAAATATCCCAGTTGATGAGACCGTCGACATTTTCTAATGAGTTGGCACTGCCATTATATCCCCCAAATAAATTATCTATTTTCTTGAGACTGGATGTTTTCCAATTAATCAATGCGTCAACGTTAGTGATACTGCGTGCATCATTGAGCATATACTGCATATTTTCTACTTTTGATACATCCCAATTGGCTAGTCCATTTAGATTAGATAAATTGACAGTGTTTGAGAAAGTACTCTTTAGGCTGGTTACACTTGATACATTCCAGTTTGATAAGGCATCCGTATTTGTTATTTGGGTATACTGAAATGCACTGTTTAGCGTAGTAAGGCTGGCAGTGTTCCAATTAGCGAGAGCGGAGATATCCGATAGTGAATAAGCACACTCAAATAAGCTATTCATATTTTCTACATTCGAAACATCCCAGTTCTTTAATGCTGTTATATCTTTGAGCTTTGATGGGTTACCGCTGTTAGGTTTTCCGAAGAATGAATACATATTCTTGACATTAGATACATTCCAATTCTCTAAGCCATGGAGATTTTCTAATGAATTCGCTTGATAGAATATGCTTGATAGATTAGTGACATTAGACGTATCCCAATTGGCGAGTCCACTAATATCCGTCAGTGCATCAGCGGTACTAAATAGGCTACTCATATCGCTAACATTAGAGACGTCCCAATTTAAGAATGCATTAGTATTAGTTATTCGATGATTATAAGCGAACATATATGACATGTCTGCAACATTGGAAGTGTCCCATCCTGAAATGGGAGTAAAATCGGCAATAATAGTATTACTAAAGAAGTATCGCATTTTTGTGACGTTTGATACATCCCAGTTTCTTAGTGCGCTTATGTCTGTTATGGCGGATGCTCCGCTAAACATGTAACTTAAGTCGGTCGCACTTTCGAAACTCCAGTTGGACAAGCCTGATATGTCTGTCAGACTCTTTGTGTAATCAAAAGTTTGCGAAAATGATGACACATTTGATGTATCCCATGTAGACAGTGGTAATACGTTAGTTATGGCTGTATCTTGGAAAGACGATCTAAGGTTGTTTGTTAACGATGTGTCCCAAACTTTAAGTCCACTTATATCCACTAATCCTGTGAAATTATAGAATAGTAAACTTAAGTTTTCGTTTGCGTATATCGTATCCGCTTCGGAGTAAAAATAAATAATGCCTTCGTCATACCAAGCATAAATAGGTAGAGCTGAGTTTTGCGTAGAGATAATATGATCACTGTTACTTAAATCAATGTTTGGAGCGAGAATCGGCGAATATTTTATGGCGGTAATTGTATTATTTATTTCATAATAATATTTTGCATTTTGTCCGGATAGCCGTTTTAACTTTGTATTAATGATTTCTCCAGTATCGAGTTTAGCGCTGACTCGTTCATTCACTGTGCCTTCCATGCTTTTTCCAATTGATATTTTAGCCCAGACTGCACGTAATGTTATGTCCATGTTTGGCATAATGAAATAGTCCTCATTAATACGAGTTACGCCAAGATTCGCTATATACCAACCCATGAATTTATAATCTTCGCACACTAAACTTTCCCTTTGAATTTCTATAGTATCAAAAACATAGTAACGGTTAGTTTCGGGCAATAGCGCAGAGCTCGTGCAGCCCGCCGGCAAATTCGCGTCATAACTTACGTTATATTTGTGTTGCAAGGCTGGCGTTTTCGAACTACTGACGTTTTCGCTTGCACCGTCTTGGATTGCACTGGTTATTATTTCTCTGGTATTGGTTGGCCACCGCCCGTCAACTTCATGGTATTCCTCTTTAAGGCTTAGTTCGATGGTTAACTCTGGTGTTTCGTCTTGGCCCGGGCGAAAATAGTGGCCTAGATCCCAAGTTATGCTTTGCTCATCGGCATTGGCTGTGGCTATGCCTATGTTCGCATTGGCTGAACCGAGAGACCAGTAATTGGTATCGATATAATCAGTTATAATGAAGCTATTATAATAGAACGGTACAGAGGCAGCTTCAAAAAGTACTTTATCTAATTTGCTAGAATTCTGCACAATGAATTGATTATCCGAGATGGCTGCTAATTGCGGAACAACTGTTTCGCCCATATTATATTGGACGGCATTAATGATAACATTTTGATGGTTGTTTTTGAGACTGCGATATTCATAAATCTCTAGTGGAGTTTGCTTGACTGGTAGACCGTCTGTGACGAAAATGACGATAATATCGCGTTCGTTTTGTGGGTCGTAGTCGTTAAGTAACTCCTCGACTTTTACCAAAGCTTTATAATAATTGGTCGATCCGTAGGCGGCCATAGAATCTAGGCCAGATAATAATTCATTAGTATCGTTGGTGAAAGGTACTACGATATTAGCATCCGTAGCAAAAGAAATTAGAGCAATTTGGCTATTATGATTGTCTAAAGTATTATTTATTAATTCTCTAGCGTCACGTTTAACGGAATCGAGCTTATTTATTACCGGGGTGCTACCATCGGCGTTTTCATCCATCGATGTTGAATTGTCTAGCACGAGGATAATATCTTTATCGTTTCCAGAAAGTTTCGTAATAGAATCTATATTGAAGCTGATTTCGGCCGTAGTCTTGCTTGTCCATTTTGCTGATTTGGTTACTTTCCATGATCCTGGTTCGTTATTTTCATAGTTGGTATGTTCGGAATAAATTTCAACGGAATGAATTGGAGCCAATTCGGCACTTGCGTTAAACATTAAACTAATTAAAGCCGAAGAGAAGAGTAGGATTGATAAAAATAACGCACAAAAAGACGTGCGTTTGATGCAAAATCTAAACTGACGTTTGTTTTTGTGGAAAAATTCCATGTTTGTATTGGTTTATTTCTGGTTTTTATTTTCCACAATCCACTGCCATTATTTAAGCATAATCGACAGGGGTGAGTCAAGGGTGAGCGTATAAAAAAATGATCGCAAGGATCATCTTTATATATGGTGGAGTGTAGGAGATTCGAACTCCTGACCTATTGATTGCGAACCAATCGCTCTACCAACTGAGCTAACACCCCAATCTAGATGTAATTATACCACTATTTGGGGAGCAGTTGAGAGCGATTTTTTATCAAGCTTATGCTATGATTAAGATAGAATGATTGTTGGCTACATACTATTGCTAGCTCTTGGCTTGGCTTTGATTGTGAAAGTGTCGGATATTTTTGTCGACGCTGCTTCGTCGTTAGCCACTAAACTAAGAATGCCAAAAATGTTGATTGCGTTGACGGTGGCGGCATTCGGCACATGCGCACCGGAGCTTGCGATTTCGTTCAAATCCATGGCGAGCGGCAATTATGACGTGACGATGGCGAACGTGATTGGTTCATGCGTAGTGAATATTTTGTTGGTTGTGGGCGTAGCGTCGGTAGTGAAGCCAATTAAAGTGCGCGAACAAACAGTGAAGAAAGAGTTGCCACTATTAGTAGGCGTAACGGCACTGTTTTTCTTGTTGTTGGAAGATAAAATTTTCCGTGGAAAGCTCGAAAATGGTTTGTCGCGTGTAGATGCAGGCATGTTGCTCGCGGCATTTGGCGTCTTTATGGCCTACATTTTCTTCGTAGTGCATCAGAACAAGAAGAAAACCAAGCGCAAAATGCACCGCGATAAAGCAAAGTATTCATTATGGGTGTCCCTATTCCTGATTTTGACTACGACAGTCGTGATTATTATCGCGAGTGATTTAATTGTGGATAATGCCGTGCTAATTGCAGGGGAGGTTGGTATTAGCCAAAAGGTCATAACAATGACGGCGGTAGTAATAGGCACGTCGTTGCCGGAATTGACGATGACGGTGGCGGCATCGAAGAAGGGGGAATTTGATCTGGCAGTTGGAAATATTATCGGAACGAATATCTTTAATATTTGTATCGTGTTGGGTTTGCCGATTATGGTATTTGGCGGGTTCACTTCGGATGCGTTCAATATTGTTGATATGGTTGTGGTGCTACTTGCGGCCGTTGTGTATTATTGGTTCGGCAGAAGCAGTCATCGTTTGGAGCGACTTGAAGGCATGTTGATGGTGGCGATATTTGCCGCATACTATACTTATCTGTTCTTGGTATAATTACGATAGAATGCAAGAAGAAAAAGTATCACAAGTTGTAGAAGATTTATCGAAGAAGTTGCATAAAAACCTGCGTCGGGCCGAGGTAAAGTTTTACATGGACGGTTGGACGGGGGCAGTAGTTTTTAGTCTTGATGAGAAATATTTAATTAAAATTACAAACAGCGAAACGATTGAAACGCAGGAAGAATTTTTGCAGACAAATCCTGCGGGGGCATTTCAACATGTAATTTGCACGAATAATGAAATTGGCTATATTTGCTTTGAATTTTTGCCGGGTGAAAAATATGTTGGTCACGAAATTGAGCCGCATGAAGCCATTCGACAAATTGCTGAAATGGTAAGTAATTACCGCAAATACCCGTGGACGGGTTATGGATTCTTACATCATGAATATCCGACTTGGCGCGAGTTTTTAGCAGATGAAATTGATTATGCGCGCGGCTATATTCCAGCAGTCTCGATTGAAAAAGTTCAATCAGCGTTAGAAGTAATTGGTGATTCGAAGCCGACGAAGTATTTGATGCATGGTGATTTTGGCACGCATAACTTTTTGGTGAACAACGGAAAAATCTATGTGATTGATCCGATGCCGGTCGTAGGTGATTTCTTGTATGATTTTTATTTTGCTGTGCTTTCTGACACGAAAATTTTTACAAAAGTTGGTGAAGATTTCGTGTTCTCGTTCTTTGAACGCGATATGAAAGAGAAGCGGGCGCTAGCGACGATTGCGCTATATGTGCGAATGAGCCGTGCATGGAAATATGACCGTGAGAATTTTAAAGCGTACGTTGATATGTACGAAAAGATATGAAGAATGCCCAGGCTGTGAGCCTGGGCATTTTTTGCGGGGGAGAGTTATGCATGAGTTGACAGCTTCAAGTAGACGCGGGCGCTGATGGATTCGCTGATGTTTTCGTGGTTCGCGGGAATGAGTTTGATCTCTTCGATATCAAACCGATATCCCTTTTCCTGAAAGTAGACGGAATGATTGATTTCTCGTACAACGTTATGGACGTAGCAGTCAATGGTGTTGACGTTGGCCAGGGAAGTGATAGCTTTGCTTTTGGGCGTTACCCGCTGAATAAACGGACGGACGAGTTGATAAATAGTGGAATACCGATTGATCTCCTCATGGTCATACAGCGGAAGATCAAAGAGGCAGCGACCGTGCTCGGTGAGGAGCGGGGCGGCCTCAAGTATTTGATTTATGAGCTCGTCTTTGTTTAGCGTAATGCGGTAGTCATCGATGATGACGACGTTCTGCGCGCCAATCATTTTGCGATACTTGGGGTTTGAGCCGTTGAAGATTTCGTATGGATCGACGACCTGGAAACGTCCGCGTTGCCCATAATCGGCAAACATTTGCTTGACTGGTAGATTCATGGATGGATTCAATACGCTGATACGGGCCTGACGAAGCCCGTGAAGTCGCTCCGGCACATTGCCGCGGCCGTAGACGATGATGTTGGGCAGGTTCTGAGTCTTATGAAAGATCCAGTTGATGTGCAGGATGCTGTCTTTGACTTTGGCGTATTCGGCGCGCACGATAATGTCGTCGGCAAGTAGCCTGCGGAAATGACAGTTTTTGTCCAGCAATTTGCTGAATTTGTCATCTTCGGAAGGTGACCAGAAGAAGCCATGCATGGAGTCGTTAATACGCGTGTCGTTATCGCTGAAAATCCACCAGAGGAAGGCGAGCCAAGCCAAGTCGACCTCGTTTGTGTCTGGGTCGATGGCGGCATTTCGAAACTTCGGGTCATTGAGATTATCGGTTACCAGCATGCAAAAAGCGCTTTCGGAGGCACCAAAGTCTTCACTCGTATAGTGAAACAGGTCGGGAATAGCACGATTGAATTTGGAAACTGCATCGGTCAGATTCATAAAAACACTCTCCTTTAAAAGAACTTGTCACAAAAATCCCCCCGCGACATGACAATTGTATATTATGGCACATTTTGGCGATTTTTTCAATGGATGACTATTGGCTATACCAAGACGGGCGAGTGGCGGATTCTGGAACGCCGTAGAACATTCCAGCCATATTTTCAAGATTCACTGGGTTCCATTTCTCAAGAGGGGATAAATCAGTAATTTGGTAATCACTCATGAACATACCGTATGTATTAACTAGGTTTTCGACGTTCCAGTCAGATAATCCACTAACGTCTTCTAGAGAAGATGCGTTTCTGAACATTTCTTGCATGTCGACAACGTTGGATGTGTCCCAGTTTGCTAAGCCATCGGTGTTTGTAACCCCATAGTCTTGATAGAACATATGACGCATTGTTGTTACGCTACTGGTATCCCAATTAGATATAGCATTCGTGATTGGTGCTCTAGAGGTCATGAACATAATACTCATATCTGTAACGCTGGACGTATCCCATCTAGAAGCACCGTCTATATTGGTGAGACTATTTGAATACATAAACATGCCTTTCATACTTTTGACTTTGGAAGTGTTCCACTTTAAGGCGCCATTGATATTCGTAATTGCGCTATTCGATAATAAATTCTCCATGGTTGTTACATTACTGGTATCCCATTCGGCTAGAGCATCTATGTCTGTGAGTGACCAAGTGTTATTGAATGTGGTGCGCATATCCGTGACGTTCGATATGTCCCATCCCGCTAGAGCATCAATGTTATTTAATGCGCTTGCCTGGTTGAACATACCACTTATATTGGTAAGGCTAGACGTATTCCATTGAGATAATCCGTCTAGATTGACTAGTTTTGAAGTTACAGCGAACATCCCACTCATGGTTGTTACATTACTGGTGTCCCATTCGGCTAGAGCATCTACGTCAGCTATTGATGTGCTACTAAAGAGGCTGCCCATATCCGTAACATTTGTCACGCTCCATTCTGAAATGCCACTAATGTCAGTAAGGCCTGTATTTATAGAGAAGAGACTATTCATATTCGTGACGTTCGATACGTCCCAATTTGATAAGCAATCTAAGTTTGTGAGTTTGTTGGCATTAAATGCGCGTTGCATATCCGTTACATTCGACACATCCCAGTTGGCAATAGGACATATATCGGATAAGTTAGCGTATTCAAAAAGTGAGGCTATGCTGTTGACCGCTGATACGTCCCAACCGGAAAGAGCACTGATATCGGAGAGGGAACTAGCACGGTAAAACATGCCACTAATATTTGCCATAGCCGGAAATACGAAATTTGATTGATCTTTGACTTCCACGAGAGATGAGTCGTTGGCGAACATATATGACATATCCGTAACACTTGATATATTCCAATTTAATACGCCACTTATATCGGTGAGTGAAGTATTATATGAAAATTGCCGTTGCATGTCGGTAACGTTGGATGTGTCCCAGTTTGCTAAAGCATCGAGAGTTTGAATTAATTTTGCATTATAGAACATCTGTCTCATATTGGTGACGTTTGATGTGTTCCAATTGGTGACGGCATCAATATTCTCAATTAATTCGTCACCCGAGAATAATGATTCCATAGAAGTGACGTTTGATGTATTCCACTTAATGACGCCGCTAATATCGCTGAGTTGTTTCGCATCCATAAATAGAGCGAGCATATCTGTGACTTTTGACACGTTCCAATTGGTGGCGCTATTGATGTTTTGTAGCGATTGCGCTCCATGGAACATATGTTGCATCGTTCTAACATTTGATAGGTCCCATTTGGATAAAGCGTCTATATTGGTTATTAGCTTCAATCCTTTGAACATGAATGACATATTTGCTACATTTGATGTGTCCCAGTTTTCTAATGGGTCTAAAGATACTAGGGAATTATTTTCGTAGAACATGAATGCCATATCTACTACATTTGATGTATCCCAAGATGAAACAATGGAGATATCTTCTAGCTTCGTGAGACCGCCAAACATACCGCGAGAATTAACATTAATGAATATCTCGTCAGCGTCGGTATAATAGTAGATTATTCCATCATCGAACCAAGCATAAATTGGAACTTGGGATGATGGGGACGATACGATATGATTTCTGTCTGATGTGGCAAAATCGGCCGGCAATCTATTTGCTTGTTTGATGGCAACGATAGAGTCATTTTTGGTTTCATAGCTCATATAATATACATTTTGCCCAGATAACTTTTTAAATGTAACATTTACGGTACTGCCGACGTCAAATGTTGCGGACACCCTTTCGTGAATGGTACCACTCATACTTTTATTGATTGATGGCATGCCCCAAACGCCGCGAATTGTAACGTCTGAGCTTGGCATTATAAAATAATCGTCGTTTATGTGATTGATGTGAGATGCAGGGATTTGCCAACCGACAAAATAATATCCTTCACAATAAAGCGGATCGATTCTTGTTTCGACTACGTCAAAAACAAAATAACGCTCGGCGTCGGGTAGCGTTACCGAACTAGTACAGCCCGTCGGCAAGTTGGCATCGTAGCTGACGTTGTATTTATGCTGCAAGGCTGGAGTTTGCGTACTTGTTATTTCTTCGCTGGTGCCGTCTAGAATTGAACTATTTACAGTTTCTTTGGTATTAGTAGGGAAAATGTCGTCGGATTCGTGAAATTCTGGCTTAAGTTGCAAATTAACAGTAAGTTTTGGTGTGGATTCTTGTCCCGGGCGAAAATACTTACCTAAATCCCAATTTACTGTAGCCGAATCGTCGCTTACTGTTGCCGTGCCGAATAATGTCGATATGTCGTTTAGCGTCCAGTAGTCTGTATTGATGTAGTCATTAACACTGAAGCTGGAGTAGTAGTATGGGACGGATGCGGCTTCAAAAAGCGATTTATCTAACTGCGCAGCATTCTGTACGATGAACTGATTGTCGGAGATTCTTTTTAGCTGTGGAATGACAGTGTCCCCAAGGGTGTATTGAATGGCATTTATCACGAGATGATCGTACTGACTCTTTAGCTCGTAATACTTTGTAATTTCAAGCGGAGTTTGTTGTACTGGAATTCCATCCGTAATGAATAGGACAATAATGTCTTTATCATTTTGTGTTTGATGTGCCTCTAATACCTCTTCGACTTTAGATAATGCCTTGTAATAATTAGTACTACCGTGTGCCGTAATGGAATCGAGCGCGGTGATTAATGGTGCGCTTTCATTAGAGAAAGGCGATATTATTTCGGCGTCAGAAGCGAACGAAATGATGGCGATTTGACTGTCTTGGTTGTCTAGGGTGTTTCGAATTAATTCAGCCGTATTTTGTTTGATGGCGTTAAGTTTACTAGATGAAGTATTAGCGCTGCCAGGAAGTATTTCGTTCATGGAGGAGGAATTGTCTAGCACGAGAATAATATCTCGATTGCTGCCGGAGAGCTTCGGAATAGAATTAATTTCTAAAGTAATCTTAGCAGTAGTTTTACTGGTCCAATCGGCGGATTTTGTGATTTTCCAAGCGCCGGGGTCGCTATTTTCGAAATTGGCATGTTCGGAAAATATTTCGATGGATTGAACGGGGGCTTTTTCGGCGTTGACATGAAAAATAGTAGTGATTATCGATAAAATAGAAATGCTAAACAAAAATATCGTCACAAAAAGCAGACGTTTTTGACGAATCCTAAACTGGCGTTTGTTTTTGTGGAAAAATTCCATTTTGGTGTTGGTTTATTTTTTGGTTTTATTTTTCCCACAATCCACTACTTTTAGTAAAGCATAAGTAACAAGGGTCGTCAAGGTGGGGCGCCCTGCGGGTTCTCGCCCCTCGCTCAAGAACTCAATCAAGTATAAAAATATGACCATGAAGGTCATCTTTTTATACTTGGTGGGTCGCGAGGGGCAGCGGCTTCTGGCGAAGCCTTGATTCGCGGCGTCGCCTCGCAAATAAAAATGCAAGCATTTTTGCTTGCCTCGGCTTCTTGCTCGCACGAACCCTGCGGGTTCTCGCCCCTCGCTCGTGAAACTGGCAGAAACAAAATAAAGACCCCTTGGGTCTTTCTTGTGTTTCTGGTGGGTCGCGAGGGGCTCGAACCCCCGACCTCCTCGGTGTAAACGAGGCGCTCTAGCCAACTGAGCTAGCGACCCATAAATCGGATGGATTTATGATAGCACATTTTGGCGGAAAAGAAAACCGCCCAGGGACTGGGCGGCGGTTGGTCATACTCCGAGAACGTCCTTGATGGCGTCTTTCTTGGGGTAAGCGGGCGACATGAGATCGACGCCAGCTTCTTCCAGAAGCTTCAGCTCGCTGAGAGTGAAGGTGGAGTAATCGTGGAGGTAGGCGGGAATGTTTCTAGCGATATCATAGCCAGCCATGTAGCCGTAATCCTTGGTAAAGGCGAAACCTTTACTGGTGTCGGTAGCGCCGCGGAAGATGCGACGAGTGACGGTCCAGGCAAAATCGACGGCGGTATCTCTAGTTCCGGTGCCGGTACATTTGAGCATGTAGACAGTCTTCGCGACATCGCTGAAGCTCTTGCCTTCGTTGAGCGCAAGATTGATGGCGATAGTGAAGAACGGATGCGGCGTGGCGCCATTACCCATAAGGGCGACGTCGGACATTTTGGCAACGCCTTCGTAGAATTGCTCATTATCCGCTTTGGCAAGCAAATTGACGAGCGGTTCGAGTGGCGTGCCGCCGAGGATTCTGCGCAGGAGCGCGCGGGAGTTTTCGGAGCTGCGAATGTGACATTCGATTTCGTGTCCGATCAAGGTAGCCATAGAACGTGCGTTTACGACGCGCCGGTTGGGGACGACGAGACGCGGCTGGCCGTCTTCGGTTTTGTCGCGGGCATCAATGGTCTTAACCTGAGGGTCGAGAACGCATTGCCAAGCAGGGCGGAACCCGTAGTAGTCCAGAACAGCGTTGAAGGTATCGCGAATTTCGGATGCCTTGAAGCTACGCTCTTCGAGCTCGGCCTGTTTGGCTTCGCTGAAACGCGGCTTGTTGCAGCTGTAGTAGGTTGCGGGGTTTTCGAGTGCATGGTAGCAGCGCATGGTGAAGCTGGAACTGGGGCGACCGTAGGCAGTGATGATAGCGCTCTGTGTGCGCAAATCTTCTTTTTGCAAGATACCGGCGGCGATTTCGGCAGCCAGCATGGCGTCGCAGGCGCGATGCTCCAAGAGCTGGAGAATTACGCGGTCGATCTCGTTCTGGCAGACACAGTTATTGCGAATCTGCTGCCAGTAGCCGTTGATGTTATTGCCGAAAAGGGCAACGCGTTTCAGTTCTTCGAGATTGTACCGAAAATCGGGGTTGGGGAAGTAACCGGCGCGAGCGCTAGTTTTCCAGTCTTTCTCGATATCGGACAGGTTGGTAGGGTTACAGATAGCGACGGGATTCATCGTCATTGCGGTGAGTGAGAGGTAACGCGAAGCATCTGCAACTACGGTTCTGTCTCTGTAAATCAACTAACATCAGCCTCCTTTTGAAGGAACGAAGTTTGGGCACAAAATAAGCCCAACTATTACTATTATGGCACAAATTAGCGAAAAAGTCAATTTAAGGTGGAGATGTGATATAATGAATAGATAATTAATTAATAGAAAGGGCAGCGATGTCAGATATACAAAATGTTGAAAAAATGCGTCATTCGCTTAGCCATATTATGGCCGCAGCGATTAAGAATTTGTATGCTGGCACAACAACAGTACAGTTTGGTATTGGTCCTGCTATTGATAACGGCTTTTACTATGATATCGATTTCGGTGGCGTAAAAGTTTCCGAAGATGATTTTAAGAAGATTGAAAAAGAAATGCGCAAGATTATCGCGCAGAAATTGCCGATTGTGCGTAGCGAAAAATCTCGTGCCGAAGCTTTGAAATGGGCGAAAGACAATGGTCAGAAGTTCAAGGAAGAGCTGATTAATGATTTACCAAAGGACGAAACGATTTCGTTCTATACTTTGGGTGATTTCGAAGATCTTTGTCGTGGTCCACACGTAGAAAATACTAGCGAAGTGGGTGCATTTAAGCTCGATAAGGTCGCTGGCGCATATTGGCGCGGTGACGAAAAGCGCGAGATGCTGACGCGTATTTATGGTTTGGCATTTGAGACGCAGGAAGAGCTTGATGCTTACATTGCACAACAAGAAGAGGCCAAGAAACGTGATCACCGCAAACTCGGTAAGGAACTTGGTTTGTTCTGTTTTTCGGATTTAGTTGGTGCAGGTTTGCCGCTATTTACGCCACGCGGTACGATTCTCCGCGATAAGTTGGCGGCATTTGCTAACAGCTACCGTGAGCGCTGTGGATATCAGAAAGTCTGCATTCCACATATTGCCAGCATTGATCTCTACAAGACTTCTGGTCACTTTGAGAAGTTCCCAGAAATGTTACGCTTCGTGAGTTCTGAATCTGGCGACGAATTGGCTTTGAAACCAGTGAACTGTCCGCACCATTCGCAGATTTTTGCGAGCGTACCACGTTCTTATAAGGAATTGCCAGTTAAGTTCCTCGAAACGACGATGGTTTATCGTGATGAGCGTAAAGGTGAGCTTGGGGGCCTTAGCCGCGTGCGCGCTATTACGCAGGACGATTCGCACGTGTTCTGTACGGAAGAGCAGGTGGGCGATATCTTTGGTGAGTTGATTGAGTCGGCAAAAGATTTATATGCACGTGTCGACATGAAATTGAAGTTGCGCTTGTCGTTCCGCGATGATGGCGATGGCTATATTGGCACGCCAGAAATGTGGGAGAAGGCGCAGAATTCTATTAAGGAAATGGCCGAGAAGTTTAAGATGGATTACTTCATTGGTATCGGTGAAGCCGCTATGTACGGTCCAAAGATGGACTTTATGGCGGTGGATGCCTTGGGGCGTGAATGGCAGCTGGCAACGGTGCAGCTTGATTATGCGATGCCGACGCGCTTTGGCTTGGAATATACCGCCGAAGACGGTACGAAGAAGACGCCGATTATGATTCACTGTGCATTGATTGGTTCGATTGAGCGTTTCATGAGTGTATTCATTGAGCATACGGCGGGTTGGTTCCCAATGTGGTGCGCGCCGGAGCAGATTCGCATCCTGACGATTAATGATACGGTGAACGATTACGTATTTAAGATTCGCAAGATGCTCGAGGGCGTAGAGCTCGAAGAGCCAATTGAGCACAACGCTTTGCGTATTTCCGTAGATGATCGCAACGAAAGCCTTGGCAAGAAGATTCGCGAAGCTACGAAGATGAAGATTCCATGTGTAATTATCGTGGGCCCGAAAGATGCAGAGGCGGGCGAAGTGAGCGTACGCTTGCGCGACTCGGAAGAGAAAGTGAAGCTGGAAAACTTGGTTGAGTTCGTAAAGAACGTCAAATAGCTAAGTTGAAAAATCTCCTCTCTTGATAAGGGGAGATTTTTTGGATATAATTTTGGACGTCACGAAATAACTCGTGAAGTACTTCAGAAAGGTAGGTCTTTGGTATGGCGGCAAATGATCGTTTGATATTGTTTGCGGTCTCGATGGCGGTGGTGGCATTAGCGGCGCTCTGTCTATACGTGTATCAGAGAGTGGAAATGCGGCGCTTACGTCAGGAACTGAATCGGGTAACAGTAACTGAACTATTGTGCGATGATGGACGTTTTGATTTGATGACGCTATTGAAGGCATATCGTATTTCTCCGAGAATTAGAGAAAGTTTGTATGGCAATAAAATCTTTCATGCTACGTTTGGTGGGAGAAAGAGAAGACTTCGTTTCACGCTGAATCAGGTTAATAAACAATTTCGACTGATAAGGATTGAAAGTCGCTGTACGGCTTGGGAAAATGATGGATGGTGCGATGAGTATGATGCTCATCTTGACCAGGAACCGTTTGACTTTTTCGTGATTGGCGCGTCTGCGCCGGATGAGAAGAAGGGTAGGCATAAATTGCCGAGCTTCTGGCTGACGGAAAGAGCAATCCGACAATTAGCGGACGCCTGCGCTCTTCTTTGACCGATTCTTTTAACGGTAGCTATTTGACGATGGCTGCCGTTTTTTTCTGCTTATTGCGTCTAGATGATATAATGGTTTTAAGCATAAGAGGGATAAAAAATGGAGAAATCCAATATGGCGGAGCAACCAATCGCAAAGCCAAAAGAAGATAAAAAAGCAACACTGAAAGCGTTGTGTATGTTTTTCGGGATTATTGCACTTTGTGCGGGCGGATATATTTTGTATGACAAAGTAATCGCGAAGCAAGATAAGCTGCAATGCGAAACGATTAAAGAGGACGGCGAGAGACCTGCTCCTGAAAAGAAAGAGGAGAAAGAAGTTGAGGTTGTCGAGGTTTCGTCAAGCGGATTTCGCACTAGCATTGGCTACGGAGAGCTATATGTGACCGAAGCAGGCGATGCGTATCTTAGGCCGTATGAGGAAGTTAATTCTGGTGTTCTTAGGATAAAGATAGAATTTGAGTCAAACGCTCTTCCGGGCGAAAAAGGTACATATAAATTAAAGACTGAAGATATCGGCGGGAAAGAGTTATATCAGACAGATATGGATCTCGATGTTGAAGAGATTGAATTTGAAGGCTACAAATTGAACTTGAAGAATATAGTGTCTGCGTATGATGTAGTAATCCCAGCGCACGCATGGGGCGGTTGGACGACGGTATTTATTGATAGTGATGGTATTACTCATTGGATGAATATTCGTGCGGGCGGCGCAAGTGATAAATGTGAAGCGACAGCGATAAAAACGGTTGATAAATACCAGAATATAGCGTCGGTTATAGACAGCTACGACTACGGCAAAGTTCTATTGGTGACTAGAGATGGTGGTCATATAGTTTTGGACACGGATAAACTATTTAATAATAAATAAGGAAGGAATTATGGAACAAAAGGGTGAGTTCGAACAAAGACCAGAAGTAAAACCGGCAGATCAGGTGCCATTTTCGAGGCCAAAAGCGAGTCCGTTGCCATGGATTTTGTGCGCGGTATTTGCAGTAGCGGCAGTTGGCATGGGAGTATTTCTCGTTTTGGGCGGGACGAAAAAGGATGAAGGAAAAACGAATTGCGTGACGACGGCGGAAAATCAGGAAAAAGAAACACCGCAAAACGAAAATACCGAAGACGCTGATTTGAAATTGCGCAAAATCGTGAAAGGTCTGGAAAGAGATTTGATAGATTACTTTGGCTACGCTTATAACGATAATTTGCATAGGCTTATGTACACGGTCGATGAAGGGTTTGATTCGATTGGAGTTAATTATGAATTCGAAGATGGATATGTTACGGGCGTAGATAGATCATATGAAGTCATATTTACGGGTACGAATTCTAGTGAATTCTATATTCAGAAGAAGGTTCAAAGTACGGGTTTTGCGGATGCTTATGCGAAAATTATGGCAAAATATGGTCTGTCGAAGATTAGTGATGATGCATTAAAGACAAGATTTTTCGCAAATGAGACCGCCTACGTGTTCGGTAATAATTCTGGGTATATATGCGAGTTGATTGCCGGTGGGGATCCAGTATATTTGTCGTGCGCCGATACTAATACTGTTAGCGAGGAGAAAAAGCAGCTCGTAAAAGAATTGATAGATGCTTATAAAGAGAAAAACGAACATGCGAAGAATGCTGAGCGCATCTATATAAATGCGGACCCAGAAAAAATTACGAAGGGTAAGACTGACGAATACGATATTATCACGGCGACGGAAAGCGATGCAGCGGCGATATTCTATCGCAAGGATGGCGGCAAATGGGTGTATGCGTTTTCGGCACAGGGCGTAATGGGGTGCGACGATTATGAGAAGCTAGGCCTTACGGATATATTCGAATGTAAGAACTATTAAGTAAGAAGGAGAGAAAAAATGGAAGCGCTCCTCGCGGGGCGCTTTTTGATGGGGCGAATTTGGGGTAAAATAGATTCATGACAAAAATTTTGGAGGGATTAAACCCAGCGCAAAAAGATGCAGTAGAGACCTTAAGTGGGCCAGTGTTGATTTTGGCGGGCGCGGGTTCCGGTAAAACGAAGACATTAACGCATAGGATTGCGAATTTGATTGCGAATGGCGTACAACCATATGAGATTTTAGCGCTGACTTTTACGAATAAGGCGGCGCGTGAAATGCGTGAGCGTTTGGCGAAGTTGCTCGATATGGAAAATACGTTTAGTTTTATGCCATGGATGGGGACCTTTCACTCGATTTGCGTGAAGATTTTACGCATTGAGGCGGAGAGTGTGGGATTGTCTAAGAACTTCGTGATTTATGATACCGATGATCGTTTGGCGTTGATTAAACGTGCGATGAAAGAGCTGCACGTGAATGACAAAACCGTGAAGCCAAAGGCGTGTGAAGCGGCGATTTCAAAGGCGAAGAATGATGGCGAAAGCCCAGATGATATGCTTGAGCGAGCGGTTTATCCGAATCAGAAGCAAATTGCGGAAGTATATGAGCGCTATGAAGATTTGCGTATGAAATCCGATGCGGTTGATTTTGACGATTTGCTAGTTTATGTGGCGAAGCTATTACGTCAGCGTGCGGATATTCGGGCGAAATGGCGAGCAAAGTTTAAGCACATTTTGATTGATGAGTATCAGGATACGAACCACATTCAGTACGAGATGGTAAAGCTGCTTGTGAATGACGATATGAACATTTGCTGCGTGGGTGATGACTGGCAGTCGATTTATTCGTGGCGCGGGGCGGACTTTACGAATATTTTGAATTTTGAACGAGATTTTCCGGGTGCAAAGGTAGTGAAATTGGAGCAAAATTATCGTTCGACGCAAAACATTTTGGATGCTGCGCAAAAGGTGATTACGAAGAATACGCAGCGTAGCGATAAGGTGCTATTTACGGAATCCGGCAAAGGTGCACCGGTGGATATTCATCAAGCACGCGACGAGCAAGATGAGGCGAATTATGTTGCGATGCAGATTAAACGGATGGGTAGACCATTATCGGATTTTGCGGTATTGTATCGCACGAATGCGCAGTCGCAGGCTTTTGAAAAAGCGTTCATGACGCAACGTTTGCCATATAAGTTGGTTGGCGGGGTGAGATTCTATGATCGTAAAGAAATAAAAGACATCATTGCGTACTTGCGTTTGGTAGTAAATCCGCTTGATTCAGTTTCATTGGCGCGAGTAATTAACGTACCAACGAGGGGAATTGGTGAAGTGTCAATTCAATGTATTATGGCGGGGGAAACGCAACTTTTGACGACGAAAACTTTGCATGCATATGAAAAATTTAACAGCATTTTGCTGGATTTGCGTAAGAAGCATGCAGCGGGAGTAGGTCCGGCAGATATTATCGAAGAATTGTTGCAGAAGATTAATTATCGGGCGTATTTGAATGATGGCGATAAGCTGAAGGCGGAGGAGCGCAACGAAAACCTGACGGCGCTCATTGGTGAAGCGGGGGCATACGGCTCGTTGGATGAGTTTTTGGCGGATGCGGCGTTGATGTCTTCGGCGGATGAGTCGGCTGGTGATAACGCGGTGACTTTGATGACTTTGCATGCAGCAAAGGGCTTGGAATTTCCGGTAGTATTTCTCGTTGGCATGGAGGAAGGAATGTTGCCACATACGCGCTCGATGGATGAATCGTTAGAAGATATCGAGGAAGAGCGCCGTTTGGCATATGTGGGCATGACGCGAGCAATGCAAGAACTGTATTTGACTTTTGCGCAATCGCGCTTTATGTATGGCGGTAGGAGCTACAATTTCCCATCGAGGTTTTTGACGGATCTTGGTTTTAATCCATATGGGTCGCACGATGTGAATGGCGATGGTTTTACAGATGATGATTTTGGCGAAAATGACGATATTCAATCGGACGGTCTCTGGACGCGTAAGCCAGGGAAGCATAGTTTTGAGCAAGAATACGACGATCCATTCCCGCCAGACTTGCCAATTTACGAATAATGTGATATAATAATAGTATTAAGGTGGTTTTACGTACTTTTTGGCGTATTTTTAATAGTCGATGTCGATGTGAATGATTAAGGAGGGGAAATCATGGAAAAAACGACAACGAAGGAATTCTTGCAATTGTGCCACGAACAGGTGGTGACGCCGGCTCTGGAAAACGGGCTGGACGAAGAATGCTACTATCGGTATCTGTGCGAAATCTATCGGGCGCTGGAAGGAGATTCTGGTGTGCGCCGGAAATATCGCAAGATGCTGAGCGAGTCCTGGGAAAACATGATCGTGAGGTTCAATCCGAATTCTGACACGATTTGGCTGCACTGCTACGAAGATGTTTTCAAGCGGCAGACCAACTTCATGCTCGAGCTCGGAAGCTTTGCCTGCGCGAGCGTGAAAGACGATGCGACGCGAGCGTTGGCTCAGGCGGTTATGAATTTTATTCAGTTGCAGTTACATACCCAAAAGCGGGTGCTCGACTGCATCGGGAAGAGCGTATGTCCGGGCAGCAAAGCGAAAGCCGCTGGCAAAGAATATGATTCCTACATGGCTGCAATGGATCGCTATGACCTCATGCGGGGCTTCCTGAAAGGATCGATCGAGCAGCTGGACAGCATCAGCTATTAAGATACCGAACCACCTTAGAGCCCTCGGCTTGCGCGCCGGGGGTTTCTGCTATTTTGGACTAGATTTTTAGGGAATTAGTTGTATAATCATAAGCATGAACAGACGCACATTGATTGTGGCGGCCGTGGTGTTATGTTTTAGCGGCGTATTACTTAGCGAGGGAAATGCGCACGCGGCAAAAGAAGTCTTATTGTATGATTTAATGGCGGATGGAGCTGTTTTGGACAGCATTAAGGATTTTGATTATTTGAATGGCGCAGGTGCGGATGATACGGGTATCTATATTGAAGCAAGAACGGCTGACGATGAATATCCAGTCTACTATTACCGTGGATTACCGAATAATAATCTGATTTACGCTGGTTTTTGCTGGCAAGTTTTGCGCACGACGAGCCTCGGCAATATTAAACTGATTTATAATGGTTTGCCAACTGACGGAACGTGCGTAGCGACCGGTAACGACACGAACACGCTTTCGGATATTCCGTATGCCGCCTCGAACGACGATCGTATTTATGGCGGCTATGTCTATGAGCTTGACGACGAAGAGCACGATTCGGCGGCGAAGGCGGCCCTGGATGAATGGTTTGAAGAAAATTTGGAAGAACATCTGGATGATTTAGCTGATGATGTATGGTGTAACCGGACGGATTGGGAGAACAACCATCATAGGATTGGCGAAAGTGGTACTCCGAGCAATGAATGCCCAGACGAAGCAGCCATGAGTGTAAGTGATGAGATAGGAAATGGAAAATTGAGTTATCCGGTGGCGATGATTACGGCAGACGAGTTGATGTTTGGCGGTGCCGGCTACAACGTCGAAAACCACAACTATTATTTGACGACTGGTAATAAGTTCCACTCTATGACGCAACAATCAGAGAAGAAGATGTACTATCAGAACTCAAAGTATGCTTTAAATCGTACGGGTAGTTTAACTTACGCGACCGGTATTCGTGCAATAATTGCGGCGCCAAATAATACGACCGTGAAGGGCGGTGATGGTAGCAAGAATAATCCGTGGAGAATTACTATGCCGAAGTATACGGCCGAGAGTGTGACGGATTTGGCTGACGTAGAAAATACTGGCGTGGATGGTTTATATGCGGAGGGCGATACGGTAAGAATCGTGCCAAAAGAGGGGCGAATTGGATCTGTGGTATTCTACAACGACGATGATGAAGAAGTAGATATTGTTTGTACGGTGGCGGCGGATGGTAGCTGTAGCTTCGTGATGCCGGATTATAATGTGCATTTTGACGTAATCATCGCCGAGAACCCAGCTACTGGAGACAACAGCGCAAGGCAATTAATGAACGCGATGGTGGCCATGCTCGTCCTAGTCGGCGTTGGCGCAGTCGCTCGTAGACGATAAGCGGATTAATGTTGATTTTTAGGGGTGGATGTGCTAAAATTACCCCAATATTAGCTCAGCAAGAGGCAGTTTTATGAAAAACATCGTGCTCTTGCTTTAACCAAAGGAGTGTTCATGCGAGAATACGAATTAACCGTGCTCATTCACCCTGATTTAGAGATGAATCTCGAGCCGGCGACCGAAAAGATCAAAGCTTTGATCGAAGGCAACGGTGGTAAGATTACCAAAGAAGCCAACGAAGGCAAGAAAAAGCTTGCTTATCAGATTAAAGCTCAGGATTTCGCGGTCTATTACTATTACGAATTGGAACTTCCTGCAGCAGCACCAGCGAAGATTTCTTCGGTACTCAACATTACCGATGAAGTAATCCGCTACTTGCTCGTCGCAAAGGATCCACGTCGTGAGAAGTTGGCAGCAAAACGCCAAGAACGCAACAAAGCGCAAGAAGAAGCAAAAGAGGAGGAATAACATATGGCGCGAGGTTTTAGCAAAGCAATCATCGTAGGTAACATTACCCGCGATCCAGAATTACGCAGTACGCCTAGTGGTGCACAGGTCTGCGGATTCTCAGTAGCAGTTAATCGCACTTACAAAGATAACTCTGGTGCAAACCAAGAGTCAGTATCGTTCATTGATTGTTCAGCGTGGGGACGCGCAGGCGAAATCATCGCGCAATATGCAAAGAAGGGTAGCGGAATTCTAGTTTCCGGTCGTCTTGAACAGCGCAGCTGGGAAGATAAGGAAGGCCAGAAACGCTCCCGTGTCGAAATCGTGGTCGAAGACTTCAACTTCGTCGGCGGTAATGGTGATGGCGGTGCCTCTGGTGGTAGCCGTAGTGGTAGCAGTTCTGCTGCCGCTGCTGCAGATGTAGCTCCAGATGACATTTCCGATGATCCAATCGACTTAAGTGAAATTCCATTTTAGAAAGGATAATAATGAAGAGATACAAGAATGATCCAAATATGTATTTCGACTATCGCGATGTAAAAACTTTGCAGCGCTATGTTGATGCATATGGTCGCATTGAGCCAATCTCCAAGACTGGTCTCTCTGCAAAACAGCAACGCCAATTGGCTGTAGCCGTTAAACGCGCACGCCATCTAGCATTAATGCCATTTGTCGCTAGCGCTTAGGGGGTAGGGTAATGTACGGACCTACAGATTTAAAGAAAAATACCCTTATTACGCTCGATGGTCAACCATACAAGGTGGTCGAGTATTCGCAGAAAGTGATGGGCCGCGGTGGTAGCATCGTGAACGTTAAGATTAAGAATATGATTGATGGTTCAGTTTTGCCAAAGACCTTCAAAGGTCAGGAAAAGATTGAGCCAGCCGATGTGACGAACCGCACAGTACAATATTTGTACAACGACGGTACGAACTTCGTATTTATGGATCCAACCACTTTCGATCAGTTCGAAGTGCCAGCTGACCTCGTCGGCGACGCTAAGGACTTCATGAAAGATGGTAACGAGATGGATTTGCAGTTCTATGGCGAGAAAGTCATTAACGTGATGTTGCCAAAGAATGTTGAACTCGAAGTTACTTACACGGAAAACGCAGTGAAGGGCAATACGTCCACCTCGGCAGAGAAGGATGCTACGCTCGAAACTGGTCTCAAGATTCGCGTACCACTGTTCATCAAGGTTGGTGATGTGGTTTCCGTGGATACCGAGTCCGCTAAGTTCCGCAAACGTATCTAAAAGGGTATTAGAAGTTGGAAACGACAAAAAATACAATGTCGGAAAATAATGGCCAGGAGAAAGTCCTGGTCATTATTGGACCGACGGGAAGTGGTAAGACTGGACTCGCAATTGAGTTTGCGCGCGAGTTAGCAAAACGCCGTGGCGTAGAATGTGCTGCGGAGATTATTTCTGCTGATTCACGCGCAATCTACAAGGGGATGGATATCGGTACGGCCAAGCCGACTAAGGAAGAGATGCAGGGGGTACCGCACTGGGGGATAGATATTGTAGGGCCAGGTGAGCGTTTTACGGTGGCAGATTTTTGTGAATATGCGCGACAGAAAATAGCTGAGATTCGTGGGCGGGGGAGGCTGCCGATCATCGCGGGTGGAACGGGACTTTATGTGGATGCGTTGGTCTTTGATTATCAATTTAATGATGATGTGAAAAAAACTTATTCAGACCGACAACAGATGAATTCAGACTATATAATCCTTGGTATCGACTGGCCGAGAGAGGAATTGCGCAAAAGACTTGTTCAACGTTCGTATAAATTATTTGAACAAAATATTGAGCAAGAAACAGAGGAGATGGCTAAGTTATATGGCTGGAACTGCCAGGCAATGAAGTCAGATATCTATCCAATTGTTCAACGTATGCTCGATGGCGAACTGACGCGGGAAGAGGCGATCGCCTTAAACGCGTTGGATGATTGGCATTTAGCTAAGCGGCAACTAACTTGGTTTAAACGAAACAAAAATATTAACTGGGTGCCACTAAATCAGGCGAAAGACTGGTTAATTAATTTGTATTTGTGATAAAATATTTACAAGATGAGCAAAGATAATATTATGCCACTAGAGAAATTATTTGGTTCGAAGACTAGGGCTAAGCTTTTAGCGTTATTCTTTGAGAATCCGGATAAATCTTATTATGTGCGCGAAATCACGCGTGTGATTGAAGAACAAATTAATTCAGTTCGCCGAGAGCTGACGAACCTAAATGCACTCGGACTTGTGAAAATAGAGAACTACGAGAATAAAGTTTATTATTCGGCTAATATGAAGCATCCGTTTGCACGCCCAATGACCGAAATTTTCTCGCGCAAGGTGACGACTGGTCCAGCCGAAGCTGAAGAGCCGGCATCGGTTTGGGAAGAGTATGTCAGGCCAGTAGAGAATATTTTAAACGCTTTGCTCGTAACAAATCGTTTACCTGGTCAGGAAGGTTTGGATCTTTTGATTATTGGTAACGACTATCAGCGAAAGCTAACGCGCTGGGCGGAGCTAGTAGAGAAGAAGATGGGTAAGCCGCTAAACTATGCGATTATGACGCGCGAAGATTATTTGTATCGCAAGAGCGTACGCGATAAGTTCTTGGCTGATTTGTGGTCGCTCAAGATTAGTGACAAGTACGATCCTGAAAGAATTCTATAAAATAACGGAGGAGAAGAGAAATGTTTGAGGTAGAGCTGAAAAATTCTGATGAATTGACGATTCATGCAAAAGAAAAGACGGTAAATATCAATGTCGTACAATCGACCATTAATGCAGATTTGCGCGTAGGCACGATTCGTGGGGCAGGCGAATTCGAGATTGGCGATGTGGCGATTGTAGCTACTAGTCTAAAGAATGGCGGTATCATGTATCGAATTGATGTAGACGGAATTAAGATTGGTCTCGTTGGTAATACGGCTTCGATTGAAGATTTGGATGAACTTGGCCCAATTGATATTCTTGGTACGAGTGATGCGAAATATGTGAGCGTAGTTGAGCCGAAGATTGTAATCCCAATGGGGAACATGGATTTTGCCGAGATTAAAGCATCCGTAAAGAACGAGAAGAAGTTGAAGATCAAGAATGCCAACTCCTTACCAGCGGTGATGGAAGTTTGGAATCTTGGCTAGTTGCGCTAACCCTTGCATTATAGGGGCAGATAAGATATAATAGAGCATAGTCTAAAATAATAAAGAGATAAATAGTATGGCAGTATGTGAAATTACCGGCAAAGGCAAGATGTATGGCCACAATGTGAGCTTTTCTCAGCATAAGACTCGCAAGGTTTTTAAGCCAAACGTCCAGAAGCGCACTTTTATCGTTGATGGTCAGAGAGTTAAGCTTAACGTCTCTACTTCAGCGCTCCGCACGCTTCGCAAAAAGGGCTTAATTAAATAATCATACAAAGTCTGATAAAATAAGGGTTATGGACGTCGTAACCCTTATTTTTATTATTGTTATTCTCGTTTTTTCGACGGTCTTACATGAGATGGCGCACGGATACGTAGCTTATTGGCTGGGTGACCATACCGCTAAAGCGATGGGGCGTCTATCTTTGAATCCGATAGTGCACATCGATCCGGTAATGTCGATTATTATACCGGTGATGTTATATATGATGGGCGGACCGGTGTTTGGCGGGGCAAAACCAGTGCCAATCAATACAAAGAATCTGAAGTGGAATGAGTGGGGTTTTGCATTAGTGGCGATTGCAGGTCCATTAACGAATATTATTCTGTCGTTTTTGTTCTTCTTGGCTTGGTTCTTCCTTGGTGGGAACGTAGGGAATGGTAATCCGTTTTTGCTCTATGGCATGCAGATCAACATGGGCTTTGCGCTGTTTAATATTCTGCCAATTCCACCACTAGATGGTAGCCGCGTGCTATATGCGTTGGCGCCAGATTTTGCGCGCGATTTTATGCGTAAGATTGAGCCGTTTGGCATATTCATTGTCTATATCTTAGTATTCTTCGTAGGGAGCTGGTTCTCGGATTATATGATGATTGCCGAAAGTGGTCTCTTGAAGGGTTATCTGTGGCTGGTTGGCGTGCGTTAAGCCAACATGCTATAATAAAAGTATCCTGAGCACGCATTATTTTCCTGAATAATCATGTTTTCGGGAGTCTGACACATCAAGGTCTTGGCTTTGAGTGAGAGGGCGTACCCACCGTGTTCTTATCACGGGAAAAAACAGCGGCTCAGGATTTTTTGTTGAATTTGATAAAATAAGCTTATGGAAAAGATGCCAGACAATAGCACAGATATAGTTGACGAATCAGAGTCTGAAGAAATCTATCAGCAGAATATGATGCAGATGGGGAAGACGGCGAGAACGATTGCCGGTAAGCTGCATTATCCGCCGATGATGACGAAGGCATCCTTGCCCAGTAGGGAGCTAATGGAAGCAAAACACGACGATTACTTGGAGAAGGATCGTAGTAGAGAGGTTTTCTTTAACGAGAATATATCCGAATGGACGAAGGCGACTTATGCGGACATAATAGACGAGCATCCCGAGTTGAGGACGGTTGAGATAGTATCGACGTCGGGCGACTTTGGTGGCAGCTTCGAAACGTGGACAGAGACGAGGAATGATCCGTCGAAGCATATGGTGGTTACGGGTGACTTTTCGGAAGGCATGATAAATGACAGAATCTCGGAGTCGGAATATTATGCGAATAAGATTGCATCAATACGGTTAGCAATGGAGCTAGGTTGTAATCCGCAAGATATATTTAAAAATGAGCGTTTGCAGCGCGATATGTTGCTTCTTCATGAGATGGGGCATGCGAATAATTTCGTAAATAAATATCTTAAGCCAATTTATCGAAAAGGAATACGTGAAGGCGCTAATCCGAAGATAGAAGGTGTTGAGGATGGCGTTTTTTCGGTTGGGCTGACATGGGCAGCTGCCGAATATGGGATGCGATCGGATGCTCCAGTGAATACGAGAGCCATCTTTCCGGGTAGTATAGCATCACCGAGAGAGGCCGTAGAGGCTGGGTTATGCAGGGCGGGCCAAGAAGGGGCATATGAAGGGAACATCTACCGTCGTTTAGTAATTAGATTTTTGGCGGGCGGAGCGACAAATGAAGAGGAGCTTGCATTGGAGAATGCTCGACGATATCGGACTTCTGACGAGGAGCATAGTGCGGACCAATTCGCAATAGATTATATAACATCGCACTTGGATAAGTACTTCTTGAGGTTAGGGGTTGATGATGATGGCTCTGGAAGAATACAGATGAGCGGGGGCGAGATGGATATCACGAAAGAGTTTGGCGCAGCACTTAATTATGTCACTGGCAATGAAGTAATGATAAAGTCAGAAGAGGGCGAAATGGGCCGCGGAAGATTCGTAGAAGCTCCTACTAAAGGGGAAGAGCTACTGATTACTACCGGTGATGATCCTAGAGATGAAAGTGGATATATGAGCTTCGGTATAGTACAAGAAGCAAAATATCAGACGGTAATTGATGAACAAGGGAAGCGCCATCGTAAAATAACTGTTTGTACTGATAAAGGTAAATATTCTATGTCTGAAGCGCGCGAAGTACACCGGATGATTACACGTACTCCAGATGACTTAAGAGAGAGATTAGGGATTGAGAAGGGGCAGGAGTTGCAGATGATGAGTTTATTAACTTCAGTTGACCCCGATGCGGATATTGATGAGAGTGGTGAATATGATGACGCATTAGGCACTGGCGGCATAATATACGGTAGAGTTGAGAACGATATAAAGATTGGCGAGCCGATTGTATTGATGTGGCAGAGTGATCCTGAACACTTAACGGAGTGGCGAAGCTGGCCGGTAGAGAAGATTGAACAGGATTGGCGTTTTTGGCGAATACATACTAAGGTTGGGGATAAGCGAGTGGCTTACGAAATTATACCTCTGCCAGATTAAGCGCTTATGGTAAAATAAGAGATATGAAGCAACGCATTCGGGTGACGGCGATATGCAAGAATGAAGATGAAGTCTTACTTTTGAAGCGTGCGGGTGGGCGTGTAGAAGGGATGTTTAATTTTGAGCTCCCAACCGGTAAGATTGTCTTTGGTGAGCAGCCAGAAGAGGCGCTCGCGCGTGTAATCTACGAAAACTTGGGCGTGCAGGCATTAAGTATTCAGCTTTCTGACGTGGTGACCTTTACTGGATTACGTGATTCTTCAGAGCAAGGAAATTTGTTTATCGTTTTTGAAGTGAAGTTGCAGGATAATTCAATTAAATTGTTCGAAGATCGCTACTCGGCCTATAAATGGGTGAAGATGAGCGAGCTATCTTCGGTAACTTTAGCCGAAGAGAGCTTAATGGTGCTACAGATTACGGGTACAAAAACCGGTACCTTGGCAACGAAAATTATCCAGGTTGGCGAAGAGGGCAAGCAAGTGCTGCCGGTCAGCGACTTTGCAACGATCTACACCGACGGTGGTTCCCGCGGCAACCCTGGCCCGAGTGGTCTCGGCTACTACATTATTGGTCCAGATGGCAAAGAGCTCAAACGTGGCGGCGAATTCTTGGGCTTCTCGAGTTCGCGTTTGGCAGAGTACTATGGCCTGAAAGAAGGCTTGGAGCAGGCAATTGAGCTTGGTCTTAAACGCGTACACTTTAAGAGTGACAGCTTGATGATGGTGAACCAGATGAACGGTATCTACAAGGTGAAGAATCCAGATTTGATGCAAGTACACAACGATGTCTTGAAGCTACTCGAGAATTTGGAAGCTTATAGCTTTACGCACGTGCCACGCGAGATGAACGTAGAGGCGGATGCGGAAGTAAATAAAGTCATTGATGCGAACATGGCCAGAAAAGTATTAGAATACTAATATTTCCTTATCTTGGAATAGAAAAGTAGCTCAAGATATGATAGAATAATCATAAGTGGTTTGTGGAAACAAAAATCAATAAAAACTAAAAACAGATGTTTTTCCACAAAAATAAAGTTTTTAAGAGTAGTTTGTGCCGCAGGGTTTTTGTTGCGGTCTTTTTGTTGAGTATTATTAGTATTCCGATCATTGTAAGCATTACAAAGGCACAGACCGTGCCGGTAGAGTTGGTCGAAATCTTCTCGGGCTACTCTAGTTATGAAAATGAAGATCCAGGAGCTTGGAAAATAACGAAATCTGCTAAATGGTTAGAACCAGGTAGGGCAAGGATTACTTTTGAGGCTAACTCGATTCCTCGTTATGATGGCAAAAAGCTAGATGTCCTAATGGTAATCGATAATTCTGGGTCAATGGCGGGAGATAAATTGCTTCAGGTTAAGGCAGACTCTACAGATCTTGTAGATTATTTATTGACAGATCCGGAAAATAGAGTAGCATTGGTTACCTTTGAATCCGAGGCGGTGGTCGTTTCTGGTTTTACAAACGATAAGGATTTAATGATAGATCATATAGATCAAATGATCGACATAGCTTCGACGAATTATAATCAGGCGCTAATAAAAGCAGGAGAAGTTCTTGATGGGTATACGGAACAAGATGACCGAAACTTGGTCCTGTTATTTTTGACTGATGGCTTCCCGAATGATGAAACGCCAAACGAGGTTGGGCAATACCAAATACTTAAGGCCATGTACCCATACATGACGATAAACGGGATTCAGTATGAAATGGGTACTGTAGTTTTTCAGCCTATTATTAACGTGACTGATAATCAGTTTATCGCCGACATGTCTTCGCTCAATAATGTATTATTTGATGCAGCTATTACCCCGTACACTTATAGCGAGTTTATGATAACGGATTATATTGATAATGATTATTGGAATATAGGGAGTGTAGATGATATTAGCGCATCGATGGGGGAAGTATCTTTAGACTATAATGGCTCTACGCCAAGAATTTCTTGGGATATGAGTGGTAGTTATTTGTCTGGTACCACTCAGACGCTTACCATCGATATAGCGCTTAATGATACATACTCTAATTATTCATCTTTCGTTTTACTATTTCCGACTAATAAGCATGAGACGATTACATCTAAAATGCAAGATGTTCCAGATGAAGAAATAGAGAGTGACTTAACTCCTATACTTAAAAACACACGTAATGTGCTATATGAGATTAATTCTCCGAGCGGCTGCGAGATACAAGGCGTACCTCCATCAACTACGGCTTATCCAGTAATGGCCGTCGTGCAGAAGAATCCGGATAATAAGTTGACTTGTGGCGAGTATACGCTTAAAAAATGGGAAATAATTACAGATGGTGTCGATATGATTAATGATGATTATTTTAGAATGCCAGATAAAGACGTTACTCTAAAGGCGATATGGGCAAAGCTGGGAATATCAAAATCGGTTGGTGGCATATCGCACATTAGATCGAGAACTACGTTCGATACGGGTACGAACGTGAAAGATAAGATGTTAGCACTACGTCCGAGCACTAGTGATCAGATTAAGGCCATGAGAAGGGCAGACGAATTACCGGATGGCTTTGATACTAGCGATACGGCTCATATTCTATCGGTCCCAGGTGATTTAATTCCAATCTATGCATGGTATGACAGTAATGTAATTTATTACTATACTGAAGCTGAAGATATTTTCACGAACGTTGATGCCAGCAATATGTTCTATTACTTCTACTATCTTGAGGAGATTGATGGTATTGAGGAATGGATAACATCTGAAACTGTGAACATGTATAGGATGTTCTATAACGCCGGCTATTATCCTAATACGCCTTTTGTCTTAGATTTGTCTCATTGGGATGTTAGTAATGTCGAAAATATGGGTGAAATGTTCGGTTATGCTGGCTATAATGCTAAGACTTGGTCGATAGGTGATTTGTCTAAATGGGACGTTCGAAAGGTAGTCAATGTAGTTTCGATGTTTGACCATGCGGCCTACAGCGCTAGGGATCTTGATTTTGTGGCAACAGATTGGCATCTGGCTAGTGCGACAAGCCTGTATAAAATGTTCAACTATATGGGGCGTTATGCTACTGGCTCGTTTAGTCTAAACCTAGCCAACTGGAAGATAGAGAACGCCACGGCGATGAATGATTTGTTCAACTATGCGGCATATACAACTTCAAGTGCCACTATTAATGTAACGGGATGGGACGTTAGGAATGTGCAAAATATGAGCCGCACGTTCAATTATTTTGGAAATTATGCTCAGACAGTGTCAATAATTGGCCTATCTTCTTGGGACGTTAGAAGCGTAATTACTACGAGTTATATGTTCACTTATGTAGGCATGAGTGGCGCACTTAGTATAGATCTTGATTTATCCGGTTGGGGAACAAGCAACTTAACGGATACGAGCTCGATGTTTGGTAGCATTGGAGACTATGCTAGCAAGAGCATTAAACTAAATCTATCTGGTTGGGATATGAGCAATGTAACGAGTTCGAGTTCTATGTTTGGTTTTGGTAGCGGGAGTAATTTTGAGTCGTATGATTTGAATTTATCTGGGTGGAAAATTTCTAGTAAGATGAATGTTAAGAGAATGTTTGAGTATTCTGGTAAAGGTGCAAAAGAAAGTTGGAAGATTGACGTATCGAACTGGGACCTAACGGATGTAACTGATTTGAGCTACATGTTTTCCTATATAGGTATTAATACGAAGAAATTGTCGATAATTGGCCTATCTACTTGGGATGTAAGTAAGGTTACGAATATGAGCTACATGTTCTATGACACTGGGTACGGCGCTACTGATGGTATTACGATGGATATCGCCCACTGGAACGCATCTAGCGCAACAGATATGTCTTACATGTTTTATTACATGGGCTTTAATATGACTTCGGGCTTCGAACTAGACGTGTCTGATTGGGATACAAGTAATGTGCAAAATATGAGCTACATGTTCTACGATGTCGGCTATAAATCTACTAGTTGGGCAATTAAGGGATTGGAGGATTTTGATGTTGGTAGCGTGACGGATATGAGCAATATGCTTCAATATGCTGGCTATTACGCGACGGATGTAGATTTAGACTTATCTGGTTGGGATACAAGTAATGTTATTAATATGGGTGGCGTATTTTCATCCGTTGGCTATTATGCGAATGATTTTAACTTAGATATTTCGGGTTGGAATATGAGCAACGTAACTAACATGAACTCACTATTCTATTATGCGGGTTATAGCGCTACAGACTGGTCGATTACGATCCCGGCCACTAATAGTAACGGGATTGTTAATACAACAGGTATGATATATGGTTCTAATATGAACGTATGTTATTCCTCTGGTGCTATTGCCGGAAGTAACAGCAGATTTTATACCCTGGCGACCGAGTAGGGCAGTAATAGGGGTGGACGTAGAGAGGCTCATCTGTTAAAATAGGGATAAGCTCGTTGATGCAATCGCTGGCTCGAAAGGGCGAGAGGAAAGTCCGGGCAGCATAGGATACGGTAGTTGCTAACGGCAACCGCGCGTAAGCGTAGGAAAAGTGCCACAGAAACAAAACCGCCACGGCTTCGGCTGTAGTAAGGGTGAAAAGAGCGGTGTAAGAGACCGCAGGGTCCGGTGGTGACATCGGGGCGAGGTAAACTCTACTGGCTGCAAGGAGACCTATATACCGTGATCCGCGGATGGTCGCTCACCGCTAGATCCCGTGAGCAATTGCGGGGCTAGATAGATGATTGCAAACTTTCACTTCGGTGAAGGTTACAGAACCCGGCTTATAATGCGAGCTTACCAAAAATGCCTGTTTAACCACAGGCGTTTTTGATGGTAAAATAGAAGCATGGAGATTATGCTTAAAGAATTTCCTGTCCACATTCCAGATGATTACGGACAGGTGCAATCGATGCCGGGTGATCCGGTTGGTTCGATTTCTTTTATGAAGCAAACCCCAAATTCGGCATGTCTGTCGATGTATACGCCGATTCCAGCCGAACAGTCGATGCCATTTAATTCAGTTGATCAGGTAATATCTGGTATTCGCGGGGTACTCGCGATTGACCAGGGAATAATAGAAGTAGAGGCCGGAGGCACGTCGGACGACCGTAAATATATTTATTCGATTATTAAAACCGTGAATAGGGGTGGTGTTCAAGGTGTGCAATATATTTTAACGATGCATCTAGGATATTATTCGGATTATGTATTTCAGGCGCAGGCATTCTTTGATGAAACGGGCCTGACTGGCACGCGGGAAGCGTCAGTATTTGCGATTTTGGAGAATGAAGGCAAAGTTGGCTCAAATGGTGAGGGCTGGCAGTGCGACCCATATGATCCGAGCTATGTGCAGGGTGCGTTAATGAATTTGTCCGAGAGTCGCGATTACGACGATACATTCCCAAATCACCCACTATCGCAGGCGCGCGCATTGGCAAAGTTTTTGATAGAGAATAACTAAGCTTTTTGAACGTATTCTTCTGATTGGTCTTGATGGATGCCGTTATCGATTTGCTCGAAAATAAATGATCCAAGGCGAATGATGCCAAAAATGACGAGACCGATTAGGGCAAGAATGAAGATGAACATGGCGAGTGCCGCAAAAGTGTCATGTTTGGTTGAAGTTTGTTTAACTGCCATATTTGAGCTCCTATATAATATATATAATTATATGTGCCCGAGACAATAAAAAGAACCCCCGACTTTGAGCCAGGGGTTCTTTTAATGATTGTTATTTGACGCTTTCGCAAATAGCAGTGAAGGCTTTTGGATCGCTGACGGCGAGTTCGGCGAGAACTTTGCGGTCAAGTTCGATACCTTTGGACTTCATGCCGTTGATCAACTTGCTGTAGCTGATACCGTTCTCGCGGGCAGCGTTATTAATGCGAGTGATCCAGAGGGCGCGCAAATCGCGTTTGCGATTGCGGCGATCGCGGTAGGAATAACGAAGGGATTTGATAACACCTTGCTTCGCCAAGCGGAAGCTACTGGTGCGATAATGCTGCATACCCTTAGCAGCTTGAAGGGTCTTTTTGTGCTTTGCGCGAGCAGCGACTCCACGTTTAACTCTCATGACTTAAGCTCCTAATGCAGTTTTAACGTTTTTCTTAATTTTGCCGTTGATGATTGCAGCAGTTTTCATGTTGCGTTTGCGGGCTTTAGATTTCTTGGCAAGAATATGGTTGCCGAAGGCGCGTTCGCGGACAACTTTACCAGTTCTGGTAATTTTGACACGCTTGGCAGTACCCTTGTGGGTTTTGAGTTTTGGCATGATATACCTTTCCTACTTTAGTTATTATTGGAACGCTTTGGGGTGTAGGGAACCGGTGGGCGTTATGTTGCGACCTTATTTATGGCGAACCATGAAAGTAAGGTTGCGGCCGCTCATTTGTGACTTGCCATCAATGACAACGTCTGGACCGAGTTTTTCCATGATGCGATTCATGAGTTCAGTGCCGATTTCTTTGTGGGCCATTTCGCGACCACGGAAGATAATCATAACTTTGACACGATCGCCATCATCGAGTAACTCGAGGATTTTGCGGCATTTAATATTGAGGTCATTCTCCCCAATTTTCAAACCAAGCCTAATCTGCTTGAGCTCAGAGCTTTTGGCGTTTTTCTTGGCGCGAGCCTGTTCCTTCATCTTCTGGTACTGATATTTACCCCAGTCGATGATTTTGACGACAGGTGGGTTGGCGTTTGGTGAAATCTCGACCAAATCTAGACCAGCATCACGTGCCTTCAATTGGGCATCGCGACTAGACATAATGCCTAGCTGTGCACCATCAGCGCTGATTACACGCACCTCCGGATAGCGAATTTCTCCGTTTATGCGGGTGTGCTGCGAATTGTAATTACTGATGGTATAACTCCTTGTTAGACTTTGTTATGCGAATATTATAGCAAAATCGCCTTGAGAACGCAAGGGGTAGTTTATCTGTTAGCGCAGGCGATAAGCAATAGCTTCAGCGATATGTGATTCGTCGACTTTTTCGGCTGAATCGAGATCGGCAATCGTGCGGGCGACTTTAATAATTTTGAAAAAGGCACGTGCAGAAAAATTTTGCGATTTTGCGGCTGCTTCGAGCAGGTTTTTTGCTGATTTTGTGAGCTGAATGAGCGTAGCGGCCTCGTGAGAGCTTAAGGAAGAGTTAAAAATTGCGGGGTTATGGTAACGATTAAATTGATTGCTCAATGCAGTCTGAATGCGGAATTTGGCAGTATCATGTTCGGGATTGCTAATCGTTGTGCTTTTAAATAGAACGGATTCAGAAGGGCGGTTGACTGTGAAGGCGATATCTATACGATCGAGAAGTGGTCCGGAAAGTTTTTTCTGGTAGGCTTGAAGTTGTTGCGGCGTGCAAGTGCAGGTATGGTCGGGCGATTGATAATAGCCGCACGGGCAGGGATTGGTGGTGGCGACAAGCATGAAATTGGCAGGGTAAATGATTTTGATATTGGCACGACTAATGGCGATACGATGATCTTCGAGCGGCTGGCGGAGAGATTCGAGCACATTGCGTGGATATTCGGCAAATTCGTCTAAGTATAAGACGCCATGATGAGCTAATGATATTTCGCCAGGCAAAGCATGTGGTCCGCCACCCAAAATAGCACTGAGGCTAGCAGAATGATGCGGAGCGCGAAATGGACGCTCCGTGATGGTCTGTGTGGTTTCGTGGACGAGTGAATGTAGCTTGGTGACTTCGATGCATTCCGACAGGCTCAGAGCGGGCAGAAGCGACGGTACGCATTTGGCGAGCATAGTTTTGCCCGTACCGGGCGGACCTTGGAGCAAAATATTGTGCCGTCCAGCCACGGCAATCGTGAGTGCGCGTTTGGCTTGTTGTTGGCCACAAATATCATCAAACACAACGTGCTTATGCTTATCTTTTTGTGTATTTTTCACAAATGGTTTAAGTGGAGAAAATGCGGACAATGATTTGAGTTTTAGCCATAATTCGCGCAAGTTTTGGACGGGGTATACGTCAATATTGTTGGCGACGAGCGCGGCTTGAGTAGCGTTTGCGGCAGGGATATAGATCTCACTGAAGCCATGAACTTTGGCCGCTTCAATGATATTGATGATGCCGCGTACTGGACGAAGTTCGCCAGTGAGTGATAGCTCGCCAACGAACATTTTACGTTTTAAATTCTGTTGTAAAAATTGCTGAGACAGGGATAAAACGGCTAATGCGATTGGCAAATCCAGTCAGGTGCCCGACTTTTCGAGCTCGGCTGGCGCTAGATTAATGATGATCTTTTCGCGCGGGAAGAAGAAACCACTGTTAATCAGGGCAGAACGGATACGTTCGCGACTCTCGAATACGGTTTTACCGGCCATTCCGACGATGTTAAAACAGGGGAGACCATGATTAGAATCACCTTCGACGGTGATAATTTTGTGTTCAAAGCCATAAGGGATGGCGCTATGAATTTTACTTGTCATATGAGCGATTATAAGGGCCTACAAGTGGACTTAAAAGCACGAGTATGATAGAATTACATCTGTTGGGGCTGACAAAGCTTAGACGCGTAATTAACAGTATGCATGCGAGTCGATTTGTACCGTAAGTACTTCTCATAAATGCAGACAAATCTGCTAGTAAGCACGTGGCTTTCATGCCAGCTTACGCTTGGGCCTAAGAATATACTAGGTCTGTTACCGCTTGTGAGATACCATAACACTCGGTAATATCATACTCATGGTATTAAGATCGGCCTCCTGACAGGGGCCGGTACGAAAATTTAGTCATGGCGACTTAGAGTTTTGTTGATTCCAGCTCTAGGTGTTATGCCAAGATGAAAGAATTAACTATGCTCGTAGATTGCGTATCTTGAGGTTATGCGGACCCGGAGGCAGTATCCGGCAGCTCCACCATATTTGTAGAGAAGAAAATACCACCCGTTTGGGTGGATTTTTGATGCAATTATCCCTATAAAAGCGAAGAACCGGTAACTGCGAGGAAAACCGGTTCTTCAGTGTGTGGAGTGTGGAGTTATATTTTGGAATCGATGTTTGTTTTTGGCTTTTGTATAAGATTTTTATTCAAAAGCTACTTCCATGATAAAACGGGAAAATGCTCATGTCAATAGAAAAAGTGTTGTAATTTTTTCAACGATTTTAACAGGGGTGAAATGGCCAAAATAGGGCAAAATTGTAGAAAAAACAATGAAAAAACGATCACATTTTTGCTCATTTTTCAGAAAAAGGCAAAATATAGTGAATGTTGTAGTAATTACAACATTTTAGATATAGTTGAATATATCTGTTATTGCGGGGAATGTTGTCGAAAATACAACGGAAATTGAACACGATAATTATTGACTTTTGCGCTTATGTTTGATATATTGAGAATGTGCCTGAACAAAAATAAAAAGCACAAAACAAAAATAAACAGAGGAGTAAAGAGTGGAACCATAAAGCAGTGTGTAACTTTGGCGCAGTGAAAGCTTATTGCTAGCCATAAATTACAACTAGGAATAAGCTAAGCTCCGCCAAAGCTCATCGAGAGATGAGGAGCGTAGAGCGCGTAAGATATTCAAACAACTAGCACATTGATACCCAAAAACAGAGAAGTGAGAAGATCTTGCAAGGACGTGCCTCTCTATACGAGAGGCGGTCAATCTAAGCTAATGGTAGAGATCAAGGTTGTGGCTATAAGTAATGTATATATTTGCCAGATAACCCCCTCTACCTTAGCTTTTAGGAATATCATCTTGTGGGGAAAGGAAAATTATTTTGTTGCATTTCAGAAAGCGGCCGGGCAGGGTTACTAGTTTTGACTTAGCGTGCAGGGCAGAGCACAGGCCTTGTGCTATAATATCGCTTATGGATAAGGCGTTAATTATTCTAAGTCTGCTTTCCTTTCTGTTAATCATCACATTGATGTATTCTGTTTCGCCGAGCGATGTCGGTGTGCTTGGCGTTTTCGGCTTTTTTATCATGTGCTATGTACTTTTTCTTGGGCTTGCAGTTTTTGGCTGCAGGCTATTTTTTAGTTTGCGAGCAAAGATCGATAAAAAGAAGAGTGGCAACATAAAGAAGAAAAGCTATTATTATGGCTTAGTGATTGCCTTGGCGCCAATCTTGGTATTAGTGGGACGGTCTTTTGGTAACACTTCGGTCCTGGAAATTGCGCTAGTTTTAGTGGTAGAAGCAATGCTTTGTTTCTTGGTTTCGCGCAATATTTTGTGATACAATAAAGCTTATGGATAACATGGGCGCTGGTGGGGGTAGTTTTTCCGAAAAAGGACCTCTTTTTAGCGCGCCAGAAAATAATCCGATGCTACCACCTTCGGGGGAAGTGGAAGATTTCAATAGTTACTTAAACGAACGTGCAGACTTGAAGCCAAATCTCGAGCGCCCAGCAGAAATGGTAGAGAGTCAAGAATCAGCGACAACTGAGCAAGCACCAGAAATGATGTCGAGCGCAATGCCGATGTTGCAACCAAAAAAGCAGCCAAAGCCGACCAAGAACGACGAGGAAGGCGCAGAAGCACTGCGAGATTTGGGTTCGATAAGTATTAAACGCGATGCGGAGAATTTGCCGAAGGCTTATATGCAGGCTGTGGCAAAGATTGTGAATCGCGACCGCAAAGATCCGCATAAATTATTAGCAGAAATGGACGTCGCACGGTGGGATATGATGAACAAAGCATTTAACCGTAACCGTGGTGATGGACTGAACGGGAGTGCATTGTAGTGGACCCGAAAACAGTAGTTATTCTTTGCTTAGTAGGTATTGGTGCACTTCTTATAGGGTGGAAGATTTTTGCTACCGTTAAACGAACGCGCAAGAATTATGAACGTGCACTGAAGATGGTACCAATGCTGATTCATCTTCCGCCAAGTACGGACGACGTGCAGGGTGGTGGACGTGATGAGCGCGATGTAATTAATGAACAAATTTCCGAGTCGCAGGTAATGTATAGTATTATCTCGTCGACGTTGAAGAAGGGTATCAAAGGTAAATTATATGGCCAACGCCATATTAGCTTTGAGATTGTCGCGCATGATGGCTTTATTAATTATTATGCCGTAGTGCCAGCAGTATTAACTGAAACGGTTAAGCAGGCAATTTCGGCAGCATATCCGACTGCGCGCATGGAAGAGGTGGAAGATCCGAACTTCTTTAGCGCAGAAGGTAAGATTGATGCCGTGGCGGGTGGCGAATTGAGATTGAAGAAAGAATTCTGGTATCCGATTGCAACTTACGAAGATAGCAAACGTGATGCGAGCTTGGCGCTAATCAACGCATTGTCCGTAGCGAAGAAGGGCGATGGCATTGGCATCCAGGTAATGTTCCGCCCGACGGATGGTTTGTGGACAAGAAAATCGATCGAGCGAGTACAAAATATAAAAGACAAGAAGAAATCTGCTGCACCGTCGAACATTGTGGGTAAAATTGTTTATCACATTTCGAACTTCATTGTTGACGTGATGCAGGCGCTTTGGAAACCGCCAGAGGAGCATGACCCATATGGCGATGGCGCGGCTAATCTCACGAATTTGCAACAGGAAGAAATTACTAAGATTGAGGACAAAACCAAGAATCCGGGCTTCCAGTGTTTGATTCGTATTGTGGCAAGTAGCTCACACAAGACGCGTTCAGAAGCATTATTAAATGGTGTCGTGTCAGTATTCTCGCAGTTTGATTTGCAGGGATATAACGGTTTCCGCTATGACATGCAAAAGGGCAGCGAGAGTTTGGCGAGAGATTATATATTTAGGACCTTCCCACAAGAACGCAAGGACATGATTTTGAATAGCGTGGAGCTTGCGAGCGTGTATCACTTACCGGCTCAGAATGCGATTCCGACCAGCCAGGTTGAACGTCAGGCGACCAAGCAGGTGGATGGTCCGGCCAAGTTGGTGGAAGAAGGTATAGTACTCGGCGTAAACGAGTTCCGCGGCGAGAAGAAGGTAATTCGCTTGAGTGAAAATGACCGCCGCCGCCACACTTATGTGATTGGTGCTACTGGTATGGGTAAGTCTGTACTTTTGACGAACTTGGCCTATCAGGATATGTGCGATGGTCGCGGTTTCTGTTTCATCGATCCGCACGGTGATGCCGTAGAAACGATTCTTTCGAAAGTGCCACCAGAGCGCATGGACGATGTTATTCTGTTCGAGCCAGGCAACTTGGATAATCCAGTTGGTATGAATATGTTCGAATTCCAGACGGAAGACCAAAAGGACTTTATCGTTCAGGAAGGCATCAACATGTTAACTTCGCTGTACGATCCAGGCAATCAGGGTATCTTTGGCCCACGCGCACAGCACATGTTCCGCAATGCGGCGTTGCTCTTGATGAGCGATCCAGAAGGCGGTACGTTTATTGATATTCCACGCTGTTTCATTGATCCAGAGTTCGTGAAGAGTAAGCTCAAATATGTAACCGACAAGACCGTATATGATTATTGGACGAAAGAGTTCCCAGCTTCGCAGAAGTCGAACGATGCGGGCGAGGTGACGAGCTGGTTCGTTTCCAAGTGGGGTCCGTTCCTTTCGAATAAAATGATGCGCAATATTTTGGGTCAGCCAAAGTCCGGCTTCAATATTCGCGAAATCATGGATAATAAGAAGATTTTGCTCGTGAACCTATCGAAAGGTAAGACGGGTGAGCTCAACGCGAAGCTTCTCGGTATGATTTTCGTGATGAAGTTCCAGGCGGCAGCTATGAGCCGTGCCGACACGCCAGAAGATGAACGTGTTGACTTCTGTCTATTCGTGGATGAGTTCCAAAACTTCGCGACAGAGAGCTTCGAATCAATCCTGTCTGAGGCTCGTAAGTATCGTTTGAACCTTGTGCTTGCTAACCAGTTTATGACGCAGCTAACCGACAAGATTCGCGAGGCAATTCTCGGTAACGTCGGTACGATTATGTGTGGTCGTATTGGCGTGACGGATGCCGAGTTGATGGAAAAAGCCTTCCAGCCGGTATTTAATGCCGAGGATCTTCATAAGATTCCGAACCACGAAGCAGTAACGACGGTGTTGATGTTTGGTTTGCCAACATCGCCATTCACAATAAAACTATTACCGCCACTGGGTGAGTCGAGCGAAGAGTTAATGCATCGCATGCGTGATTATGCATTGTCGCGCTTTGGCCGTCCACGTGCAGAGGTGGAAGAAGAAATTGATCGACGTTTGGCGGCAAACGACGAACCGAAGCCAGCGCCAAAACCAGAACCAGCGCCAGCCCCAGCTGCAAAGCCGGCTATGGGGAATGCGGCAGCAGCTAAACCTGAGCCGAAGCCAGTAGCAAAGAAAGAAGAAGCATCAAAGAAGAACTTCCTTGATGCTTGGCTCGAGAAGAAGGCAAATCTTGAGAAGCAGGCGCGCGAAGAAGTGAAAGCCAACGCCGTACAACAAGTGGCGAAACCGGAAGTTGTTAAGCCGGCCGTGAAGCCGACTACTCCGGAAGCGCACCCGAGTGTAGCGACGATTCCGAAGGTGGCGAAAGAGCAACCGAAGCCAGCACCAGCACCGAAACCACAGGCTCAACCGCAGCCACAACCGATTGCGCAACCAATCGCGCAGCCAATGGCAACGCAAGAGTCGAGCATGATAACACATAACAAGATGTCCGGCTCGGCAGGAACGATGGTTGGTAGTACACCAGTGCAAGCACCAAGAGTAGTGGCGGCAGAGAAGATGATTGAGAATCCGAACGGTTCAGTTTGGGCGGCAACGGCGGCACAGAACGCCGTGCTGGCGCAGACTGGCCAGGCAACTTTCCAGACGGATCCGACAGTATTTAAGATTCAGCATACGGGCGGTAGTAATCGTAGAGTATTGATGGCGGATGCTTCAGGCAAGCCACCGGAAGCGAATAGGATGGCAACTACCAGCTCGGCTTCGACGCATGGCAGGACTTTGACGCCGACTAGTGCAGCTGCGCCAGCACCAGTACAGCAGGCTCCACAGGATCCAACGGTATTTAGGATTGACCATAGTATGTCGGTACCAAGGCCGGCCCCAGTACCAGTGCAGGCTCCGGTTCAACAAGCACAACCAGTAGCAACTGTTGTGCCGACCCCTGTAGCAGCTGCGCCAGTAACAGTGGCGCCGGCGGCAACCATGTCAGCACAAACGACCGCGTCAGGCGGCGTGAGAGCCGTGGCAGACGGCGAAGACGGTATTGTACTGCGCTGGCGTTAGACAAAGGCCTTAGACGCGATTTTAGGGGGCAAAAACTTGAATTATTAGATACAGTAATGTAATATATTATATGTATTAAATATCAAGTTGAGGTAAAGTATTCATGGCTGCATCTAGCAGGGTCTCTAAACAGGCCGAAGAAGAATATAATGCGTCCGAAATTCAGGTTTTGGAAGGGCTAGAGCCAGTTCGTAAACGTCCTGGCATGTACATTGGCTCAACTGGGTATGACGGTTTGCATCATCTCATTAAAGAGATCGCCGATAACTCCATCGATGAGGCAATTGCAGGTTTTGCGACGACTGTCACAGTGACTTTGCTAGCCGATGGCGGTTGTAAGGTAGAAGATAACGGCCGTGGTATTCCGGTTGACATTCACCCGAAGACGAAACTTTCCACCCTCGAGACTGTGCTTACGGTTCTCCACGCTGGCGGTAAGTTTGGTGGCGGTGGCTATAAAGTATCATCAGGTTTGCACGGTGTCGGTTCGTCGGTAGTGAACGCACTTTCGACGCGCATGATTGCAGAAGTATATCGTGATGGCAAAGTTAATCATATTGAGTTTGAAACAGGTCGCACGGTTAAGCCGATTGAGGTGACGGGGAAGACGGAGAAGATTGGTACTTGCATCACTTTCTATCCGGATCCAACTATCTTTAAAGAAACGACTGTATTTGATTATGACTGGGTAGTTAATTATCTACGCCATCAGGCATATTTGACCAAGGGTATTTTGACAACCGTACATGATGAGCGTACTGGTAAGAGCGACTCCTTCTACTTTGAGGGTGGTATCAAAAGCTATGTACGCCGTTTGAACGATGGTAAGGAAGTACTCGGTGGTGGTGATATCTTTTACGTTGAAAAACAGATTGAAGACAGTGTAGTCGAAATCGCGGTTCAGTATAACGATAGTTTGGCCGAGACGATGCGTCCGTTCGCAAACAACGTGTTGACGCCAGATGGCGGTATGCACGTAGTTGGTTTCCGCACGGCTTTGAACCGTACAATTAATGATTACGCTCGTAAAAATGGTTTACTCAAGGAAAAAGACGAGAACTTAACGGGTGATGATATTAAGGAGGGTCTCGCGGCGGTAATCTTGGTGAAGTTGCCAGACCCACAGTTTGAAGGCCAGACTAAGAACAAGCTTGGTAACCCAGAAGTACGTGGTTATGTCGATAAGGTAATGAGCGAGTACTTCGCTTACTACTTGGAAGAACATCCAGATGTAGCAAAGGCGATTGTCCAGAAAGCGACTTTGGCCGCCCGTGCTCGCAAGGCTGCTCGTGCTGCGCGCGATAACGTTTTGCGCAAGGGTGCCTTTGAAGGTTTGAATTTGCCATCGAAGTTGGCTGACTGTTCTTCACGCGATCGTACGGAGTGCGAGCTCTTTATCGTAGAGGGTAACTCCGCAGCTGGTTCCGCAAAGGAAGGTCGCGATTCGAAGATTCAGGCGATCTTGCCACTACGTGGTAAGGTGCTTAACACCGAGCGCGCGCATCTAGATAAGATGTTTGCAAACGCCGAGATTGTGTCTTTGATCAAGGCAATGGGTGTTGGCATTGGTGAATCGTTTGATATTAATGGTTTACGCTATTACAAGATTGTATTCATGACGGATGCGGATGTTGATGGTGCACATATCTCAACTTTGCTTCTTACATTCTTCTTCCGCTATATGCCTGAAGTTATCAAGGCTGGTCACGTTTACTTGGCGAAACCGCCGCTATTCGGTTTGATCAAAGGTACTGGTTCACAGCGCAAGATTGAATATATATATAATGAAGATGCACTGGAACAGACTTTGAATAAACGTATCGAGGAGCGTAAAGCTGCTGGTACGAAGATTAACCCAGAAGACGAGCGTTTTAAGCAGGCTGGCTATACGGCACAGCAGCGCTTTAAGGGTCTTGGTGAGATGGATGCATCTCAGCTATGGGCAACTACTATGAATCCAAAGACGCGTACGCTAATCCGCGTAAATATTGAAGACGCCGAAAAGGCAGATGCAATCTTTACGAAGTTGATGGGTAGCGAGGCGGAGCTTCGTAAAAACTTTATTCAGTCCCGTGCCGCAACGGTTGATTTGGATGATTTGGACTTCTAAGGAGATAGGTTATGGTAGATAAGAAGAAATTAAACGAAACTCCAGAAGAGAACGAAAACGAAAAAGACGCCAGCAAGATTGGTGGCGTACCGGATGCGACTGACGACAAAGGTGTAGATGAAACTCTCGGCGATTACAATACCGAAGAGGAAGAGATCGTAAAGGTAGGTAGTTTACAGGCGCACCGCGGGGAGGATGGTGTAGAAGAGTTGACGGTTGAGAACGTGATGGAGGATAGCTTCCTGCGTTACTCGATGTCGGTCTTGATTGATCGCGCGCTCCCAGATGTACGTGATGGTTTGAAACCAGTAAACCGCCGTATTTTGTATGCAATGAATAAAAATGGCTGGAAAGCGCCACATGCAACCGTAAAGTCCGCACGTATCGTCGGTGAAGTAATGGGTAAATATCACCCACACGGCGATTCGTCGATTTACGAATCCATGGTGAACCTTGCTCAGCCTTGGAAGATGCGCTATACGCTTGTAGAAGGCCAGGGTAACTTTGGTTCGATGGATGGCGATGAAGCCGCTGCATCGCGCTATACCGAGGCCCGCATGGATAAGGTTGGCGCTGAGCTTCTTGCCGATATCGAGAAGAATACGGTTGATTTCCGCGACAACTTCGATGGTACCGAACAGGAACCAGTAGTATTGCCAGCAGCTGTACCGAACATTCTTTTGAATGGTCAGATGGGTATTGCCGTCGGTATGGCTACCAATATTCCACCACATAACCTCGGTGAGGTAGTGGACGCCACCGTCGCGCAGATTGATAACCCAGATATTACGCTTGAAGAATTGATGAAGTACGTAAAAGGTCCAGATTTCCCAACGGGAGCGGAAGTTTACGGTGGTGCACCAATGAAGCAGGCTTATGCAACTGGTCGTGGTTCGGTGACGATTCGCGCCGTAGCAAATATCGAGGAGCGCAAGAATGGTCGTTACAATATCGTAATTACCGAGGTGCCTTATGGTATGAGCAAGGAAGCCTTCGTTGAGAAGGTGCGTGACTTAGTGCTCGCGAAGAAGCTTGATCATATCGCCGATGCACGCGATGAATCCGCTCGCGGCAAGATTCGCGTAGTTGTAGAGCTCAAGAAGGATGCTTTCCCGAAGAAGATTTTGAATCAGCTCTACAAGATGACTGGTTTGCAGACTTCGTTCCACTACAACGTGCTGGCACTTGTGGATGGTATTCAGCCAAAGGTGATGGGTCTCAAGGAAATCCTGGCAGAGTTTATTAAGCACCGCCAGAAGGTGATTCGTCGCCGCACTGAGTATGACCTTAACAAGGCAAAAGAACGTGCACATATCTTGGAAGGTTTGAAGATTGCACTTGATCATATCGATGAAGTGATTAAAACAATTCGCGAATCTTACGATGATGCTGACAAACGCTTGATGGAACGTTTTGGCTTATCGGAAATTCAGGCCGCAGCTATCCTAGCAATGCAGCTTCGCCGTCTCCAAGGTCTCGAACGTGATAAGATTGAGAACGAACTCAAAGAATTACTCGAACTTATCGCTAAGTATGAGAAGATTCTTGCTTCCGAACAGGCAATTCTTGATGTCGTAAAGGAAGAACTCCTTGCGATGAAAGAGAAGTATGGCGATAAGCGCAAGAGTAAGATTATTAATCACGAGCTCGGCAAGTTTGCTGAAGAAGATTTGATTCCAGATGAGGAGAGCGCAGTACTCTTAACCGCACAAGGTTATGTGAAGCGCGTACTCCAAAGTGACTTCAAGAAGCAGAACCGTGGCGGCAAAGGTCGCCGTGGCATGACGACGAAGGAAGAGGATGTGATTGATACGATTATCACGGCTTCCTCACACGATTTCTTGCTGTTCTTCACGAACCAGGGTCGCATCTTCCGTATTAAGGCTTACGAGATTCCACAGTCGTCGCTATCCGCTAAGGGTACGGCATCGGTGAACCTTCTCAGCTTACATCCAGAAGAGAAGATTACGGCCGTAATCAAGCAAGGCGATGAGGCGGGTGAAGACGGTTATCTCTTTATGGCAACCTCAAAGGGCACCATCAAGAAGACCTCTTTGAAAGATTACGCTAATATCCGTACGAATGGTTTGATTACCATTAAGCTCGACGATGGCGATGAACTACGCTGGGTCCGCGGCACGACGGGTGATAATGATATTATTATCTCTACGTCAGCTGGCCAGGCGGTACGCTTTAATGAGAAGGATGTACGTCCAATGGGTCGCTCTGCACGCGGTGTCCGCGGTGTACGTCTACGTCCAAATGATACCGTAGTCGGTATGGATGTTGTATCCGATGCAAAGACGCAGAAATTGATTGTGATTTCGACAAATGGTTATGGCAAGATGACTGCCGCTACGAACTTCCCACCACATAAGCGTGGTGGCGTAGGCGTGAAGGTGGCTGCTGTGACCGCAAAGACGGGTCCAATCGCGGCAGTGCACACGCTTGATCCAGATGCGCAAGAGATCATCATGATGTCGACGAACGGTCAGGCCATCCGCGTAGCCGTCAAGGATATTCCAACCCTTGGTCGTGCAACACAGGGTGTACGCGTGATGCGTCTCAATGAAGGCGATACGGTAGCTTCTATCGGTATTATTCCGAAGGAAGAAGAAGAGGAGGCTGAAGCTGAGGCGGAAAAGCCGGCAGAGAAGTCTGAAAAAGCCGAGAAATAGCGCTTCGTATAAAGTATCCGTCGAGTTGATCGGCGGATGCTTTTTTGTTGTTCGATGTCCGAACGGATGTTCGTTGTGAAAAATACATAAAAAGATAAACATAAGCGAGACGGTAGACGAATAAAAAATGCTGTGATATATTATATATATGGACATAAGTGGATTAGGAGGGCTATTAGCATTCGTTTTAGGATGGTTAATAGCGCAAACTGGAAAATTAATTGGTGACCTAGTCACTGTACGCAATATGACTTTTAAACGCGCAGTTGAATGCTTCGTGCGTAGCGGCGGTATGCCAAGTGGCCATACGGCGAGTTTTGTGGGCCTTTCGACTTACTTTCTTATTAAGAATGGTATCTTTGCCAATATTACCGTCTTAGCGCTAGCGATGACGATTATCGTGATCTACGACGCCGTAAACGTGCGCTATGCTGTGGGAGAGCAGGGCAAACTTCTAAATGTAATAGCTTCGGATAAAATGTTTAAGAACAAAAAAGTCCGAATTGTGGAAGGGCACACCATTCCACAAGTGTGCGTTGGCGCTGTAATAGGCATTATGATCGGCTTGATTTGCGGTTTCGTGCTATAAAAACGCGAAATTATTCAAAAATCATAAAAAAAGTCGAAAAAAGTGCTTGACAGTCCTCCTAGGGTGGTATAAGATAAGGACAGTCGAACTGCGAGAGGACATCTTTTTAAGACACCTTTCTTAGTTTGGCTTTAAAATTCTGTAGTTTAACAATTTAGTTGTGCAATTAAAGAATGTCAATTTATGATGTTCAACACATCGTCAGTCTTTTATATTTGAGTTTTATCTTAGTTTTACTAAGATATAGAATCTGCACATTCTCAGAAATAGATAAACAAGTTTTTCTATTTCGTTCGAATGTTTGATTTATCAAATTTTTTCATTTTTATGGAGAGTTTGATCCTGGCTCAGGATGAATGCTGGCGGCATGCCTAATACATGCAAGTCGAGCGGCAACGAGGGTTTCATCCTATTCTGGAAGTGATTCGAGAGTAGAATGAAACCTGTCGGCGAGCGGCGGACGGCTGAGTAACGCGTGGGAACGTACCCCAAACTGAGGGATAACTAGTCGAAAGATTAGCTAATACCGCATGTGATCTTCGGATTAAAGCTTTCGGGCGGTTTGGGAATGGCCTGCGTACGATTAGATAGTTGGTGAGGTAATGGCTCACCAAGTCGACGATCGTTAGATGGTTTGAGAGGATGATCATCCAGACTGGGACTGAGACACGGCCCAGACTCCTACGGGAGGCAGCAGTAGGGAA
>Ga0247608_10000310_pt1 | contig 83754 bp, 60 predicted proteins | sample 176DNAGHGlowgp2_FD_193490 | JGI IMG/M metagenome (GOLD analysis project Ga0247608, IMG submission 193490) | Sheep rumen microbial communities from Palmerston North, Manawatu-Wanganui, New Zealand - 1766 DNA GHGlow gp2 | ecosystem: Host-associated > Mammals > Digestive system > Stomach > Rumen ... | reverse complement strand
GTCCAAGGCAACGGCTTCGTAGTCAAATATTTGCATCTCGCCTATCGAAAAAATGTCGATATTGAAGGTGGAGCTCTCCAAGTCGGAGCTGCCCACACCAGCCGTCATGCCTTCTTTTTTCTCGAATGTGACGTCATTGATAAAGGTGGCGATGGTCTTTGGGTCGAAAACGGAACGCGAGGCTCCCGTGTCAATCAAGAAGTTGGCTTCCTTGCCATGGATCGTGCCTTTCACCATGACATGGAAGCCTTCTCCTTCGATGTCAAGCAATTGCAGTGGAACTTCGATATAGCGTCGCATTAGAAGTTCGGCTTGATGGCGTATTTCTTGTAGAAGTCCTTAATGACCTTCACGGCTTCGTCGGCGGTGTCGACGATGTGGAAGATGTCAAAGTCTTCTTCCTTGATCATGCGGTCTCTTAACAAGGTGTTGCGGAACCAGTCAATCAGTCCTTTCCAATATTCCGAGCCGACGAGGACGACGGGAAAGTCGACCATCTTGTTGGTTTGGATGAGGGTGATGGCCTCCGACAGCTCGTCCAAGGTACCGAAGCCGCCAGGCATGGCGATGTAGCCCTGAGCGTAGCGCATGAAGATGGTCTTGCGGACGAAGAAATGCTCGAATTCGATGTTCTTGTCGTGGTCGATGTAGGGGTTGAAGTGCTGCTCAAAGGGCAGGTTGATGTTCAGTCCCACGCTGGTGGCACCGCCTTGTTGGGCGCCTTTGTTGCCAGCCTCCATGATGCCAGGACCGCCACCGGTGATGGTGCCGAAGCCGTAGTCGGCTAATTTTTCGGCAATCTCAACGGCCATTTCGTAGTATTTGTCGCCAGGTTGGGTGCGTGCCGAGCCAAAGATGGCCACGCAGGGACCGATTCTCGACATTTTCTCCATGCCTTCCACAAACTCGGCCATGATTTTAAACACCGACCATGAGTTGTGGGTCTTGATGTCGTTCCATGATTTGGGATGGAAGCTGTCGCGGATGATTTGTTCTTCTTTTTCTGTGATTGGCATAAAAATTCAAGATTTAAAATTCAAGATTCAATTTTTTTGTATTTTTGCAGGCTGAAAGGAAACGCGAATGTAGCTCAGTTGGTAGAGCATCAGCTTCCCAAGCTGAGGGTCGCGGGTTCGAACCCCGTTATTCGCTCTTTATTCAACTATTGTAGAGACGTAGCACGCTACGTCTCTACTTTTTTATGGGTTTTATTCTATTGGTGTGCCACACTCAGGGCAGAACTTGCCTGTCACGTCGTGGCCGCATTTGGGACATTTCTTTGTCGTTGTCACGGCTGCAAGGGGTGTGCCGCAGTTGGGGCAGAAGTTGCCGTCGCTCTCAGTGCCGCATTTGGGACATTGCTTTTTTGCCTTTGGCTCTGGTGCTGGGGTGCCACAGTTGGAGCAGAACTTGCCCGTGATGGGTTGTCCGCACTTGGGACAAGGCACACCTTGTGGGGCCGTTTGTTGGTTGTAGGGGTCGTAGTTGACCTGCTGTCCCTGTCCATTCCAGGCGTTTTGCATGGCGCCGCCTGTCATGCCTCCTGAACCCATGTTGGCCATGCCGATGCCCATGAAGCCACCTGCTGCACCGCTGGCGTTGCCGGCGGCGGTTTCCATCACGTCGATGATCTTGCCTTGTTGCATCATCGAGTTGGTGCTGTATTCGTATCGGTCAATCTTTTCTTGGCTGGCTTCGTCGAGCGAGACTGACTCAATGGTGAAACTCACCAGGCGCACGCCACGGGCGCGTATGGGCTCGTCGAAGACCTTTTCGTCCATGACTTGTTTGATTTCGTCGGTGTGACTGGGCAGTTCAAGCACGGGCACGCGGTGGTTGCTGTTGCCCATCTCGTTGAGCACGTTTTGGAAGGAAGCCATGACCTCACTGCGCATCTGCTCAGTGATGTCGCCTTTGCGGATGATGTTGGCGGTGCCTGCATGGTTACGCATGAAAACGCCCATATCGTCGAGGCGGAAGGTGTATTTCCCATAGCAACGTACGTTGACACCCATGGGCATCAACGAGTTGGTCATCTGGTTGGGGATGGCGTGCGACCAGTCTTGGAAGGGAACCGGCGTGGCTGTTCCGAATTTGTTGTCGAGTATTTCCTTGGCGTTGAAGTAGAACACAGCCTGCTCCTTGGCGGGCGTACCACCATAAGTGAAGCGCTGCCACATCTCCTTGAAGACGGGCCCAAACTCGCCAGCGAAAAACGAAGGAGAGGAGGATTTGTCGAAGGTATAGACGCCTTCCTCGGCGGTGGCGTCGAGTACCACACCGCTGTCGTAGATGACGGCCACCTGGCCAGGGGCCACAATGACGCGGCTGTTCTTCGAGATTTGCCCCGTCTTGGTGGTCTGCTTCACCATCAGGGTGTCCATGTCCATGTTGTCACATTTGATGAGGTCCAACCATTGGTCACTCAGGGTGCCACCGATTGAACCTACTATTGCTTTGATAAGTCCCATTTGTTAGTAATTTAATTGTTTATGATTGATTTAATATTCAAAATTCAAGATTTAAAATTCCACATTCCTAACCCCCAACTTCTAACTCCTAGAATGTATGTCCGTCAAGACCCAATCGTGTTCGCCGTTGGTGATGACGCTGCCGCAATAGGCGCATTGTCCCGACGAGGTGATTTCAGTCGGGGCACCACAGTTGGGGCAGTTGGTGATGGTGTTGCCTTTTTTGCCGGGATCGGTCTTGAGGCCAGCCTTGCGGTTGAAGACCATCTCGTAGCGCATGTACCAGTCGCGGTTGGGGTCGCTTTCGAGCACGCTTTTGGTCTCGTCGTCGATGACATAGTCGCGCATGATGGCGTTAATCCATACAGTGAGCACTTCCTTGTCGCCGTCTTGCATGAAGCTGCGCAACGAGCAATGCTTGATGCCGATTTTCTCCACGACATTGGTTTTGCCAAGGCGGATGTATTCGTCGAGTTGTTGTTTGTGTTGGTTAAACAAGGTCTCGCTCTCGAAGGGGCGGATGACTTTCCAATCCTTGGCGGTCCAAGCTTCTTGTATCTTCATGAACACTTCGCGCGCGAAACCGATGAACTTGTCGGACGAGAAGTTGGGGTCGATTGCACGAACTTTTTCGGCTACAATATTGGTGTAGTCCATGACGATGTCGGAATCGGCCTGCTGTTGAACCTGTTGGTTGATATAGGTGGTGTCTGTGGCTTGGCGTTGCGCCTTTTTCTTGGTCATCATCCAGATGATGATGAAGATGACGAGCAGGACGAGCCCCACCGTGGGGTTGTTGATGAACAGTCCGATAAGGTAGGAGATGATTTCACTTATTCCTTCCATGTCGCCAAAGCCGACGCCACCGTTACCGCCGCCCGTGGAATACCGGTTGACATTGCCCACGTCGGTGGTGGCGTGGTTGATGAATTGGAAACAAAACAATCCCACTAGCAGCACCAAGATGGCAAAGGGCAGGGTCTTTAAGAACTTTTTTTTCTTTTCGCTATTCATACTAAAACTACTTGCATGTAAAGATAAAAACGTGCAAATGTAGAATTATTTCGACAAAAATCATACTAAAAGTCGATAAATCGGAAAAAAGTCCTATTTTTGCAGCCCGAAAGAGGGAGCTTAGCTCAGTTGGTTCAGAGCATCGCCCTTACAAGGCGGGGGTCGTTGGTTCGAGTCCAACAGTTCCCACTCAGAAAACAAGGAAGTTGTGTAAGCATGGCTTCCTTTTGTTTTTGAGCTGCGTTTACATTATTGGCTTGGGGTAGACAGGAATGGTGCAAAAGAAAAACCCTAACTCTGATTTTAAATGAGTTAGGGTTTGTTTTTGTAGTCTCTCCGGGATTACTTCAACAAACCCATAAGCGATTTCGTTAGAGGTGATTTCGGGGAGGATTTATTCATAATTCATTGAATTTCAGTGTTGTTATTATCCGTGGCCGTTATTTAGAACTAAAACAAATTACTACGAAATAACACATTTTGTGGGTTTGGTTGACACGGCGTTGACACGGATTTTGTATATTTGCAGTGCCTTTTGAGGGGATGGGCTTCCCCTTTTTGGGCATCTAACAGATACAATAACTCAATACTAAAACTTTTATTTTATGGCTACACTTAAATTTTACCTTTCAAGGTACATCAAAAAAGATGATGAAAGAGGCGAAATCCAGATGCGCTTTAGTGGCAACAGGAATTTCGTGAAAAGAATGGCCACGGGAATCTTCATCACAGCGGGAAATTGGGACGCTGAAAAAGGGATGCCTAAGGGCAAGAAAAACAACAAGTATCGCGATGACTGCGAGGGAATCCGTGAACGACTCAATGAACTTACAAGTTATTTGCTGCGTTGCTGGGAGCAACTTGGTAACAGCGAGCCTGAACCCGATATGCTGGCCAAATGGATGAACGACATCGAATGGATTGAGCAGGAAGAGGAAGTCGTTATCAATGGGAATCAGCTCGTTCAAACGAGATGGACACTGGAAACCAAGTCGCATAAAGCAGCTATGGAGGCAGCGAAGAAAAGAGAACTAAAGAAGTTGGAGAATCGCTATTTCCTCAGTGCCTTCGATGAGTATATCGAAGAGCAGTATAATAACGGTGTGATTGGCGATGTCAGAAAGAAGACGTATATGACTGGGTATGGATTGTGGGATAGGATGGAGAAGTATCAAGGTAAGCGGTATAAGCTCAACGAGATTAAGACCGAGGATATCTACACCTTCCGCAATTTTATCATCAATGAGTGCGACTTGTGGAGGAAGGACAGCAATGGGCAGTATAAGCCTAAGAGCCGTTTTGAATCCATTTATGAAGGATATGAATATGTCCGCCAAAGAGGGGTGGAGAAGAGGAGCTTGAACTATGTGATTAACCAAATCAAGTATGTCAAGGCTTTCTGGCATTGGCTTCTACGAGTCAAAAGAGCAAGGTTGGAAGACATCTTTCTTACCTATACGATGGACCAGGCTGTTTATGGAACGCCTTTCTTCTTCTCCAATGAGGATAGAAAGAAACTCTTTGAGGCTGATTTCAGTGAACGTCCAGAGCTGGCGGTGCAAAGGGATATCTTTGTTTTCCAGTCCTTGGTAGGATGCAGAGTGGGTGACTTGCTGCGTATGACGAAATCCAACATCGTGGATGGGAAATACCTTCAATACGTTGCAGGCAAGACGAAGAACCATAGCGGCAGGGTAGTGACGGTTCCGTTGCATCCTACGGCCAAGATCATTCTTGAACGATACAAGGACACGGAAGGCGATAAGCTGCTGCCCTTCATTTCGAATCAGAACTATAACGATGCTATTAAAGAGATGTTCAAGGCAGTGGAAGACATCGACCACACCGTGACCATCTTGGACCCGGTGACGCGATTGGAGAAGCAAGTGAAGCTGTCGGAGGTGGCCAGTAGCCACATGGGGCGACGGAACTTCTGCGGCAACCTGTACGATGCAGGCTTCAGGGATGCGGACATCGCCTCAATGAGCGGCCATGCCGAAGGCAGTAAGGCCATATCGCGATACCGAAAGGTGAGTGAACAGCAGAAGCAGAAAATGATTGACTCCTTATAAATAATAGAGACGGGGCTGTTGCCGAAGGCAGCAGCCCCGAATGCTATAAAAATGGAAGCCGATGAAATTGGGCTTTCGGCTTCCATAGTAACAGATAACTCCATTTTATGGCTACGGAGTCGGGTGCAAAGATAGGGATTTTCCAGAAAATGCTGGGCGTGACATAATGTTTTTTTCAGGCAAGGGCAGGACGATGACAGGCCTGATTCCGAACACTGCGCCGCAAGTCCTCCAATCGTTTTCCACGCTGAGGCCTGACTGGATGGCAAAGGCTGCGGCCATAAAGCTTCCCCACAGGGGACGAGCGACCTCCGCAGCCTTTGACAGCCAGGCAGCACACCGAATCGATTAAATTGCTGGAGTGGATTTGCGGATGACCGACCAAGGAAGAGAAACGAGAGCGGGAAAACGCAAACCCACTATTAACCGAAGGCGGACAAAGGATGCGGCTATTGAGCTTCCTAAAAGATGTGAAATCTTCCTCCGCATCGTTTGGCCGACTGAGGTAAAACTAAAACCACCTACCAAGCTGGACGAGGTGACAAAAAAAAGGAGAAGGTCTCCATCAGGAAACCTTCACCATTTTGATCACAATCGTTATTGCAGTGATGATGACAGCCAGCAACACCACCACCATACCGAGCAGAAACCACATAAAAGCGGGAGGCTTTTTCTTTTCGGGCGGCGGCTCTTCGACGACGATCTGCGGATAACGCAGCGTGTCGGCGAAGTGGACTGGCTCGGGCTCTGCCTCGTAGGTGACTGTGAGGCTGTCGTTGGTGGCCGTTGCCGTGAAGGTGCCCTGCTCCGTCTGGATCTTGACGGCTTGGCCGTCAAGCAGCGGAGCGAGGGGCATCACGGCAGAATCGGCCAAAGGTGGCAATTCTATGAAGGTGTCGATGGGATGCGCCTGAACGCTCAGCAGCTCGGGGCATCGCTCGACGATGCGACGGATGCGACGCTGGGCGCGGCGCTTCGCGTCGCAGGCACATAGCACCATCGACACCAACAAAAGGAAGAGGAAACAGCGTGTCTTCATGGCCTTACAGGTTTTCAATCAATTGCTTCAGCTCAGCGTTTTCGATGGTGAGCTGCGCGACCTGGGCCGATAGCCCGACAATCTCCCGTCGGGCTTCGGTCAGCTCGGAATAGACGCGCTTGTTTTCCTCGACCAGGTTGAGGATGGTCTGCTGCATCTCGCGGATGGTGCGGTTCTGGCGCAGCCGCGTAGCGGCGAGCCAGGAGGCCGCACCCGTGACAGGAGCCAGCAACATCGAAATCCATTCAAACGTGGTCATGGCTGTCAGGTTTTGTTGATCTTGCGGCCAACCTTCTCAGGTCTGGTCTTGATGATGAACGAGCCGAAGCCTCTCAAATAGACATTCTCACCTTTGGTGGCATAAGTGAGGTAGAAGCGGACGGAATCTCCGACTTCTGCCCAGTTGCCGACAGGCACGGACACGCCCATGCTTGGGTCGGTGACATTGGTGTTGAAGACACCGATTTTGTGCTTGGTGATGTTGTAGGCCACGGCGATGAAGTTGGCTTCGGCAGGCTTGCCGATCAGCTCCGCTGCGGCAGGCTCGGCGTAGAAGTCTTTCACGTCGTTTGTAAGTGAGACAACGCTTTCCAGCATTGGCGAGTCGATGCGCTCACCGTTGCCGATGCCCTCCAGCTGTGCCAGATCGACGGCCTTCACATCGCCAGTGACGGCAGCGGCAGCGGCCAGTTGACGGGTGAACATGTTGCGGCGGGTCATGCCGCGCATGACCGTCGGGAAGAGCGAGGCAAGCTGCTCATCGCTGAGCTGCGCAACGAGCTGCTGCAGGTCCCTGAAGAAACCGCGTTGCTGCAGCTGTGCGTCCGTCTTGGGGTTCTTTACCGATTGCGGCTTGCCTTTCATGTAGGCAATGCCATTCCATGAGGAGCCGACAACTGTGCCGACCGTGCCTCTGAATCCGCCGAGGATTCCTTGTTTGATTTTTCCCATAGTCTTATTGTTTTAAGGGTTAGACATTAGTTGTTTTTCTTGGGTGGACGGGCGGGACGGTTCACGACCCCCAACGTGCCGAAGCCGACAAGATAAATCTTGCGACCTGTGCTCAGCATGAAGCCGCTGAAGGTGTCGGTGGCTTCGCCGTAGACGGACAGCGGGACGGTGAAGCCAGCTTCACCGGATGCGCCGACTACCGCCGTGGAATTGATGAGGAAGATCTTGCGCTGCGTGACATTGGCCACAAAGATGGTCGGGTACTCGTCGGCATGGGTGCTGCGCCAACCATTTTCGGAGGCCCACTGCATTTTCAGGACTGGCGACCCTTCCAAGGTGTCAGCCGACACGGTGACATCAGGAAGGTCGGCGGTCGGGGTGTTGCCGATGGTTTTGAGGTTGGCCAGGTCAACGGTCTTGCTGTCGTCGGTGACAACAGGATCCTCTGCGAGCTGCTTGGCGAGCATGTTGCGGCGCGTCATGCCTTGGGGCGTTTCCGGAATCAGGAACTTCTGTTGCTCGGTGGTCAGTTGGCCGACGAGGTTCTGGACTTCCCTGAAGAAGGCGCGCTGCCTCATCTGTGCAGCGGTCTTGGGGTCTTTTTGGGACTGTGGAAGGCCTTTCATGTAGGCGATGCCGTTCCACGAGGCACCGATGACGGTGCCGACTTTGCCTTTGAATCCGCCTAAGATTCCCTGTTTGATTTTTCCCATGATTTGATGTTTTTTAGGTGGTTTGGAACACGGTTTTGATTTTGTATAGTTGGTATATCGTTGGTATATGGTTGGTCTATACCTGACTCATACCAGAGACCGCCCTAAAAAAGCCGTCCTGACGGGCGGCTTTTGGGCGTGTGTCCGAAGAAGGTTTAGGCGTTCTTCTTGGGCGGACGGACGGGACGCTTGGTGACTGCCATCGTGCCGAAGCCGACGAGGGCGATCTTGGAGCCGTTGAGCAACATGAAGCCGCAGAAGGTGTCGGTGGCTTCGCCGTAGGCGGACAGGCCGACATTGAAGGAGGTCTCACCAGTGGCACCGAGGACGGCGGTGGAGTTGACCAGGAAGACTCTTTTCTTTGTGGTGTTCGCCACGAATACCGTCGGGTATTCGGCGGCGGCAGCGGTGCGGGCATCGGTGTCGCCATTCCAGGAGATGGTCAAGTTCTCACCTGCGGCGGTGACGGTGACGGCGGGCAGCTCAGCCGTGGGAGCGTTGCCGACGGTCTTGACTTCGGTGAGGTCAACGGACTTGGTGTCGCCGTCGATGACCTTGCCATCAGCGAACTGCTGAAGGAGCATGTTGCGGCGTGTCATGCCCTTGGGCGTTGACGGGAAGAGGAACTCCAGCTGTTCGTTGGAGAACTGGCCAACGAGGTCCAGGAGCTCTCTGAAGAAGCCGCGTTGCGTCTGTTGTGCGGCGGTGTTGGCATTCCTGACGGATTGCGCGATGCCACGCATGTAGGAAATGCCGTTCCACGAGGCACCGATGACGGTGCCGACTTTACCTCTGAATCCTCCGAGGATTCCTTGCTTGATTTTACCCATGATTTTAAGTTTTTAAGGGTTAGACATTAAGTTAATGAGATTGACTCGCTTTTGCTTCGTCGAATCTTCGATTTGCGGGTCAAGCCCGCAATGACGACAGGGCTGCAGCTTTTGTCGGGTGCCGTCGCCGACATGGGTGGAGAAGCAGATCATAATCTTTATATTGTTTTTCCTCTGCGGCTCAGCCTGTTATTGGGCGGCGGCAGGGCAAAAATAAGCGGATTGTGGCGGAAGGGTGGTTTCTTGATTGTTTTTGATTGATTTTGACCGATTTTGATTGGATTTTGTGGGGATTATTTGTAATACTTTTGCGGTGATACTAAAACAATTGGATTATGAAAAGACTAATGGCGCTGGCAGCTGCGCTTCTTATGCTTTCTTGCAGTTGCCAGAACGAAGTGAGAGAAAGCAGACCGCCGATGGGCGGGATTCCCATGGCGGCGAGTGTGACTAGATGCCTTTCGGGAAGTGACAGCGTGAAAGTGTTCCTGAAGGTGGAGCGCATCATCGATGGCGACACCTTTGAAGGGCATGTGATTCAAAATCCCAAGACGGCCTACAATCCGGGCGTGAATCCTTGGATGGTGCAGCTGACCAAGATTGTGGTCCGCATCAACGGCATTGACGCGCCTGAGCGCGGGCAGTTCTACGGGGATGTGGCCACGTTGCATCTGCAGTGGCTTATCAGCGGGAAGGCCGTAGGCCTGAAGTTGAAGCAAAAAGACATGTACGGGCGATGGATAGCGACGGCGTACCACGACGGCGCAGACATCGGCGCGGAAATGCTGAAGGAAGGTTTAGCCTGGCATTATAAGGAGGTCGACGGCAATCCCCTCTACGCTCAGCTGGAAGCTGAGGCGAAGCTGGCCGGACTGGGTTTGTGGTGCGATGACAGAGCCGTTCCCCCTTGGGAATGGCGAAGGATGAGCAAATACGAGCGTGATGCGTATCGGAATTAGGAATGAGGAATGCTGAATGAGGAATGAATCCCCCGCCGCTTCACGGCACCCCCTTTCAAAGGGGGAAGTGAATCCCCCGGCCTGCGGCCACCCCCTTTGAAAGGGGGACTAAAGGACAGAACAAAGTAAAGGAGAAACAGTTATGGAATTAAGCAAGTTGTCATTAGAGAGGCTAGAGGGTGTGGATGAACGCCTGAAGGCCATCGTGATCGAGTGCGCTGCGCGGTGTTCGTACCCCTTCAACGTGTCGGAAGGGCTGCGAACGAAGGAGCAGCAGCGCGAGTATGTGAGGCAGGGCAAATCGCGGACGATGAACAGCAAGCACCTCACAGGGAAAGCGGTTGACCTGTACCCTCTGACGATGAATCGGAAGCAGGTGGACTGGTCCAGGTTCGAAGAGTTGGCCGACCTGATGTTTCAGGTGGCCAGAGACCAGGGCGTTGAAATCGTCTGGGGTGGCCACTGGAAGACGTTCGTCGATAAGTGCCATTTTGAGCTTCGATGACGCGGGACACGAGACTGCGGGACTTCAGGACTGCCTACCGGACCACAAAGAGAGTCATCAAAGAACATGCATTTTTTTTTCATTTTTTTCGGGGAAGCCCTCGCCATGATGGTGAAGGGCTTTTCTATTTCTTCTCTCTGAAAAAAATGAGACGATTGCGCCTTGCGACAAAAACGAGGTGGTTAAAAAAGCAAGTTCCCTAACGGCAAACGGAGACCCGCGATAGCGGGGCGGAGTTTATTTAGGGACTTGGCATTTTTTAAGCACCGTACCCTTAGAAAGAGACATTAAGCCTTTATGACAAACCCCTTTCGCAATTTCAGGGTGGCGGTGGGGACGATGGTGGTACGGAGCGAAGCGATAGCGGAGCGACACCTTTCCGAACATTCGACATAGGGTGGTTGGTGGGGGTTGATGGTGGTTGCCCAGAGCGGAGCTTTGCGGAGCGGCCTTTTCCGAACATTCGACATAGGGTGGTTGGTGGGGATTGTTGGTGGTTGCCCAGAGCGGAGCTTTAGCGGAGCGACACCTTTCTGAACTTTCAACTTAGGGTGGTTGGAGGGGTAAGTGGTGGAACTGAGCAGGCGAGCCGCCTGCGTGCCGTGCGGTGGGAAAAACCGAAAGGGGGAAAAGCGCCTGCGGCCCAATCACGTGGGAGTTTCAGCAGAACGACAAACACTGCGCCCAAGAACTACGACTGCGATGAGAACGACTGCGCCCCGTTCGCGCCAGGGAGCCCGACCCGCCCGACAGGTGTCCGCGCACGGTTTCAATCCGAAGCGGCGGCGGGCGTGCCTTTTGCGGCGGCGACCCCGAAGAGGCAGACACCAGTATGGCCATCGCGGGAAGGGGTGGCAACGATGAGGGGGCGAAACACGATGCGCTTTAGCGCTCCGACAAGGGAACCGCCGGGCGGGCGACCAAGCAGGGGCGCAAAACTAAAGGGGCGCGGCTGCACCCGACAAAGAGATGCGAGGAACGAGAACCGCTTAGGGGGTACGGGGGCGGCCAAGAAAGCCCCGAGCGAGCAAGGAGCCACGAAAGCGGCTGGCCTTGGAACCGCTGACGCTCGTCTGGAGCCGCGCCAGTGGAGCGCAGCGGAACGAGTGTCGCGGGACAGACGAAGGAAGCGGCGGTGTTGCGCAAGGGCGGCAACAGAAAAAAGCGCACGACGAAGGAGCTCAGCATTTTTTTCTATTGCCGCTCGTTATACCCTTGCGCACACCAAGGCAGGCGCAAGAAGCGGCGACGCAGGGAACACCGATTTCCCCCTCGGTTTTTTATTAGGTGGGCTGTGCGGTGGAAACTTTAGACAACAATTAATCTTCAAAGTCAAAAGATAACTGACGATCACCCCATATAAAGCAATCCTCTACTATGCCTTTTTCTTTTATTGCTTTCAATAGCATTCTCATGCTCTCAAATACAGGGTAAGGATAATCTATATGCGCGTTTGAGTAATATAGTATTCGTATTCCATGTTCTTCACATAGTTTCTTTTTTATCATATCTCGCTCAACCGTCAGTTTATAAAACTCTTCTCCTCCAAATAGTTTTGAAGGAAAGAAATGTTGACCTCCTTGGCATTCTATGGCGACACCATATTCCGGCAAAAAGAAATCAAGATACATGTGACGATTATAAATCAACCAATCGAACCCTTTTTCTTGCTCAAATACAATGTTATTGGTCAATAAAAGGTGACGTATTGCACTTTCCATATTGCTTTCAGGACAAGTAGGGCATCCAGCTCCAAATAGGTGATTATTTGGAGTTTGCCAAAATTCCCCGTGTTCAGGACAAATGATGCAGACTTTAGTTGATGTATTTTTATACTGAACTTTTGAATAATCGTATTTGTCTTCGTGAACAAGTCTTGCCTTCTCAATAAACTCTTCGTTAGTTAGTCGTTTACTGCCTCCACAAATAGGGCAACCATAGCCTCGGTAATGCACGAGTGCTCTTTGCCAATACTCTCCATGAATAGGACAAATGATTTTTACGAAGTCTTGAAGATGCTTAAAATCAACGAATGTATAATCATATTTACCATTATGAATCTTAGTGCATCGTTCAATGAAAATAGGTACTGTTATTCTTTGCGTACCACTGCAGACGGGGCATCCATGGCCTTGAAGATGACTTGCGGGTGTCATCCAAAACTCTCCGTGTTCTCTGCATACTATGCATACTTTCTTATTAAGTCCATGATAGTCTACTTTTGAATAATCATAACGGTCTTGATGCACTGCTTTGGTACGAGATAGAAATTGTTCAGTAGTCAGTTTTAGTTTACCATAACAATAAGGACAACGGTGACCTTGAAGATGGCTATCTGGGGTTGTCCAAAATCCTCCATGTTCAGGACAGACAAGACAAACCTTTTTTTGAAGACCTTGATAATCCACCATTGAATAATCATACAAGTTGCCGTGGACTTCTCTTGCACGTTCGATAAACTGTTCCGTTGTTAATTTTGGGGTACCAAAACACCCTGGGCAGCGATGTCCTCTAAGATGATTGTTGGGTGACATCCAAAACTCACCGTGTTCAGGACAGATTATGCATACTTTTTCCTTGTTTCCTTTATAGACAACCTTTGAATAGTCATATCGTTCACCGTATATTTCTTTTGCCTTTTTTATGAATTCCTCCGTGGTTGATTTTGGGTCACCGAAGCAAGCTGGACAACCATTGCCGTTCATGTGACCAGAGGGCTTTTGTTGAAACTCACCGTGTATCGGGCATATAATTGTTACAGGAACGTTCAATCCATGATAGTCTACTTTTGAGTAGTCATACCTCCCATTGTGTTTGCGAGTGGATCTATCAATAAAGACATCCCTTGTGATTCGCTGACGCCCACTACATGTTGGGCATTTATGATTATTCAGAAAATTATTGGGGCTCATCCAAAAATCGCCATGTTCAGGACATGTAATGCACACTTTTGTTTCTGAATTGATGTAAACAACTTTTGAATAATCATACTTGTCGCTATATAATTGCCTTGCTCTTTCAATAAAAATCTCCAATGTTAGTTTTCTAGGCATCTTTTTACAGGCTTGATTGGCTACAAAATTACAAAAAACTGCAAAGTAATTGTTTGTGTGCAGAAAATAGTCTGTTTTGTAGAAGCATATTTTAAGTAGTTGAGGCAGCCGCTGGCGGGGTTTTTGCCCATCATAAAGCTTCAGTCGTGGGTAAGGCGCGACGGCCTTTCATTAGATTTCCTTAGAAGTAGAATTTTTCAAATAACCATGTAGCCGACCTGGGCAAGTGTCTCAGCGGAGTAAGGGCTAAAAGAAAATTGATGATGCCCACGACCGCTGCGACTCTTGCCCAGGGCGTTTTAGAAGTAGAGGCAGGCCGTCGCGCGGCGCTGGGCGGTGTTGCAGACAGGCAGAGTGTTCGCCCGCAGGAACGAGGACGAGCACCCTGCCTGTCTGCTTTACCGCACAGCTTTGGGGAGGCAAGGTTAAAGCCCAAGCCTTGCAAAAACCGTGACAGCGGCGGCTTGGTCGGTAAAAGCTAATGATGGGAGCTATAGGACGGAAGGGACTTATAGTGAAGGGCCGGTGCCCTCCTACGGGGTGCGGCTGCTGGTATTGGCCGCGGAGTGGAGTCCACAGGCGTTTTTGGGTGGGTGACGGGCGACCGACTGCGGCGGGTGTGGCTTAATTTTTAAACAAAGCATTAAGGCGGTGGTAGAGCCAGCGACCTGACAACGGACTGAAAGCGGAGCGAGCAGACGACGCTGGAGGTACGGAAGCGTCGTCTGCCCGTCGGAGCGAAAGGTAGTCGTCAGGCCGCGGACCTTAGTAGAAGCTGAGGGAGTTTGTCAGTGTTGGCAACGCCTAATCCCCCGCCCTGCGGGCACCCCCTTTTAAGGGGGAGGGCGACCGTAGCGGCGAATGGCAGCGGCAGGCCTTGTGCGGCTGGCGGGACAAACACGATGTGGAGCCACCAAAGCGATGCGAGCAGGCGAAGGGGACGGCAGCGCGGAGAGGCGTTAATGGAGCGCAGGCCACAGAGAGGTACGAACCGTGGCCGTAGCGGAATGGTAGCCCGTAGCACTGACGGCCACAAGACAAACGCTTCGCTGGGGGCGGAACACCTTGGCGGGGATGGGGTGGTAAACCTAAAATCTATTTTTCTTCTTATTTGAAGCACGAATAAACCATTCAACCTAAATTAGGAAATACTATTTCTTCTCTGTATAAAAGCTGATACAAATAATTGGCTGCAATAAAAGATGCGTATGATTTGAATTTATCGCTTTTTTTATTGGTTAGATCCATGACTGATTTTATAACCAATGTTTCAATGTCCAATATCTCACCAACCCTAAAAATGGCATAACTTTCCATGTCCACAGCGCATAATTTTCTATGGGCAATCGTTTTAGAGATTTCGTCAAGTACGCCTTCTTTGTCTATTACATAATCTGCACATGCCATTACCTCATAATGGATATTTGGCTTTTTTATGTCTATAGTGCAACCACTTTCATTAACCATTTTATCAACATACTCTCTAAATAACTCATGTAAAATCGTTGGAGCCTTATCGCATTTTACAATTCCAGATTCTTTTGGTTTGGAGCTTTCGACTTCGGATGAGAATCCGTCTTCTTTTAGTTTTCCTCGCTGAAAAGCTATGCTTTCCGAAGGAATGATGACATCTCCAATATCAACACCAGCTGACTCTCGACCTCCACAGACACCAATCATAAAGATTTTTTTTACCCCTAAACGTGTGGCCATATGTGAAGCAATGATTCCTGCATCCGATATTCCCATCCTTGAAGAACATGCAGCAACAAAGTTCAATTCATGTCCACTTTGTGTTTTTATGAGGCTACGCTTATAATGTATTCCATCAATTTGGTTTTGACTGATTGAATCTGGAATAGCCCTGGCCATAAAAGGAGCTAATTCTTCATCCAAAGCGCAGATAATACCAAAATCGTATGGAGATCTATCTTTATTGATAAAAAAATCAATTCTGGTGTACAAAGCATCTTTATAACTGTTTTTATAGTCCATTCGGCTCTCTTCTTTCACCTTCCTTATGTCTTCCCACGTAAAAAATGAACATACATTAAATCCCTCCTCCGCAGAGTTTTTAATAATTGGGGTCAACCTACCATTATCCATTAGCGCCGAATAATCTCCGCTTAAAATAATTATTGGCTTGTTTTTTCCAACAGCCTCAAGAATTGATTCCACCATTAATGGTTGATTGGTTTTGGGGTCGGTAAATAAACTCAAATTTAGGTCAATAATATACAAATCGGACTTTGATCTTCCAATAACATCATATATGAGGTCGGCGTTATCTGTATAATTTACCTCATATCTTTCTTCAAGTGCTTCCTTATAAAACTCTTTGCGAGCACCTAAATCGTCATCTATTACCAATATTTTTTTCTTTATTTCCATAATTAATGTGTTTTAAATCAAAGGAAAAGTTATTTTTGTTTGTATGATTTCATTGTTCTTATCGTAATAATCAACTTTAATCTTCAATTCATCTGTAAGGCGTTTTTTCCCATACCTTGTCTTTTTTCCTGTTTCTCTCCGAATGTATTCTGCATTCTTTTGAGATGACGTTTTATTGTAAACAAGTAATGAAATAGAGGAAAGGTCCTCTTTGTATTCTAGAGAAATCCACACTTTGTGTTTTTCTTCATTGCTTGTTCCAATTGAAAAACTGCCAGCAGAATACTGATGTGCATTCAAGATCAGATATTTTATTTCTTCGTCAACTGTTTCATCCCAAATTATCCATCTCTCATATATATGAGATTTACCAACATTGTAACGTTTAAAACTAAAAATCCCAATATCATATTTTAAGTTCCCATCTTCTGCGCGTTCCTCCGCCCAATAATTCACTTTTTTTAATAGTGAGAAATCCTCAATGAAATTTTTGCTCTCATTGATTAGATTTAGAGGGATGAACAATCTGCGATGAATACTTGACAATTTATCAAATACTTGTTGTATTTCATTTATGTATTTTACCTTTTCTAGTGCATAATCATCCCATTCAATATCATTCAACATCTTTCTCTTTTCTATAAGAATATCTCTCGTATCTGCTATGGTGCTATCGTCATCTTTTTTACACCAAACTGCCAAGTCCCAATTATAAATGTGTTCAAGTGTATATGCAATGCAGTCCATGGCATCTTGCGCTCTTCTTAGGTCTTGGGTTGTGCTGATAGCGTCTTCTATAAGTCTTCCTAAAGGTCTATTATGTAATCTACCATCACCGTTGAATAATTCCGAATGAAACATCCTATAGGCTCCGTCTTCTGTCATGGAAGATCTACAAAGCCTGCGAACATCCTCAAAATGGTCGAAGTTTCCAACATTTTTGGTGCTTAAATATGAAAGAAAAATCAACATGTCATAATTAGGTCTAATATTGCTCCTATGCATTTCTTCATATTTTTCAGCAATGCATCGTAGCACTTCGGGTTCTTGGGTCATTAATACCAATGCAGCAAATGCAGTGTGGTTATTGCATTCTGTAGATGAATTTGCATTATTGAAGATTTGCAGGACTATTTTCTCTCTGACTTTTCTGCTAATTGTTTTTCCGTATAGTAATAAATTGGTACATAGCATCTCCAAAATGGCAAGGTTATCCAGGTTATAGTTTTTAGAACAATACTGAAGCATCTTGTCATCGCGAGATGTCATACTCAGAAGTTCACCCATATACAATGTTAATCCCAACGAAGAAAGCAATTCTATCTTTTGTGACTCTCCTTCGCATTGTTTACAGTCTTCATCTTCAAAGTATATACCGAATCGCTTTTTGGGTTGTTCAAGATGTAGTTTTACCGGGATAAGGGTTTGTATGCTGTTCATAGTGCTTTCAGTTCTTGCACTCCAAATTTCGCTCCATTTTAGTACTCGGTTTTTTGCGTTTGCTGAGATAATCTGAGAAGCAAAATCTTTAATGGAATTAAGAGCGGCACATAGCGGGCAACTATAGGTCGAGCCCAAACGTGGTATATCAAGTCTCCAAAAAACAGATGTTTTAGAACTGTCAGACGTATTGTAAGGAATACGCCTTCTTTCAAGTAAGAACAATGACATGACATGTTTTACACCTAACCCGTGCATAATATGCCTTATCTCTTCCAGCGTTTTGCCATCAATAATTGCGTCATCAAAAAACAAAGCATTAACTTCATTACCAGTCGCTTCCACCTGAGAAATAGTGTTCTTTAACATTTCGATGGTTAATGGAGATGGTTGGAAACTTGTCCCATTACGTTCTTTGTTGAGAGGAATGAGAGGGATGATTTTAATATCTTTGTTCATAATGAACTCCATAATTATTTCCATAATTCGTTCCGTATTGGAATGATATGGATATATCAAGAAAGAGCATTTTCTGTCCCTGTATTTATCTATGGATTGTTTTTTATATGAGGACACATCTTGTTTGAACTTCACGTTATTGCGAAACTCAAGATCTTTTTCTTCCAACGAAAATGCGGACGCAATCTCTCCCAATAAAAAGCAAGCTAAATCACCGCCAAGTAAAAAGCTCTCTTTAACAATAAATGGGAAATTGATGTTTAATATATCATGTTTGGTTTCATAATCAACATGTGAAATGCCGACAAAAACGCCATTCTTTCCCTGCCAATAATAATAAGTGTCCTTAGGAGTGCATTTGTAAACCGATTGAAACTTTATGTTCCCCATTTCCTCTTTATGGAAAAAATATCTACTGGCAATTTCTTTATTCTCGTTGATGTATTTGGCTTTGTATCTCGGAATTGGGAAATAGCGCCATCCAAATGGAGCTATTGCATAGGTGGAACCAACGCGACGATAATTCTGCTTTAACAAATCTCCCTCATCTTTTTCAGGAAACAACTCTTTTTCAGGCCACGCAAAAAGATGTAATACGCTGTTCTTTTGAACATATTGAGCGGAGTCTTTATGAAGATATAGATTTACATTATAGGTTACTTCTTTGCTTTGAGTTGCCCCTGAAACATAAACACTTCCCAATGCAACAAGTGGACTGTTTGTTTCTGTCCTATTATAGAATAATGTATTCATATAACTAGCCATTCCTGTCATTAGTGGGTCTTCAGCAATATATTTGCATCCATAATTACTAGTGAGGCAAAGTGTACGCAGCATTGAATTGTGATATAATCTTTTTAGGAACGAATCTGTCAAAGTTTTCTCAAAATCCAAATAACCATTAAGCACTTTATCATCATCGTCCTTGTACCATTTAACTTTTTGATTGACGAAAAAATTGTTTGTTTCGTTTTTATATACAATGTATTGCCATACTATCATTGAATCGTGAGTTTTCAGCCATTCCAATGCATGAAGAAGCGATAAATGAGGTGAAAACTCAGTCGGATGAAATATTGTGTAATTCTCCGTTTCTTGTTGGGAATACTCATAAGTTTTGTTTCTTTTGGTCAACACTCGAACAGAAAGACGTTGAGAAATCATCACAATTCGATTCACTTCGTTAGTGAAGTCATCTGCGAACCGTGCATTTTCTACAGCAAGTTGATACAAACCACATTCGCACACGGGAATGTCAGCAATAATTACCGTTTTGCTTGTATTGCCAATTCCTACCAAAGATTGAATATCTTTTATATAGTTGTAAATCTCATTCTTTGAAACGTGGCTGTTTGGTAAAAAAAAGCAAAATTGCACATTATCTTTATTCTCCAAATAATTTGTTCCAGCCAAAAAAGAAAAGTCAAATCTCTTGTCTTTTATATAAGATAAGGAAAATGGTAATTGATTATAAGTACAATGATAATATTTCTCATAAATACTATCTTCTTCTTTCGCTGCCTCAATGAAACAGTTGGTATTATTTGCCGAAATCAGCCATCCATTATCATCCATTGGAGTTTTAATAGCTATTCGGCACATCAGCGCAAGACCCTCAACATAGTACTCTGGTGTTTTGTTACATGCGGCGAGATATGAACCATTTGTTGCAACAACAGGGATGGTATCACCTATCCAAAAATCATAATCTCTCGCTATAAGAAATTCATTATCAAGTAATTTGCCTAAAGTATATAACCCTCCAAATTGCGTGTATTTTTCCGTGTCAAGACTTCTTTTTCCAAGTCCTACAGTTTCCCTCCAGGCCTCGGTGAAACTCTTTTTTACGTCTCTTTTTGATGTGTAATGTTTTGTGAGACCAATTCCAGCGTCAACAACATATATCTCCAAGAAATTGGTTGAACTCATGGGAAACTGTTTTACAAGACATGCTACATCGTCATGTTCTTTGTTGAATGAGTTTTCAATTTTGTTCCTGGTATCTTTTGTGAGGGTGTTGTCTAATAAACCAACCCTATGCCTAATATAGTAACCAGCATATTTGTGATTGCTATTTTCGTAAGCATGCTCATTAATATTATTAATGGTCTCTTTAAGAAATAGCCCCGCTTTCCATATTATTTCATTCAATTGACTGTCTTGGAGATGAGGTTTTACTCTATGCTTTATTTCCTCAAGTTCGCGTTCAATCTCATTATCAATATCAGACTCCGTCTTGCAATTGATCAAATCCACCACTTTCGCTTGTAAAATGGTGCTATCGTTGTAATAGACAAATCCTTCAAGCTTTTCTATTTGCAAGAGAGACTCTTCCGTCGCTTTTTTTAATTCCTCAGATGTGCTATGACCAATTAAATACTCGTATTTGTCGCTAATTATGTTAATGCCATACCTTTTCATCTCTGATATAAACCCTTCTTTGCGAAGAAACTCATAAACTCTCTTTTGCCCATCATTCATCTTGTCGATATCTGGAACGACAAAGAATAACCTTTTTACAGCGTGAACCTCGGCAATGCTAATCAGCAAAGAAAGCATTGGAATAGGATCAGCCCATTCCATATTTTGAGCATTAATGATTATATCAGTTATATTATCATCAAGTTTCCGTAACTCTTTTTGTATCCTTCCATAAGAATTTGACCATACATGATTACGGGCTTCAAATGGCAGTTTAATAATAAAACTATTCCCAATTATTCTAAATTCATATTCATTTTGATCCATAAGCACCTTGTTGTTTTATACATTGTTATTAGTTGTATATTATTGACGATGCTGCAAAAGTAATCAATCTGTCTTTTGGCGTTGTGCTATCTATGTAATAGTTCTTGTATTTCGTTCCAGTAGAAGAATGCTTCGATATTGCTTTTCTTGAACTTATTGAACTTCGTTGGCAGTGGTTCTTTGATAGTGGTATTAGCCAACTGTTGTTCGCTGCCTGGAGCGAAGTGGTGTACCTCTGTTATTCCATTTTCGATGAGTTTGCTGAGATAGGCTGCCTTGGAAGCATTGACAATGGCATGGTCCAGACTGTAGTTTTTCTCGCTATGTATGAAACTGCGGACTTTGGCTATGCCATTCTGGAGCAACTGGAATTCCTCGGGATTCTCCAAGCCTCTGAAACATATACAACGTGAAGTGTTGAAGATATCATCAAGCACATCCTGTAGTCTTGATGAGTCAGCCTTACGATAAAGCAACTCAACGGCGGCAAACTTTCGAAATGTTTCAGTCGTAATGGTCAAATCGTTTGTTAAGTCGAAAAGGGATGCTATATCGAATAGCTGCTTGTTGATTTCCATAGAGCAGTCTTTGTCGCCCTTGAAGAACGGGATGCCCGTGGTATGTGGCGCAAAAGCTGTGAGTTTGTCACCAAGCATGTCTTGGTAGCTGGGAAGGTTGACCATGACTGGTTCACCCTCTGTCTTAAGGAAGGGGCTTTCGATTGGAAGTGACACCACTTGAGAATAGTGGTTTTCCTCAAACAGGACATCCAGTAGAATCTTGTCCTGTTTTCCGCCCTCTGGATAAGACACTTGATAGTTGTATTTTGCGTGTTTCTTGGGGATGTCAGAACGGGAGATACGTTCCACCAGTTCCACCTCGCCGAAACCATATTCTGACGAATAGACCTTTAGATAATCTTCTATCTGCGTGCCTGGTGGGCAAATGATATCGACGTCAATTGAGAGCCGTTTGGCACTGTTGAGGTGCAACATCTCAGCGGTGCCGCCTTTGAACAGTAGCGGGCAGCCTGAGCGCACTAATGCTTCAAGTAATGAAAAGGCTCTGATGGCCTTTTCGGCCAGTGCAATGTCTTTTACGTTGTTATCTTTGGCAACTTGCTCTATCCATGCCAAAGTTCTGCTATCTGGATGTATCATGATTCGATGGTGTTAATGATTTTGAGTATCTGGTCTTTACGATGGCGACGTGCGGCATAACGGAGTAAACGGCTGCGATTCACATTGTGGCTGCTGAAGGCTTCCTCATAAATCGTGTAAAGCTCAGCACCTTGGGCAAAAATCAGTTCCTTATCGTCAGCGGCATCTACCAAGATTTTTTCCAATGTGGGTACGGGCGTGTCGTTGACCTTGGTAATAGGAGCTTCGTTGACCAAAGTACGAACAATCCAGAGCTTGTCAGTTGTGATGTACCTCTCACATTCCTGTTCTGTAGGGTTTAGTAGTATGGACATAGAAGGGGCATCCCCTTGCAAAAAGTTGAAAACCGATTCCATTGCAACACGTTCCACATCGATAAGTGTCATTCCTAGTGCCGGAATATGGCGCATATAGGGAACTAATATGGAGGGCTTCCAGACGCAGAAGTCGGCAAAGGGGAAATTCTTATTGATTTGTGTGGCTAGGTTCACCTCTTCTTCAGAAGGATTATAGATGAAATTTGTTTTTTCTTTTTCGGGGAGAGCATACAGACCATATCCGGCCTTGACCAATTTACCTTGCTCTACAAGGCGTTTAAGCAGCACATGAGCTGATGCTTCAGATACATTGTTAGTACCTAAAAACTGCATCAAGTCACGCCTGCGGAAAGGTTGCTTCTGTGTGGATGCATAATTTAATATCTGCTCTATTATTGTCATATTGATGGTATCGTTATTTGAGCGCAAAAGTATAACAATTTTGGCAAATTTTGATGTTTTTTGCCAAAAAAGTTATAGGTTTATGGGAGGGGTAGCCGCTGGCGCGGTGTTTTTGCCCGGTTGAAGCCTGAACTGTGGGTAAGGCGCGACGGCCTTTCATGAAGTTTTTTTGCAGGCAAGCCGCCTACATGCCTGATGTGGCCGCACTGGGCATGTGTCGTTTGTTTTTGGTTGTTTTTATCGTACTAACGTGCTTACGGTATTCGTACTAACGACCCCTATTGATGAGGCTTGGGGACAAACGACTCTTGCCCGGAGCGATTTAGAAGTAGAGGCAGGCCGTCGCGCGGCGCTGGGCGGTGATGTCGCCGAGCTGAGTGGTCTACCGCAGGAACGAGGACAGCCACCCTGCTCGGCGGCTTGACCGCACAGCTTTGGGGAGGCAGAGTAAAAGCCCAACCATTGCAAAAACCGTGACAGCGGTGGCTTGTAAAGTGAGGCAAAGTATGCTATTGTGCCAATCCTTTTAAAGTTTGTTTGGCCTTCTCTCCTGCAATTTCCATTTGTCCATTTAAATAAACTGAATTGACTTCATTATTCCATTTATCCTGTATTTGATATACATCTTTCTTGTATAATTCAAAAGTTTCTGGATAAATGTCATCGTAATTCTCTAAGAAAGAAAAGACAGCGTATATTAAACCTTCATTTTGACCAGGATTAAAGTGATCAATATATGCTGGGAATGTTTCTAGAAGTTTTTGTGCTTTCTCACATGCTTCTTGCTTCCTTTTATAAACCATTTGTTCTTCGTTGGTTGCTTGTTTGTAACTATAGAGAGACCAAGCAGAGATTCCAAATAATATAAAGATAATCAAATACAGAATAGCATTACGTGTTTTATCTTTCTTTACAATCGATACAATTAAAGCTACTATTGAAGCAAGTGCACCTATTATTTGAATAATGTAATCCATTTTATTATTGTTAAGATTGCAAAAATACAAAAATTGAATTCAAAACAGTAAAGAGCAAGGAAAGTATTTGAAAAAACTGTTGAATTGTACTTATAAAATGCATATGGGGGTGCGGCTGCTGGTATTGGCCGCGAAGTGGAGTCCACAGGCGTTTTTGGGTGGGTGACGGGCGACCGACTGCGGCGGGTGTGGCTTATTCTTGCAACAAAGCATTAGAGCGGTGATGTAGCCAGCGACCTGACGACGGACTGAAAGCGGAGCGAGCAGACAACAGCGGAGGTACGGAACTATTGTCTGCCCGTCGGAGCGGAAGGTAGTTGTCAGGGCGCGGACCTTAGTAGAAGCTGAGGGAGTTCGTTAGCGTTGGCAACGCCTAATCCCCCGCCCTGCAGGCACCCCCTTTTAAGGGGGAAGGCGACCGTAGCGGCGAATGGCATCGATCGAGCACTGCCAGGCACAAGACAAAGGCTTCGGCGGGGTGGGGAACACCTTGGCGATGGGGAAGGTGATATTTTTTATTATTGTCATCATTTGCCTTGATTGGAATTTTTTATTTCAAAAAATGGAAATTTTTGTAAAAAAATGGAAATTATTTATTGATATTGGAAATTATTTGTATTTTTGCAGAAATTTTACAAAGTGATATGGATTCGGATTTTGTTATAATTCAGGCTCTTTGCCGTTCGGCCCTTTCTTCTTCAAGAGAGATGACGGAGCATCAAATGGGACGTCTCATAGATTGTTATAAGAAAAGTGGCAAGGAAAAGGAAGCGAAGTCGTTGGAGGGCATTCTGGCGCAGTCGCGCAAGATACAACCAATGGAGCCGGTGAACTTTGTTATTTCATCGTTAGAGGGCGATGATTTGACGAAGAACACGACAATTCCTGTTGACAAGGAGACTGCTGCCCCAATCTTGGAAATCATATTTCAAGATGAAATGGAGAAAGATGTGCCATTGTTCAACGACTCTATACAAAGTGCTGTAGATGCCGTTATTAACGAATGGAGAAACTATGACAAATTGGTTCAACTAAATGCGTCACCGTCAAGATCATGTTTGATATACGGTGACCCTGGCACGGGAAAAACAATGCTTGCCAAATGGATTGCAAAATCGGTTGGGCTTCCTGTTGTATTGGCAAAGCTGGATGGCATTATTTCATCGTTTCTTGGTACTAGTTCCAGAAACATAGCAAATCTATTCCGTTTCGCCAATAAATACAAATGTATTCTCCTGTTGGATGAGTTTGATGCTCTTGCCAAACTAAGAGATGACCCACAGGAAATAGGAGAAGTGAAGAGGATTGTCAACACCTTGTTGCAAAACCTCGATGCACGCTCGGAAAGGGGATTTACCATAGGAATAACAAATCATGAGAAGCTTTTGGATCCAGCCGTGTGGAGGAGGTTTGACGTGCAAATAGACATACCTCATCCCAGCCCTGAGGTCAGGGAGAAGATGCTTGCTAAATTCATGTTTCCACTCAAATATTCACAGTCAGAGCTGAAATTCATTAACTGGTGTATGGTTGATGCGACGGGTTCTGATTTGCGCAAACTCGTTGATTGGTTGAAAAGAATGATTATACTCGAAGAATCGGAAAGCCACAGTTTGCCTGCGCTAATGAAGCGGTTTGCAACAATGAATACCGGAAGGGTGCAGAAGAGAATAACTGACATGCTGAATGGTGATGTTGCCAGTTTATATAATGAGCTTGCGAATGATGAGTATCTTCAGCTGAAGCAAAAGGAAATTGCGGCACTATTCGAAATGTCGCCCTCAACTCTAAGTAAACATATTTCAAAATCTAATAACAATGGCAGAAAATCAGATACAATTTGTTCTTAATCCCGGAGCGTTTATCGGGGATAAAGATTTGGTGAATGGATTTGGTCCGAATAAAGACTTCTTTGTGGGTAGGGACAATGATTTCGCTGCCCACAAGGGTATTCTTGTCCAAAGTTTGGCCTCTATTGACGAAGCTAGCCGTAGGAACGCTTATTCCAGAATTACTTACGCCAAAGTTAAGATGCGCAGCGATGCTATCGCTAAATCGCATAGGCCCACAAAGTCGATTTTTACTGATAAAAAGAGAAGCTTTGTGGTGGGCGGAGTTGGCGTTGGTGAAATGCTCATAGAGATGCGTCCAGGCTCTATAGAGATGACGGTGCAAGCCATCAATAGGGCAGAAGAAGTGACGAGAGATAAGCCTTCAAGGGCCAGGTCGGAGGTCGGGGGTATACAGTCTATACAACCCTATTCATCAGAGGATAGAGTACCCTTCACATTGGCAGAAGTGAAGACTTGGAAGGAAAGAGGACTTGTTTCCAACGGTTATTATGTGGACATATTCCATCCTTTGTACTTGCTTTATAAACCGATGCAAATGTCCGAGGAGTTCAAAAACCTTCTACAGACGTTTAAGGATAATTTGGAATCTTTGCCTTATATAAACTATAAGGAGCTTATGACCTCGGGATATGGGGGGCAACTGTTCATATATATTGAGTCGAAAGGTGAGGAGGATTATGAGGCTAAAAATATGGAGCTGTTGGATTTTCTTGCAGGTCACCCATTGGTTAGAAGGGTTACGGCAGCACCTGCTCTTTCCTCTTTTGTAGCTTCAGAAGGCATTGGTTTAGACGTGGATGTCACCGCCCCAGCAGATGTGTCTTCGTATCCCATTGTTGGTGTGATAGACAATGGAATTGCAGATTTGTTTGACGGGTGGAAGGTGTATTCATGGACGGAATTGCCTGACAGATTTAGAGTGGAAGAGCATGGCAGTAAGGTGGCGGGGTTACTGGTGAAAGGGAATGGCCTCAATGGTTCGGACTTGGCTCCAGAGATGGATGGCTGCAGATTGGCGGATTTGTGCTTATTTACTTCAGATAGCAGATGGAACGAGGCATACCCATTGGGCTTGGAGAATTTCTTTGAGTCATTGAGAAATGCTGTAGGAGCGGCAAAGGAAGAGTCTGGTGCTAGGATATTTAATATTAGTATCAACCAGAAAAAAAGAACTCCAACTGAAGCTTGGTACGGAGTAGTCGCCAAGAAACTGGATGAATTATCTGATGAACTGAATGTACAATTCGTTATATCTGCTGGAAATCTTCTTCGGGACCAGATGCGTGACGAATGGATTCCTGCAGATATTGAACATAACATAGATAGTTTACAGCCAGAGCATTTAGCGTTACCACCTGCGGAGAGTCTCAGAGGAATAAGCGTGATGGCTCTTAATCCCAACGTTTTGACTCCTACGGCATATACCCTATTTGGGCCTGCGTGCAAAGCTGGTGTAAAACCTGATGTTGCCTATGTTGGTGGTTCAGCCGATGGAGATTCCGGGTTGTCTTCAATCAGTATGACAGGGCAGAAAATACATGTGAGCGGCACGAGTATGTCGGCACCGTTGGTGGCAAAGATTATGTCTGCCCTTGATAATAAGATTGGTGGGAAAGCTCCATTGGAGTTGCTTAAGGCTTTGGTTATTCATCATGCTGAGTATCCTGATGTTATTATGGATGAAGCTTATGACGAGGTTAGGAGAAACCTTTATGGATTTGGCATACCGGCTTCTTCTGAGACAATACTGACGGAGGATGACCATTCGTTTACATTTGTGGTGGCTGACAGGATTCCTTCTGACAAAAAGTTGAGTTTGGCTTTCCCGTGGCCAAACTCGCTGAAGAGACCTGATGGCAAATGCTGGGGAGAGGTCAAACTCACACTGGTGAGCCGTCCTTTGTTGGACAGTAGTTTTGGCGAGGAAATGGTCAGAGAGAACATAACAGCATATCTAAGGGCTGGTGATGCTAATGGCAAAAAGAAAAGCCTTATGAAGTTTGATTTTTCGGATGTTGGCGATGACCAGCCTGCCGATGAGGAGAATCTCATCAAGGATTCTTTTAAGTGGAATCCAGTAAAGGTTTCATACGCAAGCCTTAAACATAAGAAAATTGTTGGTGATGTCTTTTTGGAGATAGAGTATCTTTCCCGGGAAGGGTCGCCATCCAATTTTGATGGTGTTCCATTTGCTGCAATCCTAACTATCTCAGATCCGAAAGGTGAGGCGCCTGTAAACACGGATATGAAAGCATCCATGCATGCTATAGGCGTTCAATTGTCTGATATTCAAGTTGCAGCTCGTGTGAGAGGGCAGGTGTGATAACGATGGCTAGACAATGAATTCACAAATGATTTTTTTGCAAATGATTGGCAATAATGACAGATATTGCCAATTATTTGTGATGCGGATTGGCTGTTAATGGTTTAAACTGAAAAGGTGGGATGATTTAACTCTGAAGGCGATCTATCAGGGTTAACTTAACAATTTCAGGACTTCATTGGGCCAAGGCACGAACTGGTTCCATTCGGTTATTGCAGCTTGCGGTATCATAACTCGTCTATTTCAATTATCGGGAAAGGCAGAACATAAATCGTTTTTGGTAAAGAAGAAATGTCCTCGCATCGACATTGAATCAATCCATTTAGGTATGCTTTTCTGCTCTTCCATTTTCTTGGTTTTTGACAATCGCGATGCAACAGTACACAAAATTTGTCTTGTTTTGCTTTCTGATTGCAGATATTTCGTGGTTTTTGATTGAATTTGATGGATTTTATCGGATTTTGAGTAATTTTGCAGAAATGTTGAAAATTGAATTTGGAATGAAAAAACATATACCTTTCACCGGTATTTGGATAGCGGTGGCTTTGATGGTTTTGATGGTGGCTTGCGACCCTCCGAAGGAAAAGGAGGTGGAGCCGATGGAGAAACCGTTACCTGAGTTGGCTGCCATTGACAGCCTTATGTGGAAACAGCCTGATAGTGCCTTTGCGGTACTGAGGCAGTTTGCGGCAAGTTCTGAGGCTGACAGCCTTGATGAGTTTAATGGGCATTACTGCCAACTGTTGATTTCTGAACTGCTTTATAAAAACTATTATGGCCAAAGCAACCGAGAAGGGTTGTTACATGCGGTGGATTATTTTGATTCTATTGCGGTGGCAGATGGATATAAGAAGGACGGGCGTAAAACGGACTCACGCGGTGCGTCCCTACGGGAACGGAATGTGTTTTTAGATGCTCGTGTGCATTATATAAATGGTGTCGGCTTTTATGAAAAAGGGGATGTTGTGCAATCCTGTTCAGAATATCTGAATGCATTGGAATTAATGGAAGGGTATTTTGAGGAAAAAGCACTAATTAGCAAAAGGGCTCAGTTTATGGCGAATACCTATAACCGTCTGGGAGACTTGTTTTCAGAGCAATTTATGATGGAATCCTCCATCACTTGCTATGAGAACGCATTGGTCTATTGTAAAATAGAACCCACTTCGCCTATCGGGGTTTCCAATATTTTATATCGAATAGGTAAACAATACGACAAGAAAAATGAAATAGAAAATGCGAGATTGTATTATAGCCAGGCCTTAGATAATATGACAGCAACAGACAATATGGTCTATAGGGATATTGTTGCAAGTAAAGCACTTTGTGACTATAAAGTGGAAGGAGAAGCAAAATATGCTTTAGACGAATTAAGCACTATTCTCACGCAGGCGAATACTGAAAATGAACGACTGAACCGCTATTTGACCACTGGCTGTATTTTTTTCTTCGATGGTAATTACGATTCAGCATTGTTTTATTTTGAACCTGTTTTTGAGAATCAAGAAGCGGGGTTACAAGACCAAGCAGCAAACTATATGTACATTATTTATAATAGACAAGGAGATAGAGACCAAGCTGATTCCCTTATGCATTTTCTGGCAAGCCGTAAGAAATTAGATGGAGAAAATAAGGCTTTGGTCTCGAAACTTGAAGACATGTTTAAGGATTACATGAATCAAAAGCAAGAGAAAGAGGCGGAAGAAGCACGGGAAAAGTCTATAAGGAAAACGATAGACATTATTGTACCCATTGCTATTATGATTGCATTGACCGTTTTCATTGTGGTGAAACTGAGAAGTAAAACATTATTGAAAAAGCAGCAAGAGGAAGCAGATAGAATACTTGGGAAAACAGAACAAGAACATGAAAAGGAATTGAGGCTATGGCAGGCCGAGGCTGATAAGACATTGGAAGAAACAAAGAAGAAATATGAAGAAGAACTGAGGCAACTGAAAGCGGATACCGAACAACTGTTGGAAGAGATGGAAAGGAAGCACCAACAATGGATGGCAAAGACAAAAGAACGCCACGAGGAAGAATTGAAAGTACAAAAAGACCAATCGGAAAAGGAGATAGAAAAGACCAAGAAGCGGCATGAGGAAGAGTTGGAAACAGAGCGATTGGCCTACCAGAAGGAACAAGAAGCATTGCGACAGAACCTACAACAACGTGAAGCGCAAGTAAGTGCATTGGAAAAGGTATTGGAACAACAAAGCGAAGAGGCGGCGAAACGACGTGCGGCATTCCTGAATGAAGAAATCTGCCAAAGTATCTTAGACTTGTTACACGGCAAACATATCACCTCTCGCGACACTTCCTTCCAACATGGCATCGGCCTCAAAGAAGAGGACTTCAAACAACTCAAAGATGCCGTGGAAAGACATTATAAGGGTTTTGACAATATGCTGTTGAGCCAATGTGCGAGTTTGAAACAGAGTGACCTCACGTTATGCCATCTGCATCTGTTGGGATTGAATGAGGGAGAGATAGGTGCACTGAAAGACCGGACTTATTCGGCCATCAAGAAGCAGAATGAGAACCTTCAGGAGAAGATTGGGGTGGAAGAAAGTTTGTCCGCCTATGTTTTGAAGGTGGCGGAAGGGCTGTGCAGCCCCAAAAATGTCAATCAAAAAGAAGAGGAAAATATGCCTTTGCCACAGATAATGAATGGTTTTGAGGGTCAAATGGAAGCAATTCCACAAGAAAGTACATTGAAAAGTACATTGAAAGATACACTGAAAGGTACACAGAAAACAATCGTTGAAATCATCATCGGTAATCCCAATGTTACCATTCCAGAAGTCGCCAGGCAATTAGGCTTAAATCCGCGAGGAATTGCCAAACACTTCAAAGTGCTTCAAGATAAAGGTGTTATCCGTCGTGTTGGACCTGATAAAGGGGGACATTGGGAAGTGATTGGATAATCCCCCAGCCCCTAATCCCCCTGCCCCCTTAAAAGGGGGAGTGCAAGGGGGGGGTAATTGGCTGATAGTTAATTCCCTTGGGTTTATATGTCCGAGGGAATTTTTTTATTACGTACTATCGTGCTTACGATGGAATCCCCCTGGCCCAATCCCCCAGCCCCATTAAAAGGGGGAAGTCAAAGGGGGCAGGAGTTATAGGACGGATGGGACTTAGACCTCACCCCGACCCTCTCCTTGAGGAGAGGGAGGTGGACTCATCAGACAATTACCCGTTGACTCCGTCTGATCTTCGATTTTGGAGGTGGAAAGACTCCCCCTGACCCCCTCTCAGAGGGGGAATGTTGGAAAAATTTTGGAAAACCTTGGCGGTTGCCCCATTTGGTCATTTTGTAACTCGTTGATTATCAGTTATCACCAATAATAATAAAAGATTCCAATATTTCTCCAGCGTGGTTTTGTGATTTATGTTTTTGTGATACTCTACTTTTGTCCCCGAAAGCTTAAGCGAAAAATTCAACTTTAAAATCACAAAATTAAAATCAAAAAACTATGTACAAATTAAAAGAAATGATTCTGATGCTCTGCTTCATCCTTTCGGGAGCATTGTGCTACGCTCACGGCGAGGCCAGAACAAGCAATGGGAAGGATTGGGTGCCGATACCTATTGATATAACAGAAAGTACAGGGGCAAGTGGTTCGGATAGGAGTAGTTCAATCCTCCCTACTCTAGATGGTCATGTACTTATTGTGGTATTTAATGAGAATCTTGGGCAGGTCTCTGTTGAGGTTGCCACAGTTGCCGGTGCTTCGGTGCAATACCTTTCGGTGCTTACACCGAATGGTTTGCAGGTTTACATCCCTAATGCAGGGAATTATATTGTCACTTTTACACTCTCTAATGGGGATGTGTATGCTGGTGAATTTACAGTAACGGATTAATCTGAGAAAAACTATAATGCTATGAAAGGGAAGAACAAAATCATTGGATCCGGCCTCCTTGGTGAGGCCTAAAACAAGGTGTATGAAAAAAGGCTGCTTACGAATGAGGTTGCCATTAATCTTGATACACCAAGCGGAACAAAATGGAATCAATGTTGAGATCCCAAGCTTTTTCCGTTGTTCTAATACACACAATGCAAAACAATTAAAAAAATAGTAAAATGAAAAAGTATATACAATATTTTATTCTTTCGCTTCAGTTATTCATGATAGGAGGGATAACAAACGCTCAAAATTGGGTGAATTTGGGTAGTTCTACGCCTAAAGAAATCAAGGCCACGGTCACTGAAAGCAACAGCCAAAGCATTCGTGTGCATTTTGACACGAAGGGATTCGACTCAGAATCCATCAACGAAGGCAACACCATTTATCAGAGGCTTTCTATTCCTGGAGCAGGAAAGTCTCAAATCGTTGGCTCCCCCGAGTTACCATCGTTTCACCAAATGGTTGCCATTCCTGAATGCAGCAATGTCAGCCTTTCTTTCCAAGTGCTTCAAGAACAAGTACTGAACAATTACAATGTCTATCCCGCTCCTGATTATCAGGTAGTAACCAATCCGGACAGCACATGTTATGTTGAGGAAGTGTTCAGCAAGAATGTTTTATGTTATGTGGACAATTTAATATCCCCGTCAAATAATGCAGAGCTAACGGAAACAGGGTATTTCCGAAGCCAGAAATATGTTGAAATCCAGGTGTCCCCCATCCGTTACAATCCAGCAACACAGAAACTATACGTGGCTAAAGAGATTGAAGTTACCCTTACACTTACGAATGCCACGGGACCGACCTCGGCTAACTTGGGCATCTTCAACAATGTGGCGGCACATACGATGTTGAACTATGAATCTTCTGGAATGACGGCTGAGGTGAATGATATGAGATCCGGCCTTGGTAAAGTCAAATATTTTACTATTACAAACCCGAATCAAGTTGATACCATTACCGCTGACTACCTGATGATTTGTGCAAGTCATTTGTTTGATGCCAATGGCGTTCCGTGTGACCCTCTCCTTGAACTTGCACAACATAGGGCTTCTTATAATGGTTATGACGTGGTTATCCTTAATGTAGACAACATTCTTGACCAAAGTTTTAGTTATCAGCATTATGCCTATAGAATAGAAGAAAAGTTACGTACTTGTATATATAGAATTTATCGTTATGGATCTGCGAGTCATACTTATGATGGGCATCTTGGATTTGTTCTTTTGGTTGGTAGAGCTCCGCATTATCCTAGTACAATCATTAATGTACCATACCAAGGGTATGTACCAACAGCATACTCTCATGATACCAAAATCCTTAATAGCAACACACATCAATGGGAGGTTTATCCATCTGATTATTGGTTCAGTTGCATAGTCAACAATACTGGGTCTTCTTCGCCTGATTCCAAAGGAGATTTGTTTATTGGCAGAATGTGCGTTGATAATAATGAAAATGCAGTAAACCAATTAGATAACATTGTAAAGAAAACGATAAAAAGAGAAAAACAGTTTAATCCACAGCTAAAAAATATTTTTGAAGCGGCTAAGGGGACAAATATTTCATTTGATTCTTTTTATACAGAGTTGCAAACAATAATAGGCCCAAACAGACAACTTAGGTTTGCAAATTTCGCTAACACCAACCAATATAATAGTGAAGTGAGAGAACTAATACGAAATGGTGCTCCTGTGTTTGTTATTTGTAATCACGGATATGAATCTGGATGGCAGAGTGTCAATGGCCCTTCATTAATAGATAATAGTAATACCATGAACCAGTTTTGCGTTAGCTGTTCTTGTCTTACTGGTTGTTTTGACAATACTGGGCTTACCTGTTTAGGCCAAGCCATGACAAGCCAGTATCCAGACAGGGGATTTGTTGGATTTGTTGGATCAGGTCGAGTCGTTTATTTCGGGTTAATATATAATGCAGCTATATTAATGCCTAAAGCCATATATAATCATCTGTCTCACATTTCAGGTGAGTTTATTCTTGAATCTCTTATGCAACCAGAAATGCAAGAAGACAAAAGATGCTATCAAATAAATTTATTTGGTGATCCAGCCCTTAACATCATGTCAAAAGGGTTTGAAGTAACAGACGACATCACACTTGCTGATTCTACGGATATTACCACCTTGATTACAATTAAAAATGGTGGAATTGTCAGGGTGCCGAATAATGCAACAATCCGCATTCACGATAATGCTGGGTTCAATATCACTTCAGCAGGTCGGCTTCATTTCAATGGGAATGCAATTCTAAGAAGCGTCGATGGGAACAATTCTTTTGTGAAAGTGAATGGAGGTACTATAACATACAACAACAGCAATCCAGGAACAACCATATTCAAAAATCTAAAAATTAACTTCAACAATCCACAATATCTTTCCAATTTTGGCTATCAATTTAACAACCATCGCTACCATGGCTGTAATATATCAGCAGTCGGAGTTGGTTTGGCCTATTCTTATTGCCAGTTTTACGAAGGTTGCAGTTTGTACGCCAGCCACAGTGATTTGGATGTTGATCATTCTGAATTCGAGCATTCTGGTATTGTGGTTTCTCGAAACTCTGTGATTGGCATTCCTGCAGGAGGGAGTGTGCCTTCTACGAGTGCAACTATCACAAATTCAACATTTAACAATTGTACTTCGATAGAATACCAACATTATGGTGTCAACGATAGGAGTATTTCAAATGCTGCTATTCGTTTGGAACGGGTGCCAAATTACGAACTGAGCGGTAATACTATAATGGGTTGTTTACAAGGAATATATCTTTCAAATAGCGGAACAGGTAATCTGTATTCTATCACTGAAAATTCCATTCTGAATAACAGACAAGACGGTATCATCGTTTACAACTCATATGCTAATCTGACGCTTAATACTATTCAGGGCAATGGGAGTGATTTGGCTGGTAACAGCATTGATTATGAAGGAAATGGCATCTCAATATTCAATAATAGTTTGACAAGAATTGGCGATATTTTTGAGCCTTCCAACAACTACCAATTAATGGGGTGGAATTGCAACCATCAACTTTATGCCTCGAACAATGCATTTCCTCAATTATTCAGATATAATAAAGTCTTAGGAGACAAGTATGGTACTACTAATCCTTGGATATACTATGATTCGGAGAACGCAACCTCTTCAGATTCGAGGCTTATCGATGTAGAATACAACAATTGGGACGGAAATACAAACTTCAATGCTTCCGTCGTGTTTAATGTTCCTAGCCTTTTCGATTGGAATCCGTTTTGGAATATGGCAAAGGGTGGAGAGGATTCTTCTGATGCGGAAATTCTATATGAACAGGCCAGAAAGGATTTTGAGGATTCATTATATGTTAAAGCAAGAATGGAATTTATGCAATTGGTCTCTGATTATTCTGAAGATCCCCTAGCGGTGTCAGCATTGAAGGAAATCTTTAGATTGGAAGGGTTTATTACTGATGATTATTCAGCACTTAAGACCTATTATCTTACCAACGAAGACGTTGTTGCCAATTCGACCTTGCAAAAAGTTGGGGCGTTTCTTTCCGCTCGTTGCGATGTTCAAATGAAAAATTATAGTGATGCTTTGGGTTGGTATGCCGAGCAATTGTCGAATGACAGTTTATCCTATCAAGACAGCGTGTTTTGCATTATTGATATAGGTGACATCTGCCTTATGATGACTGCGGACAGCACTTACAAGGGTGAACTCCCAATTTGGTATAAAGAGCATTCTGAAGTTCTTCCAAAGTCGAGTTTTGAGCATCAAAAGAACTCGGAGTATTTGCTTTCAACTTTGCCACTTACAAGATCGACTATGGCTATTGAAGAAGATCTCAATGCCACCTTTAATAAGACCGTATCCATCTCACCGAATCCTGCCACAAACGAGATCGCTGTAGTATTTCAATTGGAGGAATCGTGTAATCGTGCAGAGGTTATAATAGTAGATATAAATGGAGAAGTCGTTAAAACCATGACAATTAATTCCATGAATCGCGGATACAACACATTGCATCTTTCCGTCTCTGACATTCCTGCTGGCGTTTATGTTTGTGCCATACTCACAGATAGGGATAAGCCATATATCCAAAAGTTTGTTATTCAATAACCAATAGCGGGAGGGAAAAATGAGAATCAAGAATATGCTGTTACTTTTTTTAATGACCCTGTTGCATGGCAAAATCACAGTCTCGCAATCATCCGAGCAGTTTTTCATTGGCACCCAACCAGGTGAAATCATCATTCAAAAACAGTGGTACGAGTATACATATATGGGATATAAATGCCTGTTTTGTAGATTCATAAATCACGGAGCGGATGTTGACATCATTACTACATACGATACGGAAAATTGGGTGATTGATTCCGCAACTATGGCAAAAATGGGTGAACCGCTTTATGATGCTACGCCTGGCCACTTCTACAACATAGATTTTCTTTCGGACAAGATTTTTTCCACTAATGATTATGGGCGAACATGGAATCTGATAGATGACCCAAACTTTTCACCCCTCCCATCATATTGGTGTTTTGCGAATGAGACAGGAGAGATTGTCAAAAACCAACCAGATAATTGGAAGAATCCCATTTATTATTATTCATTCATCTCCAGCCATGATTATGGGGCGCACTTCAACGATACTATTGTTACACATCCTAGGTCTTTTCATTCAACAAATACGATTGCAGGTTGGCGCCATGGAGAGTTTTTTGAAACATGGACAGACAAATTGTATTACACGACAGATTTTTTTATAAATGTGGACACGATTACATATCCTTCTGAATTTAACAACTCAAAATTTGGAATCGGCCCTAAGGAAGGGGAACTGTATTGCAGGTATAGGCCCGACTTGACTTGTTCAAAACTTAAAAGGGTGGACTACAGCGATAATTACGGGACAAGTTTTAGGACATTGGTTGATTTGGAAGCAAATCCGATAGATGTTGTAGTTGACACGATGGTTTTTACCCATTATGCACTGGGTGGTGGAAACATGTTTTTGGACAGAGAACCTGGCGTGTTTTACGTTATGTTTGATTCGTTGACCTATAATTTCCCCGATTATCTTCCACCTCTAGAAGAGCCCCAAGGTGATAGGTGTTGGATCGCGTATTACCGGGGCTATGGCGATACACTTGTAACTACCTATTTCCACGACTTCAAGCCTGATTGGTTCAGCCACCATACACCAGTAATGGACTGCGAAATAGTAAGTTGTGACGAAAACAATGTGACATTGCGTTGGAATGAGCCAGAACTGAAGCCCAATGAAGTGTTGGTTGGTTATCGAGTTTATAGAGGTGTCACATTGGTCAGTGAAGACTTGATTACCGAAATGGAATACACCGACAATATTTCGGGAGGCGGCAGGTTGAATTACCATGTGTTGGCGGTATACAGCGATGGCGAGACTTCCAAATCGTATAACATTGTGTATTGCGAACAGACGGATAGTGTTGATGAAAATGGAGGCGGAACTGGTGTTGCCGTTTATCCCAATCCCGCCAATGGTATTGTCCACATAAATGGCATTATCGCTTCAGAAGCGAGGGTCTATAATACTCTTGGACAGTTGGTGAAAACTGTACATGGAACGAATGAAATTAGTGTAACGGATTTGGTGGAAGGCATTTATTTGTTGCGGATTACGGACGAGAAAGGAATTAACTATACGGAACGTATTATCATAACAAAATAAATCATGAAATGAAAATTCTTGATGGTCGTGAAAGAGCTGCGATATCTATTGCTGGATAAGGGAGTATGCGCCCGAGACTATAGCGATGGAGTCCTCTGTAAACCAAGAGGGATTTGGTGGCTCGGGAGGAATAGGTTCATTCGATTTACGGCCTCCGCTGCTTTTTCCGTTTCAAGCGGCGGTTCCGGCAAGGGTGGCGCTTCGTCCGACTTGCGGGAAGTCCGACAGGGCGGGCACAGCAGGAAAGCACGACCGGGGCTGCGCCAAAATTAAGAACAACTAAGCGAATGTTTAACTTTATAATAATGAGAATAATGAAAGAATTAAAGCTTAACAAGAAAATCGTGGCTTGCCTGGACCAAGTGACAGGTGGCAAAGATTACACAAACACATGCCCTTCGCCACCTATTCCAGTTTCCAATCCGATGCCTACGGTTAAAGTAGCGGACTGCCAATCGAATGGTTGCGCTCCAACGGAACAGAACACCATTGGGCCAACGACATGTGAATCAATAGTTATGTGTACAGTTTACTTATGTTAACCGAGAAGTCCTCGGAATGTAAACTTTTCCGAGGACTTGTTATTTGTGTTCCTTATGAAAACTTATGTATTGATGTTTTTCGCCATTATTGTGAATTGTGGGACTGCCCAAAACAACTCTAATATACAAGGCTACTGCAAGGACGAAAACGGCAAACCCATTGAAAATGTGAGCGTTTACGTGCATGACTCGCTCCTCGTTTCCGTCACCGATGAGCAAGGGCGTTTTACGTATAGTTTGGCCAAAACAGGCCTGAAACTCCGCTTTGCTCACATGGTCTTTGAGCCCACCTATTATACCATCAAAGAAAAAGATATCAATGGCAAGAACTTGACAATCAGCATGAAAACCAAGAGTTATGATTTGCTGGAAGTGGAAGTGACGGCCAATGCACCACACATCGCTTTCGACAACCCGGTGATGACTGTCATTGATTACACTATTCGAGAGGACGGTATTTATTTGATTGCCTATCGCCGCCGAAACTCGACACTTCTTCACCTCTCTTTTGACATGGACACGCTACATGAACTACCGATTTCATCACGCTACAAGTACCTCAACAAGGACGCTTTCGGCGACATCTACGCGCTCAACGACTACCAAGCCAGTTTGGTCGGGTTCATGGAGCTAGATAATGGGAAGAAAATGATGATGAACTTCTACCATTCCATGTCACGCAAGGCTTTCTACGACAAGTTCTCCGCCGTTGTCGCTGCCATCGACAGTGTTTACATCACTGGGCGTTACTTCTATTACAACAAGGAAATGGCCTATTATCGCAACCACCTCGGCAGCGACAAAGAGCCAGAACTGCTCCATTACATCGTGGACGAGGAAGCGCGAGACGACATCTGGCTACTGTTGCATACAGGCGGAATAGGCAGCAACTTTTGGGTCAACGACCCGATTTATAACCCAATTTACGCCATCGACAACCAGTTTTACCTGTTTGCCTACACCGACCGCGAAACCCTTGTCTTTGACGCTGCGGGCAACGAACTGGAGCGTTATCCCCTCACCTTCCATGAGTACCGCAAATGGAACGGCAAGATGGTGCTCGACCGCAGATGGAAGCAAAAGATGCTGTACGATATGGCAAGAAAGGAGTTTTACACTTTCTTCGTCACCGACGGCATTTATACTCTGAAACGCATAGATTTAGAAACCGGCACCGCCACTTCCGTGATGGACCTCAGTGGCTACCCTTTCGCGCAAAACATGAGGATTCACGACGGCGTTTTGTATTTCATTTACCCTACGGGGATTAACAAGCGGAAGGCGTTGTATCAAGTGAGGCTTGAGCTATGAAAGATATTGTTTCCATAATAAAACAGATTTCTGAAACTATTGAGAATGCTGACATTTCGAAAATGTGGAATGGCTTGGAAGGAAAACTTGGTTGTTCTTTATTTTGTTTCGTTATGTTTCAAGAGTTTGAAGATGAACGTTTTAAAACCGTTGGAATTCATTTATTAGATAAAGAAGTTGCTGAGTATAATTCCATGAGAGGCGTTTATGAAACATTTTGGTCGGGTTTCTCTGGGTTGTTTTGGTTAATTAATTTTCTATTAAGGTCTAAATCAATCAAAAATGATTATGATATTAATTTATTTGATTCGACTTTATTACAGTTTGCAAATCGTGTTATGAAGAAAAAAAATGATTATTTGAATGGCTCGATTGGAATTTTTTTCTCCTTAATTTCATCAACAAATAAAGTATCTTATTATGCCACCCAATTTGTAAACCTATTGTCCGATAATAAAATCAAAAAAGGTAATAATAAGTTTTGTTGGGTACAAGACGCACTGCATTCAAACCAATATAATCTCAGTCTTTCCCATGGCATGTCAAGCATAGTAATCATGCTGTCGAAAATCCACCAAAAAGGAATTGAGCAGGAAAAATGCGCCGAACTCATTGAAGGTGCCGTCAATTACATACTTGCACAAAAACTCCCCCAAGGCAATTACAACTCCATTTTCGGCAATTATGCTCTTGAAAGCATGGAGAAACCCCATTCCAGCCGCCTGGCTTGGTGCTATGGCGATCTTGGCATTGCTGTCGCTTTATGGAGTGCCGCACAAGCTTTGGGGAGAAAGGATTGGGAGAGCGAAGCAAAATCAATATTGCTTCATGCATCCCAACGACGTGACCTTAAAGATAATTATGTGATGGACGCTTGCTTTTGTCATGGCACATCAGGGATTGCCCACGTTTTCAACCGAATGTGGAGAGAAACAGGGATGGACGAATGCAAGCACGCCGCTGCCTATTGGATAGAGCAAACGCTTGACATGGCCAAGTTCACAGATGGTTTGGCTGGATACAAGACTTGGCAAGGAGGTGTGTTGGGGTATGAAACTCGTTACGGGTTATTGGAAGGCATCGCAGGCATCGGGTTGGTCTTGCTTTCCTATTATTACGAGATAGAACCCACTTGGGACGAGTGTCTTTTACTAAGCTAATCGAGAATGTTTATGGCAACACACTCGCCTTTTCCTACCTTTGTGTTACGCACCCCGTTTTCCTCTTTGGAAACCATCAGGCAATTGGTTTCAAAAAAAGACGTGGACGAAAACGCGCTGAAAGAGATTTGCAAAAGCCCTGCCGTGCAGGAGGCCCTGTTCCTTGCTTCCCCATCTTTTTTCCGCGAGGCCATGAAATGGACGGAGGGAAAACTGCCCAACTGCAAGGAAGAAGAAAAGGCCATGCAGGGCGTTTACCGCTACTTCGCCCGAATGTGTACGCGATGCACTCCCTTCGGCCTGTTTGCCGGAATAACAACTGGAAACATAGGCGAAACAACCAAAATCGAATTGTCGCCACACGAGCAGAACAATTTGCACATTCGCTTGGACATGAACTATGTTTGTGCCTTGGCCAAAGACCTGTCAGGCAACAAAGACATCAAGGAACGATTGCACTTTTACCCCAACACCAGCCTCTATGAGATGGGTGAAAGGTTGCGCTATGTGGAATACAGCTTCAGCAAAGCCAAACGCAGCCACCATATTGCGGCGGTCGATAACTCGACTTATCTCCAAACCGTTTTAGAAGCAGCCAAGCAAGGCAAGCGGGTGGATGAACTTGCAGCCCTGCTGGTTGATGACGAAATCACCCAAGAAGAAGCCTTGGCATTCGTCGGCGAGTTGATTGAAAGCCAACTGTTGGTGAGCGAGTTGGAGCCGACCGTCATCGGCAAAGACCCTTTAGCGCAAATCATCCACAAGTTAAAAGCCGTTGACAATGAGGAAATTCACAACATCGTGGCAACATTGGATGAAATCAACGGCAAACTTCTGGAAATGCGAGAGCCTCATTCATACCGACCAGTGTCTGATTACTTGGAAATAAAGAAGCGATTGTCCTCGTTTCCGCCCCAGTTTGAAGAAAAGTATCTTTTTCAAGGCGACTTGCTCCGACACACCGAGCGTTGTACGGTGTCGAGGCAGTTGGTCGAGGATGTGTTCCACACCGTGGCTTTCATGAACCGTGTTTCACCCGCGTTTGAGAACGAGAACCTTAATGGCTTCACGGAAGCCTTCTATGCCCGATACGAGGACGAGGAAGTTCCGTTGGCCGTTGCCTTGGACGCGGAGTCGGGCGTGGGGTATATGCAAAACGCCTACAACGGCATCACGCCCTTGGTTGACGACCTCATGTTTCCCATGCAGCGGCAAAACTACATCTCGTCGCGCACACACCCTTTCCAAGTCATGCTGCAGCAGAAATTCGCCGAGGCAATCAAGGCGGGACAAACCGAAATAGCCTTAAGCGACCCGGACATGGAAGGATTTGAGGCGGCGCGTTGGGACGACACGCAAGAAACCCTCTCTGCTTTTATCCAAGTTCTTGAAGACGGGAGGTTTGTGTTCAAGTCGGCAGGTGGTTCGTGTGCCGCCAACCTGATAGGGCGTTTCGCCCATTTGAACAAGCACCTATTGGACCACACCAAGCAAATCGTCGCCAAAGACGAGGCGGACGGGGACAAAATCTACGCTGAAATCGTGCACTTGCCCGAATCGCGTGTAGGCAACATCCTCCACCGACCCACGATACGCAACCATGAAATCCCGTACCTTGCGCAATCGTCGCTGCCCATCGACCGGCAAATCGGCCTCGATGACCTGATGGTATCGGTCCGCGACGGAAAAATCGTGTTGCGTTCCAAAAAGCACGGCAAAACCGTTGTGCCTCGCCTGACGACTGCCCACAACTTCAGCGCAAACGCCTTGCCGATTTATCATTTCCTGTGCGATTTGCAGAACCAAGGAAAGCGAGGCGGATTCAGATTCTCATGGGGCGTTTTGGAGAACACCCAAGTCTATCTGCCTCGGGTGACCTACGGAAAAGCCATCCTGTCGCTGGCCACGTGGAACTTCTTCACGAAAGACATCAAGAAGTTGAACAATGCCAAGGGGAAAGAGGAGCGCATAGATTGCTTCATGGAGATAGCCGAACAACGCGGCATCGTGGACGAAGTCGTGTTGGAAGACAGCGACAACGAATTATATCTCAACCTGAAAAACAGGTTTTGCGTTGACCTTTTGCTCGACTTGGTGAAAAGACGCCCCATGTTCGTGTTGAAGGAGTTCACGTTTGCCATTGCCGACAGTCCGGCCATCTCGGACGGGGCGACACGGGCAAACGAAATACTGATTGCATACCACAAAAACCACGAAAATACCAACGCATGAAACGCGATTTCATCATAGGAAGCGAGTGGCTGTTCTACAAGGTTTACTGCGGCTACACCACTGCCGACGAATTGTTGAAAAACATCATTGGTCCTCTTTCAGCAAGCATGATTCAACAAAAACTGGTGGACAATTGGTTTTTCATCCGCTATGCCGACCCAAACCCTCATATCCGCTGGCGGCTGCATTTTGCCGACTTGTCGCATTTGGGCGAGGTGGAACTTACGGTTGCAAGGACCTTACAGCCCTATTTGGACGCAAAACTCATCAACAAAATACAAACGGACACCTACAAGCGAGAGATAGAACGCTACGGCGAGCCGACGATGGAATTGTGCGAAACACTGTTTGGACTTGACAGCGAGATGGTTACTGCAATGTTGACCATGACGGAAACCCTGCCTGACAAGGAACTTTATCGTTGGTTGTTTTCACTGAAAGCCATAGACTCTCTTCTTGACACCTTTGATTACGACCTCGAATCCAAACATGCACTTGCCAAATCCATCGCTGACGGTTTCGGGAAAGAGTTTGGCATCAATGAGCCTGTCATCCAGCAATTCAGCGATAAATACAGGTCGTATAAAAAACAGATTTTCAGTTTCTTGCAAGAGAAGGATAACAACGCCAAGTCACTATATCAGACTATTGAAACAAAAAAAGCGAAAACCAGTCCGCTGGTTATACAATTTCAAGCACTTTGTCCCAATCGCCAACGGCTTGATGAAATCATGAGAAGCCTCATCCACATGACGATGAACAGAATCTTTATTGCCCAACAACGAAAGCACGAAGTGGTTCTGTACGGTTTCTTGGAGCGTTACTACAGGTCGGAGATAGCCAAGGAAAAATATTGTAAAAAGACCGAGCCATGAGAAAATCCTTCCCTTTCACCCACCAGCACGATGCCATGGACTGCGGTCCAGCCTGCCTACAGATGATTGCACAGCGCTACGGGCGGCACTACACCCTCGAAACGCTGCGCCAAAAATGTCACATCAGCCGTGAAGGGGTGAACCTTTTAGGAATTAGTGAGGCAGCGGAAGGCATAGGATTTAAGACTATCGGCGTTCATATTGGTTTTGAGCAACTGAAAGAAGATTCGCCATTGCCTTGCATCGTGCATTGGAAACAGAGGCATTTTGTGGTCGTTTACAAAATCAAAAAAGACCTTGTTTATGTGGCTGACCCTGCACATGGTTTGGTGAAGTTTCATACAAAGGAGTTTCTCAATGGATGGATCAGCAAAAAAGGAGATGATGGAGATGAAGGCATCGCCTTGCTCCTTGAACCCCAACCGGAATTCTATGCCGCAGAGGGAGAGAAACCTGACAAGGCCAAACTATCGTTTATCCTGCAATATCTGAAACCTTACAAGAAACTAATCTTCCAACTTTTCTTGGGAATGCTGTTCGGTACTTTGCTTCAGCTCATTTTTCCTTTCTTTACCCAAAGCATTGTGGACTATGGCATAGGAAACAGCAACCTTGGTTTCGTCACGCTTATCCTAGTGGCCCAGCTTACGCTTTATGCTGCCCAAACAGCAGTGGAGTTTATACGCTCATGGATATTGCTTCACATCAGCACACGAATCAATATCAGCATCATTTCAGATTTCCTTATCAAGCTGATGAAGTTACCCATAGGCTTCTTCGATACAAAGAAGATTGGCGACTTGATGCAGCGTATTGGTGACCATCGGCGCATTGAGTCGTTTCTTACTTCCTCTACGCTCAACACGTTGTTTTCCTTTGTCACTTTCCTTGTGTTTGCCGGAGTGTTGGCCTTATATAGTCCCAAGCTGCTTCTGGTGTTTCTGATAGGTAGTGCTCTATATGTGCTATGGGTTATGGTATTCTTGAAATACCGTCGCGAATTGGACTACAAGCGTTTTGCACAGGCCTCGGCCGAACAGAGCAACTTGATTCAGATGATTACGGGAATGCAGGAAATCAAACTTAACAACTGTGAGAAGCAGAAACGATGGGAATGGGAAGGCATACAAGCCAAGTTGTTTAAGGTAAGTATCAAAGGGTTGAGTCTAAGCCAATGGCAGCAGAGTGGGGCTTTTTTCATCAATGAGACGAAGAACATACTGATTTCCTTCCTTTCGGCACGGGCTGTCATCCAAGGCGACATGACGCTTGGCATGATGATGGCAGTGCAGACCATCGTTGGCCAGTTGAACTCACCCATCGGGCAGATGATAGGTTTCATACAGAGTGCGCAGGATGCCAAAATCAGTCTTGAACGTTTGGGTGAAATCCATAACAAGGAAGACGAGACCCAAGACGGTGACAACAAAGTGAGTATTTTCCCCGAAGATAAGAGCTTAGAGGTACAGGATCTCACTTTCCATTATGATCCCTTGCAGGATGCCGTACTCAAAGGGATGAACCTCACCATTCCAGAAGGAAAAGTAACAGCTGTGGTTGGAATGAGTGGCAGCGGTAAGACTACTTTGGTCAAACTATTGCTCGGGTTTTATCCGCCCAATAAGGGTAGTATTCGTGTGGGAGGTGTCAATCTGAAAAATGTTGACCCAAAATCATGGCGTGCCCGTTGTGGCACGGTGATGCAGGACGGCTTCATCTTTTCGGACAGCATTGCCAAAAACATTGCCGTTGGAGAAGAGCATATCGACGAACAGCGGTTGCTTCATGCCGCGCATGTGGCCAACATTCAAGAAATGATAGAAAACCTGCCTTTAGGATACAACACAAAGATAGGTCAGGAAGGCAACGGCATTTCTCAGGGACAGCGGCAGCGCATCCTGATAGCAAGGGCTGTGTACAAGAATCCAGATTACATCTTTTTGGACGAAGCCACCAATGCCTTGGATGCCAACAACGAGCGTGTTATCATGGACAACTTGCAGGCTTTCTTCAAAGGACGCACTGTTGTTGTTGTGGCCCATCGACTGAGCACGGTGAAAAACGCCGACCAGATTGTAGTGCTTAACCGTGGAAGAATAACAGAAACGGGAACCCATGAGACACTGACCGCACAACGGGGCGAGTATTACGAATTAGTGAAAAACCAGCTGGAATTAGGAGGCTAACCATGGAGAAAAGCAAGAACATCGATAAAGCAAAAGGTTTGGAGCTTCATAGCGAACCCGTGCAGGAGATCATGGGAAGACCACCTGGCTGGCTGGTACGCAGTGGAATTGCCGTGATTGTGATGGCGGTCACGTTGCTCATGATAGGGAGCTATTTTGTAAGTTATCCCGAATTGATTAAAGGTAGCCTAATAATTGGCCAAAAGGAACAAGTATCACAAATTGTATTTCCTCGAAATGGGGCTGGGAAAATCAAAGCAGGACAAAAAATAAATGTCAAATTTGATGAATACCCGTATATGGAATATGGAATGGTTCAACTTCAAGTACCACAATCCGAAATGATACCCATTACTAATCCTTTATTAGGAATGTCCTATTCCATGGAGATACCATTGTTGGACACTCTTGAAACTCAATATGGATTTAATATTCCTTGTCGTCCTGGAATGATAGGGGCCGCTGAAATTATCACTGATGACTTGTCGGTCTTGGATAGGTTATTGAATCCGATTAGGACGGTATTAAAGCGATGAAGAAAACAAGTTAAGAAATTGATATTAAATAAAATACTAACAAAAACAAATAGGAGAATCATAAGATGAAAAGAAAAACGAATTTTTTTGCAATGGCAGTATTAACCATTTCGCTGCTGTTGGGATGCGGCCAAGGAAACCCTAAAGAACGTTCCTCACAAAAGAAGAATGAAACCAACACGTCTGCTTCTATCGATACATCAACACCCGATGTAGAGTTTAAGGAGCAAACTCCAAAAATGGAGGTGCTGCATCCAGACAGTTTGATAGGCTCCTGGCAATGGCTCCATACCCATTGTTCCATCGGTGACCTGTCTTGTAAGGTGCATTGGTGCATGGTGCTTCGTTTTGAGGATGGAAACAAACTCAGTGTGGATTTCAATGGGGAGAACATAGTGGACAGGGCGAAGTACACGCTGAAGAAAGCGGAGGAGAATCCGTACGGCGAATACCTGATTACCGTTCCTGAAGAGGCCCGCGAGGCGGTCTTCGAGAAGGTGGGCGACTTGCCTGAGGCCATACTGAACGGCTATGTGAGTTTCAGTATCCTCAACAAAGGGTATGAGATGAAATGCCTTGTCATTACGGATACTGAAGGCACCGGACGAAAGGATCTTCATCAAAGTTCGACATTCCGCAGGGTGGACGAGGAACATCCGGCAAGGCCTCTCAGATGGTGGAGTGAATGAAAACATCAGGGGAAAAAGACCGGGTGTTGAATGGTTTAGTTTGATGTATAATTATTGTAATTTTGCAACCTGTATTTGTGAATAGTGTAAGATGAACAAGTGCTTGAATGTCATAGGTATATTGTTGGTGCTGCTGCTTTTTCCCTATTGTGGAGGGAGGGAAGCACAACCAAGCGAAGGGAAGGACAATAATGCCCATGCGGCATTGGTTGAGATAGACTCGCTGATGTGGAGGCGGGCAGATAGTGCTTTTGTGTTGTTGCAGGAGTTCGTTGTTAGCCCTGAAGCGAAAGAACTTGATACATACGACGAACATTATTGCCAAGTGTTGATTTCCGAATTGTTGTATAAGAATTACAAACAACAAAGCAACAGGAATGATTTGCTACAAGCAGTGGATTTTTTTGATTCGTTGACGGCAAACACACATGGCATGTCCTCACAAGAGCACAATACGTTTTTGGATGCGCGGGCACATTATATTAATGGTGCGGGCCTTTATGAGCGGAACGACGTGGTGAACGCTTGTGCGGAATACTTGAAGGCTTTGGAGGTCATGGAGGAACAATTTGAAGAAAAAGAACTGACGGGAAAGAAGGCCGTTTTCATGTTCTATGCGTACAATAGACTTTTGGAACTTTTCTCGGCGCAATTTATGATGGATCCTGCGATTACTTGCGGTGAACAGGTGTTGTATTATTGCCAAAAAGAAGCTTCTTTGTCCAACCAAATTCCCAATACACTTCTTTTTATCGGAAAACAATATGACAAAATTGGGAAGAAGGTTGAGGCCAGACAGTATTATGTACGTGCTATAGAAACAATGCCGGATAGCAATAATCTTGTTTTTAGGGATGCTGTATCATTAAAAGCTCTATGTGATTATCAACTTGGATCGGGTATAGACCAACCCATGAAAACTTTGAAGCAAATCTTATGTTTTTCAGAAAGTGAAGCGGAACGATTAACCCGTTTCCTAACCATTGGAGATGTTTTCTTTGAAGAAGGCATGTTTGATTCAGCATTGGTTTATTTAGAGCCAGCGTTTAATGGATATGAGGATAACCTTTACAGAGTTAAGTCTGCCGAGTATCTTCGCGTCATTTATGACAACTTAGAGAACAAGGAGAAATCTGATGCTTGTGTACAATTTATAGCAGACTATAGGAGATCTGAGGGTGAAAACAAGACTTTGATCTCAAAGCTTGAAGCCATGTTCAAGAATTATCAGGATCAAAAACAGGAGAAACAGATAGCGATTGAACGAGAGAAGGCTATGAGGAAAGCTTTGGGAATCATTATCCCCATTATTATAGTCGTATTGGTTGTTTACTTTGTGCTGGTATTAAGAAACAAGAAACAACTAAAGAAGCAACAAGAAGAAGCGGACAGGGTGCTTGGTGAGACGGAGCAAGAGCACGAAAAGGAGTTGAGGCTATGGCAGACGGAGGCGGAAAAGACCTTGGAAGAGACGGTAAAGAAGCACGAGGAAGCTTTGAAGACAAAAGACTCGCAGCATGAACAGGAGATGAAGGCCAAACAGGCTGAGGCTATGCAGCAAATGGAAGCAGCCCAGCGAAGCCATGAGGAAGAACTGAAAAGACAGCAGGCAGAAACCGAGCGTTTGTTGGAGGAGGCCGAACGGAAGCATCAGCAGAAGATGGAGGATATGATGAAGCGGCATGAAGCCGAATTGAGATTACAGAAAGACCAATCCGATAAAGAGATAGAACAGACGAGGCAACGGCATGAAGTTGAATTGGAGGCGGAGCGATTGGCGCACCAACAGGAGATGGAGACGAAGGAACAAGCCGTACGGCACGAACGAGAGCAATACGAGGAAGAATTGAGACATCGAGACGAAGAGAGCAACCAGAGATTAGAGGAGGCCGAGCTCAAGCATCAGCAGAAGGTGGAGGAGATGATGAAGCGGCATGAAGCAGAATTGAGAATACAGAAAGACCAATCAGTAAAAGAGATAGAGCAAACGCGGCAACGGCATGAAGCAGAATTGGAGTCGGAACGGTTGGCGTACCAGAAAGAGCGGGAAGGGTTGCAGCTAAGTTTGCAGCTGAGTAAACGAAACGTGAATGCCTTGCAGGAGGAGCTTGGACGTAAAAGAACGGATGCAGAAGGGCATTACGAGGCGTTTCTGAAGGAACCAGTGTGCGTTAAAATCAATGACGCAGTACGAGATCTGCAAATCACCACGAGGAAACCATATACGAGTTACCGTGTCAATTTTGATGAAGAGACGCTTACACAATTCGGACAGGTTGTTTCGGCCTATTATGGCGAAGTGAAGCCTGCATTGCTGTGTCTCTATCCGAGCATTGCCCAGGAGGATCTGCTGCTGTGCTATTTGTATCTGCTTGGGATGGAAAACAAGCAGATTGCTGTGGTGCGGCAAAGGGAGTATTCCACGGTACGGAAACAGGCTGGTGAGCTAAAGAGGCGGCTGGGAATTGAAGAGAGTGTACGGGATTATGTTTTGGGTGTGGCTGGAGTGGAGGAGTTTGTGGAGGAGTAGTTGACTCCCCCTAGCCCCCTCTCAGAGGGGGAAGAGACTCCCCCGGCCTACGCGGCACCCCCCCCTCTCAGCGGGGGAAGAGACTCCCCCGGCCTACGCGGCACCCCCCCCTCTCAGAGGGGGAAGAGGAATCCCCCTGACCCCAATCCCCCAGCCCCCTTAGAAGGGGGAAGGCAAAGGGGGAAGAGACCTCACCCAGGCCCTCTCCTGGAGGAGAGGGAGAGGATAGACGTGGAGATGCCAGGGGTTGCACCCCTGGTTAAGATCGTGGCGCCCCTTCGGGGCTTTTGTTGTTAACTTCGTAATTCGTGCTATCGTACTATCGTGATTACGAACGATGGGATGGGACTTATAGGACGGATGGGACCTAGACTCCATTGACCTCACCCCAGCCCTCTCCTTGGAGGAGAGGGAGATGAGTCCCTTGGCAGACTTCCCCTGGCTCCCTTAAAAGGGGGAAGAAGGGGGAATGCGTGAAAAACGTGGGATTTGGGGTTACAGTTTTGCAAAAAATCTTGTTTTTGTAAGTTACTGATAATCAGTAGTTTTACCCCCACCCTGGTTTTTATTCCTGCAAAATTCCTTCGTATTCACGCAAAATTCCCGCGCTTTTGCTTGGAGGGTATTATCAGAAAGGACTACTTTCGTGGCAGATTATTCAACTTATTCAAAACCAATTTAAAATTAAAAGAGATGAAAAAAGCGACAAAACTGATTCTGATGCTCTGCTTGATCTTTTCGGGAGCATTATCCTACGCACACAGTGAGACTAAAACAGAGAGAGAAAAAGAGGCCAGTACACCTGTTGAAATAATAGAAGCGGCCAATTTATCGGGGCTTGCCAGAGGCAATGCCATTATTCCTGTGCTAAATGGTCATATTCTCTCAGTAACCTTTAGTGAGAATATGGGGCAAGTATCAGTGGAGGTTTCCACGGCAGCAGGTGCTTCAGTGCAATGCCTCTCAGTGCTTACTCCAAACGGTTTGCAAGTTTACATTCCCAATGCCGGGGATTATGTTGTCACTTTTACACTCTCCAACGGGGATGTGTATTATGGTGAGTTTACTGTAACAGATTGATGATAGAGACACAGTAAGGCTATGAAAGGGAAGAACAAATTCATCCATTGAGGCCTCCAGAGAGGGGCTATATATAAAACAAGGTGCTTGGAGACACTGCTTTTGTGGAAGATTGCCTTATCTCACAAGCACCCGAAGCAAAACGAGAAGACCTGAACGCGTAGGGCATACGCCCTTTGCGTGTCGTTATACCCGTTTTTGCGTGGCAAAGATAGGAATTCTTCGCAAGACGGGTAGAAAAAAAGAGAAACAGATGTAATAACAATAGTATCAATAAATTAAAACCTAAGTAAAATGAAGAAAACTATCGTGTGTGTTGCAGCATTGTTTTTAGCTGCAATCGTTTCAGTAACTGTAGTGTCCTGCAAGAAGGACAAAGATGAAGTGGTTAAAGCCACAAATAGCGAGGCGCAAGCCTTGCTGAACCGAATCGAGGCGTTCCAAACGCTACGTGATGCCGTCAATTCCGGAGCGAAAGCAGACGGAAGCATGACGGTGGAGGAAATGCGCCAAGTTCTCGACCTTGTGTCGAACTATGAACACAGCGAGCATATGACCTACTGCCTGAACACCGTGCTTGACACCTTGCATGTGGCCATGCCTGCTGTTGACGGTGAAGGTTATGTAAGCAATGTCGATGTTGTAGCAACGTACAATGCCTTCGAGACCGCTTTGGAGAAATGTATGCTTGGAGTAAAGGACGGCATGGATGTTCCGAGTTACTTCAGTATTGTGATGCCCAAGTCAGGTGCAAAGGATGACAATGACATCGATATTGTTTTTTTAAGAGGAGAAGCTGATGAAGATCCTGGTTACGAAGAGCATACCAGCGAAGGGCCTTACACAGAAGAAGATAATTGGTATTGGGGTCTTGACCTCGGTCCTTGCGATCCAACAGGATATACAGGTCGTATGATAGATGCTGCTGATAAATTGACACAACAGTTTGGAGTGTTCTCTCCTGGCCAGCAACACTATGGGCAATCCTACATAGTTTATAATGTGGAACATGCTGGCTATGCCCCATGCGAAACAAGCCTTCTTCCTGGCTACATATACTATGTAGACCCAAACATGGAAGATTGCGCTGCAACATGGTTATTCTATTACGAAGGTATTGATGAGCCTTGCATCCCGTACGATGAACTGAATTGTTATTGGCGAAGCATCCGTCGTAACATAGTACTTCCCTTTGCGCCACTTCACTATGGACCAATTACTAATTCCCCATATCATAAATGTACTATAGAAGATAGGGTTTTCTATAGGAGAACCAAAAAAGTGCATTTAGCCAACGTGGTGTATTGTCAAGTCTCTTGGGCAGAACCTATACTTCCTCCCGTTGATTAAACGATGAGGCCATGAGATATAGAGGTTTATTTATCATCGTCTTAGCCTTGTTTTTCAGGGCTAAGACGATTGCCCAGGAATGGGAATATTCCATTGAGTACAATGTTTATTCAAATTCTGAGATGATGCACCAATATTGTGCATACGAAATGTCAAACGGCAATATCATGGTTTGTTCGGCTCGTTGTTTCCAAAGTGGAATGGGCAACGGCAACTTCTACCCGCCGCATCCTGCAATGATTACCTTGTCACCTGACGGGGAATTGTTGGCGCAAAACGATTTCTTCAAGCCTGGCTATTGGGGCGCGTCCTATTATCCGTATGTGTTTGAGAATAATGATGGTGAGGCGTTTGCGCTGATGTCGTACAGCCCCGACCATGATACGGCCTATTTCAACTATTACCAGAACTATGACAATCCACCTGAAGATGCCATCATTGGGCTGTATAAACTCAATGATCAATTAGGGATTGAGGAAAGCCACGAATATAGTTATCCTATTGATAATTATGAGGCAAGATATTATCAGGGATGGGCATGGTGGTGCTGCCATTATAGCGGAAACATTTTCATCCATTCGGCGATTGTCGATGAGGACGACATTGTGGGTACTTACACCAAGAATGTCAGCTTTGGCCACCAACCGCTGCAAGGATACGATTCCTTGTTCTTTTTCAGAATGAACTTTGAAGGCGAATTGCTGTCGAATGTCGGTTATCAGATGACGACTTCAGGCAGCCCGTGGCAAGAAAAGCTGAGGCGTGAGCAACTCATACCAACTGATTTCGGCTATATCTATTACAATCCCATGCCACCGTATTATTTTGGCTTTACTGATGGCAATGAAAAAGCATACGACGATGGCACTATCTTTTATTTGGACAAAAATTTCAATGTCATAAAACACAAGGCTTTTCGCCAACCAGATGGACATGATTGGGAAGACAACTATTTTGACAACATGGCCATCAAGCGCAGTGGGCACAACACAACATACATTGCCACGCAAACCAGGACCAATTATGAGCAAACATGGGAGGATTGCCGTTTGTATGAATTTGATGATGACATTGATGGAGAAGGCGGCAATGCGCCGATCATTCGCCAAATTGAACGAGGAACCGACGAATGGGATATCGTGGCTCTCAGTAGAGCTGTAGATGCCACTGACAGCAACACATTGCTATTCTGTTATTCGATGAATACTGGGGAGTTGAATAATGATTCTTGGATTGTTATTGAGCGTCTTGATGAGAATTTTGAGACCATATCGACGGTTTATTACGGCAAGGACTCAGACCTTTTGTGTTGTTGGGCGGAAAGCATCACCACGACAAGAGACGGCGGTGTTCTTCTGACGACCGAAACAACAAATCTGTCGAATCCGCAACAAGGCTGGACAACGGTCACCAAATTCCCTGCTGAAGCTTTTGTGGGCATCGAAGAAGCCCACGACAATGGCTTGAAAGTGGCTGTCGCTTATCCCAATCCAGGGAAGGATGTGCTAAATATCAGGACGGGATTGAAGGATGCGCGGGTGGAGGTTTATGATTTGAATGGGAGGATGGTGCATAGACAGGATATTACGGAGAATGTGACGGGGATTGATGCTGGAGGATGGGCTGCAGGGGCTTATGTTTGGAAGGTGATAGCTGGCACCTTGACAAGCTCAATGATTGAAGCGGAGAGTGGGAAGTGGATAAAGGAATAACCTCAGATTTTCATTCAGAATGAAGCATTGAATAAGACCAAAGATGATTCTTGGATTAAACACAAGATAACAAATTAACAGATTTACAAACAAACTAAAAGTAAAAGGAGAATCTAAAATGAAAAGATTTACTAAGACTTTGGTTGCGGCGATGATTATTGCTGTAACGGGTGCGGCCATTATGGTTGGCTGCAAGAAAGAAGAGAGCGTACAAATGAAGAATGGTGTTGCTCAGACGGAACAAAGCATGTCACCCGAGGAACAAAAAGTGCTTGATTTCCTTGCGGATTATGACGCGATGAAACAAGGGGCAAAAGCTGAGGGCGATCCCGTTTGTCCGGAAGAAGTACGGTGGTTATGTGAAACCACACTTAACTATCGACATGGTTTTTCGCACATTCTAACAACTAATGTTCGTCTTGACACTGTAAGAGTGGCTATGCCTAAGACTGACGAGCAAGGTTTAATTGAATATGAGAAGGCCTTGAAGACTTATGATAATATCGTCGATGCAGTGCGCGAAACATATAAAGCTATTGACATGGAAAACAAAACACTTCAATTCGTTATGATGAGCATCGAAGAGGGACAGAATAGAGATGATTCTGAAGAAATTGTTGTAATAATGAATACAGGAAGCGAGACGGAATACTCAGGCGATGTTGAGGATTTTCCATGGTATGGTGTGCCTTTTGCAGCGGATCTTTGCCTTAGGTGGGGAAATTTGCCATATATGACTGCTGCAAATACTGCTTGTTATTGGATTCAATATTGGATTAATTTCTATGATTTAACACATCAATGCTATTATATCCCATGCCCAACATGTTACACTTATTTCCTTGTTGATCCACACATTGTGACAAGCGTATATGGCAATGCCAATGATGACAATACATTTTATGTAGAAGGACTTACGTATAATCAAGCGTTGAATTACGAGATATGCACCGATGACTTGAATAAATACTATACTTATTTCATGTTGCATGGGCATGAAGAAGGTGTATGTACCAACATTTACGGAGTGGATTCATATTACAATACTGAAATTATTGACTATTCCAAAGAGATTTCTCCCAACAATTGGACAATCCTTTACATTGGGTACATTTATAATGCGACTAGAGTTTGGAGAAGCGATTTGATTTATCCCTATCCAGATCCAATTGATGATTAAAAGAGGAGGATTGTAATGAAACAATTGAAGTCATACCTGTTTTTTGCGTTGACCTTGATTTTTTTCAAGGTCAACGCTCAAGAATTATCGCAGGTTTTCCTTAGTGACACTTTAACCATCCAATACCTTCATCGTATTGACGGCGGGTTCCTTGCCAAAGGCTATGGCCCGGAACCGTATAGGCAGTATCTCGTGAAATTCGATGACGAAGGAGAGGCGCTTGGCTCGGTGTGTTGGCTTCCTCTGGACAATCCCACTGTGGAGTACGATTGGCAAAGTGAGTTTTTCGCTCGTCCTGATGGTAACACGGGTTTCATCTATATGACGAGGGAAAATGACGTAGCTTTGCTTTACTCCGTTTCCATTACTGAAGAATTGGAAGTGACCACAAGCCAATACAATTGGGAAGGGCATGATGTGCGCAGGTACGATGCTCTGTTTGAGCCGATGGCCGTCTGCTGTAAGGACGGGAGCATCGTTTTCTCCTATTCGGTGGACACCTTGTTTTCGGCATTAAGCCAAGGCATTCGCATCTTGAAGTTTGACATTGAGGGCAATGTCGTTGCGGAAAGACTTTTTGAAGCAGCGCCCATGCAAGATTCCTACCCGCTGTTTTCTTCGCCCGACTCATTGGGATGCTGCATCATTATGCCCAATCCCAACCCACCGCTTGAAGAGGATTGCCATGTCCTTGATGAAGATCTCAATGTTTCCTTTGTCAAAGAACATATCAACTCACTTTCATACCCGAAGATGCTTATGGGTTATATGTACGTTTCGCTCAATCCATATAACAACAGGTCATACGGAATTGGTTCGTTCAATATGCCTGCTTTCGGTGGGAATCCTGCCATCAAGCAAGACATCTTTATGACCGCGTTTGATGACAAGTTCGACCAACTGACTTACTGTATGGGGCCTGCCACTGACCTCAATGACGAACGAGCCTTGCGTAAGGCCATCGACTACGGTAGCGATGGTGGAGTGTATATGTGTGGATATATGGATTATGGCAGCATCAACAATATATACATCACACATTTTGATGAGAATTTGAACCAATTTGGCGAAATCTATTACCACGATGAGCAAAGGGCACTTACTCCATACAGCGTGTGTGCCTATCCCGAAGGTTGTCTGGTGTGTTGCGCGGGAATGAACAGGAGGACACAAGAAAGGGAAAACTGTATTTATCGCATCAAGGATGAGGTATTTGTTGGTATTGAAGAAGCACATAATGCAGGTTTCGCTGTGGCGATGGCTTATCCCAATCCAGGGAAGGATGTGCTTAACATCCGTACAGGATTGCAGGATGCGCGGGTGGAGGTGTATGATATGAATGGAAGAATGGTTTATAGGCAGGAGATAACGGGAAATGTCACGGCCATCAATACGACGGATTGGAGTGAGGGGACTTATGTTTGGAGGGTGTATGTGGGCGGCCCTTCGACGCTTCGACCAGGCTCAGCGACCACAGGCTCAGGGACTTTAGCGGAAACGGGGAAGTGGATTAAAAAATGATCTAAAAACGATAATAAAATGAATGAATTAACTAACACAAAGACAAAAATAAAATGAATGAATTAACTAACACAAAGACAAAAGTCCTTCTCCTCCTGCTGCTGGTGGCAGCAGGCATGGGAAGAGCGCAAGAGTTGGATGGCACCCGCCAATGGAATGTGCTTTTTACAAAAGAATCAACAGATATCCGTTTTACGGTCGTTTTCTCATTTTCAGATGATGATTATGTCTTGTATGAGGGAGTCCAATATAAAATTATGGCGGCCGAAGAAGATGACTACACCTTTGATTACGGGCTTCTTAGAGAAGATGCCGGCAGACTGTTTTTCAGAAAGCATAGCGATTGGCCTATGTTTGAAGATGAAATCTTGTTATATGATTGGACCCTTTCAGAAGGAGACACTGTTTTCGTCCAAAGAGGCGATGAGGCCAACGGTTTGGTGTTGAGCTCAATCGGTGATACGATTATGAATGGGGTACAAAGGCGTGAATTTATCTTGTCTTATTTGGTAAATCCTGATTTAAAAGAAAAATGGATTGAAGACATGGGAAGCGAACTCGGGTTCATCTTCCCGGGAACAAAGATTCAGCAAGAGCCATATCTTGACTTTACGGGCGAATCGGATTTGCTATGTTATCATGAAGAGGGAGAACTCATTTGGCAGAATCCCAGTTATAAGACATGTCTGATTAATTTTGAGAACATTCAAGATAATACAGAAGAACCTGGTGTAAAGGTTTATCCCAATCCTGTTATGGACGAACTCCATTTGCAATATGACGGCGGATCTAATAATGGGCTTACTTACCAGATATATAACCATCAAGGTGTTTGTTGCGCTTCTGAAGTAATAAAGCAAGCCGACAATATTTCCGTAGCACACCTTCCAATTGGGTTTTACCTTTTGAGAATATCATCAAATTCTTTGACAAAGGAATGGCTTTTTAAGTTTATAAAAGAATAAAAACAACAATAAACAAAACAAAAGAATGAACAAAATGACTAAATACAGCAATACTATTGTTTTAATATTATTAATAAACATACTCTTATTGGTGAAGGGTTTTATATTTGCTCAGAATCAAATTCCTGTTGAACTTATAGGAACATGTGGATGTTGTGATGACTTGTTGCCAGTGGATGCAGTCGAATCCGATTGTTCTCACCATTCTTCACTTTATTCAAATAATGATTTATGGCTTCCAAGTGTAAATGATGAAATAAAATATGTTAGGGTAAACTTCGTTTTCATTCATAAACAAAACGATGGATTAGGAAACTTCGTCAGTGGAAATCAAGAACATGAAGCTATCATTAATGATTTGGTTTCCCAAATCAATACGGTTTATTCTCATTTATCTAATCCAAACGACCCAGATTGTCACATTAATGAGGGTTTTATCAGTGATACAAGAATACAAATTATCCCCAATGTTTTACACTATACTAATCCCTATTATTGGAACAACGAAAACGAACCAGACAATTGCCCTAATAGTTGGAATGGACAATGGTTGGATATTTTAGATTTACAAATAGTTAATGACCCATCAATAGAAAAAGGCATTAATATTTATTTTACAGAAAACGCTACAGAATTCAATAATTTAGTAGTAAATCAATCTACCCAAGATCCGCCAGCAACCATCGTGGGTTGCTCTTATTTTCCTAGTCTTAATGATTATTCTCGTTCAAGCAAAATTCATATGCCAGGTGTGTTTTCAAAGTACTATTGGATGAAGAACTATGCACCTAATGTTTACAGTGAACCTTGGGATCCAGTCATTCGTGGTTGGTTCATTACTTCCATTGGAAATCAGATAGCTCATGAATTGGGCCATTCATTTAATCTGACACATGTATCTTCTTGCAATTACAATCTAATGTCTAAATATCCGCCAAATGGCCTTTTTCATGCTTTTCTTACACCATCTGAAATAGGGGAAATCCATAGATATTTATCAATTTCAAGTATCAGGAAATACACCACAGACAATAGCTATCTATCTATTCCATATTCAATAACAAGTGATACTGAATGGGATTTGAACTTTACTTCTTATAGAAATGTCATAATTGAAGCTGGTGCTACTTTGACTATTACGTGTAAACTCGTTATGAAAAGTAATGCTAGAATTATTATCAAACCAGGAGGAAATCTCATTGTAGATGGGGGAATTATAACAACAGAAGATTCCAGCATGTGGCAAGGCATCGAAGTTTGGGGCAATCAAAACGCCAATCAATATGCCGTCAATGGGAGTTATGGGCAAGGTTATGTGGAATTAAAGAACGGTGCTACAATCGAGAATGCTGTTTGTGCCTTAGCATTATGGCGGCCTGATCATTGGAGTACGACGGGTGGCATCGTCCATGCCGAAGATGCCGTGTTCCGTAACAACCAGAGGAGCGTCCATGCCTTGCATTACAAGAATACCAGCCCCGTCAATGGTAAGCAGACCGACTACAACTCATGGTTTAAACGCTGTCAGTTCATCGTAAACGAAAACTATCTTGGTGATGAAGACCATGTTTTCCACAAGCATGTGGATCTTGATCACGTAAGAGGCATCAAGTTCTTTGCTTGCGACTTCTCTGTGTCAGCTCCATCAAGCAACATCTCATACTGGACAAGCGGTATTGCCGGATACGAGGCTGGATTCAGCGTGTCAGGGATGTGTAGCAATAACAGCATCTATCCCTGCCCTTCGTATAATAACTCCACATTTTCCGGTTTCCTCTCAGCCATCAGTGCGGTGAACGACGGCACCCGCACACCACCTACCATTACAGTGACACGCAGCTCTTTCAATAATAACGATTTCGGCATTTACATCAGCAATTTGAGCAACACCTCTGTTCGTTTCTGCGATTTCAATGTGAAGAGGCAAGACAATTGGCTGTGCGGTGCTGGCATCTTTCTTGAGAACGTGCTTAACTACTCTGTTGAGGAGAACGCATTGGCGAAAACCAACACCTTTAACGGTGAGGGTTATGGCATTGTCATAAAGAACTGCGCTGTCCAGAGTAAGGTGTATCGAAACCAATTCGAGGACCTATACTGTGGCAATCTTGCCTGGGGCAGGAACATACTGATGAAGTCGTCCAACAATTACATAGGCTTGGAATATGGTTGCAACACAAATACAGGCAACACCTTCGACTTCTATGTGCTTGGTGATGAGGGCGTGTTTTCTGGCCTACAGTCCTCGCAGGGAAGTAGCCTGGCTGCGGCACGAAACACCTTCAGCGATAACGGATACCACTTCTACAACGGTGGTGATCATAGGATTACCTATTATTATTACAATGTAGCTGGATTCGAGGATGAAAAGCCTCTGAGCTACAATGAAGACAAGGTTCAGATTGATTCCACCAATCTAACCGACAATTGCCCTTCAAACTTCGGTAACGGAGAGGATCCCGTGTCTCTTGTCCTTACACCAGCAGAGAAGTATCAACGCGAACAGGACTACTACGAGGCCTATACTGCATACAACGGGTTAAAGGCAGTGTATGACAGCCGCATCGACGGTGGCAATACCAACAATATGCTGTATGACATAGCTTCGGCTACTCCGTCCGACATGTGGGCGCTTAGGGCACAACTGTTGGGTGCGTCGCCCTATTTGTCGGGAGAGGTCCTGACAGACGTTTCTGACCGTGACGATGTTTTCACCGAGTCAGTCTTGTTTGAGATTCTGTTGTCCAACCCCGATGAACTTAAGAAGGACTCGTTAATGTACCACCTGCGCAACAAGACAAACCCATTACCGCAGTACATGATGAACATCCTCGACCAGGTGGCCAATGGTACCACTGCCAGAACGGTGATGCAGAACCGTATGGCGGCCTACAGGGGCGAATATACTCGTGCCGCTGGCGACATCATACGTAGCCTTGTCAATGACACTGTTCTCGACATTACGGAGCTGCGAGGTTGGTTGGCCAACATGAAGGACTTTTATGCCGACCGAGACATCATAGCGACATACGTGGACGAAGGCGACTTCACCAATGCCTTGACACTGGCCAATATGCTTCCGAGTCTGTATGGACTAACTGGCAATGACCTCGTCGAACATAATGACTATGTGGAGTTGCTCGAACTCTATCGCGACCTTTACAACGATGACCGCAACATCATGCAACTTGACAGCGCTGAGCGGGTTCAGGTTGAGCGCATTGCCTTCCAAGGTTCGGGCTATCCGCAGGCCATGGCACAGGCCGTTTTGTACGGGACGAATTGGGAAAGCTATGCCGAGAACCCATTTGACTGCCCTACGTTGACTTTACCACAAGGGGGGCAAAGAGGAGGACATACATTCACACAAGAAGATCTTGGCAGAGCCTTGGGGCTGAACGTTAGTGTCAAGCCTAATCCAGCTACCACATGGACGGCAGTGGATTATACTTTGCCGGCCAAATTGTCAAAAGCCACAATGACAGTTTCTAATGCTCTAGGTGTTACAGTTATGTCAACAGAGCTGAACGGCAATCAGGGGCAGAAAGTGCTTGACTTGCGTGGTTTGGCTGATGGTGTGTATTTGTACACGATTAGATGTGGAGAGTATTTGCAGACAGGAAAACTTGTTATTGCGAAATGATGAAAAGTAGAATCAAAAGATGAAAAGAAAAGCAATGATTTTTGTTCTCACAACAGTAGTGGCGGCCATGGCCGCCCTACTGTTGACGGAATGCCAAGAAAGAAATAAAAGGCACTCTGCACAGAAGGAGCCTGAATTTCACATGCCGGCACCAATCGACACGTCGAAAATGGATGAAGAGTTTTACAAACGGATGCGAGAGTTTGAGGCTTTGCATCCGGATGTGCCGCTAGATAGGTAAACTTTCAATAGGTTCTTTGCATTGTGCAACTGGAATTCCTCTTTTTTTGCACTTGCCATTTGAACCTACAGTTGGGTAAGTAAAAAGAAAATGCATTGAAAAGTATTATAAACTAAATAAAAGACGAAGAATATGGATAATTATCAATACCATTTGACCTTTAATGGTAGATTCACAAACGAAACCTACATTGAGTATTTCAATCCCAATTATTTGGACAAAGATCAAGGAGATGCAAAAGGAAAAGCGTCTTCTGATAAGACTTGTTCAGATGCTCTTACTAACCTTAAGGAAGCATTGAATAGTAAAGGTGTATCGGAAAAGGAGTGCGAAAAGAGAATTCGGGAATTGCGTGATATGCTATGCGATGATCCATGCAAACCTAATTGTAATTCTTCTGGAAGCCAAAAAGAAAGCAAAAATTTATATTTTTTTGAAGAATATCAGAAATCTATTGCAATAATAAAAGAGATAATAAGTGATTGGCCTTGCCCTTCAAAAAACACTGATCCATGCCAAAGGATGAAATGCCAATGGGACAATCTATCGGTTAACAATCGAATTCTTTTCCATGGGCAACGAGGCAGTGGAAAAACATCAGTCACCATGTCGGTAGCAAAATCGTTGGAGGGGCATGGTATTGGATGTGCCACATTCAAGGTTCTTCCTATTATTAATCCATGTTATTTTGATAACGATACCAACATCCTCAAGACGATTCTCTCGAATATGTTCGAGATGGCAAAATGCATTATTAAAAAAGAGGACAATGATAGTCAGCGAAACGAGCATGAGGAATTACTCAAACAATTCGAAGAAGTCTACCGTTTGTTAGGATGCATAGAATCGCCCAACAAAGAAAAGCATACGCTTGAGACTCTGAATGAAATCAGCAAGGCATCCGGTATGAGAGAGGCTATGCAAAAGTTGGTTGACAAATTCATCAAGATATTGCCTTGTAAGGCCAAATATTTGGTATTGGTGATAGATGACGTGGATATGAGCGTGGCATACGCTGCAACCATGTTGGAACAAATCAACAAATTCTTAGAACTTGACAACCTTATTATTCTAATATCAGCCAACTTGGATCAGCTTTACAACGAAATGCGAGAGCATTATAGTAAAGCCTTTGAAAAGACACTGGGTGACGAGAACCAATCTCCCTCCATTGACGTGGAGGATTTGTCCTCGAAATACCTGTTGAAATTATTCCCCGCCTCACGACGCATTAATGTGGAACGTCCCGTGTCCAAATTACTTCAGACAGAATTGATTATCAATGATGAGAATAAGGGAGGTTTGCAAAAGGCGGTTCTGTCGCTTATTTGGGACAAGACCAGACTCCTTTACATTCCCAAAGATGCTGAAAACACACTGCATCCTGTTATTCCTACCAACCTGAGGGAATTAGCCCAGTTGATTAATCTGTTGCAAGGCATGGAAGAAGTTGAAACAGGGCTGGATGAGAACAAGCAAATGTTGTTTGCAGACAAGAGGGCATACGAGAATTGCCAAAGAAACATTAATACATTCAAGAATTATTTTCTCAATATTTGGGTGCCTACGCACCTTTCTGTCGACGAGGAGCAGGTGTTCTTAAACATCCCATCGGATATTACAGAAATCAACAAGCATCTTATCAATTCCATTAATGTAATTGGTACCAAAAACAAAAAACGTCTCATGTCTCGTGAAGTTGGCCTTGACATGATTGTGCGCAATGCGGAAGACGTGAATATTGACCGCGATATCTATACTATGGTGAGTCCCAATGATCCTCGCTTCGTCAAAGCCAATAAGATTTCTGACATTTTCAACAGACCATCTAACTACTCGTACGGAGACTTGCTGTTGATGATCGACAAATATGAGACTTATTTTGAATCGGAGGAAAACCGCAGGTTCTCCAATGCCATCAAAATCTACTATTCTATCTTGCTTTTTGAAACGATGTTTTTTAAAAGCAATGATGTTAAATATGATAAAAAGGAATATGATAGTATTAGGATGAATGGCATGGGTTTAATACCAATTCAAAAGTTAATAGGTGGGACGGTTTATTATCCTAATTATTTTGAGATTATTACGAGTAAATATTTTGCACAAAAGGGTCCTTCGTTTGATGCCAAACGGGCTTTTTATCACAAAATAGAATCCAATAATAAATCTGAAGTAGGGAAAAAGTGCCCTTTGTTTTCTGTGTTATATTATGGCGATATACGTCCTGACCGTTACGATACCAAACATATATTTGATACCACGTATGAAAGAAATGCAGATGTAGAGGGAACAAAATATGTCACGTTTGACATATTATCTGTTTTGAACAATATGCTTAATCCATGGCATACAGTAAGTAGAGCGGATGTTTCTGATGAGGATTCTATCTGGAATAACGACATAAAGAGTTGGGGGGATTTTTGTGCTATTCAAGGTAAATGTGTAGATGATAATATTACAACCCCTAACCCCATTCTTCCATTTTATTCCGTGGATTTGATGCTGCTGATTCTTAAAAAACAGTTTGACGATGAATATCTTGTTGAAGGAGCCTATGGTAAAGATTGCTACAAGGAAAAATATGCAAAACTTAAATGCGATAAGGAAATCATAGCTGTTGTTCGAGACATGTATTATGCTAGTATCTCGAAAGTGGAGGACATTAGTATTAATGTTAAAAATGTAAGTTATTCTGTCAAGGATTGTGAAGTAATTGTACAAAAAAAAGACAATAAAGGGTATGGATGGGATCGCTCTTTTAATGGAGCTGTATCCTATTATCTTGTAAATATCTTAACCCCTTTATCTCAATGTTATTTGCAATTGTTATCTGATAACAAGCAAAATAATGTTAAGAGTGTTGGTTTTAAAGGTGTTAACGAGAGAATTTCGTTGCCAGATTTATATAGAAACTATTGTATCTCTTTAATATTATCATATTACAAAGGAGGGTCAAAAGATAGAGAAGCTTTGATTAAAGGGTTGAAAAAATATAACACTCCTTCGGAAATGTATAAGTATTTAGTTGATCAACTGTGGGAAAAAGAGGCAACGGAGAGTTTTATTCGTGGTCCGATACAAGAAGCGATTCATGATAAGAAAACTGTTGCTGTCTACTATGGAGAATTAATGAATCAAGTAATGTGGTTAATAGATGGTAGTTGTAATCACGTTGAAGTGTATAGAGAAATCTTTGATTTGGCAACAGAGTTTTTTATTAATCCCGATCCTGGGAAATATTATCTCGATAAAGGCGATGAATATTGTAATAATGAATACAACAGAGCTATTAGTTATTATAATAAAGCTATTGATAGAATCAAATGTTTTTATGATTTAAATGGAGATAATGATGATGGATTAAAGAAAAAATACTCAAATGCATTTGTGAAAAGAGGTGATGCCTTTTATTCCATAAAAGATTATGATAAAGCCATTGGCGATTATTCAGAAGCAATTATTATTGATCCCCAAAATCATGATGCATCCAAAAAACGTAAAAAGGTTCGCGATGAAAAGAGAAGACAGGCAAATCAATGAAGAGCATTTGAATAAGTAAGTGTGCATAATTAGTTTACATATTCAACACTATATTTTGCTATCAACTCTCAGCAATCAGCCTTCAGCTTGCTTGAACAGAGGGCTAATTACTGATGGCTGACAGCTGAGAGCCATTAAAGTTGTGAATAGGTTGTTTGATTTTGAACAGTTACTTATAGAAATAGAATAAGATAGTGCATTATGACCCTTCCAAAGCAAACTAAATATTCATTCTTGATAGATTCTCTCAATCTAAGTCCCGATGCTTTTTTTGACCGAATTAAAGAAAAATACGATCAAAAAAGTTTCGATGAATGGGGAAAAATGATGGAGAAATCCATAAAAGAGCTGACAGAACAAAGTGTCAAGGCCCAGGAACTGCGTCACTTTAATGATGAGATAGTAAAATCATGGAGTGAATACGTAACCGAACATGAGTGGAAGATTCCTGGTTTTAATGACAGATCCATTTTTAACTTCATTAAGAATTTTGCCAAAGAATGCTTACGGGTTCAAAATGGAGAAGTCTATTTTCATGTTGAACATTTGGATGATTGGCAACCTGTCTCTTTTGGCTGTGGCGAGGATTTGTTTGTTGCAGCATTGCTGGCCGACATGAATCATGATTCTGGTTATGAGCCAAGAGACTTTCAATGGGATTACATTCTTAAATCAGATTTCTTTCTCCTAAACAATCTAATAAGCCAGCACAAGATTGTTGAGAACCATTATCATTTGGGTGGTTCGGCTCCTTATGCGGATTTGTCGTGGATTTATTTGATGAACAACCCCTTTGGCCAAACCTCAAGATGGGAAAGATTCAAGGAGAAGTCGGATGAATCGATGTACCTTGAATCGAGTAGTTTACGAGAGAGCCATCAGAGTGACATGGAGAATTTGGTGAAAGCAGCGGCTTATCTCCGAGTGAAACTCTTTGAGTTTTGTGTTCTAAAGGACAGGAATTCCTTAAGTCAAAATGCCATTGGTGATATCGACAGATTGCTCAAAGGGTATGGCGTGCTGCAAGAAGACACGCTTCAGCCTACAATAGAAACTTATCGTTATAAAAGTGACTGTGTCAGATTTGGCACTAAGGTAGACTATGCCATACGAGGATTCCACGTTTTCGAGGATGAAAAGAACAACTATGTTTCGGGAGAACGACATCTCAATTATTGCTGCCTGCAGTATATTTTTGACCATCCAAAAGACTCGTTCATCCAAGTGTTGTACTATTTGTACTTACTTATCCGACATCACTTCAACAAAGAGTTCGTCCAAGCAAACAACAAGACGGGATTCCAGAATTTCAAGGAATACAATGATAGAAAGTCGGAATTAATTGACGGAACAGCATACGATGATATGGCGAAAAACATTGCCATTCAAGGAAACATTGAAGAAAACTACTTGGAACAACTGGAAGTAAGGATTACTCCTTATGAAAAAGCCAGCGATTTGGAGAAGAAAGTTGATAGTACTGACAGCAAGGCCTATTTTCGATCCTCCCGGATTCCCCTACAAGACCGTATTTTCCCACAAGGAGTGTCGGAAAAAGACCCAAGAAAATACGGAGATGGAACAGAAAACTTTTTCTATGTCCTCCATTTCATAAAAAACAGAAAACCCCTGTGGTTTTCAAAAGATGAAGACCGTATAGACATAGAAACCAAATACGGAAAAAGAAAGTATTCTGTCGTCCGCCAATGCCGAGAGTTTGAAGCAAGGGAGAGGTATAGAAGACAGGCGGAAACGCTCAAAGAAATGCGAGATCAAAACGATGAGGTGTGCAAACGTATTTTCGGCATCGACGCGGCGAGCAATGAAGTGAATTTCAGGCCCGAAAACTTTGGTACGGTGTTCCGCTTTTTATCTTCTTCAAGAATTCAACAAGATGTACCTTGGAAACTAAAAATTCCAGACCTGCGCAAGACCTATCATGTGGGCGAAGATTTCTTCGATGTAGTTGACGGATTGAGAGCGATCGATGAGGCAATACTCTATCTTGAATTGTCACAAGGAGACCGAATAGGACATGGCGTTGCGTTAGGAATTGACGTTGACAAATGGTATGAAAAGCATCCGACCATTTCTCTACCAAAACAGAATTTGCTTGACAACTTGGCCTGGATAAGGTACAAAATGCGTGAATGCAAGATAGATATCCCAGCATATTTCAGCGATGACCTGAAGTCGCATTTCGACAAATTGTATATTGAACTTTATGAGGAACCCGCGCCTGGATTATTGGCCTATATGGAAGCATGGAAACTACGAGGCGATGACCCCAAGTGTTACTCAAGTATTAGTCCCGATAAGGATAATCTTACGAGTTTTTCCGCATGGGACAAAGCCTGCATTCGCGACAAGAAACTTTATCGTGATATTCTGAAAAATCAAGAGTCCATTGACAGGGAAAACCCGAGAAACAATAGTGAAAAGGTTTATTTAATTTACAAAATATACCACAGATACCATTTCGACGAAGAGCTTAAGAGACGGGCAGACGAACGTGTGGAGTACGAATTTGACAAAGAGTATATTGAGATAGTCAAAAAACTACAATTGCAGATGCGCTCCTATGTTACAAAAAAAGGCATTGCGGTGGAAAGCTGTCCCACCTCCAATTTCTTGATCAGCAATCTTAACGAATTTAGGGAAATACCAACATTCCAACTATTCCCGCTTAGGGAATCCCATAATGATTTCAGAAGATTGAATGTTTGCATCAATACAGACGACCAAGGTGTGTTCTACACATCATTGGTTAAAGAATACACAAGGCTAATGGCGGCCATGTGGAAAGAACAGGGAGAAGATGGAATGCGTGAACATTCGGATGACAAGATACTCATTTGGATAAAGAGACTGATGGATTATAGTAAGCAAGTGTGTTTCAGGTCTGGTGATGTCGAATACTATGGCATACGTAGTGATAACAATTTGTTTGAGATTCGTCACGAGAAACCTCTTGATGATAATTATGTGTTGCCGTATGTCAAATCATGAATTAATACGCAAATTTTGTAAATAATAAATTGAAGATTTTCAAAGAAATACGATGTATGGAATGTTGTATAATTAAAAAACTATTTTTATCAAAAGTGAGATGATTTATAGGCATAAACGGCAAGAACGCTAATTAGAATGTTATCATGGAAGGTAAAGACATAAGGGCAATACTTCGGAAACCGATTGAATGGTTTTATGACACATGGGAGATTTCCAAGCGGGCTTTCTTAGTGTGCATGGCTAATGAAATATACACCGTAGGCGACCTTTTACGCGCCTATCACGATCATGTTTTGCCGAAGCTGCGTAATTGTGGAAAGAAAACCATCAAGGAACTGGAAGGGATACTTGCGCTACTCGGTCCAACCGAACAAACATACGCCCTTCAGCTCATAAACAAACTGGACAAGTACGAAGATTTGCCGGAAGCACCGAAGAATATCATTGTATCGGCTTATCACAAGCCGTTGTTTGAATTCTCCATGGATTGCATAGACCTGTTTTATGCCACCTTCAATGACCCTTGTTCTTTTTATTCCTTCTTCTGTCTCGACCAGAAAAATTTGGCAGAAAGGTTCAACAACCTTGACAGTTGGGAGTTGAAGCACTATTGCTATCAGCTGCTTTCGGGAATCCACTCTTCGTTTTGGATAGAACAGCTGGCCGACACGTTCACATACGAATTGGTTGTCGTTGCGCGGACCATATTATGGTTCTGTGATGAACAATTTGCCGAAGAGATTGAAGCCTCGGATGAGAATCTTAAGGTCAGGAAACGCCTCCTTTTGGCTGATTTTGCCGAAAGCGTAGATAAGTTATCAAAGCAATCGAAACGCATCCAGGAATGGTTCATTCCCACCTATCAGAAGGCGGTCACAATGTTCCTGCTTCCCGAAGAGCAAGTAGTAGAACTTTTGCCTCAAATATGGCTTCATAGAGCACCCCACGGTGAGATATTCCGTTTCTTGGCCGATTTGAACGATGTGCTGTTTCAGTATGAAAACCTTGATGGGGATGAAATCAGTAAAACCCTCATCGCGACAAAATACCCTTATCTGACGGAGGAACAAATCGGTTTTGTTATCGATTTTTTCAACCAATACGAGCATTTTCCGATGTTCTACCTTTTGATGGAGTACCTGGCCAAGTCGGATAAAAGGTTGGATAAGGTTTTTGCGATGGCGACGGGCATTTGCGGTGGAAATCCTATGAACATGGCCGAAATTGGAGAAAAGATAGAATGCACCAGGGAGCGTGTCAGGCAGCTGATGGAGAAGGCCTCGAAAGACTTGTTTGAGGACATGAACTGGTCGTATTACCAGTTTGACAGCACCCTTGTTATTGCTGAAGTCGATGATTTGTATTTGAATGTCGTTGACCACGAGAAAGTGAATATCTCATTCGAGTCATTCGCCCGGGTTTGTATCGAGGGGTTCCCGTTGAAAGCGATAAAGGAGAACGACATGTGTTTTCTTATCAATAGACGACTGAGCGTACAAATCATCAATAGAATCTGCGGAGAAGTCAACAAGCAAAACAAGCGGATAAGGTCGGGAATTGATTTCATACAGCTTGAAAACTTATTGAAAGATATTCCCGACGACAAGAAGGATGATTACAGGCAAGCCCTTCCCGTCATCATCACCAAGGCATACAGATTGGTCGTTGACGAAAACGGGAACATCGTTCTGCCGCCCAATGGGGTTGATATCATCTATGAGTTGAGTGAAATCCTGCGTGAAAAAGACAGACCAATGAGTTTGAGGGAATTGTATGCAGCACTGATACAGAGATGTCCAGAGGTTGGGCATAAAAGCTTTGAACATGTCAGGACAAAGGTGTTGCAGTCGGAGGCCTTAAAGCCCATCGGGAAGTCATCGATGTACACCTTGGCCGAATGGAATCATGTGTATCGAGGGAGCATCCGTGATCTGGTGGCCGACATTTTGAAGAAATCCAGGACCCCTTTGCACATTGATGAAATCATGAAGAAAGTGTTGTCAGCTTATCCTTATACCAACAAGAGTAGTGTCACGTCGAGTTTGGGAAGCGACAAGGAGCGGTTCGTTTTGTTCGGAGAGGGGTATTATGGGTTGAGGAAGAAGAAGTATCGAGGGGAGCATGTTCAGGAGAGGAAAGGGAAGATGTGAAATTGACTCCTCTGTCTTCGGCTTGGATTAGTTTAGGGTTGAGTGTTTAGAGTTAATCCCCCTAGCCCCCTTAGAAGGGGGAAATGGTCATCCTCTTAAAAGGGGGAAGAGGGGGAAAGGACGGATAGGACAGATATGACTAATAGGACAATGAGTGAAACCAAGGATAGTGTGAAGATACGGCATCTGATGGAACAGGCGGAGCGGCTGCCGAAGCGGGACTGTGTTGTCGTGCTGAAGGCGCTGCTGGCCACAGTGGCAGAGGAGGATGGCGACTGGATGCAGACGCTGAGGATGGCCATCGAGGAGGCCGAGGAGCGGCAGGAGACTCCAGAAATACACAGTTCCTACAGGATTTCAAGCCGACAGGTCACGACTTTCGTGAAGCTGTTCCGCATTATTTATGACTTGCATATCTTTGAGACAGTTGATGGTAGGATTGCCTCCAACTCAGAGAATTTCATTAATGACTTGGCGCTTTTCTTCAACACGGAGATCAAACACACGAGGAACCTGCTTTCGTCGGCCAAGCGGACGGGTAACTTCATGGATGTGTTTGACAGGCTGCATGAGCTGGCGCAGGCGTATTATGAGAAGGGGGATGAGCTGAATGCCGGAAAGCGGGTTGAGGCTCGGGAATGGCAACAGAGGATTGATTTTGGAAATTATTAATTATACGTACAATTGTAGTATAATTTATGTGCCAACATAAGGCCTCATCTTTGCCCACGATTTAACCGTCGTGGGCTTTCCTTTTATAGGTACCGTGAAGGAGGCCCGCACCTAAAACTTAAGCATTATGTTAGACACCATTACCTTTGACCAACTTCCCAAGGCCGTCGGTGACATCCTTGACGGCATCGCAGAGATCAAGGACATCTGCAAAGAACTCCGTGGCGACAATGCCGCAAAGGACGAGTTCCTCACCATCGAGCAGCTTCAGGCCTACCACCCTGACCATCCGTCGCTTCAGACTGTGCATCGTTGGAAGAGCCTGGGCTATATCCCTTTCTACAAAGACCCGGCCACGCGACGCGTGAAGTTCAAGAAGTCGGAGATTGACGCTTGGATTGCCTCCAGCAGGCACATGTCAAGGAAGGAGCGGAATGAGTTGCATGACGCGCAGGCTCTTGGTAGGCGGAAACAAATGGAGATAGGAGGGGATGAGGATGAGTGATGAGAGAAGGAGGGCTGCAGACGGGTCGTCTGCAGGCCAATGGGCAGGCGAGCCGCCTGCGGGCCTGGAGAGGGCGGACGGGCCGTCCGCGGGCCGGCCAGTGTTGTTTGACTGGATTGAGCTGTCGGACTTGCTCATCATGCTTCACATCACCAAGAACACCCTCAAAGAGTGGAGTTCTGAGGGTGAATTGAAGTGCAGCCGCATCAAGAACAAGACCTATTTCCTGCGCCAGGACATCGAGCGCTTCATGTATTCACACTACCAAAACTACAGGCCATGAACATGGATAAGACCAACGCCCCGGCGATGTATTTCTGGGGCACGCCGAATAATTACGCCGTGAAGCCTTCGGCAAAATGCGACCTGAAGAAGATGCCGGGCTTCAGCATCTTTAGGCGACCCATCACGAACAAATACCCTTACCAGGTGGTGAACCTGATCGATGTGTTCAACTACATCATCAGCGACTATGCCAAAGACCGCACCCGCGAGTACCGCACCATCAAGGACGAGCGGTACCGCCGGCAGTACAAGTCGGACAAGTTCGACTACTGCACCTTCTCCGGCATCTTCTCGATGCGGACGGACAAGGCCATCATCCAGCACTCGGGCTACATCTGCCTGGACTTCGACCACCTGAAGGACGTGGAGACTGTGTTTGAAGCCCTGAAGGAAGACCCGTACTTTGAGACGCTGCTGCTGTTTCGCAGTCCCTCGGGCGACGGGCTGAAGTGGGTGGTGTCGTTCACGGATTCCTTCTTTCGCTATGGCAGTGACGGAGAGACCTTCGGGGAATACCAGGTGCGATTCTTTGCGAGCCTCTACAACTACATCTTCAACCACTACGGCGTGGAGGTGGACCGCCACTGCCGCAACCTGTCGCGCGCCTGTTTCCTGCCACATGACGCGGGAGCCTACCTCAATCCCTCGCTGCTATGAAGAAAGACGTTTTCAACCCTGACGAATGGGGCGCTGAGGGCGTGGAGAAGGTGAAGAAGGCACCTTCTCAAGCCGCAGGTGCTATGGTGCAAGACGGCACGCTCCTGGCCTTGGTGGAGGCCGTGGAGGCCACGGGCACCGACCTCACGGCCGACTATTCGGACTGGTTGGCCATCGCGTTTGCGCTGGTGTCGGAGCTGGGCGAAGGCGGGCGTGAGCTGTTTCACCGTTTGAGCCGTTTCTATCCGCGCTACGACGCTGCCGAGGCCGACCGACAGTATTCGGCCTGTGTGCGCGACGGCAGCCGTGAGATCACCATTGCCACACTCTACGGCATCGCGAAGGCGCACGGCATACGGTGGGTTGCTGGTGACGTTTCCCATGCCCCGTTTTCCTCACGAAAACGATGTGAGGAAATTGAGGAAAATGAGGAAGTGAGGAAAACGGAGGCTTCACGCATCGGTACTTTCTCGCAGTCGGTCGGGGCGCAGCTGCCCGGCATCCTGAAGCGCATCGTGGCGGATGCCGTGTCGGAGGTGGATGCCGACCTGCTCATCCTCGGCTCGCTGACGGTGTTTTCGGCCTGCATCCCGAACGTGTACGGGGTGTATGACCGTCGGGAGGTGTTCGCCAACCTGTTCCTGTATGTGACGGCCAGCGCGTCGTCGGGCAAAGGGAGGCTGTCGCTGTGCCGACACCTGGCCGCTCCGCTGCATCGTGAGTTGCGGGAGCAGTACCGCAAGTCGATGGAGAAATACAAGCAGGAGCAGGTGCAGTATGTGGTGAACAGGAAGAACGGCGACATGGAGGAGCCGAAGGAGCCGCCTTTCCTGACGCTGTTCATCCCTGCCAACAGCACGGCGACGGTGGTGTATCAGACCCTGTCGCAGAACGACGGGGTGGGGCTGCTGTTTGAGACGGAAGGCGACACGTTGGCCAACGCTTTCAACTCGGACCTGGGCAACTACTCGGACGGCTTCAGGAAGGCTTTCCACCACGAGGCGATATCGTACCTTCGGAAGAAGGACCGCGAGTATGTGGAAATCACGAAGCCGAAGTTCTCGGCCATCCTGTCGGGCACGCCGGAGCAGGTGTTCAACCTGATACCGTCGGCAGAAAACGGGCTTTTCAGCCGCTTCATCTTCTACGTGATGCCGACGGAGGTGGTGTGGCATGACATGTTCGACGCGTCGGACGGGCTGACTGCCGACGATCTTTTCAAGGAGATAGGCAGGGACTTCTACCAGTTCCATAAGATACTTAACGCACAGGCCATCCGCTTCAGCCTGCAGAGGGAGCAGCAGCGCAGGTTCAACGCCTTTTTTGCGCAGACGCAAGAGGAATATGCGGCGTTGTTCGGCAACGACATCATCGCCTCGGTGCGTCGCCTGGGGCTGATCTTCTTCCGAATCACGATGATTCTGACGGTGCTTCGCCAGATGGACGACGGCAGCTTGCCGCTGCCTGTCGGCGATGGCGAAGAGGAACGGCAGGAGGCTTTGCTGGTCTGCGAGGATGCGGACTTCGAGACGGCCATGGCGATGGTGAAGGTGCTGCTGCGGCACTCGGCCTCGGTGTTTCAGAGCCTGCCACGCAGGACGGAGCGACGCTTCAGGCAGGGCAGACAGCAGCGTACGGAGGGCAGCCGACAGGCTTTGCTGGCGGCCTTGCCGGACGCTTTCAACCGCACGGCTTATCTTCGGGCGGCGGAACGGATGGGGATTGGAGAGAAGACGGCGGAGCGGTATATCGCGGAGCTTTGCAGGTCGGGACAGCTGGACCATCCGGCTAATGGGCAGTATAGGAAAACGTCCTGACCATGGAAGCACTTATCCATATTGAAACCTATACTGTGGCGGCTTACCGTGCCATCCGTCCGGCAATCGTGGCTAGTGGCATAGGCTATTTTGGCGTGAGCGGACTGCTGATTTCGGCGAGAATCAAGATAAAGGATTATTCGTACCTGGTTGCAGTTGTCAACCAAGCTGCAGAGTGTGCCGGAGTTGATCGCTCTGAATATAGCATCGTCTTGATGGAGATGCTTAAGGCATAGGTTTAAGGAATCAGTTTGGTAAGGCCTCGGCATCGCCAACGATGTCCGAGGCTTTTTTGTTGAGGAGCATGAGCCATTGGCGGGCTTCATTGAGTATGGGTTCGCGCTCATCGAGGATCTTGGCCACTTCTTGGATGCAGTTTCTCACGGTTTCATCGGAGGGGTCGTTGTCGAGTAGTTCGTCGATGCTGGCCATGCGCCTGTCGATGTCGGCGATTTGTGCTTTGAGCTCTTTTAAGCGTTGTATGATGAGTTTGTCATCCATGGGCTTTGGTGTTTGGGCATAAAGAAGGCGCAGACCCAGCTCCATTTCTATCTGGGCTCTGGCAAGCCCCACACAAAATGAATGCGAAAAGTCCGCGCCAAGGCGCGAACTATACAACTCCGCTTCCTTTGTGTGTTGAATTTTGCCAGATTCAGATAGAAAGAAACGCGAGCGTAAAGCCCTAATTATGTCTTATATGGGTACAAAAGTAAGACTTTTCTGTTTTTTACGGTCAAAATCGGGAAAATTCCGCCATTTATTGGTGAATTTTCCTCGTTTTCCTCACATTCCTCATTTTCCTCAGGTGTGATTCGTGAGGGAAAGGTGGGGTGATGGTGGCTTGTGGGGATGTTCTTGGTGAGTGTTTGTGAGAGGGAGGGTGGTAGAGGTTTGTTTTTTTTGGCGCGTCAACGGAGAGGGTGAGACGTGTCAACGATGGCACTTTGTGGGAGGTGTTTTGTGCCACGAGGAAACACGTATCTCGAAATCGGTTGACACGTGGTTGACACGGGAGGGGGTGTTTGGGGTATGAAAAAACCCTAACTGCTTGATTATCAGTTAGGGTTTTGGAAATTGGTGGTAGTCTCTCCGGGATTTGAACCCGAGTTACCAGGATGAAAACCTGACGTCCTGACCAGACTAGACGAAGAGACCACTTCGGTGTCTTGTTTTGACGCTGCAAAATTAGACATTTTTTCGTTACCACCAACAATTGTGATGAAAAAAAATGAACTTTTTTGTAAATCTTTGGTTTATAGAGTGTTATGATTGTCTATTATTCAAATAATAGTGACACCTGAAACAATTTGTTGCGTAATTGGTCGATGGGAGCGGTGTAAATAAAGGCCTGACTCTTCACAATATCAAGGATACCATAGCTCATTTTGACTTCGACACCCATCTTGAACCACTGGTTGTAGATGTCGAAACCGGCGCCTAGTTCACCTGCTACATCGAAGCGTTTGGTGACCAAGTTGTTGATGAATTCGTTGCCTTGACCGTCAGTCTCCTTGTTGTCCTTTTGGGATGCAAGGTCGAGTTTGGGGTTGATGCCTCCAAATACGTAGGCACCGATGTTGTTGTAGCGCTTTGAGCGGTATTTGATGTTGAGCGGAAATTCCACGAAAGTGGTGCCGATGGACTTTGTGATTTTTCTTGTGTCCATTGAACCATCATTGGCTTCGATGATGATGTCATAATCCAACCGACGCTCGCTGAAGCTTAGCGAAGGGATGAGACGCAAATCGAAATAACGCCCCAAACGTTTGCTGCCAATGATGCCGACCGTGAAGCCTGGCGTTTGCTGGGTTTCCAAATTGTAGACATACAAATTGCGTGTGCTGGAAACACTGTAGTTGCCATTGGGCCATGAGTTGGCAGGCTGGGCTATGTTTTGGTAGTTTTCCACCGTTTTCACCGTATAGCTCATTTGGTTAAATGCCAAGAGGAAGCCGAAGTGGTAGGGCTCCTGTTCGTATTTGGGAAGATAGTGAACGACTCTCCTTTGGGCCTGCGTTGGGATGGCCAAGACCATAAGGAACAGTAAGATGACCGATATTTTCAGTGTTTTTTTCAAGGCAAAATAGGATTTGATTATGTGTTGTAACGCAACTTGCTGGGTTTTATTGCGTGAAAACAGCGGCAAAAATAGTAAAAAAAGGAATATGCTTCATTCCTTCTCTGCGGTATATAGCGTGGCAATCCCGAAAGAATAGCGTTTGGCTTCGCCGTTTTTGAAACCTGTTTCGGCCAATTGTTTCAAGAATAGGTCGGGCTTCGGGAAGTTTTCCACCGACTGGGGTAGATAGGAATAGGCGGTGGCATCTTTCGAAACCAATTTCCCGATTTTTGGCAGGATGTGCTTGAAATATAAGCGATAGAGTTGATTCATAGGAAAGCGTTCAGGCATTGAAAACTCTAAGATGGCCACATGTCCGCATCGTTTCACGACACGGCTGATTTCGGACAGACCATGGCTGCGATCTTCGAAATTGCGCACGCCGAAGGCCACTGTGACGGCATCGAAACTGTCGTCAATGAAAGGTAGTGAAGCGGCATTCCCGATTTGCAAATGGATTTGGCTTTCGAGGTTTTGGGCCTTGACTTTTGCCTTGCCTATTTCCAACATTTTATCGGATATGTCTATCCCAATGATGTGCGCCTGCGGATTGCTTTTTGCAAGGGCAATAGCCAAATCACCGGTTCCAGTGGCGAGGTCTAGAATGGTTTTGGGCCGGCTTTTGGAGATGGCTTTGGCAGTCTTTCTCCGCCACACCTTATCTATATTAAGGGAGAGCAGATGGTTGAGCGCATCGTATTTGGGCGAGATGCGGTCGAACATGGCCGCGATAGGGGAGGTGCTCATTGCAGATAGGGGCTAAGTTTCGCAATGATTTGTTCAGACGCGATGCCGTTCAAGCAGGCGTAATCGCTTCTGAGACAGGGCTTGTTGCCGTAAACCGAGCATGGACGGCATGGCAAGTCGATTTGCACGCAGTCATCAGGCTTTTGGTTCCAACCCAAGAATCCTGCGTAAGGATGCGTGCCGCCCCAAATGGAGACTACTGGTGTCCCAACGAGTGAAGCTAAATGCATGTTCGCCGAGTCCATCGAGAGCATCACGTCAAGCTGGCCCATCAGGGCAAGCTCACCCGCCAAACCGTGCTGGCTTTTGGCGGCTTGCACATTCGGGTATTGGGCGCAAAGATCCGCGATTTGCCGTGTTTCCTCCTCGCCACCGCCGAAAAGGAATACGGTTGTGCGCTCTCTTTGGCTCAATGCTTTGATGACTTCCTCCATTTTCTGCAAAGGATAAACTTTGGCGGGATGTTTGGCAAAAGGCGCGATGCCAACCCAGGTTTCACTTGTTCCTTTTTGCGTCTCGCAAAAAGCTGAGTAATCGAGTTTTACGAATTGTGGCTTTATGGGGAAACCTAACTGCTCCAACACCTTGGTGTAACGCCCAAAGGAAGTGGCCTGCTTCTTGAAGACCTTGTTTTTCTGTCGTGTCAAGGCTTTTTTGCCCTTACGCCCTTTGTCGATTTTGGCGACTTTTTTCCCGAGCATCCGACAGACGAAACGCAACCATTTTGTGCGCAAAACATCGTGGAAATCAGCGATATAGTCGAATTCTGTGAATTGGATGTCCTTTAAAAGCTTATTCAAGCCGAAAAGCCCTTTGTGACGCCCTTTCAGGTCGGCGGCGATGAAATATACATTTTGGGGCATCCGATCAAACAGTGGCCTCGCCATTTCGCGACTGAGCATGGTAATCTCCAAGTCAGGGTATTGCATGGCCAAGTCGTGCACTACGGGCACGGTCATGGCGATGTCGCCGAGGGCTGAGAACCGTATGATGAGCAGCTTTTTCATTTCTGCCCGTAAAGCACGGGGTTGAGGTTCGGGTCGTTATACATCTTCATCTGCTTGTAGACCTTCATCACCTTCTCGCCGGTCTTGTAGCACTCCATCAGCTGGTCGATAGCGGTGCAAAGGTCGGTGTTTTGCTCTTGCAAAACGCGCAGCTTCTCCTCACATTTCGCTTTTTGCTCTGTGCTGATGTCGGTGCGTTCCACCTCAATTCTCATGTGGTATATTTTCAATTGAAGGATGGAAAGGCGGTCGATTGCCCAGGCGGGACTTTCGGTGTTGAGGGTCGCATTGGGTTGTGGTTCAACCTTTTGGAAAAGCAGTAGATAATAACCATCAATCATCTCCACGATGTCCGTCCGGTCTTGATTCGACTTGTCGATGCGGCGTTTCAACGCCAAAGCCTCCACGGGGTCGATGTTCGGGTCGCGGATGAGGTCTTCCAGATGCCACTGCACCGTGTCGATCCACACCTTATTATATAGGTACCATTCGATGGTCAGTTTCTCGTAAGGGTTTTCGCAAGGATGATCCACGTCGTCGAACTTGTGGTAATCGGCGATGGCTTGGTTGAAGATGGGGAGGATGGGGGCGGTGGAGAGGATGATCATGGAGGTTGAATGTTTAATAGGTGACTTTAGAACATTTAACCGAGCCGTTGACCGTCATTGCGGGCTTGACCCGCAATCTCCAAAGCGGACGAAGTCATCTTCGTGCTTGGGAGATGGCGGATGTGACTCCGCCATGATGGTCAAAGGCTCAATATTCGTCGTTTTCAGTTGGCTTTTAGTGCAGTTTCGTCAAAGCAGCCTTGATGCGCTTGACGGCTTCGATGAGTTTGTCTTCGCTGGTGGCATACGACAGGCGGATGCAGTCGTCGTTGCCGAAAGCGTTACCGGCCACGCAGGCGACATGGGCGTTGTAAAGCAGCCACATGCAGAGGTCATCGCTGCCCTTGATGGTGGTCTCGCCGTCGGTCTTGCCGTAGTACGACTTCACTTCGGGGAACACATAGAAGGCGCCGGCGGGGGTGTTGCACTTCAAGCCGGGGATTTCGTTCAGCAGCTTCACGAAGGTGTCGCGGCGGTGACGGAAGGCCTTCAGCATGTCCTGGATCTCGGTCGAGTTCTCGGGGCTGAGCTCCATGGCCTTGGCAGCAGCGGCTTGGGCGATAGAGCAGATGCCAGAGGTGAGTTGGCCCTGAATCTTGTTGGTGGCCTTGATGATGGCTTGCGGAGCGGCGATGTAGCCGATGCGCCAACCCGTCATGGCATAGCCTTTGGCCACGCCGTTGACGAGGACGAGACGGTCCTTCAAGAAGTCGAACTGGCCCATGCTCTCGTGCTTCTGTTCGTATTGGATGAACTCGTAGATTTCATCGGAAATGACGATGATGTTGGGGTGTTTCTTCAGCACCTCGGCGATGGCGGTCAGCTCGGCTTTGGTGAACACGCTGCCGCTGGGGTTGCAAGGCGTGTTGATGAGCAGGGCCTTGGTCTTGGGTGTGATGGCCTTCTCGAGTTGCTCGGCAGTGATCTTGAAGTCGTGGGCGATGTCGCTCTTCACGATGACGGGCACGCCACCTGCCAGCTTCACCATTTCGGGGTAGGAGACCCAGAACGGAGCGGGGATGATGACTTCGTCGCCGTCGTTGATGATGGCCAACAGCGTATTGTTGATGGCTTGCTTGGCGCCGTTGCTGACGAGGATTTCGGTTTCTTTATAGTCGAGGTCGTTGTCGCGCTTCAGTTTGTTGGCGATGGCTTTGCGCAGTGCGGGCGTGCCAGGCACGGGCGGATAGTGCGTGTCGTTGGCGTTGATGGCGTCGATGCCGGCTTGCTTGGCCTGCTCAGGCGTGTTGAAGTCGGGTTCGCCGATGCTCAGGCTGATGACGTCGATGCCTTGGGCTTTCAGTTCACGGCTCTTGTTGGTCATGGCGAGCGTTGCCGACTCGGCCATGTTCAAAACTCTGTTGGAAAGGATGATTTCGCTCATATTTTTGTTGAAATGTTGATTGTTGGATCGTTTAATTGTTGGTAGAGACGCAAGATTTTGCATCTCTACAATGAATTGGCAAAGGTAGGTGTTTTTTCGATAGGACGCATCGAAAACTTGAAGATTGAACGAAAAACCGTACCTTTGCGCCAAAATTTCAGAATAATGAATGCGATAATTGTTTATTCTTTGATGGCCGCTGGCCTTTTGATTATGGTGGCTACCGTAATTTTGCTTTATAGGTTGATTCGGATGAAAGACGCCGAGCTCCGCAACGGCAGCAAATACGAATTGAAGGTGCAAGCCTTAAAGATCATCATGCCGCTGAAGGTGCAAGCATACGAACGTTTTTTGTTATATCTCGAACGTGTGCAGCTGCCCCAGCTGGTGAAGCGCATCTATACACCAGGCATGGAGAAGGGTACGCTGCATTTGCTTCTTCTGCAAAATGTGCGCGAGGAGTTTGAACACAACCTTGCACAACAGCTATATGTGTCCAATTCCACTTGGGACGCTGTGTTCAATGCAAAAGAAGAACTTGTCAATCAAATAAATACGACTTTTGAGCAATTGAAGGATGAAGAGGATGTCTCTATCATAGCCCAGAGTCTGGTGGCCTTGCCCAATCCAGTAGTGGAGCAAGCTATCGCTGTCTTAAAGCACGATTTTGAGCGGCTGCTGTAATAAAACAAGTTTTTAGTCGTTCTGTTCTAAACTTCTAATGGAATGAAATTCACTGCTACACAAATCGCCGAGCTGCTCGAAGGCCGGGTGGAAGGCAATCCCAATGCTGAAGTCTGGAATGTGGCCAAAATCGAAGAAGGCGCTCCTGGCATGATCAGCTTCCTGGCGAATCCTAAATACACGCACTATATCTACGAAACACAATCGTCCATTGTCATCGTAAACGATGATTTTGAGCCGACAGCTCCCGTAAAGACGACCTTGATTCGTGTGCCCGATGCATACGCTTGTTTCGCTAAGTTGTTGGCCTTCTACGACCAAATGATGCAAAACAAACAAGGCATATCGTCTCTGGCTTCCGTTTCTTCAACGGCTCAAATGGGCGAGAACCTTTATCTCGGTGAATTTGTCTTTGTGGGCGAACATGCCCAAATTGGGAATAATGTGAAACTCTATCCGCAGGTATATGTCGGCGACGGCTGCGTCATCGGCGACAACACGGTACTGTATCCTGGCGTGAAGCTTTATCGCAATACGGTTATCGGAAAAAACTGCATCCTTCATGCTGGTGCTGTTTTGGGCGCTGATGGCTTCGGCTTTGCCCCTCAGCCCGACGGCCATTACGAGAAAATCCCGCAGGTGGGTAATGTGGTCGTCGACGATAACGTGGAAATCGGGGCCAATACCACCATCGACCGCTCCACGATGGGCTCGACGCATGTCCATAAAGGCGTGAAACTCGACAACTTGATTCATTTGGCGCACAATACCGAGGTGGGCGAGAACTCCGCCTTGGCAGCCCAAGTGGGCGTGAGTGGATCGACGCATCTCGGCAAGAATTGCGTTGTGGGCGGACAGTCGGGCTTTGTGGGTCACATCACCATTGCCGACGGCTCGCAGTTTGGCGGACAGAGTGGCATCATGGGCAGTATCAAAGAGGAAAACCAAAAATTTATGGGCACACCGATACAGCCATTGCGCCAATATTTGGTCTCTAATGCGCGTTTCCGCCATATTGATGAAATGGCTCGGAGACTCGATCAACTCGAGAAAGAGCTGCGAGAATTGAAAGGCGACTGCACTTCAAAATAGCCCTCGAGAAATATTTTTTTTGTAGTTGATAGAATATTTCCTATTTTTGCGCGTTTTTTGTGGGTAAAAGATGCTCACATACGAAGTTTGATTTTATGGAGAAACAACGTACGCTCAAAAATAGAGTCAGTGTCAAGGGAGCAGGGCTCCACACACGTCAGTGCGGCACCCTCACCTTCAACCCGGCTCCAGTAAATTCTGGAATTCGTTTTCGTAGAATTGACCTTGAGAATCAACCTATTATAGAGGCCGATGTCGATAATGTCATCGATACCGCCCGCGGCACTACCCTCGGAAAAGGTGGCGTGAAGATATACACTGTCGAACATGTCTTGGCTTCCCTACGCGGCATGGGCATCGACAATGTACTGATTGACATTGACGTGGAAGAGACGCCAATCATGGACGGCAGCGGCAAGTATTTTGTGGAAGCCATCCATCAGGCGGGCATTGTCGAGCAGAACGCGCCACGCAACTACCTCGTCATCGAAGAGCCTATCTCCTATAAGAACGAGGTTCTGGGCATCGAGCTGACTATTGAGCCTTGCGACCATTTCGATATTGACGTGAAGGTGAAATACAACACCAAGGTGCTCGACGAGCAACATGCCTCCCTGCATGATTTGAACGATTTCGAAAGCGAGATTGCTCCCTGCCGTACATTTGTCTTCTTGCACGAACTTGAGACGCTTATCAGCCGTAACCTCATCAAGGGCGGCGACTTGACCAACGCCATCGTGTTCGTCAACCGTAATGTTTCTTCCGAAGAACTTGACCACATTGCAGCCTTCTTCAAGAAACCCAAAGTCATCGTGAAAGAATGTGGCATCCTTAACAACGTGGAGCTCTATTTCGACAACGAGCCCGCTCGTCACAAACTTTTGGATGTCATCGGCGATCTTACTCTCGTCGGCCGTCCTATCAAGGGTAAGGTGACTGCTGTGAAGCCTGGTCACTTCTCCAACACTTCGTTTGCTAGAAAAATCAAGCACACCTTATTGTTTTAAGTATGAACCAACCCTTAGCATACATCCACCCCAATGCCCGCATCGCTGAAGATGTAAAGATTGAGGCGTTTGCCTGGATTGGTGAGGACGTGGAGATTGGCAGCGGCACTTGGATTGGCCCGAATGCTGTCATTATGGATGGCGCCCGCATCGGAAAGAACTGCAAGATTTTCCCCGGCGCGGTCATTTCGGCCATTCCCCAAGACTTGAAATATAAAGGCGAAACCACGTATTGCTTTATTGGCGACGGCACCACGGTGCGCGAGTCGGCTACGGTCAATAAAGGCACGGCGGCCTCGGGCAAGACTGTGGTCGGCAAGGATTGCCTACTGATGGCTTTCACCCATGTGGCGCACGACTGCTATCTTGGCGACCATGTCATCATGGCCAATGCGGCTACTTTGGCGGGCCATATCACCGTCGACGACTGGGCTATCTTTGGTGGCTTGGCTGCGGTGAGCCAGTTCAGCCGTATCGGTGCGCACGTCATGATCTGTGGTGGCGCGTTGATCAACAAGGATATTCCACCCTTCGTGAAGACAGGGACGGGTTATCCGGTGTGTTATGCTGGCGTCAATTCCATCGGCTTGACACGTCGTGGCTTTTCGCGCGAGCGTATCAACGCCATACAGGATGTGTATCGTGTGATCTATAGCGTAGGAATGAATGTTACCCAGTCGGTTCAATACATCCGCGAAAACCTTCCCGTTTCCGAAGACCGTGATTTCATCCTCAATTTCATCGAGAATTCCAAAATCGGTATCATGAAGAATGCCGTGGGGAATGAAGATTAAGTTTGAGGTATAGAGCATCAAGGAAAAGACGTTCTTCGGAGCGTCTTTTTTTATTTCAAAAGCACTTCAGCGGCCTTCAAGGCTTCAGGGGTCACTTGGTCGTTGCTGAGCATCTTGGCGATTTCAGTGATGCGCTCATCGTGGCTCAGCACGCGGATGTGCGACTGGGTGCGTTCGCCTGCGTTGTCCTTGTAAATGAAATAATGGTGCTCGGCTTGGCTGGCCACTTGGGGCAAGTGGGTGATGGAAATGAGTTGCAGCGACCGGCCCATCTGCCGCATAATGCCTCCGATTTTGGCAGCCACCTCGCCCGAAACACCCGTGTCGATTTCGTCAAAGATGAGGGTAGGGATGTAGTTGTAGTCCGACACCGCGCTCTTGATGGAAAGCATCAGACGCGAGAGCTCACCGCCCGAGGCCACACGGCTGAGGTCGTCAGGAGCAATGCCCTTGTTGGCCGAAAAAAGGAATCTGATGGTATCACTGCCCTTGCTGCCGAATTGTGCCTGGGACTCCACCTCTACTTGGAACACAGCAAAGGGCATGGCCAATTGACGAACCAATTCGCTGACCTTGACGCTGAAGGCTTCGGCGGCTTGGCAACGCTTGTCATGTAAG
>Ga0247608_10000309_pt1 | contig 84067 bp, 65 predicted proteins | sample 176DNAGHGlowgp2_FD_193490 | JGI IMG/M metagenome (GOLD analysis project Ga0247608, IMG submission 193490) | Sheep rumen microbial communities from Palmerston North, Manawatu-Wanganui, New Zealand - 1766 DNA GHGlow gp2 | ecosystem: Host-associated > Mammals > Digestive system > Stomach > Rumen ... | reverse complement strand
GGTGCTCTCAGTAAAAAAGTAAGGCTTACTTTTTCGTATCAGGAGAGCACCCCATAGGGGCAAAATTTAAATTGAAAGTTTTAGGGGAGGAGTTTGAGGAGGGACCCTTTTTCAAAAGGGTCCTCCTCAACAGATATCCATAATACTTCCGTATAGGTATAGCACTTATGCCGAAGCCTTTTTTGTCTTATGCATCAATATGACCCGAATATGGTTTTCAGCACATTCAGCACCTTCCTGCCCGCAGTGGTCGAGTACACGACCTCCGACGCGCGGTCTGGACAGTTGGTGATGATGTTGTCCACGCCGAGAGCCATCATCTTTTCCATTTCGCCCTTGTTGTCGACAGTCCATACGAATATGCGTTTGCCGTTCTGATGCGCGTTATTGACTACGGTCGCATTCACGAGCAGGTGGTTCATGCTCAGCGCGTCGATGTTCTTCATCTGCATGAACGCCGTAGTTGTTGCCACGTTCGCGATAAGTCCCGTTTTTATGTTCGGGTCGAGCTGTTTCACCTTCTTGACCGCTGAATAGGAGAACGACGTCACGTAGCATGAGCTCTCGAGGTCGTGCTCCTTTATCGCCTCGACCGTCTTTTCAACGGTCAGGTTCGTGTTTCCGTGGTCTTTTATCTCGATATTGTACAGCTTTTCCTCGCCCACGAGCTCGAATACATCGGTAAGGAGCGGTATCCTCGCGTCGGGGAAGTCCTCCTCGCTGACGTACTTGCTCTTTACTGTGAGACTTTGCAGTTCGTCGTAGGTGTAGTCGCTGAGCTTGCCCTTTGCGCCCGTAGCGCGCTCGAGCTTCTCGTCGTGGAACACCACGAGCTGTTCGTCCTTGGTGAGCTGGACGTCGAGCTCGATGTAGTCCGTGTTGCTCTCGAGCGCCTTCTCAAAGGCATAGAGAGTGTTCTCGGGAGCTTCCTTCGAGCAGCCGCGGTGAGCGGTGACCTGCGTGCGGGTGATTATTCCGACGTTGAGGTTGATGTTGCCCTTGTGGAGCGCGCTGAGATAGGAGTAGTTGAGCAGCAGGCTCGACGAGATTATCGAGACGTACAGTATCACGCGCGCCGCTCTGCCCAGCTTGTAGGTAGTGCGCTCGGGGAGGGTCACCTTCGTATCCTCGGGGAGGTCTGCGAAGAATTTGCCCGTCAGCCAGCACATTATCGCGGGAGTAGACACGAATGCCGCTACTGCCGCGAATATCTCGCCCTCGTATTTCAGCACCTTCAGCGACGATATGAGGGCTTTGTTCGGGCTTGAAAAGCCCTTTATCACTATCAGCACCGCAAAGCTCGCCGCGAACGTGATGACAGCAGTTGCCGCGACGATGAACAGCGTCCACAAGACGAGCGAGAGCACATACTTCAATTTCTGTCCGATGATGAGCTTGCGGCTCTCGAGGGTGCAGTCATAGAGCGGCTTGTCGGTCAGCACGAGGAAGTGCAGGCTGTAGCTGCGGCTGACGATGAGTATGGCAAATACTATCTGCAAGCCGATGTACACGGCGAGAGCTCCGCGGGTATTCACTGCGCGGAAGGCGTCGCGGAGTATCGGCAGTATCGGCGCGAGGAATATACCCGACGAGATAGTGTACTGCGCGATAGGCATATACACCATGAAGGTCATGAAGCAAAGCAGTCCCTTGCCGCGGAATGCCTTCTTGAAGGCGTGATAGCCCGTTCGGAACATACCTATCACGGACAGCCGCTCGCCCCTGTAGTAGCAGGAGTAGCACGCCGCGAGTCCCGACAGCTCCATGAAGGAGAACATCGCCGAGAAAAACAGTATCAGCAGCAGCGCGATAATGGTCGCGGGATTTTTGAGATATATCCACACCTTCTCGTCGGAGAGGTAGCGGACGTGCGATATCTTCATTGTCAGCTTCAGGAGCAGCGTGAGCAGCGGAGCTCCGACGGACAGGAGCAGGAGCTTGAAGATGAGCTCATACATCAGGATATCGGGCAGTGCCCGAACGAACACGCCGATAGACTTAAAGAAGTTCTTTTTCATTGTGATATCCGATCATTCCCATTTTATTTTACGATGCGGCAAACGCCGCCATAGTCCTACGAAATAATTATAAATCTTTGTGCGTCCGATGTCAACAAAAATATTTGTGTTATAGGCAGGATATATCATTTGCGGGGTCGCACTTCGTACCCAAGGGCTCTGCCCTTGAAATAAAAAAGCCGCACCCGCGGCGCCGAATAAACAAGAAGCAAAGAGCCGCTCTCAACAGACCTTTGCGTCTTGATTATCGGTTTCCCGCCGTCAGGTACAGCTATAGGAAAAAAGAAATAAAATATAGAAGGGGAATTGGGGGATCACTTGATCCACCTATAATATACTTAATGAACCTTAAAATAATCTTAAAACAGTCTTAATTATTCACAAATTTTTCTCAGCCTGTGAATTTTGCCTTGACTATACTGTAGCCGTACGGCGGGATAACAAGCGTTCCGTCGCTGTAATCGCCGTAAAACTGCTCCATATTCGTGAAAAAGGTGAAGAATTCGCGCATATTGCTCAGCGTGACAGTATCGCCCGTCCTGTTGATGAAGAAGATGTAGTCCATGGGACTGCCCTGACGTGTGAACGCCATGACACGCTCGTCGGGGAGCTGTCCGTCCTTGAGGGCGAAGTACGTCCTGCCCGCTTTGAGATTGGGTATGGACTTCCTCACGCGTCCGAGCTCCTTGACGTATTCAATGAGCTCGTGGTCCTCGCTCCCCCACGGGTAACAGCGGCGGTTGAAGGGGTCCTTGTAGCCCTGTAAGCCTGCCTCGTCGCCGTAGTATACGCAAGGCACTCCGGGCAGGAAGTACATCAGCGCAAATGCCGATTTCAGGAGGTTCTTGCCATGTCGGTACTGCTCGTCGGTGAGATAGCGCTCCGCCATCCAGTCCTTGCTCTTGTCGTCGCAGTATTCGCCGCCGAGACGGTTTATCGCGCGCTCTATGTCGTGGGTGGATACGAAGTTCATCAGTACATCTATCGTGGGCTTGGGGTAGTGCTCGAGTATCGTCATTATCGAGTAGATGAACGAGCGCGGGTCGCCGCCCCTGACGTAGCTGAGGATAGCCTCGCGGAAGGGGTAGTTCATCACGGAATCGAGCTGGTCGCCAAGGAGATAGCGCCGCTTCACGCCGTAGCTCTCCTTGTTGGAGGCGTCCTCCCATACCTCGCCGATGATGAGCTTTTCTTTGCCCATTTTCTTGACTGAGCGCCGCAGGTTATTGAGGAACTGGTCGGGGAGCTCGTCCGCAACGTCGAGGCGGAAGCCAGCCGCGCCCTTGCTGAGCCAGTAGTGGAGAATGCCCTCGTCTCCGCATATGAAGCGGGTGTAGTCCTCGTTGTTCTCGTTGACGTTGGGGAGGGTGTCTATGCCCCACCAAGCCTCGTACTGCTCGGGGTAGCTGATGAAGCTGTACCAGCTGTAGTATTTGCTTCCCTGCGACTGGTATGCGCCTGGCTCGGGGTATCTGCCGTACTTGTTGAAGTAGATGCTGTCGGCGCCCGTGTGGGAGAACACGCCGTCGAGAATGACGGAAATGCCGAGCTTTTTCGCCTCGCGGCACAGCTCCGCGAACTCCTCATTCGTGCCGAGGAGGGGGTCAGCCTTGGAGTAGTCCGCCGTGTTATAGCGGTGGTTCTCGTGAGCCTCAAATATGGGGTTGAGGTAGATGCAGGTCACGCCGAGCTCCTTCAGATAGGGGAGCTTTGACTGTATTCCCGCGAAATCTCCGCCGAAGTAGTCGTTGTTCCACACGTGACCGTGCTCGTCGGGACGGTACCACGGCGTGCCTCCCCAGTCCTCGCGGAGCACGCGCCCTTCGGGGACATTTTTCTTGGGCTTGCCGCTTCGGCAGAAGCGGTCGGGGAATATCTGGTACATGATGCCGCCCTTGAGGAAGTCGGGGGTCTGGTAGTCCTTGCCGTAGACCGTGAGCTGGAAGAGCTCGCCGTCCTGCTCGGCGCCCTCGTGGCAGTTGACGCGCTTGATATAGTGCCTGATGCCGCCGCTCGTATACGAGAAGTAATAGTAGTGGACGTCACTGTAGCGCGCCTCGTACTCGCAGGAGTAGACGACGAGGTCGCCGTCGGTGCCCGTCGGTCTCATATGTATGAAGCGCTCCTTGAAGCCTGTCCTGAAAAGCACCAGTACAGGCGGAAAATCGGGGTGTATATCCTTGTGGAGCCTGATAGAGAAGCGGCAGGTCTCGAACTGCCTTATAGCGCCGAATATCGACTTGCAGCCGAGATCCCATGTGTCGTATACAGGTTTCACGGGGTCTCCTCCTTTTGTAAGCAATTAGCCGTTAGCCGTTAGCCATTAGCTCGTGGTGTCCGCTGACGCTGACGGTATTTGAATATATCGCCGTCAGGCGATACCATAAGCTAAAGGCTAAAGGCTAAAAAATTATACAAATTGTTGAGTGGGAAATAGGGGACACTGCGGAGTGTCCCCTAAAATCTGTCTTATCTGAGGTGCCAGATGTTGTCGGCGTACTCGGTAACAGCGCGGTCTGCGGAGAATATACCCGCTCCTGCGATGTTGTTGAGCGACATCTTAGCCCACTTCATCTTGTCGTTGTAGCACTCGGTGATATATGCCTGTGCTCTTCTGTAGCTGTCGAAGTCAGCGAGCACCATATACGGGTCGCGCAGACGGAGCGAATCCGCTACGTCCACGAACGTACAGCCGTTGATGCCGTGATACATACGCTCGATAGCCTCGTTTATCCTGCCGTCGTTCTTGAAGTAGCTCTGCGGGTCGTAGCCGCGCGCCTTGAGCTCGTTGACCTCGGGAGTGGTCATGCCGAAGATGACGATGTTCTCGTCGCCTGCGGCTTCCTTTATCTCGATGTTCGCGCCGTCGAGGGTTCCGAGGGTGATAGCGCCGTTGAGCATGAGCTTCATGTTGCCCGTACCCGAAGCCTCTGTACCCGCGAGGGATATCTGCTCGGAGATATCAGCGGCAGGCATGAGGTGCTCGGAGAGCGTTACGCAGTAGTTCTCGAGGAACACGACCTGAAGCTTTTCGGAGATGCGCGGGTTCTTCCTTATCTCCTCGGAGATAGCCCATATCAGCTTGATTATCTGCTTTGCGAGGTAGTAGCCGGGAGCCGCCTTTGCCGCGAAGATGTAGGTCTTGGGCGTGAAGGGTGCGTCGGGATTGTTGAGCAGATATGCGTAGTCCGCGAGGATATTCATGACGTTGAGGTGCTGTCTCTTGTACTCGTGGAGACGCTTTACCTGTACGTCGAAGATGCTGTCGGTGTTGAGGATGAGTCCGCTGTCCTTCTTGACATACTTCGCGAAGCTGTCCTTAGCCTGCTTCTTTACGGCGAGGAGCTTCTCGAGGACGTCCTTGTCGTTCTGCGAATTGCGGAACTTGGAGAGCTCGGACGCGTCCTTGATGAACTTGGGACCGATAGTGTCCTTGAGGAGCTTCGTGAGCGCGGGATTGGACTGGTACAGCCAGCGTCTGTACGCGATGCCGTTTGTGACGTTCTTGAACTTCTCGGGAGTGTTCTCGTACTCGTCGTGGAATACGGACTCCTTGATTATCTCCGAGTGGAGCTTGGATACGCCGTTTACGCTGTGTGAAGCCGCAACGCAGAGAGTTGCCATGTGTATCATGTTGTCCTTGATTATGGACATACGTGTGGTCTTTGCGCTGTCGCCGCCGTTGCGCTCCATGAGGGACTGGCAGTAGCGGTTGTTTATCTCAACTATGATAGAGAATATTCTCGGAATGATGTGCTTTACGAGGTTTACGTCCCACTTCTCGAGCGCCTCTGCCATGACAGTGTGGTTGGTGTAGGCGAAGGTCTTGGTCACGATGTCCCATGCCTGGTCCCAGCCGTAGCCGCAGTCGTCGAGGAGGATGCGCATCAGCTCGGGGATAGCGAGTGTGGGGTGGGTGTCGTTGATGTGGATAGCTACCTTGTCAGCGAGGTTCTCGAGCGTGCCGTATACCATCATGTGGTTGTTTACGATGTCGCCGATAGAAGCCGCGCAGAGGAAGTACTGCTGTCTCAGGCGGAGGCTCTTGCCCTCGAGGTGGTTGTCGTTGGGGTAGAGTATCTTAGAGATAGCGTTTGCGATAGAGTTCTGAGCAAGAGCGCTTGCGTAGTCGCCCTTGTTGAACATCTTCATGTCGAAGCTCGGAGCCTTTGCCGACCACAGACGGAGCACGGATACGCCCTCTCCGCCGTAGCCCGATACATACATATCATAGGGCGTAGCAACGACTGTATTGTAGTTCACATGGGAGATATAGTGGTACTGGTTGTCCCAGTATTCCTGTAAGTCGCCCTCAAAGTGGATATCAATGGAGAGCTCGGGCTTGGGCACGAGCCATACGCTTCCGCCGGGGAGCCAGTTATCGGGGAGCTCTGTCTGCCAGCCGTCCTCGAGCTTCTGCTGGAAGATGCCGTACTCGTAGCAGATAGAGTAGCCCATTGCGGGGAAGCCTGTAGTTGCGAGACCGTCGAGGTAGCACGCGGCGAGACGTCCGAGACCGCCGTTGCCGAGACCTGCGTCGGGCTCATACTCGTATACCTTGTCGAGGTTGATGGTGTGCTCCTTGAGCATAGCGCGGACTTCGTCCGCAATCTCGAGGTTATAGAGGCTCGTCTTGAGCGAGCGTCCCATGAGGAATTCCATTGAGAGATAGTATACCTGCTTTCCGCCGACAGAGTGAGTGTGGTTGATGAAGCTCTGTCTCTTTGCGCCGAGTATCTCGACGATGATAGAGGAAAGCACCTGATATACCTGCTTATCGGAAGCCTCCTCGGGCGTCACGCTGTAGAGCGCCTGGAGCTTCTTGGGAAACTCCTGCTTTATCTGTTCAACAAGAGGGTTTACTTTCTTTGCCATATAAAATCTCCGTTCTGTCGTAAAACACGACTTTATTACTGCTTGTATACATTTCATCCTTTGCAAGCGACGTATAATTGCTGAATTCCCGCGTCGCAGATTACAAGTAGTATATATGATATTTTACCACTTTTTATACCTTTTTTCAATTGTATAATTCAACAAATATTTATCAACGCAATTTACATATAACTGAAAAACCATTGCAAAAATCGTCGCTTTGCAAAAACAAAATCAGAAACAGTTGTGCAATATGCGGAATATGAGCGCTGTGTTAAGGCTCGGGGTTGCGCACATTGCATATGAAAAAACTGACTTCATGTCACGGATACATATTTAAAAAATAAAACTTGTAAAAAAGTCAAAAAACATTTGAAATCCCGCAGATAATGTGATATAATATATTGTGTTTACATTTTTCGCACAAAAAATGTGTGTAGAGACAAAAAACGATAATAAAAAAGAGAGGATATGATACTCCATGGAAAAGAAAAAAGGCTTGTTCATACTCAAACTGTTCGTCATCATCATCTGTATATCGTCTGTCATAATCTCGCTGACAGTGAATATCCTGTTCACCAGAAACAACACTCCCAACCTCTTCGGCAGGTACATCTACGTTGTCGGCGACGACAACCCCATGCCCAGCGACGTTTCGTCGGGCTCTGCCCTGCTCGCGAAGGAGGCAAAGGACGTCAGCCTCGCAGTGGGCGATATCGTGCTCTGCTACCCCGCTGACACTCCCGACAAGCTCTGCCTCAGAAGCATCAACTACATCGTTGAGGCTGAGGAGGGCTCGGACGAGAGATACTACACCAAGGACGCTATCCACGAGGATACCGTTGATTCCATCGCAAAGGAAAAGGTAGTCGCTATTTGTACTGGCTATCCCGAGAGCCCCGAGCTCGGCGCGTTCATCAGATTCGCTCAGGGCATCAAGGGCATACTCATCATGCTCGTTGCGGCAGGCGCAATACTCGTTGTATTCATAATCATGGCAATTGCCAAGACAATCAACGGCAAGGACGACTTTGACGAGGAGTTCGACTTCTATGAGTATCAGGACGAGAACGAGCCTCCGAGAAAGAAGTTTGCTCACAACGGTACTGAGCCCTCCTATGAGAATGCCGGTGACAGCTTTGCAGCCTCCGAGCTCGAGCGCAAGAAGATGTCCATCGCCGAGAACTTCAGCCAGAAGGAGGTCAACCACGACTCTCCCTACCAGAAGGAAAAAGAGCGCACCATGCAGTTCAAGGCTCAGAAGGGCAGCCTGACCAATACAATGTCGTTCCCGACAGCGGGCGGCTCGGCAGAGTCATCGTTCGCGGCGAGAAATCTCGGCGCGCAGTCCTCTACCGCTCCCACAGCTGACGCTCTCCGCGAGGAGATGCTCAGAAAGACCGCTGAGGCAGAGCGCTCGGGACAGTCCGCAGCTCCGACAAAGGGCAATGTTCCCGACAATACAGGCGTTCTCTCCACATCGGCTGTAGAGCAGATGACGAAGAACGACGCTCCCGCATACAGTGCTCCCGCACGTCCCGCGGCAGCTCCGAGAAAGAGCAGCACGCCCGATATCTCCGATATCATCAGCAAGACGGAGTCCAAGACAAGGGCGAAGGACCCGTCGGATATGTCGGTAGACGACCTGCTGAAGATGATAGAGAGCGAGAAGAACAAGCTGTAATATCCCAAAGACCGAAGCAATGCTTCGGTCTTTTTTATTCGCGGTCGCGATTTTTCTTTGCTCCCAGCCGAAAACAGACCGAGCGAGCTTGCGGGCGACAGCGAAGTTGGGCTCAAAGGGCAGAGCCCTTGCTATTTCAAAGAATATGTGTTATAATATGTATAATTATCCAATGAGGTGCTGACATGAAGAAATACCGCAACCTGTTCCTGTTCACTATCATCACTTCCGTGATACTGCTCGGAACGACCGTCGTACTGCTCTATTTTTCGGCAAAAAGGCAGCAGAACGACCGCTATATAACCATAGACCCCGATACCATTCAGCTTGTACAGCTTGAAGCTCCGAAGGACGGCGACCCTATCGCCGTTGTGGACACCACGCTCGGAGAGATACGCATCGTGCTCTATCCCGACCGTTCGCCCAATGCCGTGAAGAACTTCACCGAGCTCGCGGAGAGCGGCTGGTACGACAATACCTACGTCTATGACTCAATGGAGGGCGTGTACGCCTCCGCGGGCTGCAAGCAGAAAAACGGCGAGCTCACGGGCGGGGCTGACAGCTCCCGCGAGAGGACAGAGCGCGAGCTCAGTCAGGACCTGTGGACCTTCCGCGGAGCTGTGTGCATGGTCAACACAGCCAAGGACAGCTCCTTCATGAACAAGCTCATGGGCGGCGGACAGTTCTACAACGGCAGCTGCTTCATGTTCGTGGACGAGGTCGAGCTCGACGACGCGGCAAAGCAGGAGCTCCTCGACGCATCCGACAACAAGGCTCTCGGACAGGCTTTCCTCGACCTCGGCGGCGTGCCGAACCTCTCTCAGCAGGTGACGGTCATAGGGCAGACCTACAAGGGGCTCGAGGTCATCGACGCGCTGACCTCCCTCGAGACCGAAAACAACGGAAAATACATGATACCCAAGGAGGATATCATGATAAAGTCGGTAAAAATTGATACCTATTCCGCTGAAAAAGAGGCGGATATTAAGTGAACATCGCGCTATAACAGCTTGTATTTGCGAGAGTTTTGACTGAAATTGCCAAAAAATCCTGTGAAACTATTTACAAAACAGATTTTATGTAGTATAATGAATAGGTTGAGATGTAAACTAATTATGTCTGCAAAATGTATATTATGATTTTTTAACGTTTCACGCGATTCATATAAGGAGTGAAATAATGGATAAAAGGAAAATAGCGGCACTCGTCCTCTGCGGAATAATGGCAGGCTCTGCTTTTGCGGGCTGCGGCAAGGATATCGAGGTGAGCGACAGCGGCTCTTCGTCGTCCGCCACCGAGGTAAAGGCTCCCGAAGAGGTCGATATCATGAACTTCACCGCTCCCGAGCAGGGCGATACCATAATCGAGATGAACGTCAGGGACTACGGCACTATCAAGTTCCGCCTCTTCCCCGAGTACGCGGACAAGGCGTGCGAGAACTTCGTTGAGCTCGCAAAGCGCGGCTACTACGACGGTCTCACCTTCCACCGCGTTATCAAGGACTTCATGATACAGGGCGGCGACCCGCTCGGAACAGGTATGGGCGGCGAGTCCACATGGGGCGGCACATTTGACGGCGGCAGCGATGCCCACCTCGCACACGTGCCCGGCGCGCTCGCATATGCTCACGCTCAGCAGCCCGAGGGAGCAAGTCCTACAGGCGGCGCAGGAAGCCAGTTCTACATCGTGACGGGCAGCCTCGATATCGGAGACGACCTCCTCTCCTACTATGAGCAGAACGGCTATTCGTTCTCGGAAAAGCAGAAGGCAATATACAAGGAGGTCGGCGGAGTTCCCTTCCTCGACGGCAATTATACGGTATTCGGTCAGGTCATTGACGGACTTGACGTACTGTTCAATATACAGTATGTGGCTACCGATTCAAACGATAAGCCTCTCGGAAGCAGTGTCATCATTGATTCCGTGAAGGTCACCGAGTACAACGGCGAGCCCGTAAGATGGTACCTCAAGGATTATGACTACGACGACCCGGCAAAGAAGGAGATAGCGAATTTCACCGCTCCCGAGCAGGGCGAGACGGTAGTCAGCATGAAGATAAAGGACTACGGCGAGGTCAAGTTCAAGCTCTTCCCCGAGTACCTCCCCGAAGCTGTTGAAAACTTCGTTACCCATGCGAAGGAAGGCTACTATGACGGTCTGACCTTCCACCGTGTCATCAAGGACTTCATGATTCAGGGCGGCGACCCGCTCGGCACAGGTACGGGCGGAGAGTCCATATGGGGCGAAAAGTTCGACGGCGGCACCTACTACAATCTTATCCATACGGCAGGCGCTCTTGCCTATGCAAATTCAGGCGGCACTGCTTCCGACGGCAGTCAGTTCTACGTGGTAACAGGTACGGTACAGGACGCCGATACTATCGCACAGCAGTACAGCTGTACAGAATCAGCCGCAAACGCTTACTCCACATACGGCGGCGCACCGTGGCTCGACGGAGGCTATACCGTATTCGGTCAGGTATACGACGGACTCGACGTCATCTTCAAGGTGCAGCAGGTCGAGACCGACGGCAGCGACAAGCCCCTTCAGAACGTCATCATCGAATCCATGACGGTCGAGGAGTACGATGGCTCGCCGATACGCTGGCATATGTCCGACTATGACGGCTCCGAGGCAGAGGTGACGACCTCCGCGGAGGAGACGACCGCTGAGGAGACTACAGAGACAGCCTCCACAGAAGCGGCTGAATAAATCAGTTGAAAACAAAAGAAAGAGGTCGGGGAGAAAGATAGAATCCCGACAAATAAGGAGAGAATTCATTTGGATAAGTTTGTGATAAAGGGCGGCAGACGCCTTGAAGGCGAAGTCACCATAAGCGGTGCAAAGAATGCCGCAGTTGCGATACTTCCCGCAGTTATACTTTCCGACGGTCCCTGCGTCATCGAGAATGTTCCCTCGATAAGCGACGTCAATATCTGCCTCCAGATACTGGAGGAAATGGGCGCGGGAGTAGAATCGGTGGGCAAGGACGCTTACCGCATAGACCCTACGACCATAAACAAGGTCTGCGTGCCGTATGAGTACGCAAGGAAGATGCGCGCTTCGTACTACTTCCTCGGCGCTCTGCTCGGCAAGTACAACAAGGCACGCGTATCCATGCCGGGCGGATGTCCCCTCGGAGACCGCCCCATAGACCAGCACCTCAAGGCGTTTTCAGCTCTCGGAGCCGAGTATACGCTCAGTCAGGGCATGATAGACCTCAGAGCCGACAGGCTCAGAGGAGCTCAGATATTCTTTGACGTTGTCACCGTAGGCGCTACGATGAATGCGATGCTCGCGGCTGTAAAGGCTGAGGGACTCACCATAATCGAGAACGCCGCAAAGGAGCCGCATATCGTCGACCTCGCAAACTTTCTCAACTCCATGGGCGCCAACATCATGGGCGCAGGTACGGACGTTATCAAGGTAAGAGGCGTCGAGCACCTCCACGGCACGACATATTCCGTTATCCCCGACCAGATAGAGGCAGGCACCTTCATGGTGGCTATCGCCGCTACAAAGGGCGACGCTATCGTCAAGAACGTCATCCCCAAGCATCTTGAGTCCATAACGAAGAAGCTCGAGAAGATAGGCGTCAACATTGAGCAGTACGACGACAGCATCAGGGTATGGGTCGACGGTCCGCTCGTCAAGGCGAACATCAAGACCGCTCCGCACCCAGGATTCCCGACGGATATGCAGTCTCAGATAGCTACCCTGCTCACTCTCGCGGAGGGCACGAGCATCATCACCGAGAACATATGGGAACAGCGCTTCCGCTACGTTGACGAGCTCAGACGTATGGGCGCGGACATAACCGTAAACGGCAAGGTCGCTCTCATCGAGGGCACTGGCAAGCTCATGGGCGCTCCCGTCAAGGCGTGCGACCTCAGAGCGGGCGCGGCGCTCATCATCGCGGGACTCGCGGCAAGCGGCGTCACCGAGATAGAGGACATCTTCCATATCGAGCGCGGCTATGACTGCATGGAGGGCAAGCTCCGTGCTATGGGAGCAGACATCGAAAAGGTGAGCGTTCCCGACAAGCCGAATGCAAAATCCGAGAATACAAAGGCGGCAGTCTGATAATACAGCCCCGTTCCTCAGGAATGGGGCTTTCTTGTACCTTCGGGCGCTTTGTCGGACGCGCGGACGCAGTCCCTCCCTCCTGCACGGAATGGTAACTAAATGACCGACAGAGGACAGCTCGCGTCTGATTTTTTTGCCTTGCTTTTAAGTTAATTGAGGTGATTTGTTAATACATCGGAAATAATTATAATGCGATATCCACTAAAACGCCTTCCCTTCTTTGTACATCTTGACTAAAAGGCTTCGGAATAATTCTACGTATGATAGGCGGCAGAATTCACAGAATATGCTTGACTTCTTTAGGTCAATATGATAAAATCAAGACAGGCAATAAGCCAAAGGCGGTTTCCTGCACTGTGCCGCCGAACGGGAAATTTTACAAATCTATGGGAGGGTATTATGCTTAAAAGCAAATTCATTTCAAAAGCAGTGAGCGCTGTTGCTTCAGTTGCTATGGTGTTCACATCTATTCCGTCCATCAATGTTATGGACAAGGCAGTCGCAGCAGATACTATGACTGCATTCGAGATCACAAAGAACATGAAAATAGGCTGGAATCTCGGAAACACCCTTGACGCCAAGGCGGGCGACAAGAACGGTGACTATGCTACAGCAGGTCTCGAGACCGAGACATCATGGGGCTGCCCCAAGGCTAACCAGCAGCTGTTCGACGCTCTCAAGGCAAAGGGCTTCAACACTGTCCGCGTTCCTACCACATGGTTCCAGCACCTCGACGCTGACAACAACATCGACCCCGAGTGGATGGCTCGTGTAAAGGAAGTTGTTGACTACGGCATCAAGAACGATATGTACATCATCCTCAACGTTCACCACGAGAACTGGATAAACCGCGCTGATTTCGCCAACGCTTACGGCGAGATGCAGCCCAAGCTCATGAAGATCTGGACTCAGATCGCTACCGAGTTCAAGGACTACGACCAGCACCTCATCTTCGAGTGCATGAACGAGCCCCGTGCAGTAGATACAGACCACGAGTGGTGGGCTGCTGAGCCTGTTCCGGAGTGCGAGGTCATCAACAAGCTCGAAGCTGACTTCGTAAAGCTCATCAGAGGCATGGACGGTCCTTACGCAAAGACCCGTCTCCTCATGCTCCCCGGCTACGTTGCTTCCGCTGAGCAGACATTCCTCAAGGAGATAAAGCTCCCCGAGAACGACAAGTATCTCGCAGTTTCTATCCACGCTTATACTCCTTACGACTTCACAATGAATACAGCCGTTAAGGATCACTCTACATTCACAGGAGCTTATGCTCAGAACCTCTCCGATACTCTTAAGGGTATGCGCGACCTCTTCATCGAGAAGGACATCCCCGTTGTAATCGGCGAGATGGGCACATCCAACTTCGGCAACACACAGGCTCGTGTTGATTGGACAACTCTCTACTTCACAGCTACAAAGAAGTACGGCATCCCCTGCTGTCTCTGGGACAACAACACTGTTGAGAACCCCAAGGACCCCGGCGAGTGCCACGGCTACATAAACCGTACAACAGGTGAATGGCACGAGGCAAGCCTCCCCATCATCAACAAGATGATGGAGATAATGAACGATGAGAGCATCGTTTGGGGCAGCGAGGGCAAGGCTCCGACATACACACATCAGGACCTCTCCGCAGGTAAGGTATTCAGAGACGAGGCTATCGAGATAGATGCTTCCAAGTCCAAGACCTACGAGAACACAACTCCCGGTCAGGAGATCGCTTGGAGCGAGCTCGAGGGCAAGGAAGTTGCTATCAAGTACACAGGTACTACTCCCGTACTCGCATTCTCCGACAAGGAGTACGGCAACTGGACAGAGTTCAAGCCCTACACAGTTGACGAGGAGAACGGCATCGCTTACTACCTCGTAAGCCAGCAGCTCCCCGCAGCATGGCAGGATCTCTCCACAGTTAACCATATGCAGGCAAGAACTGACAAGGTTACTACTATCGAGAAGATGGTGATCCTCAACGCTCCCGAGGTACAGATCGACGTTCCCGTTGACAAGACCAAGAAGTACAAGATCGACTTCTCCAAGAAGGAGGGCGAGTATCTCGCACTCTACTTCGAGGGTAAGGCAAATACAACTACCAACGGTGCTGTTGGCTTCAACGGCGACGGCTGGCAGGAAGAAAAGTGGGAAGGCAAGACAGACGCTGACGGTAAGCTCCTCGTTGAGATACCTCTCAGCAAGTTCCCCGCAGACCTCAAGTCTGCTGAGTGCCAGATCTGGTATCAGCCCGAGCTCGTTGACATGGTCAAGTACGAGTTCTACGCTAAGAACTCCGACACAACAACTACAACTTCCGAGACTACAACAACTACAACAGAGACAACCACTACGACCTCTGAGACTACAACAGCTACAGTTTCCGAGACAACTACTACAGTTACCGAGTCAGAGACAACTACATCCTCTGAGAGCGGTCTCTCTGTAACAGTTATCGGCGACGCTAACCTCGACGGCAAGTGCTCGGTAGCTGACGCAGTTGCTATCCTCCAGAACGTTGCAAACAAGGACAGATTCGAGCTCAAGCCGCAGGGCAAGGTCAACGGCGACGTTGACGGCATCGCAGGCATCACTGCTAACGACGCTCTCGTTATCCAGAAGGTAGATGCAGGCACGCTCAAGCCCGAGGATCTTCCTCTGAAGGCTGCATAAGCGAAAAACTACAAACCTACGCTCTAACATATTTAAAGTGCCGTGCCAAGGGGAGCTCCCTCTGGCGGATTCGCAGGTTACTAAATATGAGCCGTAAGTTTACGGCTCGGTAGCCCACTTTTTCCGTTAAGGGGAGCAGCCTAATAGGTGCGGCATTTTTTTGTCCGCAGACAAAAAAATCTGACAGGAAAGGAACTGCCCTTCCTGTCAGATTTTCTTATTTCTTCAGTTCTTCGACCTTGTGCTGTGCGATGATGAGCTTGACCGTATTATAAAGGTATGGCTTGAGCTCGGCGAGGGAACACGGGTCTTGGTAGAGTATCGCCGAGTAGCACGTCGACGACGCGAGCTCGATTATCATGAACAGCATTATCTCGGGGTCGCGGAGCTTATACGGCGCCTCCGCTATCATCAGGTCATAGACCTGACTGAAATCTACGTCGCTCTCGGAGGGCGGCGAGGTCAGCGCTGACTTGAACACGCCCCAGCTCAGGTTCTTGGAGATGAACGTCAGCAGGGACTGGTTGTCGTTGAGCTGATTGATGATGTTGTCGACGATGCGAATCATCTTCTCCTCGAAGGAGTATTTCTTGAGCTCGGGCTGGAGCTCCTTCATGGCGTTCATGAAGAGCTGGCTGGACTTATGCGCCACGAGCTTGTTTCTTATGTCGTATTTATCCTTGAAGTAGAGGTAGAACGTGCCCTTTGCGACGCCTGCCTTGCCTGCGATGTCGGAGATAGAGGTCTTGCTGAAGCCCTTGGTCGTGAAGAACTCGAAGGCTGTTTTGAGCAGAGAGGACTCCTTCTGCTGCTTGTTTACATCAACTTTTCCCATTTTTTCCTCCCACGTGTGCGAAACCGTGTGATTTTGACTGTATCATTCATTATATCACACATTTTTGCAAATATCAAGCCACGCGGGAACAATTTTCCGCAGGTTTTTGTAGGGGCGGATATTATCCGCCCGCAGACAAAACGAAATCGTTGGGGATTTGCGGGCGCACGGATAAGCAGCACACCAAATCTTCGATTTGGATTGTGATGCTATATGCAGCTTTGCTGTAATGCGCCCCTACATTATAATATCATGCGCTAAAATGACCAACAGTCACAATCTGTACGAGTCTGATTTGTGCAGGTCTACAAAATTGTGACCGAAGGTCAATTTTTCTCGGTTTTAATATTGACTTTCGGTCATTTTTAGAATATACTATATTACAGAAAGCAATTCAATACATTCATAAAGGGGGACTTGATATGCTCAGATTTGGTGAGTTCATCGCAAAGCACCGAGTTCTGATACTGGCGGTCGGCATACTGCTTATGATACCGTCGGCATTCGGCTACATCAACACAAGAGTAAACTACGACATTCTCTCGTACCTGCCCAAGGACATAAACACTATGGTCGGTCAGGACATACTGATAGACGAGTTCGGACAGGGCGGCTTCTCATTCGTAATGGTCGACGGAATGACCGAACGGGAGATAGCCGACACCGCCGATAAGATATCGCAGGTGGACGGCGTATCGAACGTGGTCTGCTACGAGACGCTGACAGACCTCAACGTCCCGAAGGAGATACTCCCCTCGAAGGTGCGCGACTTCTTTAATAAGGACGACACAACGCTCATGGCGGTTTTCTTCGAGGAGTCGACCTCCGCGGACAGAACCCTCAACGCCATTGACGAGATGAGGGAGATAACCTCCGAGCAGTGCTTCATCAGCGGCATGAGCGCAGTTACAGCCGATATGAAGCACCTCTCCGACAGCGAGTCGCTGATATATGCGGCAATAGCGGTCGTCCTTACGAGCGCAGTGCTCGTGCTGACAATGGACAGCTTCCTTATCCCGATATTCTTCATGCTGAGCATCGGCATCGCGATAGTATGGAACCTCGGCACAAACTTCGCAATGGGCGAGATATCCTTCATAACTCAGGCGCTGGCGCTGGTGCTCCAGCTCGGCGTAACTATGGACTACTCCATATTCCTCTGGCACAGCTACAAGGAACAGCAGAAATACTTCCCCGAGAGCAAGACCGAGGCTATGGCGCACGCGATAGCCGCTACGGTGACTTCTGTAGTCAGCAGTTCGTTCACAACAGTCGCAGGCTTCCTTGCGATGTGCTTCATGAGCTTCACGCTCGGACTTGACCTCGGAATCGTAATGGCAAAGGGCGTTATCTGCGGCGTTATCGCCTGCATAACGGTACTCCCCGCAATGATACTCATTTTCGACAAGGCAATTGCCAAGACCTCGCACCGCGACTTCATGCCGAGCTTCTCCAAGACCTCGTCATTCATCGTAAAGCACTCGGGAGCATTCCTCGTGCTCGCGATAGTGCTGATGATACCCGCAGTTTTCGGCTATACACACTACGGCGTGTACTACAAGCTCGACAGCACGCTCCCGAAGGAGCTCGCAAGCATCACCGCGAATGCGAAGCTCGAGGAGGAGTACCACATGAACAGCACGCATATCCTCCTCGTTGACAGCGATATGGACGCCAAGACAGCGACTGCAATGCTCAATGAAATGGACAGCGTGGACGGCGTGCAGTTCACACTCGGATACAATACGCTGGTCGGACCCGCTATCCCCGACGAGATAGTCCCCGACAGCATAAAGAGCAAGCTCAAGAGCGAGAGCAAACAGCTCATGCTCATAGGCTCCGAGTACGAGGTCGCCTCCGACGAGGTGAACGCTCAGGTAGCGGAGCTCAACAGCATCGTGCAGAAGTACGACGCGAGCGGAATGCTCATCGGCGAGGCTCCCGCGACAAAGGACCTCATCGACATAACCAACCGCGACTTCAAGGTAGTCAGCGTGCTCTCGATAGCGGCGATAATCATAATTATCGCCCTGACGTTCAAGTCGGTATCGCTTCCCGTGATACTGGTAGCAGTCATCGAGCTCGCGATAATGATAAACCTCGGAATCTCCTACTACACTAACACCGAGCTCCCGTTCATAGCGTCTGTGGTCATCGGTACGATACAGCTTGGCGCGACGGTCGACTACGCGATACTGATGACGACGAGATACCGCACCGAGCGCGCAGGCGGCAAGGACAAAAAGGAAGCTATAGGCATAGCGCTCGCGACTTCGATACGCTCGGTCATCACCTCGGCACTCGGCTTCTTTGCGGCAACGGTAGGCGTAGCGGTCTACTCCAAGATAGGAATGATATCGTCGCTGTGCGTACTGCTCTCGCGCGGAGCTCTCATCTCGATGGTGATAGTAATAGCTGTTCTGCCGTCGATGTTCATGGTATTCGACAAGGTGATATGCAAGACGAGCGCAGGCTTCCTGCCCAAGGACGACGAGCATACTCACAAGCACCTTATCCACGTTTTCAGTCATTAAGGTAACAATCGCGGGAATCAAACAGTAAAGATACATCAGTTCAGTTGAAAGGATGATATATATGAAAAATTACAAGAGAATCATCGCGGCGGCTCTCGCAGTCGCAGTATCGGCAGCAGGTACAGGCTCTATCGCCTACGCCAAGAGCGGCAGCAAGTCCGACGCTCCCGACAAGGCAGCCGAGAAGTCCGATAAGCCCGCACAGTCGGCGGCAAGAACTCCCTCCGACAGCGAGGCATACAAGGCCGAGACAGTGTACGTTCTCTGCAACACCGACTCGTCAGTGAAGAATGTCGTAGTCAGCGACTGGCTGAAGAACGCTCCCGCACTGAGCAGCATCAGCGACATCTCCGACCTCAAGGACATCGTCAATGTCAAGGGCAGCGAGAAGTTCACTCAGTCGGGCGAGTCCCTCGACTGGAGCGCAAACGGCAGCGACATCTACTACAAGGGCACTACAGATAAAGAGCTCCCCGTGGACGTGAATATAACCTACTTCCTCGACGGCAGGGAGATATCCCCCGCAGACCTCGCTGGCAAGAGCGGTCACGTCACAATCCGCTGGGACTACAAGAACAAACAGAAAGTTACAAAGGAAATAAACGGCAAAAAGACTGAGCTCTACGTGCCCTTCATGGCAGCGAGCGCGGCAGTCCTCGACACGGGCAAGTTCATGAACGTTGAGGTCACAAACGGCAGGGTCATCTCCGACGGCAACAGGCTCATCGTAGTCGGCGCGGCATTCCCCGGACTGAACGACAGCCTCGCACTCGACGAGATAAAGTCGATGGACATACAGCTCCCCGAGAGCTTCGAGCTCTCCGCAGACGTTAAGAATTTCGAGATGAACACATCTGTCACGGTCGTATCGAATGAGATATTCTCTCAGCTCGACCTCGGTGACAAGTTCGATATGAGCGACCTCGAGGGCAAGCTCCGCGAGCTCAGCGACGGCGCCGCACAGCTCACGGACGGCACAGCCAAGCTGTACGACGGTATCAGCGAGCTCTCCGCGAAGTCGGGCGACCTCACAAGCGGTATCGACAAGCTCTACGACGGTTCATTGCAGCTCAAAAACGGTACAGGCGACCTCAGCAGCGGCGCAAAGCAGCTCGCAGACGGTACCAAGACCCTTGCAGATTCGACGGCTAAGTTCGGCGAGGGCGTAAGCTCCGCGAAGGACGGCTCGGGCAAGCTGGTAAGCGGTCTCGGACAGGTCAAGGACGGTTCGGGCGAGCTCGTCATCGGAGCTGAAAAGGTGAATAAAGGTGCTGAGGCACTGGAAAAGGGTCTCTCCGATGCGAAAACGGGCTCGGATGAGCTGGTAAAAGGTTTCGCAGAGGTGAATAAGGGTTCAGAGGCACTTTCCGAGGGTGCAGCGCAGCTCGGCGGCGGTATCGGCACTCTCACGGACGGCAGCGCTAAGCTCAAGGACGGCTCCGCACAGGTTGCCACGGGCGCGGACGCTCTCTCGCAGGGCGCAGCTACGCTCAGCAGCTCCGCGGGACAGCTCTCAACGGGCATCAGTTCCGCAAAGACGGGCGCAGACCAGCTCACAGCGGGCATCGCCTCCGCAAAGACAGGCGCTGACACTCTCAGCGCGGGAGCTTCACAGCTCACAGCGGGCGCAGACCAGCTCGCGGCGGGCGCTTCACAGGTAGCACAGGGCGCAGACCAGCTCACAGCAGGAATAGGCGCGGCGGGAACAGGTCTCGACACCACAATCGCCGCAAACGAGCAGGCTCTCGCGGCATTGCAGGCTCTGTATCAGGCTTCGCCCTCGCAGGAGCTCGCAGTCGCGGTAGGCACTCTCCAGCAGACCATAGAGGCTCAGAAGCAGATAGCCGCCTCCATGAAGGACGGCGGACAGTTAAAGGACGGCGCTGCGGCAGTTTCCGCGGGCGCAGGACAGCTCAATACAGGCGCAGGCTCGCTCTCAGCGGGCGCTAAGGAGATAGGCGGCGGACTCGACAAGCTCTCCGCAGGTCTCGGCACGGCTCAGACAGGCACGGCGCAGTTACAGCAGGGCATGGCTCAGCTCGACGAGGGCGGCAAGGCTCTCGCGGCGGGAGCTGACAAGCTCTCGGGCTCGTCGGCACAGCTTGCGGCGGGCGCTAAGTCGGTATCGGACGGCGCGGCACAGCTCGACGGCGGTATAGCTGCGCTCTCAGCGGGCAGCGGCAGCCTCACAGGCGGACTTGAACAGCTCATCGCGGGCATCGCACAGCTCTCCGCGGGCAATACCTCGCTCAACAGCGGACTTGCGCAGCTCTCAGCGGGCGCGTATGACCTCAAGAGCGGCACAGCTCAGCTCTACACGGGCGCGGGAGCTCTCGACAACGGCATAGGTCAGGCGTATGCGGGCTCGTATGCACTCGACAACGGTCTCGGTCAGCTCGTGACTGCAAGCGGTCAGCTCGGCGGCGGCGCTGATACGATATATCAGAATATGCTCAGGCTCAGCACGGGCGCGGAGCAGCTTAACAGCGGCGCGGGTGCTCTCTACACAGGCATAGGCACTCTCCACGACAGCGTACCTGCTCTCACGAGCGGTATCGGTCAGCTGAAGGACGGTGCAAAGCAGCTCAACGACGGCATGAACAAGTTCAACGACGAGGGCATCAGCAAGCTGAGCGCAGTCATGGACGAGGCTCTGCCCGACATCACCGAGCGCTTCAAGGCAGTCCGTGACGCGGCGAAGGATTACGGCACATTCTCAGGCAAGTCGGACGACATGGACGGCAGTGTGAAGTTCATCTACGTATTCGACGGCACCAATAAATAAGCAGGTTTCATTCATAATAGTTCCTCAATATATAAAAAGAAGAAGCGGGAAGGGGCGACCTTTCCCGTTTCTTCTTTTGTGCCGTACAGCCCGACAAAGCACCTGACACTTCGTGAAACCACGGTACAATAAGAATAGCCGCCCTTATGTCGGAGTCAGGGCGGTCATTTCTTCTCTATGCTTTCAGAAACAGCCGTAAAGAAGTATTAGCTTCCTTACGGCTGTCTTGCGTTGATTAAAGCGTATCTATGACGTCGAGCGAATGCTCCTCGTTCATAGTGCGGCACATCTCGATGAACTTGTCGAGCGGCACGTTCTTGAGCTGCTTGTTTCCGCGGATATTGATAGATACCTGCTCGTTTGCAGCCTCGCTGTCACCGATGATGACAACATACGGGTCCTTGAAGTCCTTGAACTTCTTTATCTTGTTCTTCATGTTGTCGTCGGTGTAGTCAGCCTCGACCCTGATGCGGTTCTTCTTGAGGAGGTCTGCCACCTTCTTAGCGTACTCGTTGTGCTCGGTGCGGATAGGCACGATACCTACCTGCATGGGCGAGAGCCAGAACGGGAACGCGCCCTTGAAGTTCTCGGTGATGATACCGATGAAGCGCTCGAACGAGCCGAATATAGCGCGGTGAATCATAACGGGCTGCTTCTCGGAGCCGTCCGATGCGATGTACTTCATCTTGAAGTTGAGCGGGAGCTGGAAGTCGAGCTGGATAGTGCCCATCTGCCACTCACGGCCGATAGCGTCCTTCATCTTGAGGTCTATCTTGGGACCGTAGAACGCGCCGTCGCCCTCGTTGAGCTCGTAGCCGTCGGGACCGTACTTCTCCTCGAGGATAGCCTTGAGGTCAGCCTCAGCCTTGTTCCATACGTTGATGTCGCCCATGTAGTCGTCGGGACGTGTGGAGAGCTCAGCCTTGTACTCGAGACCGAAGGTGTTGTACATCTCGGTCGCGATGTCCATGATATCGTTTATCTCGGAGGCTATCTGCTCCTCGGAAACGAGGATATGAGCATCGTCCTGTCTGAACTGCTGAACGCGGAACAGACCGTTGAGCTCGCCTGACTTCTCCTTGCGGTGGATAACGTCTACCTGATTGAACTTGAGCGGGAGCTCCTTGTACGAGCGCTGTCTGTTCATGTAGACCTTGATAGCGTTCGGGCAGTTCATCGGCTTAGCGCAGTACACCTCGTTATCCTCCTCAGCGGGGATAACGAACATACCGTCCTGATAGTGGTCCCAGTGACCCGATGTCACCCACAGCTCCTTCTTGGAGAGCACGGGGCCTGAAATCTCGGTGTAGTCGTGGTCCTCGTGAACGCCGCGCCAGTACTCGAGCAGAGCGTTGAAGAGCTTCCAGCCTCTGGGGAGCCAGTAGGGCATACCGGGAGCAGTGTGGTCGAACATGAAGAGTCCGAGCTCCTTGCCGAGCTTCTTGTGGTCGCGGAGCTTTGCCTCCTCTATCATTTTGAGGTACTCGTCAAGCTGAGAAGCCTTGGGGAATGCGATAGCGTAAACACGGCTGAGCATCTTGTTCTTCTCGTTGCCGCGCCAGTAAGCGCCTGTACATGATATGAGCTTGAACGCCTTGACTGGCTCGGTAGTCATGAGGTGAGGACCCGCGCAGAGGTCGGTGAACTCACCCTGCTTGTAGAACGAGATAGGCTCGCCCTTGTCGGCGTGCTCCTCGCAGAGCTCTACCTTGTAGGGCTCGTCCATTTCCTTGAGCTTGGCGATAGCGTCAGCGGGCGCGAGCTCGAACTGCTCGAGAGCGAGACCCTCCTTGACTATCTTCTTCATCTCAGCCTCTATCTTCTCGAGCTCCTCGGGAGTAAAGGGCTTCTCGAGGTCGAAGTCGTAGTAGAAGCCGTTCTCGATAGCGGGACCGATAGCGAGCTTTGCCGCGGGATAGAGGCGCTTTACAGCCTGTGCAAGGATGTGCGAGGCAGTGTGCCAGAAGGTCTTCTTGCCGTCGAGGACGTCGAATGTGCAGACCTCGAACTCGCAGTCGCTGTCGATGACGGTGCGGAGGTCCTTGACCTCGCCGTTTACCTTCACGCAGCAAGCAGCCTTGTACAGACCCATGCCGATGCCCTTGACTATCTCAGCCGCGGGCTGTGCGGACTCGATCTCGCGGACGCTTCCGTCCTTCAATGTTAATTTTATCATGGTTATCTCTCCTTATAATGTTATTCTTTGCTGAATAATTCGTCGTTTTCCCATGTCATCGGGTTCGTTTCGATGTATTCCCCAAACGCGCGGTATTCCTGCTCGTTTCGGATAATGCGGTCGTAAAACGATCTTTGCCATACATGGAATCCTGATTTTTTTGAAACCGACCCTTTGAATTTGTTGATTATACTGCCAATCGTAGGGGCCGCCTTTGGCGGTCCGCTTTCCGAATATGCGTTCAGTACAATTATCAGATGTATGTGATTAGGCATAATTACTGATTTTGGAATAAAAACAATATCTGGATAAATTGAAGGAATAATCTTCAATTCTTCCTTGACTATCTTTCCGTATTCCGACAGTGTTATCTTACTTTGCGGACCGCCAAAGGCGGACCCTACACGACCAAAATCGTAATTATTCCAAAACAGGTATTGGCGGTTTCGTGTGCAAATCGTTACGAAATACGCCCCATTTTGGCTATAGTCGTAGCTTTTCAGACGATGCTCTTTCCTTGTAGGTCTCTCCATATCACTCGACCCAGCCTGTTATCTCGAACATCTCGCCGAATAGCTCGGCGTGGGCGGGAGCGCGCATATAGCCGTCGTCGGTGGAGACGTCGAAGCAGAGGACGATATCCTCTTCGTCGAGGTCGACATACGGATTTTCGAGTGTGAGTATCTTCGCGAGAGCGTCGGGGTCGCCGCCCTCGTAGTAGCCCTCGTCGATGAGGAGCTCGGCAATCTGTCGGCGGCTGCCGTCGAGCTTGGCGAGCTTTTCGGCTACGGCTTTGAGGTTGTTCATTATGTCGGCTTCCTCGTCGACATAGAAGCGGACGGTCAAAGTCTTACCCCACAGCTTATAGGGGAGCTCGAAAGCCTCTTCCTGCTCGTTGTACCTGATATTGCTCAATTTCTCACCTCCCGCGCGCAAGGTGACAAAAAAGCCCCTTACGCCTGTAATAGGCACAAGGGACGATAGAATACCGTGGTTCCACCCTGATTCACGCGGAGTTTTCCGCATCTCATTGGCTCTGTAACGGGAGCGCCCGTCGTTTATTGGACGAACTCGGAGGGGGTATGCGTTATCCGTGCTGCTGCTGCCTCGCACCGAGCGGCAGCTCTCTGAGAGCGGCGTGGTGGATAAGCCTTCCTCGTCATAGCTTTGCTGTATACGATATATATTACCACAAACGCGCGGATTTGTCAAGTCCAAAAGTACGTGCACCGGACAACGCAAATATTTAAGAGGGCTCAGCTGTGCCGAGCCCTCGCTTTTCCTATTTCAGCATATCCAGTGCGGTATCAAGGAGGTAGTCCTCGCCGTCGTCGAAGAGGGCGCGAATCGCCGCAGAATCGAACGGTATCAGCTCCACTCCGTCGCCGTCGGAGCTCTGTCTGTCGGAGCCCGAATCTATCATTACCGAGCCGTCCTTGTCGAGGACAACGCAGTTCGAGAAGCAGAGACTGCCCGTCTCGGCGTCCTCCATGCCGATAGCCTGACAGGAGCCGTTAGGTCCCGTGAAGCCGATAACTTCGGCATTGTCGAGAGACTCCATTTCCTTCGTCATCAGGTCTGCCGCGCTGACGCTGTTGGCGTTGACGATGACGATGACTCTGCCGTCGCCGAGGAGCTGCTCGCCGTTGAAGGTGATATCGTTGCCGCGGACGTAGCTGCCGTCCTCGTTGCGAGCCCAGCACTTGTTCTCGTCGTCCCACTCGCAGTTGGTGAGGCAGTAGTGCTCGCCCTTAGGCGCAAACATCGCAACTATGCCGTTTACCATATGCGGCGAGCCGCCGCTGTTGTCGCGGAGGTCGATGATGACGTCCGTGACACCCTCGGACTGATAGCGCAGTATCGTCTCGCGAATCTCGTCCTTCATCTCGTCATAGGCGCTGTCGTCGGCGGAGGAATACGACTTCGAGTCGTAGCTCATGCCCTTGATACGCAGGCAAGCCACGGTATCGCTGAGCTTTTTCCATTGCAGATTGCCCACGTTCACGCCCTGATGCAGGATATCCATAGTCTCGCGCAGTCGGACGTGATACCCGCCTGTTTTCGGGAGAGCTGCGACCTGCTCCGAGCCGTCGTCCGCGATGAATGTGACCTCGACCGTGTCGCCGCCTATGCCCGCGCAGAGCAGTCCGCTGTAGAAGACCTCGTTGTCGATGTCGGGGAAGGACTCGAGGTGCAGCATGAGCTCCTTTTCGTCCTTGTCATAGGTGAGGAGGCAGCTGCCGTACACGGGCGATGTTTTGCTGACCTCGTCGGGCGATTTGCCGTCCCACGCCTTGATTATCGTGCCGTTGTGAATGCCGTATTTTCCGAGCGAATCGTCAACATCCACAGCCGCGAAGCTGCCGTCCGAGCAGCGCATCACAGCGAGCCCGTAGTCGTTGCCGAGAGCGTCGTTTATCGCCTTGTTTTGAGCGTCAACGTCGCTGTAATCGCAGGTGTAGCTGACGTGTCCGTCGCGGAACTCCCCGCAGAGAGCTCCCCACGCGAGAGCATTCGCACCCGCGTCCTGACTGCGGTCAATCTCCTTAAACTGCGGCTCGTACTTGTCATAGAGCGCGTCCCAGTCGATGCCCTTGTGCTCGGTGAGGACGTAGTGCTCGCGCATACAGCCGAACAGCTCCTTGAAGTCGCGGTAGTAGGGCTTTGCGCGGTATCGCGGGCTGAGCAGGCACGTCGGGAAGCTCAGCGCCATACAGGCGGCTCCCGCGAGCGCGAGTATGCGCTTGAGCCTGTTTTTCTCGGTGAAGAAGCCGCACATAGCGACTGCCGCTCCGATGTACAGCGGCAGCAGCGCCCAGTCGGGCCCCTGCTTCGTTATCACGAGAGCCGCCACGGGAAGCGGCAGCCAGAACAGCTTCCACTTCACGCTCTTGACCTTTTCCGAGTGGAAGGTCAGCCATATGAGCACGCCGCAGTAGGCGATACATACGAGAACAGCGATAATATCCCAAGTTTTCATATTGCTTCGCCTCCTTTAGTTCATGTCGTCGACGTGGAAGAAGTGGTAGCCGATGAGCAGATACACCGCCGTCATCACCACGGAGACGATAACTGTCAGCGCCGCGCCCGTCGGGTCGAGCGAGGTGTCGTAGGTGTAGAACTGCTCCATATTGAGGTTGTACGTGTACCAGCTGCTGAATTCGCCGAGGTGTGTGAAGTCGATGGGCGAGAGCAGCCAGTGCTTGCTCTCCGCTGCTATTTTCAGGAACGGCAACGACGTCGCTCCCATTTGCACTGCCATGCCGAGCATAGGCGCGCCCATTGTGGTCATGCAAGCCGCGATAGGGTTCTTGAACAGGAAAAGTATCATCACGCAGAACGCCGTCACTCTTATCAGCGGGAACAGTCCCAGCACCACGCGCAGGACGAGGTCGCCCGTGGGGAGGGTGTCTCCCCAGCCGAAGGCGATGCCGTATATGACGTAGGGGAGCACATACAGCGCCGTCGCGCAGAGCGGAGCCGCTATCAGCGAGGGTATCGCGCGCCCGAAGTAGGAGATATAGCGCCTCCTGCCCGCGGAGAGCTCGTGATTTATGGTCTTGTCTAAAAAGTCGTCGCCTGCGACCATAGTCGCGAGGCAGGTAGCTCCGAACATGGCGAGTGCCATAAGTGTCGGCAGTGTCTTGGGCATATACTCCGTCGCTTTCAGGATAGGCTCGCCCTCCTCGGCATTGAAGCTGTCGAAGAACATCATCAGCGTGCCTGTTCCGAGCAGGCAGATGTTGAGGATATGCACCACGGATTTCCGCAGCATGGTGCGGAACTGGTATCTCATTATATCTAACATAGCAGTCCCCCCTTACGGAATATCGCGCTTGCGGAATATGGCATAGCCGCCGAGCAGCCACGCGGAGCCTATACCGAATGATGTGCAGACCATGCGCCAGAGCAGCTTCACAGGCAGGTCGAGCTTGTAAACAGTGATGTCCTTGCCGTTGAAGAAGCCGCTTGTCGTGTTGGTGAAGTCGAGAAGCCGCGTTAGGTCGGTCAGAGCGGTGTGCCATGTCAGCTCATAGCCTACTTCTTTCATGAGGGCTGATGCTATCAGGAGCACTATCGCTCCCACGAGCGCTGCTATCAATGCAACTACGTCGTTTCCGCAGAGGAATGTGAACGCCGTGTAAAAGCAGACCATGCGGAAGGTCAGCGTGAACATCACGCCGAATATCTGAAGTGCCTGTTTTGCAGGGAGACTGCCTCCCCAGCCGTTCTTGACCGTGAAAAAGAGCACGGGCACGGCTGCGATAACGGCTGTCAATGCGAGAGAGACTAACAGCGAGGGAATGAACCTGCCGAGGTAGATCTCCCAGCGTTTTTTGCCGAAAAGAACTTCATAATTCGCGGTCTTGTCGCGGAGGTCAGCTCCACAGGCTCTTGTCGTAAGAAAGCCGACCGTCAGAGGCAGTCCGAACTGGAGGAACATGGCAACATTGCACGAAAAATCACTTCCGCTGACGTTCCAGTCTATTTCCTCGCCGACGAAGGTAATGACCACCATGAGCAGGAGATAGCCTCCGAAAAACCACAGCAGCTTATCCTTTCTTATCTGCCTTAGTATCGACCTGATTATGTTCAGCATTGTCATCACCTACCAGTTTCATATAATATGATTCGAGGTCAGCCTCGTGTACGTGGAGCTCCACAGGCGTGAGCCCGTTCTCGTAGAGCGTTTTCGATATCAGCGGGAGCTCGTCGAGCCGCTCGAACAGGCGGAGCGTACCGTCCTTGAGGACGTCGCAGTTCTGTATGCTGAGCTTGTTCTGCAAGGTGACGAGCGCGAGCGGGTCGTTGTCGGTGTGGATGTGGTAATACTCGCCGCAGAGCTTGTGGAGCTCCTCCGCCGAGGTCATCTCGAGCAGCTTGCCTTTTCTTATAAATATGTAGTCGGTGCAGAGCTGCGAGAGCTCCGCGAGGATGTGCGAGGAGATGAGGATAGTGACGTCGAGCTCCTCGTTGAATTTTTTGAGCATATTGCGTATCTCGATTATGCCCTCGGGGTCGAGACCGTTGACAGGCTCGTCGAGCACCATTATCTCGGGCTTTGAGAGCAGAGCTCCCGCGATGCCGAGGCGCTGACGCATACCGAGCGAGAACTTCGCGACGTGCTTGCGTCCCGCGTCCTGCAAGCCGACCATTTCGAGCACCTCGTCCACGCGCTTTGCGTTGGGTATGCCCTTTTGCAGGCGTAGCTTCTCGAGGTTCTCACGCGCGGACATCTCGCCCTTTGCGTAGGGAGTCTCTATCATGAAGCTCATGCGCGAGCGGGCGTGTGCGAGCTCTGCCTCCGATGAGCCGCCGAAAATGGAGAAGCTGCCGTCGGTCGGGAGCACGAGCCCTCCGAGCATTTTCATGATAGTGGTCTTGCCCGCGCCGTTAGGTCCGACGAGACCGCATATCATGCCCTTTCTTATCTGAAAGGTAGCGCTGTCGACTGCTTTTTGTTTCTTGTACTGTTTGGTAAGCTCTTTGGCTTCGATAACGATATCTGACATAGCGAATCCTCCTTTTGGGTGCTTTTTGTCTGTAATTCTATCATAAATGGTAAACATAAAGAATTCTTTAAGATTCTGAAAGTTTACAATTTGTTCATATTTGTGGCTGAACTGTAGGGGCTATTATCCGCCCGCGAATTCGTCTGTTGGTGGACGGGCGCACGGAATGCGCCCCTACATATTTTCGCAATATTTGAATATTCCGCACGTCGGAGGCAATCGGCAGAAGTCCGATTATTTCCGTTCATAGGTAAAAATGCACAAATTTGTTATAAAAAATAGTACACCGCAATTTCTGAAAAAGCTATTGTAATAGTGCGGCTAATCTGTTATAATAGTAATATCGCGGAGTATATTCCCGCATAAGCATAGTAAAACAAAGGAGAAAAATTTATGAAGTTCGGATCATTTGACGACGTCAGGAAGGAATATGTTATCAATTCCCCCAAGACTCCCTATCCGTGGATAAACTACCTCGGCAATCAGGGATTCTTCTCACTCATTTCAAACACAGCAGGCGGCTACTGCTTCTATAAGGACGCACGCCTCCGCCGTATCACACGCTACCGCTATAACAACGTCCCGATAGATATGGGCGGACGTTACTTCTACATAAACGACAACGGCACAGTATGGAACCCCGGCTGGTCACCTGTCAAGACAGAGCTGGACGAGTACCAGTGCCGCCACGGTATGGGCTATACCATAATCACAGGCAAGAAGAACGGGCTCAAGGCTGAGGTGACATTCTTCGTTCCCCAGAACTACGACGGCGAGGTACAGCAGGTCGTACTCACCAACGAGAGCAGTGAGACAAAGAGCTTCTCAATCTTCTCCATTGCCGAGTGGTGCCTTTGGGACGCTCAGGACGACTGCACGAACTTCCAGAGAAACTTCTCCACAGGACGCGTTGAGATAGAGGGCTCCACTATCTACCACGTAACAGAGTACAGAGACAGACGCAATCACTACGCGTTCTATACAGTAAACGACACTATCGACGGCTACGATACAGACCGTGACGCCTTCCTCGGAAGCATCTACAACGGCTGGAACAACCCCGCTACAGTTGAGGCTGACAAGCCCTCCAACTCCTTCGCAGACGGCTGGTCGCCCGTAGCTTCGCACTACAAGAAGGTCACACTTGCTCCCGGCGAGTCCAAGACCCTCATCTATATCCTCGGCTATGCTGAGAACCCGCAGGACAAGAAGTTCGCTTCCGAGAAGCCTGCAAACCTCCTCACAAGAGAGACATGGGTGCTCAACAAGGAGAAGGCATATGCGATGATAGAGAAGTACAACACTCCCGAGAAGGTAGCGGCAGGTCTTGAGGAACTCCGCAATACTTGGGACAGCCTCCTCTCTATCTTCAATGTACATACTCCCAACGACAAGGTTGACAGAATGGTCAACATCTGGAACCAGTACCAGTGCATGGTAACCTTCAACCTCTCACGCTCCGCTTCATACTTCGAGAGCGGTATCGGCAGAGGCATGGGCTTCCGTGACTCCAATCAGGATATCCTCGGCTTTGTTCATCAGATTCCCGAGCGTGCAAGAGAGCGTCTCATCGACATCGCTTCGACTCAGCTCTCTGACGGCGGATGCTACCACCAGTACCAGCCCCTCACAAAGAAGGGCAACGCTGATATCGGCGGCGACTTCTCGGACGACCCGCTCTGGATGATACTCTCCGTTGCTTCCTACATCAAGGAGTCCGGCGACTGGGGCATCCTCGACGCTAACGTTCCCTTCGACGACGACCCGAACGGCAAGCACACAATGCTCGAGCACCTCACAGTTTCGTTCTACCACATCGTGAACAACCTCGGACCTCACGGTCTCCCGCTCGCTATGAGAGCTGACTGGAACGACTGCATCAACCTCTCATGCTTCTCTGACACACCCGGCGAGAGCTTCCAGACCTATACTAACCCCAAGTTCAAGGCAGAGGGCGGATACTCCAAGATAGCTGAGTCCGCATTCGTTGCTACTCTCTTCACATACACAGGTCCCGCTTACGTAGGTATCCTCAAGCACCTCGGCAAGGACGATGAGGCTGCAAAGGCTCAGACTGAGATAGACAAGATGAAGAAGAACGTTATGGAGTCTGCATTTGACGGCGAGTGGTTCCTCAGAGCTTACGACGCAAATGGCGAGAAGATGGGCTCTCACGAGTGCGAGGAGGGCAAGATATTCATCGAGCCTCAGGGCTTCGCTGTAATGTCCGAGATAGGCAAGGATGTCGGAGCAGACATCAAGACCCTCAACTCCATCGACAAGTACCTCAACTGCGAGTTCGGTCTCGTTCTCAACAACCCCGCATTCACAAAGTACTATATCCAGTACGGCGAGATTTCCACATATCCCGGCGGCTACAAGGAGAATGCAGGTATCTTCACTCACAACAACGCATGGATAATCTGTGCCGAGGCATACGTAGGCAGAGGCGACAAGGCGTTCGAGTACTACAGCAAGATAGCTCCCGCATTCACAGAGGAGACCTCCGATATACACAAGACAGAGCCTTATGTATACGGTCAGATGATAGGCGGCAAGGACGCTAAGAACTTCGGTCAGGGCAAGAACTCATGGCTGACAGGTACCGCTGCATGGAATATGGTGGCTATTTCCCAGTATATCCTCGGTGTTAAGCCCGATTTTGACGGTCTGCGCGTTGATCCTTCCATTCCTCATGAGTGGGACGGCTTCACAGCTGTTCGTAAGTTCCGCGGCGCTACCTACAACATCACTGTCAAGAACCCGAACCACGTATGCAAGGGCGTTAAGTCCATGACACTCGACGGCAAGGCTATCGAGGGCTGCGTAGTTCCCGTATGCGACGGCGGTGTTCACGAGGTCGAGGTAATCCTTGGTTAATTGTTGAACTGAATATAAAAAAGAGAGGACTCGGGTGAGTCCTCTTTTTTGCGTTATTGAACGCCTCATACGGAAATCCGTGTAGGGGCGCCCTTTGGGCGTCCGCACAAAATTCGACGTCGTATAATAATGCGGACTGCCAAAGGCAGCCCCTACAATTATAAACGTAACCGCAACAGATTGTAGGGGACGGCGTCCTCGAAGTCCCGCCAAAACAACAAAGCCGTACTCAACGAGTACGGCTTTTCTGCGTTATTCCGCCTTTTTCTTGATAGTGCGCTTGACGATATGCTTGAGGCGCTGGCAGGTGTCCTGCGGGAAGTCGGTGATGAAGAGGAGGGCTTGGTCGTGAGCCTGCTCGTGCGGGAGCTTCAAAAACTTGTGGAAGAAGGTGTAAACCTCGTCGAAGCTCGCAAATATCGCGGCGACAGTAGCCTCGCCCTCGGGAGTGAGCACGACGCTGTTGCAGAAGTCCTCGTACACGAGCCCCGAGTTCGCGAGACAGCGCAGCATCTTGCTGACGCTCGCACGCGACACGCCGAGCCTGCGCGCGATACTGACGCACTTCACGTAGTCGTCGAGCTCCGAGAGCTCCTTAATTGCGACGAGATATTTTATCTGACCTGCACAGTGTTTCATAGCCTGCTCCTTTATTTAATGTCTGCTCAACAACTCAGAATAGGCTATATATAGCTTTTAAAGCCTATTCTGAGTTGTTGAAGTGCAAGGAAAAATTGTATTTTTCCCTGCACTTTTTTGCCCTTTAGGGCAAAATGAAATTGACATCAAGAAATGTGACGCGCAAATTCAATATGAAATAGGGAATTTGCGCTCCCCGAACAGAGTTCGGGGCAATAACCGCCTTAAGGCGGTTATTGATGACACATTATTTATCGGTGTCGATGAGGTTCCAGTAGCCCTTGAGGTAGATAGCTCCCGAGATGACGGTGAGCACGGTGGAAATCCACATAAGCGCGGGAATGAGCCATATATCCACGATATCGACGAACGCCTGCGGGAAGTCGAAGCTGAAATCGTGGCACGCGCTGAGCCATACCAGAGCCGTGATTATGGCGACCATAGTGAACGCCGTCTTGAGCTTGCCCCATATTCCTGCGGCAACGACAACTCCGCTGTTTGCGGCGAGGAGCCTGAGTCCCGAGACCATGAACTCTCTCGCGCTGATGATGATGAGCGGTATCGCGCCGATGCGGATATCGGGAATCTCCACGAACACAGCCAGAGCCGCGAGCACGAGCACCTTGTCCGCGAGCGGGTCAAGAAACTTGCCGAAGTTGGTGACGAGGTTGCGGCTGCGTGCTATCTTGCCGTCGAGGGCGTCGGTAATGGACGCGGCGCTGAAAATAGCGAGGGCGGCGAGGTAGTGGAAGGGGAATCTCACATACATACAAACGAGGAAGAAGGGTATCAGGAATACCCTTAAAAGCGTCAGCTTATTTGGCAGATTCATTCTGATATCACCTCTCCGATAAGGTCATAGTCGAGCGTGTCGGTAATGCGTATCTTCACATATTCGCCGACAGCGAGCTTTCTCTCCGACGTGAAGAACACCTTTCCGTCGATGTCGGGAGCGTCGTTCTGCGTGCGTCCGAAGAAGCACTCGCCGAAGCGGTCGAAGCCCTCGACGACGGCTTCAAATTCTGCTCCGAGCATTTTCTCGTTGTTCTCGGCGCTGATGAGCATTTGCTGCTCCATTATGATGTCGGCGCGGTGAGCGGCGACCTCGGGCTCTATCTGGTCGGGGAAGTCATAGGACTTCGTGCCCTCCTCGCGCGAGTACGCGAAGCAGCCGAGCCTGTCGAAGCGAACACGCTGCACGAACTCCGCGAGGGAGTTGAACTGCTCGTCAGTCTCGCCGGGGAAGCCCGTGATGAGAGTGGTACGCAGTATCACGTTCGGGACTTTCTCCCTGATGTGCGCGAACAGCGCCTCGAGCTGCTGCTCGTCGCCCCAGCGGTTCATGCGGCTGAGGATATCGCCGTCGCAGTGCTGTATCGGTATCTCGAGGTACTTCACCAGCTTGGGCTCGCTCGCGATAGTGTCGAGGAGCTCGTCGGTGATGCGCTCGGGGTAGCAGTACAGCGTGCGAATCCACTTTATCTTGTCTATCCTGCAGAGCTCGCGCAGGAGCTCGGGGAGCTTCGATTCGCCGTAGATATCCTCGCCGTAGCGGGAGGTATCCTGCGCGATGACGGTCAGCTCCGTGACGCCGTTGTCCGCGAGCCATTCAGCCTCCTTCAGCACGTCCTCCATGGGCACGCTGCGAAACTTTCCGCGTATCTGCGGTATCGCGCAGTATGTGCAGCAGTTGGAGCAGCCCTCCGCGACCTTCAGATACGAGAAGAAGGGCAGAGTTGAAATAATCCTGTCGCCTGTGAGCTCGGCGTCGAGCTTGGGCGAGAAGCGCAGCACGCGCTCGTCCTTAATGACGCTCTCGAGGACGTCCACGATGTCCTTGGTATCGCCGATGCCGATGACAGCGTCCGCCTCGGGGAACTGCTCGGCTATCTCGTCCTTGTAGCGCTCGACGAGGCAGCCCGTGACGATTATCTTCTTGATAGTGCCCTCTTTTTTGAGCTGTGCGAGCTCGAGGATAGTCTCGATAGCCTCCTCCTTGGCGGGCTGGATGAAGCCGCAGGTGTTGACCACCGCGACGTCCGCGAGCCCCGCCTCGGTGACGAGCTCATAGCCGCTCTTTCTGAGCTTGTATAACATTCTCTCCGAGTCCACGAGGTTTTTCGAGCACCCGAGAGACACCATTCCAACTTTGATAGGCATTTGCTATTCCTCCGCCTGTTCAGCGTCCTCGAAGTATTCGCGCACGGCAGCATTTATCTCATCGAAGCCGTAGCCGTATCGCACGAGAGCGCTTTTTACTTTTTCAATATTTTTCCTGTCGCTGCTGTCCGTGAGCAGCCGATAATGCTTCGTCCGCAGCAGCTCAGCGAGGTTCTCCCCGAAAGTATCCCTGTACTGCCCGAGGGCTTCCGCGGCGGTATCCTCGCCGAGCCCCTTTGCGAGCAGCTCTCTTTTTGCCCGTCGGAAGCCGTATTTGCGCCCCTCGACGAGCCTTCGCGCCAGCTTTTCCGCATAGCGCGCGTCGTCTATGACCCCTGCCCCCGTGAGCTTTGCGACTACGGCGCGGCAGAGCGATTCATTCTTATATGTGCCGATGAGCTTGCGGAGCATATCCCTCTCCGAGTAGTCGCGGTAGTCGAGGCAGTACAGCGCGTACTGATACGCCCTGCGGAAGTTCGAGTCATAGATTATCTTCCGCAGCTCGTCCTTGCCGAGCTGAGTGCCTTTCGTCAGACCGTTGTCCGCGATGATGTCGATATGGAGGTAGAGCTTCCGCTCGCCGTCGAGCTCGACCTCATACGTCGAGCCCTTGTATCGGCTTATCGAGGTTATTTCCATTATTCCTCAGCGGGAGTGAACTCCTCGAAGTCCTCGTCGATGTTGGCGAGGATATCGCTGTTGTCCTCAGCCGTCCCCTCTGAGGTTCCCGCGGGCTTGACCGCAGGCTTCTTCTCGGGCTTTGCAGCCGCCGCCGTGAGCTCGTCCTTGCGGGCGAGAATTTTCTCCTCTATCTCCTTCATGAGGTCGGGGTCGTTCTTGAGGAGCTCCTTGACGTTGTCGCGTCCCTGACCGAGCTTGTTGTCGTTATAGCTGAACCACGAGCCGCCCTTCTTGATTATGTCGAGCTCTGTCGCGAGGTCGAGCACCTCGCCCGTGCGGGATATGCCCGTGCCGTACATCATGTCGAACTCCGCCTCCTTGAAGGGGGGAGCGACCTTGTTCTTGACCACCTTGCAGCGTGTTCTCGCGCCGATTATCTGGCTGCCGTCCTTGATGACCTCGCCCTTTCTGACCTCGATGCGCACCGAGGAGTAGAACTTGAGAGCGCGTCCGCCGGGGGTAGTCTCGGGGTTGCCGTACATAACGCCTATCTTCTCGCGGATCTGATTGATGAAGATAGCGACGCAGTTCGACTTCGAGATAGCCGCCGTGAGCTTTCTCATCGCCTGAGACATAAGTCTCGCGAGCTGACCTACGTGGAGGTCGCCCATATCGCCGTCTATCTCAGCGCGTGTAGTCATAGCCGCGATAGAGTCGAGGACGATGACGTCGATAGCACCCGAGCGGATAAGGGCCTCCGCTATCTCGAGAGCCTGCTCGCCGCTGTCGGGCTGCGACACGAGGAGGTTGTCGATATTTACGCCGAGAGCCTGCGCGTATACGGGGTCGAGGGCGTGCTCTACGTCGATGAACGCCGCCTCGCCGCCTGCCTTCTGAGCCTGCGCGATGACGGACAGCGCAACGGTCGTCTTACCCGAGCTCTCGGGACCGTATATCTCGACGATACGTCCGCGCGGGACACCGCCGATACCGAGCGCCATATCGAGCATCATCGAGCCCGTAGGTATAGCGGCAACGTTGAGGGTCTTGGTCTGACCGAGGCGCATGACAGCGCCCGCGCCGTACTTCTTTTCTATCTGCTTGATAGCGCCGTCGAGGGCAGTCTTCTTGTCCTCCGACGTATTTGCCTTGACTACGGCAGCCTTCTTTGCGATTTCCTTTTTAGCCATTGTTTTCCTCCGTTTTTTGCGCTGTCACCGTGCGGACGATGCCGCCGAGGTCGCGCGTGAATTTGATATTTTCAAAGCCGTTTTCGGCGAGAATATTTCCGACCTGTTCGTGCTGACCCATGCCGAATTCGTAGCAGATAAAGCCGCCGACATTCAGCGCCTTTTTCCACAGCGGAGTCAGCCTCCTGTAGAAGCCGAGCCCGTCGCCGCCTCCGTCGAGAGCCATAGCGGGCTCGCGCTGCACCTCGGCTTGGAGGTCGTTCATCTCCTCCGCGGTGAGGTATGGCGGGTTGCTGACTACGATATCGAGCCCCGTGAGCCGCGCGGCAGTTGTCTCCGCGAGCACATCGCCCTCGATGACGGTCACAGCCGCCTCATTGAGCGCGATATTCTGCCGCAGATAGGGCAGAGCCTCCTGCGAGAGCTCGACAGCGTACACCTCCGCGAGCGGGAGCTCCTTTTTGAGCGTGACCGCGATACAGCCGCTCCCTGCGCACAAATCGGCGATTTTCGGGGATGTCAGACGGTTCCCGCGGCAGAGCTGTATGACGTTATCGACGAGGGTCTCGGTGTCGGGACGTGGGATGAGCACTCCCGCGCCGACCCTGAACGGGTAGCCGTAGAACTCCCATTCACCGAGTATGTACTGGAGCGGCTCGCCGTTTCTGCGGCGCTCCGTCATGGCGCGTATCTGCGCCTCAGCGCTCGACGGCACAGCCTCGAGCGGCGAGAACAGGGGATTCCTGTCGCCGAGGCAGTCCTGAAAAATGCACATCGTATCGAAGCGCGCGTCGGGATTCCCCGCCGCCTCGAGCGCCGCCTGACACTCTCTGAAAAGCTCGCTTCTGCTTACCATTTGTCCTCCGATTTATCCTCGGGAATGCACGGCGTCATAGCCGCGACAGCAATTTCTATCATATCGTCGTCGGGCTCGCGCGTGGTGATACGCTGCATCGCGAGACCCGGCGCGGAAAGAATGCGTGTGATGATGTTGTCGTGAGTGCCTGCGAAGCGTATGAACTCATACGATATGCCGACAACGAAGGGGAGGGCTACGAAGCTGATGAGCGTTCTCTGCCACCATAGCAGACCCTTCGGCACGAAGCACATCACGAATATGCCGACGAGCAGCACGATGAATATGAAGCTCGTACCGCAGCGCTTGTGGAAGCGCGACTGTTTGCGGATATTCTCGACTGTCAGCGGGAGCTCCGCCTCGTGGCAGGCGATAGTCTTGTGCTCGGCGCCGTGGTACATATACTGGCGCTTTATGTCCTTCATCAGCCCGATGATGACCATATAGGCGATGAAAATGAGTATCTTCACTATGCCCTCGAGCACCGACTGCACGATGTGGTGCTGTTCGATGTCGGGGATAAGCCCGACGAGGAACTTCGGCAGAGCCACGAACAGCACTACCGCGAGGACAACGCCGAATATGCCGCCGAGCGTCATTATCACGTCTGTGATGCCGCCCGACTTTTCCTCCTTTTTGGGAGCCTCCGCGGAACTCTCCGCGCCGTCGGACTTTTTATCGTCCTCCTCGTCGACCATTTGCTTCTCGGCGGACTTCATGGTGTACTTGTAGCCCTTGATGAGCGAGCTTACGAAGCTGAAGCAGCCTCTGACGAGCGGTACCTTCTTGTACCACGGAGCATTTTTGCCGTTGTTCTCGTCCCATGTCTCGAGGTCTATAGTGCCGTCGGGCAGTCTGCAAGCCATCGCCCCCTTGTTCGGACCGAGCATCATGATGCCCTCGACGAGCGCCTGACCGCCTATCTTTGACTTGAATTTTTCCTGTGAGCCGTTTTTAGCCATAATGCATCGCGGGGGATTCCCGCACTCCTGTTATCAGTTATTGCCCGCCTTTGCGGGGAGGGAAATCGTCACGGTAGTGCCCTTGCCCTCGCCCTCACTGGCGATGTCCATAGTACCGCCGTGCATGGCGATTATCTCGTCCGCGACCGCGAGCCCGATACCCGAGCCGCGCCGCGTGTGGTTAGCCTTGTAGAATTTGGTCTTGACCTTTGCGAGGTCGGACTCCTTTATGCCGCAGCCCGTATCTGCGACGGAAACGATGACCCTGCCGTCCTTCTCGCACGCCTTTATCGTGACCGTATCTCCTGGCGAGGAGTACTTCACGGCATTGTCGATGATGTTGATGAAGACCTGACGTATGCGGTTCTTGTCGCCGTATACGAAGGGCAGCATCTCGGGCTCGTCGTAGATTATCTCGATCTGCTCGCGGCGCGCCTTGTCGCTGTATATGAGGACGGCGTCGCCGAGCTCGGCGAGGATGTCCATATTCGCGTTCATGAGCGTGAAGTGACCGTTCTGCATACGCGAGAAGTCGAGGAGCTCCTCTACCATCTGCGAGAGGCGCTCGGTCTCGGTGACTATGACGCCGACGCCCTTTTTCATGGTATCGGGGTCTTCACCGCCGTCGACCATGAGGGTCTCCGCCCAGCCCTTGATAGCGGTGAGCGGCGTTCGCAGCTCATGAGACACCGACGAGATGAACTCGTTCTTCATCGCCTCTGCGGACGAGAGCTCGTCAGCCATATGGTTTATCGAGGTACACAGCTCGCCTATCTCGTCGTCACTGCTGTTGTCGATACGCACGGAGAAGTCGCCCATAGCGAACTTGCTGGTGATACCGCTTATCTGGCGTATCGGTCGGACGATAGAGCCCGCGAAGTACAGACCCGTTACGACGATGATGAGGATTATGACGGACACGACGACCGTCACGAGCAGGATATACCCGCGAATGGTATTGTCTATCTCGGTCAGCGACGTGACCATTCTGACGGCGCTGTACTCGCTGTTGAAGGAGGATATCGGTGCAGACACCGCGAGTATCTTCTCGCCGCCCGCGAGCCTGCCTGTATAGCTCCCCTCGCCTGTTTCCATGGCTTCCTCGTAGTCGGGCATGACCGCGTCGTCGTCGGGCGAGAAGCCCGAGGAGGTGAGCACGACTCTGCCGTTTGCGTTGACAGCCATGAGCTCTATCTTGTCCTTTTCGTTGAAGGTCTCGAGCATATTTCTCATTTCCGCGGAGAAGTTTGCTGAGCTGTCCTGCGAGTGTATGCTCAGCACGCTCGTGACGGCGTTGAGCTTGGACACGAGGTACTGCTTTGCGGAGTTGTAGAAATAGCTCTGTATCGCGTAGATAACGACCATTTCGATAACGACGAGAGCGAGCACGATAACGCCGAGGTTATTGAATATCCAACGCTTGGTGATACTTTTTTTAGCCATTACTGCTCGTCATTCCACTTGTATCCGTAGCCCCATATGGTGATGATGTACTTGGGACTGGAGGGCTCCTCCTCTATTTTCATGCGGATACGTCTGATGTTAACGTCGACTATCTTATCGTCGCCGTAGTAGCTCTCGCCCCATATGTGGCTGAGGATGCTTGTACGGTCGAGCGCGGTGTTCTTGTTGTTCATGAAGTATTCGAGAATCTGGTACTCCACCTGCGTGAGCTCTATGGGCTCGCCGTTTTTGGTGACGGTGCGGCTCTTGAGATTGAGCACGAAGGGACCGCTCTCGATTACGGACTGCTTCTCGTTCTTGATGAAGCTCATGCATACGCGGCGGTAGATAGCGTCGACGCGCGCGGTGAGCTCGGAGGGCGAGAAGGGCTTGGTGATGTAGTCGTCGGCGCCTATCATAAGACCGCTGACCTTGTCCATTTCCTGAGTTCTCGCGGTGAGCATGATGATACCGATAGTCGAGCTTTTCTCGCGTATCTTCTTGCAGACGGTAAAGCCGTCGATACCGGGCATCATGATGTCGAGGAGGACGATGTCGAAGTTGCCGTGCTCAGCCTCGAAGGTCTTGAGAGCCGCCTCGCCGCAGTTCACGTCAACGACGTCATAGCCTGCGCGCTTGAGGTTGATAACGACGAATTCGCGTATCGTATCCTCGTCCTCACAGATGAGTATTCTTTTCATAAGTATCACTTCCTATCAGACAATTCGGTAGAATCCTATTTTAGTGTGGTCTTTGCTGATTATCATCCTGCTGTTATGCGGATGGTTAAAGTTTCCTGTATTGCTCAGAAGGTAGACTGTAGCTTCCGTATCGTCCCAGAAATCGCCGTTCGGAATGAGGTAATACTTTTCGCCGTCGGACAGAGGCTCAGAACTGATCGCCTTCGGAGCATATTTCTCCTCGTAAGCCTTGATGACGTCGGGCGATGCGGTGAAGAGGAGAGTTGTATCGCCTGCACCCTGGAGCATCGACGGCGTGTGGGAGAAATGATAATCGTTCAGCTCTTCGGGGAGAGAATCGGGAAAGCACTCTGTGGCGTTGCGGTAAATATTGATGTATGCCTTCTGATACTTATATCTCCACGGGGAATGAGATGTTATTCCGCACGGTATAAGGCTCATAAATGCCAGGCAGCATATTGCAGCAGCCGTTACGATCGTACCCAGTACGATACTTGTTTTTTTGTCTGCGACCACGGCAAAAAGAATGAGAAATCCGAGCGTCAATATCAGACCTCCCAATCGTAAAAAACCGAAGCCTGTGAATATGAACAGAACTGCAAAAGCGGCAGTCAGCACAAGGATAATGGCTATTTCGATGAATAGAAATGTTTTCTTTTTAGCAGGAACATCTGTTTCAACGGGTCGTTTATCCATAAACTATCCTCCTTCGTGCAAGTGCATGGTCATTCAATATAGCTGAACCCGATAGCCACATCTCCCGCCGACAGAGACAAGCCGTCGCTGTCGTCGGAGGACTGCGGTATCGACGCGAGGTAGGCAGAATCGCCCTTGGTATGCAGGAGCATATAGCCTGCGGAGATGCGGTCCTCGCGCGAAACGGGGTCCTCGGCGTAGTATATGCGCAGTAGCTCCCGCCCTGTTTCTCCGTTGGAGTACGTGCAGAAGACTATCTCGTCGTTAATGGCGTCGCGCTTGACTGTGACCCTGTCGCGCCACTTATCGGGGAAAACGAACACATAGCCCTCGCCGATACTGAAATACGAGGAATACTTGCGTTCGAGGCTTCCGCTTGAATTTATGCTCATCCACTCGGTGAGCCTTATCTGCTCGCTCTCGGAAACGTCCTCATAGCCCGCGGCAATGGTCTGCACGGGAATCTCGAGCTCTCCGTCGCGGTCGATGTCATGCGAGGTGCACCCCGACGGGCGTATCGTGGAATACGATATCTCGGAGGCGCTGAACACGCGTCTGAGTCCGCGTGCGTCCATGCAGATGACGTCGGTCTGTATCGAGCCTGTGCCCGACACAGCGTCGATGTATAGCCCTGTCTTGCCATCCGCGAGCCTGCCGTAGCTGAGGCTCTCGAACTCCGTGAACGACCCGCTGAGGTCGCAGAGGTGCTGATGGTACTTGCCCTCCTCGTCGAGCTTGTATGCTTCCGCGGTCGCCGCCTTGGCGTTGTTGACCGCGCCCGACAGCACAAGGAAATCGTTTGTGCCGTCGCCGTCGAGGTCGGTGACGTCTATGAATGAATACGACTCCGAGAAATCGGGGACGATACTCTCCGTCTCGCTGTCGTAGCTGTATATCGTGACATTTTTCTCCGAGCGGTTGATGAGGCTGCTGCCGACGATGAGGTTGATGCGCTCGTTGCTGCCGAGCTGTGATATCATGACCTTTTCTATCTCCGAGCCTGCCGCGGCGGTATCGCATACCGACCGCCACTTTCCGTCGTCCTGGTCGAGTACGTTTATGCGGAGCGTCCTCTCGTCGACTCCGAGACCGTTTCTCTCGTAGAACACGACAGCCTCGCTGTTGCCGTCGCCGTCGATGTCCTCGATGATGAATGCGGAGAGGTACTTGCCCGAGCGCGGATATTTCAGCCTTATGCCCGAGCCCGTAGCGTCGGTGAGGGCGCTGTATATCTGTTCCTGCTCTATGCTCTGCTTTGGCGGAGCGAGGAGGTTGTCGATGCTCGTACCGAAGGTACAGCCCGTGAGCAGCACCGCCGCCGCAGTCAGCGGCAGGATACGTAAGAGCTTCACCTTATTCGCGCTCTTCGAGCTTAACGTACTCGCGCTCCTTGGCGATAGCCTTGTATGCGGGACGTATGAGCCTGTTGCCCGTGAGCATCTCCTCCATGCGGTGAGCCGCCCAGCCGGCCATTCTTGCAACGGCAAACAGCGGAGTGAAGAGCTCGTCGGGGATACCGAGCATACGGTACACGAGGCCCGAGTACATATCCACGTTCGCGCACATCGTCTTAGTGGAGCCCTTGACCTCGAGGAATATCTCGGGGGTGAGGCGCTCGATAGTCTCGAGGAGCTTGAATTCCGCTTCTATTTCCTTGCCCTTTGCGAGCTCGAAAGCCTTCTTTTTGAGGATAACGGCACGCGGGTCGGATATGGTGTAAACGGCGTGACCCATACCGTAGATGAGGCCCGAGCCGTCGTTTGTTTCCTTGCGGAGGGTGCGGCGCATATAGTCGGCTACCTCGCCCTCGTTGTCCCAGTGCTTGATATTAGCCTTGAAGTTGTCGAGCATATTGATGACCTTGATATTGGCGCCGCCGTGACGGGGTCCCTTGAGGGAGCATATCGCCGACGAGTAAGCCGAGTAGGGGTCGGTGCCCGAGGAGGTCAGCACGCGGCAGGTAAAGGTGGAGTTGTTGCCGCCGCCGTGCTCAGCCTGAAGCATGAGCAGGGTGTCGAGCATCTGAGCCTCTACCTTGGAGTACTGTCTGTCGGGGCGCAGGAGCGAGAGAATGCACTGCGCGGTATTTTCCTCATAGTTTATGGGGTGCATTATCATGCTTGCGTTGTCGAAGACGCGGCGCTTGACCTGATAAGCGTTCGCCATGATGACGGGGAGCTTTGAGATGAGGCTGATAGCTGTTCTCATTTCGCTCTCGATGCCCTTGTTCTCGCACTCGTCGTCGTAGGAGTACAGCGCCAGTACGGAGCGCGCGAGCTTGTTCATGATGTTCTTGGACGGAGCCTTGAGTATCATATCCTCCACGAAGCCCGTGGGGAGGTCGCGCTTGAGCGACAGATACGTAGAGAAGTTCTGGAGCTCCTTGGGAGTGGGCAGGTGACCGAAGAGGAGGAGGAATACAGTCTCCTCGTAGCCGAAGCGGTCCTCAGCCTCAACATTTGCGACGAGGTCGTTGATGTTGTAGCCGCGGTATATGAGCTGACCGGGGATAGGCTCGCGCTCACCCTCGTTCATGAGGTAGCCGTGAACGTTGCATATCTTGGTAACACCCGCGACAACGCCTGTACCGTCGCTGTTGCGGAGACCGCGCTTGACGTGATATTTTTCGTAAAGATTTGGTTCTATAACGGAATTATCCTTTAATTCTCTGCATAAACCTGTAATATTAGCGCCTGAAAGGAAGGATGGCATAAGAATCACTCTCCTAAATATATTCATTATAAATTATACTACATTTGGAGCGCGATGTCAAATCATTTTTGCTTTGCACAAGCCGTTAGCTGACGGCTAAAGGCTTTTCAGGCGACATTTTTCGCAAAAGGAGCCAAAAATATGAAAAAAGTTCTGTTTTCCGCTGTTTTTCTCAGTCTCGTGATAACCGCCGTGCCTGCTCTGCCAACCTGTCTGCACGGACGAGCCGCCGCCGCTCCCGAGACCTCCGCATACGTCCCCGAAGCCGAAATATCGGACAGCACGCCGCTCTCGTCCGAGCCGTACAGGGTGCTCGACGTCAGCACGGGCAAGGTGCTCATCGTGCCCGTCCGCGAGTACGTGATAGGGGCGGTCTGCGCGGAGATGCCCGCCAATTTCGGCACGGAGGCGCTCAAAGCGCAGGCAGTCGCGGCTCACACCTACGCCGAGCGTCAGCGCTCCCTTGCCCGCGAGGAGCCCCGTGCGGAGCTCTGCGGCGCGGACTTCTCCAACGACACCTCGAAGTATCAGGGCTACTTCACCGACGAGAAAATACGGCAGTATTTCGGCGAAAACTACGATGAATACTACCGCAGGATAAGCTCGGCGGCGGACGAGGTGCTCCCCTACGTGATAACCTATGAGGACGAGCCGATAATCGCGGCATTCCACTCGATGTCGTCGGGCAGGACGGAGAGCGCCGAGAATGCGTGGGGAGCTCCCGTGGACTACCTCGTCCCCGTGGACAGCCTCTCGGACACAAAAGCCCCGAAATACGAGGAGACGGTGCGTCTCGGCAGAGACGAGCTCCGCGACGAGCTGGAGGCGGCATTTGAGGGGATAGCTCTCGGGGAGGATATGACGAAGTGGCTGACTGTAGCCGAAATATCGGACTCGGGGACTGTCCTGACCGTCCGCGCGGGCGACCGCACAGTCACTGGGAATGACATACGCACAGCGCTGGGACTGCGCTCCGCCGATTTTGACATCGCCTTCGACGACGAGCAGGCAGTTATAACGACGCGCGGATTCGGTCACGGCGTGGGCATGAGCCAGTACGGCGCGAATGCGATGGCGTCCGCGGGGAGCACATGGCGGGAGATACTCGCCCACTACTACCCCAACTGCAATATTGAGGAGGTCAGCGGCTGAGGGTGACGAACCTGAAAAAAATCCTTGCGAACTGTTGATTTTTTCTGAAAAAGGTGCTACAATGGAGATATAATTTAAAGAAAGAAGGTATTCCGCTATGGATATCAAAGCAAAAATTGAAGAGCTCGTAAACAAGGTAAAGAACGACAAGGACTTCGCGGCAAAGTTCAAGGCTGACCCTGTAAAGGCAGTAGAGGGCGTGCTCGGAGTTGACCTTCCCGACGACCAGATAAACAAGATAGTTGACGGTGTAAAGGCTAAGATAGCTGCTGACGGCATCGGCGGCAAGATAAGCGGCATCCTCGATAAGCTCACAGGCGGCGACAAGGACGACAAATAAAAAGTGAAACAGCCGTAAAGAAGCTAATACTTCTTTACGGCTGTTTTTTATTGCCAGTTTTATTTTGCGTGCAAGTCACGCTGCTCGACTGCGAGGCGGTCGCAGCGCTCGTTTTCGGGGTGACCAGCGTGCCCCTTGACCCAGTTGAACGTGACATCGTGCTTTTCGAGGAGCGGCAGCAGCCTTTCCCACAGGTCGACGTTCAGCGCGGGCTTCTTGTCGGACTTTATCCAGCCTTTTTTCTTCCAGCCGTAGACCCAGCCCTTTGTCACGCTGTCGACTACATATCGGCTGTCGGTCGTGAGCACGACCCTGCACGGCTCTTTCAGTGCAGACAGTCCCTCTATCACGCCGAGGAGCTCCATTCGGTTGTTGGTAGTCATAGCCTCTCCGCCCGAGAGCTCCTTTTCTCTGCCTGCGAACCGCAGTATCACGCCGTATCCGCCCGGACCGGGGTTACCGCTGCACGCGCCGTCCGAGAACATTTCCACTGTTTTTATGGCTAACGCCTCCTTGCAAATTGTTATGAGTATTATAGCAGATTTTGCGCCGTATGGCAAGTCGGATTTTGTGTAGGGGCGCATTACAGCAAAGCTGCATATAGCATCGCAATCCAAATCAAAGATTTGGTGCGCTGCTTATCCGTGCGCCCGATAATCGCCGACAAATCGCGGGCGAGCGGAACTCGCCCCTACAAAAGCATTACCGTAACCAATTGTAGGGGGACGCCGTCCCCTACACAATACTGAATCAACGTTTTGTAGGGGTGCCCTTTGGGCGCCCGCACATATAGCTCGGACTGCCAAAGGCAGCCCCTACGGTCTCAGCCCTGCTTCTTCTCGAACAACAGCACAGGGAAGCCCTCGTAATAGGGCTTGACAATCTCGGGGTGCTTGTCGGCGTAGGAGAAGATATCGTCCGCGAGCCCGTCGCGCAGGAAGCCCACGAGCTCCGCGATAGGACGCGAGAACATCTCCTCGCAATTAGAGGCGATGACTATGGCACGCCGACCGCCGACCTCCATTATCCTGTACGGCCATATACGGCAGTCGAAGGGCTTGTCGTCGCCGAGCATACAGCCCGTCTCGGTCAGCGCGGGACAGGTGAACAGCCCGTTCTCGTCGAATTCGGTGACTCTGAGAATGAAGCCGCCGTCCTTGCTGACGAAGGGGGTATCGGGCTTTGCGGCGCGGATACGCTCGCAGAGCTCCTCGGTGAAGACGGGGGTCTCCCACGCATCATATCTGTCGAAAACGCAGCAGAGGCGGCATTTAGCGCAGCTCTCGGGACTGAGTATCTTTTTCAGCATTTTCCTTGCCTCCGTTGTTGATGAACTCCGCGACGATGTAGCGCGGGCGCTGCTTGACCTCGGCGTAAATTTTGCCGATATACTCGCCGATTATGCCGAGTGCGAGTATCTGGATTCCGCCGATGAGCCATATCGAGCACATCGTACTCGACCAGCCGAGCTCGGAGTGGCCGAGAATCTTCACGACGAACGCCCATATAATGGCGGCGGCGCTTATCGCGGACATGATGAAGCCTATAGCGGTGATGAGCTTGAGCGGTCTTGTGCTGAACGAGGTTATGCCGTTTACCGCGAAATGCAGCATTTTTCCGAGCGGGTACTTGCTTTTTCCCGCGAACCGCTCATGGCGCTCGTAGTAGACCTTACAGCTCTTAAAGCCGATGAGCGGGACAAGTCCGCGCAGGAAGAGGTTGACCTCGCGGAAGCCTGCGAGCTCCTGCAAGACGCGGGCGCTCATGAGGCGGAAATCGGCGTGGTCGTAGACGATATCCGCGCCCATAGCCTTCATGAAGCGGTAGAAGCTCCGCGCGGTGAAGCGCTTGAAGAAGGAGTCGGTCTTGCGTGTACTGCGGACGCCGTACACGACCTGATTGCCCTCGTAATACTTGGCGAGCATCTCGTCTATCGCGTTGATATCGTCCTGTAGGTCGGCGTCCATGGTGATAGAGACGTCGCAGATGTCCTTGACAGTCATGAGACCCGCGAGCACGGCGTTCTGGTGACCGCTGTTGTGCGCGAGGTCGACGCCCGAGAACATCTCATCGGAGGCGTGGAGCTCGCGGATGATGTCCCACGTCCTGTCTCGGGAGCCGTCATTGACGAAGACGACTCTGCTGTCGGGGGAGATGAGTCCCGCGCCGATGAGGGAGGCAGATTTCTTGCGGAGACGCTTTGCAGTCTCGGGGAGCACCTCCTCCTCGTTGTAGCAGGGGACTATCATATATAGTTTATCAGCCATAAAAAACCTCATTTCTGAGCTTGAATGAAAACATTTTGCAGGGGCGCCCTTTGAGCGTCCGCACAACAAAGCTCGGACTGCCAAAGGCAGCCCTGCATTTTATTGGTTTGTAGGCTCGTTCTTTGGAGCTTTCGCCAGCCTCCACCACAGCACCGCTATCCCCGCCGCAAGAACTGCGGTCGTGAATATGCTGCCTTCTATGCCGAATTTTCCGCCCGTCAGCAGCGCCGAGCTGCTGTTCGCCGTCGTGCGGAATACCGACTCGTTCATACCCGAGCCGCTCACGCTTATGCCGTAGAAGCTGCCCTGCAAAAAGTTCCATATCGAATGTATCGCGCACGCTCCCCATATGTCGTCGAAGAGTATCATGTACAGTCCCGCAAACACGCCGAACATCGCGAGATTGACGAATACGAGCAGATTGAAGCCGGGGTTGAGGACGTGTGCGAGGCTGAACGCCGCCGCGCTCACGCCTATCGCCACGAACGGGTGGTGGCGTCCGCCGAGAGTGTTCATCATGAAGCCGCGGAAAATGAATTCCTCGCTCATGCCCTGTATCAGGAAACCGAGCAGGGTCAGCAGTATTATGCCGAAGTTCACGTTTTTGCAGACGGAGATGTTGTTCGCGCGGCAGACCACCGAGCCCAGCGCTATCCCGCTCATCAGCACTGTTCCGACGAGTACGCCCTGTAGGTAGTGCAGTCCCGCCTTGTGCTTGACTATGCCCATTGAGCGGAGCGGTCTCGCCTCGCCGAAACGGCAGTAGAACATCGCTATCAGCGTGCCGAACACCGTGCAGAACAGCATGGCGATGAAGACCTTGTTCTCCATTGAGACGGAAACGCTCGCGTCACGTATAACGGAGAAGGTCATCTCCGCACCCGAGGCTTTCAGCTCCTCGAGACGGGCATATATCGCGTCGCGCGCCATGAGCCACGGGATTATCGACTCCGCGACAAGTATCAGCGCAAGTATCAGTACGAATGAGAATAAATTGACGATGAGGTTCTCGGAAACAGACGATTTTTCCGATTCTTTGAACATTTTCGGTCTCAGCTCGGGCATGGTAAGCCTCCTTGATTTGGTATATCTCAATTTTACCCCATACGTCCCGCCTTGTCAAGTGCCTGACTTAAACGCGGCAAAGTCGCAGAATTATTTGAAGGCGGCTACACCTCAGAGTGAATAATTAAATCAAAAAGCCAAAGAGTCGTTCTCTTTGGCTTTTTTGTCATTTCAGACAGCATTATCGCGGGCTATTTTTGTGCAGGTATACAAAGCTGAAAATTATTTTTTCAATAATCAACGGTTTTCCATTGCAAAAATGGCTTTTTTGCACTCCTTATAGAGGGGCTTGCGGATAAGTCGCTTGCTTCTCGAAGCGGATACACTCGGAAAGGAGTAATCATGAACTGGATACGCAATGAAAGATTCGTCAGCTTCAGTGACGGCAAGGCGGTCGTGCTCGCGGAGATAATGGCAGATTCGGCGGGAGACCTTCCCGATGTGAACGACATCACGGGCAAGATAATCGCCAAGGGCTCTGTTGCGCTCGACATCAACACGGGCGACACCTACTGTCTCAACAGCTCGGGCATATGGAAGAAGCAGAGCTCTGCGAGCCCGCTCGGAACACCGACATCTATGCTGATAATGGGCACATCTGCGGGAGCACCTATCGTCGGCAATCTCACGATACAGGAGGATGAATGATATGGCAATAGTAAGATTTCAGCAGCCAAGCGGCTCTACGAGCCTCGCGAACTTCTTCGAGTGGCTGAACGAGCACAAGGAGGGCACCTTTCTTGAGGACCTCACCATTACGAACACAACGACGGTGAACACGAACGATACGCTGTCCATTGCGGACGACGACGTAACGATAAAGTTCACTGTACAGTCGGGAAGCAACAAGGAATCGTTCCGCTACTCGTCCGACGACTTCACAAAGGTGCTCAAGACGACGAACGGAACGGATGTTACAGCCTATATCGTGGGAGCACTGCTCTGCGACAACGGTCTCATGCTGCAATACTACGCGGGCTATAGCTCGTCGACATGGCTCAACAACTACGGTGTATGCATTACTGTTGACAGCAACGGTCAGCTTGCGGCATTGACTGTCACGAGCGTAATCCCCGAGTCGACCACCGAGATATCGGTGTGGGACACCTGCACGGCACAGTCGACAACGACTGCGCGCCGCAACTGCCGCCCGTATTACGGCGCGAGCATGACTGCGCTCGCACAGATAACGGCTCAGGGCATAGACAATACGCTCAGACTGCCCGACGCATATGCCGCGATAACCACACAGCTCAGTGCTGAGGCGCTCAACTCCGTCCTCATTGACGGCGCGCCCTATATAACCAACGGTGTATGGTATATCAGGGACAGCGTTCAGTAAGCGCAGAAAAGCCGCACATAAAGTGCGGCTACATAGTGAAGCATCTGATATGTCCGCAAAGCGGACACCATATCTATTCACTAAGAGGGCGTGATAAAGTCCTCTTTATCACGCCCTTGCTCATTAATATGCCTTGCCCCAGTATACCATGTGCTTGGCGGGCTTGCCGCAGCAAACGCACACGTCGGAGAGGTGCTCCTGCTCGAAGGGGATACATCTCGAGCCAACGCCCGTCTTGTTCTTGACCTCGTCCTCGCAGGCTTCCTCGCCGCACCACATAGCCTTGATGAAGCCGTCGCCCTGCTCGAGAGCCTTGTTTATCTCGTCGATAGTCGTGCAGGCGTAGGTGCGTCTCTTCTGATTTTCGAGCGCCTTGTTGAACATACCGTCGTGAGCCTCTGTGAGCTTCTGCTGAACGGCAGTCTCGAGGTCTGTGAGAGCTACAGTCGCCTTCTCACCGTTCCAGCGTGAAGCGATGACGCAGTTGCCCTCCTCGATGTCGCGCGGACCTATCTCCACACGGAGCGGAACGCCCTTCATCTCGTACTCTGCGAACTTCCAGCCGGGTGAGTTCTCGCTGTCGTCGAGCTTCACGCGCAGACCGAGCTTTGCGAGTCTGTCCTTGAGCTCGTTCGCCTTCTCGAGAACGCCCTCCTTGTGCTGGGCAACGGGTATGATGACTACCTGTATCGGAGCTACAGCGGGCGGGAGCACGAGACCGTTATCGTCGCCGTGAGTCATGATGACAGCGCCGATGAGACGAGTCGTAACGCCCCAGCTTGTCTGGTGCGGGAACACGCGCTTGTTCTCCTTGTCGGTGAATTCGATGTCGAAAGCCTTAGCGAAGCCGTCGCCGAAGTAGTGGGATGTACCTGCCTGAAGCGCCTTGCCGTCGTGCATGAGAGCCTCGATAGCGTAGGTGGAGACAGCTCCCGCGAACTTGTCGCTCTCGGTCTTTTTGCCCTTAACCACGGGCATAGCGAGGGACTGCTCGCAGAAGTCGGCGTACACGTTGAGCATACGCTCGGTCTCCTCGATAGCCTCCTCAGCGGTAGCGTGGATAGTGTGACCCTCCTGCCACAGGAACTCTCTCGAGCGGAGGAAGGGGCGGGTGGTCTTCTCCCAGCGAACAACGCTTACCCACTGGTTGTAGAGCTTGGGGAGGTCGCGGTAGGAGTGAACGATGTTGGCGTAGTGCTCGCAGAAGAGCGTCTCGGAGGTCGGGCGCACGCAGAGCCTGTCCTCGAGCTTTTCGCTTCCGCCGTGAGTTACCCAAGCAACCTCGGGAGCGAAGCCCTCAACGTGGTCTTTCTCCTTCTGGAGGAGGCTCTCGGGAATGAACATGGGCATACACACGTTTTCGTGACCTGTAGCCTTGAATGTGGAGTCGAGTATACGCTGGATATTCTCCCAGATAGCGTAGCCGTAGGGACGGATGACCATACAGCCCTTGACGCTGGTGTACTCGATGAGCTCAGCCTTTTTGCATATGTCGGTGTACCACTGTGCGAAGTCCTCGTCCATGGAGGTTATCGCGGTAACCAGCTTTTTATCCTTTGCCATAGAAATGTCCTCTTTTCTGAAATAACATAGATATACACATTATATCACAAGTTTAAAGAAATTGCAATATCTGAGGATAAATTCTTGTTCGGAGCTCATATGCGCCGCCCGCAAATGTCGGACGTATGCACGGGCGCACGGAATGCGCCCCTACAGAAAGGTGTTGCATCTACATTTTGTAGGGGCGAGTTCCGCTCGCCCGCAGACAAACGCAATAGGTATCGCGGGCGCACGGAATGCGCCCCTACAGAAATACGTTGGCTCGACATTTTGTAGGGGCCGCCTTTGGCGGTCCGATATAATTATTATCGCCCGCAAAAAAACAGGCAGTCCCTTTAGGAACTGCCTGCTGAAAAGCGTAATACTACGATGTCATATAGTCCGTGAGCGACTTCTTGCCGCCTGTGGAGAGGTACGAATAGTACGCGAGGACTATCGAAGCGTCCTTGGCGTTGACCGAGCCGTCTTTATTGACGTCTGCGGCGAGCTTCTGCGACTCTGTGAGACGCGGGGTATTGCCCGTCGAGAACGCCGCATATGCCTTGAGTATCTCCGTTGCGTCCTTGGAGTTGACCGATTTATCGCGGTTTACGTCTCCGAGGTCGTAATCTGCGGGCTTGGGACCCGTCGTGACGGTGGTGGTCGTCTCGGGAGCGATGGTAGTCGCCGCTGTGGTGGTGACTCTCTCGTTCACGTAGACCTTTATCTTTTCGGTCGCCGAGAGCCATTTCTGGTACTGCGGGTAATAGAAGCCGAATACCACGTTGAGCTCGCTCGCGCCGACTGAACTGCTGTTGTAGCCCTCTACCCTGAACAGGTCGGGTCTGTCCTTGACCTCATACGGCACGCCGTTGTTCTCGGCGGTCTCATTGCCGTATTTGTCGGTCGTATAGACCTGTATCCTGAAGCCTGTGATGTCGAGCTGTTCGCCGTACTCATAAACGGTCTTGGTCGGGTAGCTGATTATTTGCAGGCGCACACTGCACTCGCGCGTTGTCGTGGGCTGAGTGGTCGTAGTAGTAGTTGTTGTCGTTGTTGTCGTGGTAGTCGTAGTAGTTGTTGTGGTAGTAGTGGAGGTAGTGGTAGGCTCGTCGGTGACGGGCTGTGAGGTGGTCGGGACTGTGGTAGTGGTCGTAGTTGTTGTCGTGGTGGTGGTGGTCGTAGTGGTAGTTGTGGTCGCGGGCTCAAGCACGAATACCGTGAAGTCTGCGCTCGCTGTGAGGAGCTTGTTCTCGGAATTGTACTTCTTGTAGGTTATCGTTATCGTGTGCTCGCCGGGAGTACTGCTGTCAAACTCCGAAATATCGAAGCGTGAGCTGTAGTCCTTGACGTCGTAGGAGTTGCCGTAGTTGTCGCTTACCTCGTCGCCGTTTCCGTCGATGACCCATGTCTTGACTGCAAGCCCTTCAAGGTCGAGCTCCTCGCCGATGTTGTAGGCGGTCTTGGTAGGATAGCTGGCTATCCTGATGCCGACCTTTCTGTCGGGACTCTTTGTTGCGGGGACGGTCGTAGTCGTGGCAGTGGTGGTAGTGGTGACGGGAGCGGTGGTCGTCTGAGTCGTCGTCTCGGGGACTATCGTCAGCCTTACCTCCTCGCCCTTCACGCAGTCCTTCTCGCGGATAGTGAGGTGAGCCTCGCCCGCAGAGAGCGCGGTGATGTACACGATGCCGCGCGAGGCGCTGAATCTGTAGGAGATATTGTCCGATGCGTTCGTGACAGACACGCCCGAGCACTCATATGAGTCGGAGTTGTACACGTATACCGCCCTCTGAGCATTAACCTCGAGCGGCGAGTTGTCGTAGTCGAGGATAGTGTAGCTGTCCGCCTTTGTCGTTGTTGTGGTTGTCTCGGGAGCAGTTGTAGTAGTGGTCGTGGTAGTAGTTGTCGTAGTGGTGGTGGTAGTGGTCGTAGTTGTAGTTGTAGTCGTGGCGGGAGCTGTCGTAGTTGCGGGAGGCTCGCCGATAGACTCGAACTTGTAGCTGTACCGATTTGCGTATACCTCCGCTATAGAGCCCGAGTAGCCCCTTATTGTACCGTTGTACGTATAGTCGTCCTTGTAGGCGTTGCATATGGTGTAGTTTTCGCCCGCGATGCTGCACTTCGGATTCTCGAAGGTTATCGACGTCATTTTTGTCGTGTAGAAGAAGCAGAAATTGCCTATCTTCTGGACATTCTTGGGTATCACTATCGACTCGAGCCCGTCATTCTGGAATGCGCGCTCGCCTATCGAGGTCAGTGACTCGGGCAGCTTTATGCTCTTCATGTATATGCAGCGGTAGAAGCCGTAATCGGGTATCGTCTTGAAGCCGTCGGGCAGCGTCACAGACGTGACCGCGCAGTAGTCAAACGCGTGGGGAGCTGATTCGGTTACTCCCGACGGAACGCTGAATGCGTCGCTCTTCGCGGGAGGATAGGCTATGAGCTTCGTGCGGTCCTTGTTGTAGAGGACGCCGTCAGAGCTCGTATAATAGGGGTTGTCGGGCGATACCGTTATGCTCGCGAGAGACGAGAAGATGTCGCCCTCCATGTATGCGCCGTCCTTGTAGTCAACGGTGTTGAGAGCCGTTTCACCGAGGTTTTTCAGCTTCGACGGAAGCGAAAGAGACGTCATCTTGTTCTGTCCCTTGAAGGCGTCGGAGAAAATGGTCACTACGGGTAGCCCCTCGATAGTCTCGGGGACGGCAACTGCTCCGCTGAGAGTGCCCGAGGTACCGCTGATGACCGTGAATTCCGCGTATTTGCGGTAGTTGAAGCTGCCGCTCGTACCTGTTGTGTAGTCGTCCGCAGCGTATGCTGTGCCCGCGCTGTTCTCTGCGTATTGCAGTTCAAGGGTCAGCGAGCATAGCCCTATGATACCCGACAGGGCAAGTGCGATAAGTTTTTTCGTTTTCATTCTCATCAATAACACATCCTTATATGCTTAGAGCCTGCATTTTCCCCGAATACAGTGCTCCCTGAAATAAATGTGCGGCTTATTTTTTCTCTGCCGTACACGGAACAAAAAATAATTCCCATAATAATATGATATCACATCCTGTATTATTTTACAAGGGCTATCTTGTTAATTTGTAAAAATTAAACACGTTTGCAAGGGCAGAATGATATAATGTGCCCAAACATTTCCCCGAGCGGCGGCATATAATATACAGCGGCTGTATAAAGCTGCCGCAGAGAGGGATAATATAGGCAGAAACCAAATCTTTTCACAGGAGATAAATGCTATGTCAGTTAAAAGAGGAGAAATATATTACGCCGACCTCAGTCCCGTCGTCGGCTCGGAGCAGGGCGGCGTCCGACCCGTACTTATCGTTCAGAACGACGTCGGGAACCGTCACAGTCCAACAGTCATCGCCGCGGCTATAACCAGTCAGCGCGACAAGAACCGCCTCCCTACCCACATAGAGGTGCAGGCGGATAAGTGCGGGCTCGCCAAGGACAGCATCGTCCTGCTCGAGCAGATACGCACCATTGATAAGAAACGCCTAAAAGATAAAATGGGCGAGCTCGACCTCCGCTCCATGGACAAGGTCAATACCGCCCTGTCTATCAGCTTCGGACTGGAGCTGTGAATGCAAAGGGGGCGCCAATGGGAGCCCCCTTTGGCGGAATCGCAGGTTACCAAATATGAGCCGTTACTTTACGGCTCGGTAGCCCGCTTTTTCCGCTAAGGGGAGCAGTCTAAGGGGAGCCCCCCTCTGCACATTGTCATTTGTATTGACAAATCCGTGCGGGTATGCTATGATATTATTATATTTTTTGAAAGGATAGCACTATGGATAACAATACACAAGTCAATACAAGCACATCAGCTCCTCCGCCGAGAGCTCTCTCCCCCGAGGTCGCCGAGCGCAAGGCGTTCAAGGGCAAGGTCGAGTACATGGGCGCGGGCCTGCTGATATACGTCTGCATATTCTACGGCACCTACATAGCCGATATGTTCGGGCACTTCATCTACTATGCGGTGATAGCACGCGGAGATAAGGAAAAGTATAACGAGCTCGTCAATAAATACAGCGCGGCTCTGCTCGAATATGCTACGCCGCTGATAATCGGCGGCATTATCGGCGTACTGTTTCTCATGCTCTTCTTCATCAAGGCTCTGCCCGTAAAGAAGATATTTGCTCCGCACAGGAAAATGTCTCCCTCCAAGCTGCTCATGCTCGTGTGCATACTCATGTGCTGTCAGCTCGTTGTCACCTTCATGGACGAGGGCGTAGAGTGGCTGCTCAATCAGGTCGGGCTCTCGCTCCAGCAGGCGATAGAGACCTCTCAGGCGGGAAGCCAGACGATATCAATGTTCATCTATGCGAGCATTATCGGTCCGATAATCGAGGAGATAGTCTACCGCGGATTCGTCATGCATACCTTCGAGAGAGCAGGCTGCGGCAAATTCTGCTCGATACTCTCATCAGCGATACTCTTCGGCATCATGCACGCTAACCCCACTCAGTCCATTTTCGCGGTATATGTCGGAGTTGTGTTCGGCTATGCGGCTATGGAGTTCGGGCTCGGCTGGTCTATCGCCCTCCACATCATCAACAACTTCCTCTTCGGCGACTTCATGGTGTTCATCTCGAACAGGCTGCCCGAAACTGCGGCGGAAATCCTCGACTGGGGAGTGCTCATCGTCATGTTCATCGCGGGAGTTGCCGTGTTCATCATCAAGAGAAAGACCGCAGTCTCCTATATCCGCGAGAACAACAAGCCCGTAAAGCACTACGGCTGGATTTTCAGCTGTATATCCATTCTGGCTTTTGTGCTGATACACGTTCTGCTCTCGCTGACCGCATTCAAGGAGCTTGATGAACAGCCTTTAGACTTTAACTCTTATCTGAACGGCTAATGGCTCAGATATGTATAATACCCTCCGCTCGGGAAATACTAATCCCGAACGGAGGCGTTTTTTATGTCAGAATTTCTTTCGCGGGGAGCGTTTCGGCTCGGCGCACCCGTGCGCATCGAGAGCCATGCCGCCGTCGTCGGCGACAAGGAGGGGCGCGGTCCGCTCGGGAAGTGCTTCGACGAGATAATCAGCGACAGCCACTTCGGACGCAGTACGTGGGAGCAGGCTGAGAGCCGCTTTCAGCTCGAGGCGGTAAGTCTCGCCGTGAAAAAGGCGGGGCTCGTCAAGGAGGATATCGACTCCATTTGCTCGGGCGACCTCATCAACCAGTGTACGGGCTCGTCCTACGGACTGCGGGAGCTCGGCATACCCTTCCTCGGCATCTACGGCGCGTGCTCCACTATGGCGGAGGGTATGCTCATATCGTCCGTCCTCGTGGACAGCGGAGTCTCGCGCCGCGCCGCCGCTGTGACCTCCTCCCACTTCTCCACCGCGGAGAGGCAGTTCCGCGCGCCGCTATCCTACGGCGGACAGCGCACTCCAACCTCGCAGTGGACGTGTACCGCCTCGGGAGCAGTCATACTCTCCCACGACAAGGGCAGGGCGGCGGTCGTCGGAGGCTGTATCGGGCGTATCGCTGACATGGGCATCAGCGACATCACCAATATGGGCAGCGCTATGGCTCCCGCCGCCGCCACCACGATAAAGCGCTATCTTGAGGCGACGGCGACGGCTCCCGAGGACTATAACTACATCGTCACGGGCGACCTCGGCACGGTCGGCAGCAAGCTCGTCCGCGAGCTGCTGCACAAGCAGGGCGTCGATATCTCCAAGCAGCACCGCGACTGCGGCGAGCTCATCTTCGACAGCGACAGGCAGGATACGCACTGCGGCGGGTCGGGGTGCGGGTGCAGTGCGAGCGTGCTATGCGGGCTCTTCCTGCCCATGCTCGAGGAGGGGCGCATCGGGAATATGCTCTTTGCCGCGACAGGCGCGCTGATGTCTACGATGTCGCTCCAGCAGGGCGAGAGCATCCCCGCTATCGCTCACCTCATCCACATCCAGCGAGTAAAGGAGTAACTATGACCGAAATTATCAGGGCTTTCCTCGTCGGCGGTGCTATCTGCGCCGTAGGACAGCTTTTCATCGACTTCACCAAGCTCACCCCCGCGCGTATTCTCACGGGCTATGTCGTCGCGGGAGTCGTGCTCTCGGCGCTCGGGCTCTACCGTCCGCTCGCCGACTTCGCGGGCGCGGGAGCTTCCGTGCCGCTCACGGGCTTCGGACACGCGCTCGCCGAGGGCATGAGAAAAGCCGTCGACGAGAACGGCTTTGCGGGTGTGTTCACGGGCGAGCTCACTGCCGCGGCGGGAGGCATCGCGGCGGCGCTCCTCGCGGGACTTGCCGCCTCCCTTGTGTTCAGGCAGAGGGATAAGGTGTAGGAGCGAACAGTGCTTGCCAGCGGATATGTTGGAGTTTATCGGGCGCACGGATAAGCAGCACACCAAATCTTTGATTTGGATTGTGATGCTATATGCAGCTTTGCTGTAATGCGCCCCTACAAATGTTATTTGTCAGCGATTGCGTAATGTGCGGGCGCACGGATAAGCAGCACACCAAATCTTTGATTTGGATTGTGATGCTATATGCAGCTTTGCTGTAATGCGCCCCTACAATTCCATATTTTTCGCGGGCTGATGTGGGCATCAGCCCCTACAAGGTATAATGTGACCGATTCATTTTTCAGGGGCGGCGTCCCCTGCGGAATTGCATACAAAAAGCCGCCGTTTTCCGAAACGGCGGCTTTTTGCTGTCAGAGTGTATATTATTTTCCTGTAAGTCGTTTGATGATATAGCGTCCGCTGAGCTTGTCGCTCTTGCCGATGTTGTATACGTGCTCTTCGTAGACCTTCTGTATCTTCTCCGCGTATTCCTCGCGCTTTGCAAGCATATCCGCGATGATTTCGTTCGTCTTGCCGAGCTCGGTAGGCTTCACTATAGCGCCTATCTCCGTTCTCAGCTTGTCGTTTATCGGCTCTATGCCGAGCTTGTAATACTCCTGATTCATCATCTTCATCGGTGTGTCGATGAACAGCACGGGACGCTTCGTTACGAATGCGTACTCCCAGCAGATGTCGCTCCAGTCGGTGATGAGGACGTCTGCCTCCATTACAGGATTGTTCGAGGAGAAGTCCGTCTGAACTGTGATGTTCTTCTTGTCCTTGAACTTTTCCTTCAGCGTCTCGAACTTCTCGGGCTCGTGCTTTACGTGCTGAGGGTGAGGACGGAGGATTATCTCATAGTCCGTCTTGCCGAGCTCTGCAAGGAGGTCGTCCACGCAGAGGTCGATGATGTTGTCGACCTGCCACGACGGAGCAATCAGTATCTTCGGTATCTCGTTCGGCTTGTGCTCGGTGGAGTTGTACGTCCTGCACATATCGTCGATGAGCGTGTAGCCTGTCTCGACAAGGCGCTTCTTCGGGAGGTTGTACAGCTCCTCCTCTGCGCGTATCTCCTGAGTGTGGTCAACGTTGGGGACGAGTATCGTATCGAACCAGTCGAGTGCGCCCTTTCTCAGTGTGCAGTTGCTTCCTATGCCGTGGTACATATACACGTACTCGATGTCCTTCTTCACGCGCGAGCGCTTGATGTGGTACTTCTCGAGGTCGGGCATAGTCATCACGACCATTGTGCATTCGAGCTTCATGAACAGCGGCACGAGACGTCTGTCGGAGCCGATGTAGTAGGGGTGTATCTGCGGACGGGGGTCCTCGAATATCTTGTCGTTAGGGTCGCTTGTCACGTAGTGGATGTCGAGGTCGGAGTGCTCGCAGATGTAGTCGATAGTGCCCTTGAAGTACTTGTAGAAGCCGTTCGACTCGGAGTAGAACATCAGCTTCATATCCTGCACCGCGAAGAACTTCTTGTAGTCCTCCTTCTCGCGGGCGTTGTACTTCTTGTGGAGCTTTTCCTTCTCTATGCGCTGTTCGTTCATCTTCTTGAGGTACTCGTAGTCGATGTACTTCTTCGGCGGCATACAGATGTTGTACAGGTACATGAACGGGATAGCGAACAGGTTGCCGAATATCCAGTACAGACCTACGCCTGCGGGTACAAGGAATGCGAAGTATGTCGAGAACGCTATCATGAACAGCGTCGTCAGTATCTTGTTGAGGCTGCCCTGCGATACCTGAAGAACGTTTATCTTGTTCTGTATAACGCACATCAGCCATGCGCTCAGTCCCGAGATGAGCGGTATCAGCAGCAGTACATAGTCATGCTTGAACGAGGGTGTCTTGCTCAGGTCGATGCCGAGGAACATCATGTTGAGTTCCTTTATCTGCTCTGCGGGAGCAAGGAGCATATCGGGGAGAGCGTGCCCCTCGGGGATAAGTGCGCTCTTTATCAGGCTCACTATCTCAAGCTGGTAGGTGTTCTCAGCGAGCTTGTCGGGGTCGGCAAAGGTGCCCAGCCAGTCCTTGAAGCTGCTTATCACTCCCGCGTCAAACTGGAGTATGAACGTCAGCGGGTGGTACATTACGTATACCAGTCCCAGTACCAGCGGTATCTGTATCAGCAGCGGCACGGAGCTCAGCAGCGGGTGGTAGTGGTACTTCTTGTACAGCTTCAGCTGCTCCTCGCCGAGCTTGTCCTTGTCGTCGATGTATTTTATCTTGAGTGCGTTCTCCTCGGGCATGAGGCGTACCATATTTATCGAGTTCTTCTGTGTCACCATATTCAGCGGGAACAGCAGTATCTTCGTCAGGAACGTGAAGATGATGATACTGAGTCCGTAGTCGCCGACTATGTTGAATATGAACGTCATCGCCTTGCCGAGGATATTGCCTAAAAAGCTAATTACTATCATCAGCGTGCTCCCGTATTATTCGTCGTCTTCGTCGTCGAGGAGGTCGTCTGCCGTGATAACGTCCTTGCCGTCCTCTGCGCCCTTCATCTCCGCTGCGGGAGCTTCGTCCTCGGGCTTCTTCTTTTTAACGGCGTTCTTCATCTTTCTCCAGTAGATACCGAGCACGGTGCCGACTGTGATGACTACGCCCGCTACTATCTGTATGATGAGCGTCGTGGAGCTCGGGTCGAGGTATGCCATTTTGATGCCCGCGGTCACTGCGGACAGCATTGCGATATTTTCCATAGTTTTCTCCTTCTTCTCAATTGTTAAAACTTCGTCAAAAAACTGACAACTTATATTATACCACTTTTAACGCTTTGTGTCAATCTGAATTTTGCCCGAAATATCCCTTATCATGCGGGCGTTTATGTGAAAAATGTGCGGGACGGACACGCTGGCGTTCGCGGCAAAGATGAATAAAACTGAAATACCTCCCCGCGCCCCTTGCTATTTCCTCAATTATATGTTAAAAGCGGAGAGCCTCCGCTGGCGGTTTCGCGGCAAAGATGAATAAAACTGAAATATCTCCCCGCGCCCCCTTGCTATTTCCTTAATTATATGGTAAAATAATCCTGTCTGTATGACGGAAAGGATGATTATGGAAAAATCTGATATCTGGAAAATAGCCCTCGTAGTCGCGATGATGGTGTTCTCTGCACTGTTTTCAGGCACTGAGACCGCCTACTCCAGCGTGAACAAGCTAAGGCTCAAAAACTACGAGTCGCAGGGAAATAAAAAAGCCGCCAAGGCGCTGAAGCTCGCCAACCGCTTCGACGAGGTGCTCACCGCCGTCCTCATCGGCAACAATATCGTCAACATCGCTGCCTCGTCCGTCAGCACGCTGCTCTTCGTCAGCATCTTCGGCAGCAAGGGTGCTGGCATATCCACCGCGGTCATAACCGTGCTGGTGCTCGTATTCTGCGAGGTGCTGCCCAAGTCCTACGCCAAAAAGAACGCCGAGAAGATATCCCTCGCGTTCGCGTCGCCGCTGTGGGCGCTGGTGATACTGCTCAAGCCATTCGTTTGGCTCCTCAACAAGCTCTCGTCGCTGTTCTCCAAGGGCGACGAGGCTCCGACCGTCACCGAGGACGAGCTCAAGTACATGATAGACGAGATTGAGGAGGAGGGCGTCATCGAGGAGCAGGAGAGTGAGCTCGTCAAGAGTGCGCTCGAATTCGACGAGATATCCGTCGAGGAGATACTCATCCCCCGCGTGAAGATGATAGGCGTGGACGTGACCGACACTATCGACGAGATAAAGGCGACCTTTACACGCGAGATGTACTCGCGTCTGCCAGTCTATGAGAAGAGCCTCGACAATATCCTCGGTATAATCACCAACAAGGCGTTCTTCAAAATGCTCATCGAGGGCGGAAGCGATATCCGCGGCATCATTCAGGAAGTCCCACATATCGCCGATACCAAGCTCATCAGCGAGGCTATGCGCTCTATGCAGCGCTCGAAGGTACACCTCGCTATCGTCACCGACCAGTACGGCGGCACCAAGGGCATGATAACCCTCGAGGACATCATCGAGGAGCTCGTCGGCGAGATATACGACGAGGACGACGAGATAATCACGAACATTGTCAAGATCGGCGAGAATAAGTACGAGTGCGCGGGCGACGTCAACATCGGCGACCTGCTCGAGACGCTCGGGCTCGACGAGGATATGATAATCACCGAGTATTCCACCGTCGGAGGCTGGATAACCGAGATACTCGAGCATATCCCCGAGGCGGGAGAAAGTGCCGAAGCAGGCGTGTTCAGGCTCACTGCCGCAGAGGTCAGCGAGCAGAGCGTGGAAAAGGTCATCATCGAGATACTTCCCGCGGAAGAGTCGGAAGAGGAAGAATAAGCAAAAGGGACGCTGAAGCGTCCCTTTTTTATCAGTATTTGAACTGTCCCCGTCCGATGAACTCGCATATCAGCGAATCGCGGGGAATATCCTTCTTGTCGAGCGGCACGAGTTGTTCGAGCACCGCCGTCACGTCCGCAAGCTCGGGGAAGTCGCTCAGCTCGCGGAGCTGGTCTATCAGCGAATCACGGTAGGCGTTCAGCTCATAAGCCATGAAGGTGTCGATATCGTAGTCCGAGCGGTGCTTGTACGGCATTATGTACTTGTTTTCGCCCGATTCTACGCTGTGGAACATATTCATTGTCTCGCGCAGAGCTCTATTGCGGAAGTTCTTGTCGCGTATCATCCGCCTCATCAGGCGAACCTTCGACGGGTGGAGTATGATGTCTCCGCAGGTCACTCGCGTGCGCACGCTGACGTACAGCTTGATGAGCTTGCTGTCGGGGACGGTTATAACCGCGGGATTCAGCGCGTGTATGCCCTCGAATATGACGAGCTCGCCCTTGCCGCGCTTGAGGAAGAGTCCGCTGTGCTCGCGGGCGGAGTCCGCAAAGTTGTACTTCGGTATCTCTATCTCCTCGCCGCGGTCTATCGCCTCTATCTGCGTGTTCAGCAGGTCGGCGTCTATGCGGTCGGGTGATTCGAGGTCCATTTTGCCGAGTGCGGCAAGCTCCTTCTCCTCGTGTGTCAGCGGGCAGAAGTAGTTGTCCATGGATATGGTGTGTGTCTCAAATCCCGCCTCGTCGAGCAGTTTCTCTATCATGAAGGCTGTCGTCGTCTTGCCCGAGCCCGACGGTCCCGAGAGGAGTATGACGGGGCGGTCGTTGCGCGAGCTGATGATGTTTTCGGTTATCCGCTCCAGCTGATACTGATATTCTTCGTTGACTGCCTGCACGTATCCCTTCGGGTCGGCAGTCAGACCGTTGTTTATTCTGGTCACTTCTATATTCATGCTACGTCTCCTTGTGTGAAAATAAAACAGGGCGGGTCATTCAGCCCGCCCGTTGTGTCATCTCTGTTCACAGATCAGCTTGATAGCCGTTCTTTCCTCACCGTCTATCGTAATGTTTGCGAATGCGGGTATGCAGATGAGGTCGATACCTATAGGAGCAAGGTAGCCTCTTGCTATGGCTATCGCCTTGATCGCCTGGTTGGATGCGCCTGCGCCGACCGCCTGTACCTCAACAGCTTTCTGCTCTCTGATGACTCCTGCGATAGCGCCTGCGACGGAGTTTGGTGTTGAATGTGATGAAACTTTTAAGACTTCCATAGATATGCCCTCCAATAATCATTATTTGCACTGTTGTTACTGCTTTTGCTAAAAATGAATACAAAAAAATTGCAAAATCTGCAATAGTTTTAGTACATACATACATCATAGCATAGTTTTCCCCAAATTGCAATACTTTGGAAGAAACTTTGTAGATTATCTTATAATCAGGCGTTCAATTTTGTGCGATTTGCCGCATTTCTCGTCAAATTCGACACAAACCGCACACAAAAAGCAGTCCCCCTCCGCTTCATGAAAGCGCACGGGAGTGCGGAAGCGGAAGCGCCTGAGTGCGGGCTCTATCGCCGCTCCGAGGCTCGATATCTCGACGCCTGTCATGCCTGCGTCGGTGATGTATGCCGTATGTCCGCCGAGTATCATCTCGTCCGCGGTCTGGACGTGGGTGTGCGTGCCGAATACTCCGCTCACCTTACCAGTGAGATAGTGTCCCATAGCCTTTTTCTCGGAGGTAGCCTCCGCGTGGAAGTCAACGAAGATGTTGGGCGTGTCTATGTCCGCGAGGACCTCGTCCGCCTTTGTGAAGGGGTTGTCGAGAGGGTCCATGAATACCGTGCCCATGAGATTTATCACCGCTATCGAGTACGCGCCCATGTCGAGCACGCATACGCCCTTGCCCGCGGCTCCGCCCTCGGGGTAGTTGGCGGGACGGATGATGTAGTCGCGGTCAAAGAGGTCCGCCGCCTCCCTGCGCGTGAAGGCGTGGTTGCCCGTGGTTATTACGTCGGCTCCCGCTCGGACGAGCATATCTGCGGATTCGGGCGTTATTCCGTCGCCTGCGGCGGAATTCTCGCCGTTCACTATCGTCACATCAACAGCGTAATGCCGCTTTATTAGGCTCAGCTTCGAGGCGAGGAAGTCCGTGCCCGCCCTGCCGACTACGTCGCCGATAAATAAAAGGTTCTTCAAGTTCATTCGCTCCGTTCTTTTGGTTTGATTTATTATATCACCCGCGGACGGAGCTTGTCAAGGGCGGATAAGCGTGGTTTTAGTGCGATTTTGCCGCGCGGAGGTATCTGTCGTTTTTTTCTTGCGGACACAAATCCGAAAGTTTCACGCTGTAGAGAAGAGCGGCGTCACTCTTTCCCCACGATTTGTGCCGTCGTCGATAGCAGACTTGCCTTTTATACAAAGTCGGTCGGCTATGGGGTCAGGGGTACTGTGTACCCCTGCAGGGTCTGGGACAGAGTCCCAGCGGGTCAAGGGCAGAGCCCTTGCAGAGTCCAGAGGCAGAGCCTCTGGCTTTGAAAAGGCTTGAGCGAAACTTTCGGTTTCGCGCGGCAGTTTGTTCAAAGCGGTAGATGTCTCCGCGCGGACGGCGTGAGTGCGGCAACATTCTGCACCCCCGCGCATATAATGTACCGTATCACTACGGCGTGCCGTATGCCGTGAAGCGGTGGAGTACCATTATGTGCGGAATCGCTGGAGTTATCAGCTTCAAGGAAGATATGCGCGCCGAGCTCGACGCGTGCAGAAAAATGCAGACCGCTCTCCTGCGCCGAGGTCCCGACCAGCGCGGCGTCTACCTCTCGCAGGAGGCGGCTCTCGTCCACACGCGCCTCGCCGTCATCGACATCTCGGGCGGTCGTCAGCCTATGACCGTCACCGCCGATGGGCGCGAGTTCACCATTGTCTACAACGGCGAGCTCTACAACACCGACGACCTCCGACGTGAGCTGGACTGCGAGTTCACGACCCGCTCCGATACCGAGGTCGTCCTGCGGAGCTATATCGCGTGGGGAGAGCACTGCGTTGACCGATTCAACGGCATTTTCGCCTTCGCGGTCTATGAGCCCGCCGAGCACCGCGTCTTCCTCGCACGCGACAGGATAGGCGTGAAGCCGCTGTTTTTCTACGAGACTCCCGACAAGCTCATCTTCGCCTCGGAGCTGTCCGCACTCCTCGAGAATCCCGATATCCCCCATGAGATAGACGAGTACGGCGCGGCGGAGCTCCTGCTCATGGCGCCCTCGCGGACGCAGGGCTGCGGCGTGATACGCGGCGTGCGGGAGCTGAAAAGCGGCGAATGCGGCTATTATTCGGCAAACGGGCTCGAGCTCCGCACCTACTGGCGGCTCCGCGCGTATGAGCTACACGAGACCTTCGAGCAGACCGCCGAGCACACCCGCGAGCTCGTCCTCGACGCGATAAGGCGGCAGCTCGTCTCCGATGTGCCTGTGTGTACGTTTCTCTCGGGAGGGCTGGATTCGAGCCTAATCTCGTCGGTCGCGGCGTCGGAGCTGAAAAAGCAGGGCAAGCGGCTCGACACCTTCTCCGTCGACTACCGCGACAACGACAAATACTTCAAAAAGAGCCATTTTCAGCCGAACAGCGACAATGAATACATCAACATCATGGCGGAATATCTCGGCTCGGAGCACCATTGGGTCGTGGTCGACACGCCCGAGCTCGTCGGAGCGCTCGAATCGGCGGTCGATGCCCGCGGTCTGCCTGCTATGGCGGACGTGGACGCGTCGATGCTCCTGCTCTGCCGCGAGATAAAAAAGGCGGGGACTGTCGCGCTGTCGGGGGAGTGTGCCGACGAGCTCTTCGGCGGCTATCCGTGGTACCGCGACAAGGATATCCGCGAGACGGACGGCTTCCCGTGGGCGCAGAGCACCGCCTATCGCAGCCGCTTCCTCTGCGAGAGGTACGCGCGGCTCATCGACGCGGACGAGTACGTCTACTCCGCATACCGCCGCACTGCCGACAGCGCCGAGCGCCTCCCCGATGACAGCCCCCTCGAGCAGCGTATGCGCGAAATGACTGAGCTCAACTTCCGATGGTTCATGCAGAATCTCCTCGACCGCAAGGACAGAATGTCGATGTACAGCGGTCTGGAGGTGCGCGTGCCGTTCTGCGACCACAGAATCGCGGAGTATATGTACAACGTCAAATGGGAGTACAAGGACTACAAGGGGCGCGAGAAGGGACTGCTCCGCGAGGCGATGAGCGAATGGCTGCCCAAGCGCGTGCTCTGGCGGAAAAAGAGCCCCTATCCGAAAACGCACAACCCCGCCTTCCTGACGGCGGTGACCGAGCGGCTGAGGGCAATACTCGCCGAGGATACGCCGCTTACGGAGCTCGTCCGCCGCGAGGAGCTCGAGCGGCTGCTGCGGCATGAGGACAGTGTGCAGTGGTACGGGCAGCTCATGAACCTGCCGCAGACCATTGCCTTTTTCGTACAGCTCGACTACTGGCTGAAGCGGTACGGGATAAAGCTCGTCTGAATGGAGCAGAGCCGCCGAGGCTTCGGCGGCTCGCCCTATATTATAATAGTATTGATATATAAGGGAATTATATTTACCATTTAGTGCTCCTTGAGTGGCGTTTTATGCACTTTATCAGTGCAAAATGACGAATTACAAGTTAATCGTTTTGTTGCAGTTTACAATTATATAAAAAAATCTGAAAATATGAGATTTTGTGTTGCAATTTAAGTTACGCTGTGATATAATATTTGTGTAAGTTAAACAATGTGCAGCATGGGTACATCAATGCTGCGTTTTGTTCTGCCTTGAGATTGTTTTTTGTAGAATAATCGAACTATGCCCTGACAAATATTACAAATGGTATAATTGTTGGTAAATATTAATAAAAACCCGCTGATTATTTATGGCAAAAAAACGATTGAAAAGTAACTGTTAAAATGGTATAATTGTTATTATTAGGGCAGTATGGATTGTTCCGGCTTAATCAAAAACTATGGAGGTGGTTGTATGAAGAGTTATTCCTACATTGCTCAGGACGCAAGAGGCAAGCAGGTCAAGGGCAAGGCTAATGCCGAGAATGAACAGGAATTCCTCGAAAAGATGAAAGAACGAGGAGTGTTCATCAAGGATTACAAGGAAGACGATTCAAGTAACACAAGATCAATCTACAAGTTCAGCACCAAGGAGCTCGCGTTCTGCTGCCGACAGCTCAGCGCTATGCTTACTTCCGGTCTGACCCTTGTTAAAGCGATCGACATTCTCGTCAAGGAACAGGAAAATGAAAAGGCGAGAGCTATCTGGCAGGACATCTACGAGAACGTTCAGAAGGGTGAATCCTTCTCGTCCACTCTTGAGATGCATTCGGGTTCTTTCCCCGAGTTCCTTATCTCGATGGCGAACGCCGGTGAATCGAGCGGTTCGCTCGACGTTATCATGACGCGAATGGCGGAGCACTACGCTAAGGAGAACAAGCTCAAGAACACTATCAAGGGCGCTATGGTCTACCCCGCGATACTTGCGATACTCTGCGTAGTTATCGTTATGTTCCTCTTCATCGTTATCATGCCTAACTTCCTGGCAATGTATGAGGACCCCGATCAGATGCCCGCTCTGACAAAGATCATGGCGGCTATCTCCGACTTCCTCAGAACAAAGTGGTATATAGTTATCATCCTTGTACTCGGCGGTTACTTCGGCTTCAGATACGCAATGAAGATCCCCAACTTCCGCTACAAGGTCGACAGACTTATCCTCAAGGGACCAATGTGGGGTCCCCTCGTAACAAAGATATACACTGGCCGTTTCGCAAGAACTCTTTCTTCACTTTATTCCAGCGGTATCCCTATGGTAGAGTGCCTGCAGAAATCGTCCGCTATCCTCGGCAACAGATATGTTGATGAGAAGTTCATCGATGTTGTTGATGAGGTTAAACAGGGTGAAACACTTTCGGCTGCTATCACAAGAACGGAGCTTTTCGAGCCTATGTTCTGCTCGGTAATCTACGTTGGTGAGGAGTCGGGTGCCCTCGATTCCATCCTCGAAAAAACTTCTGACTACTACGAGGAAGAATCTGACTCAGCTGTACAGCGCCTTGTAAGTCTTGTTGAGCCTGTGCTCCTCATCTTCATGGGCGTTATCATAGGTATGGTCGTTATCGGTATCTACCCCGCGCTCTACGGATCGCTCGCAGGTCTCGAAAACGAAGAATAACGGAAAGGTGGAAAAAGGAAAATGCTTTCATTTGATATAACTGACAGAAACGTCCGTGTTGTTAAGGGCGTTGAAAGCAACGGTAAGATCAAGATCAGCTCCGCTGCTACACTCAATCTCGAAGAGGGACTCATCGTTAACGGTCACGTTAGAGACGTGCCCAACGTTGCAACACTTATCAACGGTGTGCTCAAGAGAAACAAGATGCCCGACAAGGAAGCTATCGTCAGCATCTCGTCTAACCTCACAATATTCAAGGAAATGACCGTTGCCCGCGTTAAGGGTCAGGACCTCCAGAAGACTGTTAAGCAGCAGGTCCAGGCTGAGCTCAACCTCGACGATTCCTACAGCGTTACATATGTTATCGTAGGTGAGGCTCACGAGAGAAGCGATTCCGGCGAGCCCATGCTCCGCATCCTCGCTACAGCTTGTCCTTACGAGATCGTTAACAGCTACAGAGAAGTGTTCAAGCTCCTCGGTATCTCGCTCCGCTCCGTAATGGTAGGATGCAACTGTATCACAAAGGTTCTTCTTGCCGATACAAGGATCAAGTCGAAGATGCCCCTCCTCGCTGTTCAGATCGACAACAACTTCATCTCACTCAACCTCTATGAGTCGGGTCAGCTTTCATTCTCACGTTTCGCCACCATCGACCCCGATGACTACGGCGGATCTGCTGACTACGTTTTCGAGGCTGTCAACGAGAACATCTTCCGTATGTTACAGTTCCACAGAAGCCGTAACACCGGTGAGACTATCGAGAACGTTGTTTTCTACGGCGATACCCACGATTATGTAAGACTTACCGATGAACTTGAGAAGCTCGACCTCAATACGAGCCTTATCAATGTTCCTCCGCAGATACACGGTCACGAGAACCTTGAGTTCTCCCTCTATGCTAACGCTATCGGCGCTATGTTCAAGCGTAACAAGGAGACTGAGAAGATCAACCTCCTTGATACTGAGCTCGGCGCTGCTATCAAGAGAGCAAGCGGCGGCGGAAACGGCAGCGGCGGTACTATCCCGATGCTCGCGATGATCCTTGCGGCAGGTGCTCTTATAGGCGGTACATGGGGCGTTCTTACAGTGATAGATCTCGGTATCAAGCATGAGACAAAGGAGATCAGAGAGTATATCGATTCTCCCGAGACTAAGAAGAAGCTTGCTCACCGTGATAAGCTCATTGGGCTCAGAGATACGGTAAATGCATACAATACCAAGATCGTGAATGCTCATGATGCATTCTACTCGCAGCCTGTTATTGATCAGGATAAGTATGAGACAATTCAGCTTGTCCTTGACAAGACGGTTGAGGATCTTGATCTCGATTTTGCGTCGATTTCTACTCCGTCCTATTCAAGCGGTGTGCTCGGATTTGAGGTAATTGCTCAGGGAAGCAAGGAGGAAGTGCAGAAGCTCCCCTCGCTTTACATTGACAATCTCCTTGATGAGGACTTCAGTGATAACAATGATTACTATTCCAATGCTTCATATTCAGGTTATGCCGTTAATATCGTAAGAAACGATAACGGCGACATCGATGAGGATAAGGAATCTGTATCGTTCTCAGTCACAATGGCTATGAATGGCCGCGAAAGCGCCTACAAGCCCGAGAAATCCGATAACTAATGGGGAGGTAGATAGAAATGAAACTCAATTACAGAGATAAGATCATATTAGGCGCTTTGCTCGCCTTCGTTATACTCCTTGCAGGCTTCTTCCTTGCTGTCAAGCCCAAGTATAACGCTATCAAGACTGATTCCGACGCGCTGAAGAAAGCTCAGGCTGATAAGGAAGATGTCGATAATAAGATCGCTGAGATCAAGCCCCTTCAGGATGAGATCAAGGCTACATACGAAGCAACAACAAAGCTGACAAATGATTTCGTTGCTTACAACGACATCTACAATGCTCGCAAGCTCGATCAGTATATGCAGCACTTTGCTGAGGACTGTGAAGTAAAGGTTACTACACTTTCTGCTTCTGATCTTGGTGAGTCCACACTTTCGTACTACTACTTCACTCCTTCGTATGTAGGTGAGTCTATGCTTGAAGCTGCAGATCTCAATGGTGACAGACAGGCTGCTATCGCTGAGGACAAGGCTGAGAGCGATGCTCTTCAGGGAAGGACTCAGGAGAGCGTCCTTGCAGGTAATTACGATATCACTGTTTTAGGAACAAAGGAGAATATCTATAAGTACCTCCAGGCTATTGAGGATCAGGATAAGACCATCATCATCAATACTGTTGATCTCGGCGGTATGATCATCAATCCTGAGGCTTTTGAGAAGACGGCAGACGGTCTTGGCAATGAGCTCTCTGACGAACAGAAGGAGATGCTCGAGGACGATGCAGAGATCGAAGCAAAATTCAATATATCAGTTTACTCAGTATATGAACTTTCTGAACCTAACGTTGAAGCAGACTAACGACCAGACCCTTCGCTAACAGTTATTAGAGAAATATAACTTGAAAGGCGGTTAAGAAATGAAAACTATTAAGAATAGAAAATTACAAGGATCCGTTCTTTTGACGGTCGTATCAGTAATGGCACTGCTGATAATCTTCCTGAGCGGTACGTTGGTTCTTGCGACGGCGGCTAATAACCGAGCGCATGTGAATTATTCTACCGCGCAGACGAATATTACGGCGAGAACTGTTGTCAATACTGCATATAAAGCAATGAAGGCGGACAAGGATTTCGTGAACGCTATAAATGCGCTCAGCCTTACAAATAAGTCGCTGGATATACCTGTTAGTATAAGCAGCAACAGCACCAATGTAAATACGCTTGGTCATATCGAATCGTTGAAGGCTGAGTACGCAGGTACGCGCAAATTTTACAATCAAAAGAAAAGCAAGTGGGAAGACTGTACTATCATAAGATTGACGGCTGAAGTATCTATGAACGGTATTGTCAACACGTCAAGTGCTTATATCGTAAAAGACCCTCCTGAGCCGCCCAAGGACGACAGCCCCCGTAATGGAGGATTCGTTACAACAGGTGGTGCAGGATTTACATCACAGTCTAACCTCTATGGTGGTTCGTATCTTGGACTTCCTGAAAAGGATACGGCTAAAGGCTATGATTATATTACAGGATATTCCACATACAACGGAAACTACCTGTCGAAGCAGGCATTTAAATTCGATAACTCGCTTTCACTTACGGAAGCAGATACGGTTATCAATGGCAACTTTGATCCCGGCAACATTTCTAAGATCCGCTATCCCGGAGCGGGTGTTGGCATTACGATTTGGGGAAATTGTACATTCAGCGATTCTTCATTTGGAAATATCAAGGAGATAAGCTCTACATTCCTCAATACTACAACCGATCCAAATCTCAAGTTTAATGAAATACCTTATTTCTATGTTGACTGTGAACTGTCAGGACCTGTAAAAACCGGACCGCAGTCAACAGTCGGAACATATCAGTTCCCGTTCAATACTTTTGCAGGCAACATCAATTCAACAGGAAACGGTATCTCCATCGGCGGTGACCTTTACCTGATGAATCCCGACAAGGATAATGTTATTACTGTAAATGATGCTACACTTTACACATGGACAACTTCAGTTATAACTAAAAAAGGTTCAAGTGCAACAAGTATGGTTCAGGGCAAGATATACAGTAAGGGCAATCTTGAGATAGGTGCAAACAATGGCGGCGGTATCAAGGCAACAGGTGTTTACGGCGAAAAGGATATCAAGGTATCAAGAGCACTTGATATAACAGGCGACCTCGTTTGCGGCGGTACACTTACAATTGAGAATGATAAGCTGGATATAAGCGGAAACATTTATTGTGATAACGTTATATCCAAGGGCTCAGTTGTGACTGAGTATAAGGGCAAGACTATCAAGAAGAAGTCGGATTACACTGCAAAGATATATCCTGATTATGCTGAAAGATCAGTTATTCTTGGCCTTACAGAGCTTTCAGATGGCTCAGGCGGAACTATATCCACAGAAGATTCGCAGGTAATAATGCGAATGGATCAGGTTCTTGAGAACGCTGCCGATCCTTATAAGTACAGTGAGCTTCCCGAGTCTTTGAAGACAAAGTACAATAGTTTGAAGGCTGATTCCACAAAGATTTACACGAATATTGAGGATACAAGAAAAGCTCCCAATACGCGCTGCAAGAGCTGGTGGAATGACACAACGAAAAAGGTTGACCTCCAGCTTGATCCTGCTGCTGAAAAGGGCTGGCCTGTTATCAAGGAAAGCTGTATCCTCAGAAATATCAAATTTAGCAACGGCGATATAGCAGATTATGATCCTGCTGTAGGTATAAGCTCATCAAAGATGAGAGCTGTGGTTTTTGATCCCGGCACAAGTGATATGCTTGTTGTTTTGGATAATGTTGAATTTGATAACCCTGTAAACATCATCGTTGATGATTCACAGGGAGGTACTGTTTACTTCTATCTTGAAAAGAACTCGAAAACACATTTTGAGAATTCATTCCTTACAACAAAGTATATGAATCTTTTCATGAAGATCAATAATGGAATTGATCTCGATACATCTATCGCAGGTACACAGAATTCGTTCCAAATATATAAAAAATCAGGCTGGGTATTGCCCTATAATGCAGATAATAATACGAATCCTATCCCGTACTCCGATCCTTCGCTTGGTCTTTCGATACCTTTATCGAAGAAGAAGTACTCACCTAACGCAAACATTTATGGCGGTGAAGGCTCAGAGCTTGAATGGGCGAACTTTGCTTCGGCTACAGTTAATATCCTTTCGCCTCATGTTAAGCTGACGGTTAAGTCCGTAAACGGAACAAATGATATCATCAGCAATTCAAGAATATACTATAATGGTGATCTTTGTAACAACTTCCCCGGAAACGGTCAGCCGTTTGATTCGTTCGGCAATAAGTTCAAGTATATCCTTGGATCTTGTAACTCGAAGGAGACAGAATTCAGTAACCAGATCAACATGATCTATATTCCTGATGATCCGCCGCCTCCGGGTGGATTAAATCTTACCGATATAAGAAATGATTGGGATATTCTTTACTATGACGAGTATTAAGGAGGGAGAGGTATGAAAATTTCTTCTAAAAAAAGAAAGCTCAAGGGCATGACGCTTGCCGAGATAATCATTTCTCTCGCCGTGCTCGCTGTATTGACCACCCTTGTCGTCGGAACAGCTAACCTCATTGATAACTACACACGTTCCGCAAACAAGGTCAATGCCAAGGTGGCTCAGCAGACGCCTGTCGCTGAGGCGGGATACATTGAAAAGGCGTACAAGATCGACCCTTCGGGCGCTGATAACAAGATCAAGATAACTATCAACAATAACGTCAATTTCGAGGGCGAGGGCTACATTACTGTAGACCCTACCGCCCCCGTGGACGAGAACGAGCTCGGCGGCAACCTCGGACTTAAGTTCGTGGCTGATCCTCAGTATGTTGCAGGATCGTAAGGAGGTATGCCCTATGAGAAAGTTCAAAACTACCAAAAAGGGTTTTACCCTCATGGAGCTCATTATCGTGCTGGCGTTGTTCAGCGTGATAATGGTTCTTGTAATGAGCTTTATTGACCCTGCGTCCAAGCTCATGAATAAAACCTCTACACGTGAGAAGACGGCGGCGTACGTTGACAATATCAACGAGTACGTTGATAAGTCACTAAGATATGCTTCGTTCGTTAGAATATTCGAGAGCGATTTCCGCTCAAAGACTGATCCGAAACCTATTGCTGAGGATAAAGCTGTTCAGGAGTTCATCGATGATTTCTTTGACGGGGCTGTCGTAAGTGACGGAAGTCCGGTTACAGGACGTGTTCACGTTCTGAAGCTCCTTAATGAGCCTGACAGGGATAATCTCACTGCTGCCAGCACATATGACGGAGTTGCGGGAAAAAATCTCAAGGACGGTGTTCTTGTTGATGTTGTTTACAACTTCACAGCTGGTGACAGTAAGCCCAAGACCGAGTCCGATGGTTCAGTCACGAGAGATCTGACAGGCAGAAATGCTGTTATCTCTGCTACGCCTGTTTCAAATCAGCTTGCAGTAAACCCCGAGCACTTCCAGCACTATTCTTACTACTACAGGCTTGGATTCAATGAGTTCATTCCTGTAAGCGATCGCACGGTAACAACAAATAATCCTAAGACTGCATCGGGTTCATATAATGCCTCGCTGATAACCAAGTCGGACGGAACCGCTAACCTGTATGTTCCCACAAGCGGTGCTATCCCGATAAAGAGCTCAAATGAGTCTGATTTCTACTACAAAGAGCTCATCCCCATGCGTGATAACTTCGGTAACCCTATGGTGCTGAACAAGTACAGTTTCGCCGTTACTACTGTTGCTTATCCGAATGACGCCAAGGGTGATCACAAGGTCTTCTGTGAGAAGACATATGCGGATGACGATTCTGTGACTGAGCGTACCGCTATATTCAAGTCTCCCTGTTATATAGCAACTTCAAGTATGGCGTTTGCCAACATCAATCCTTCCATCAGATATAACACGACCTGTGTTATGCAGGATCAGGATGAAAGCGGTAATCCTAAGGCGAATTCACCACTCACGACGGTCGTTACCTACGACGACTCGTTCTCGCGCTATGCGGCTTCAATGCCCAATCCCGCGCAGAACACGAGCAACATCTTCTTCATATATGTTGTTCCGAGCGAAATAAATAACTGATAATAAAAAGCAGGCAGCAGTAATAATTGCTGCTGCCTGTAATTTATTTTTGCGCTTTTTGACCTTTTATTCAGGTTTATAGGTGATCAGGTTGATGTACCAGTCCGCTATCCTGCTGCCCCAGAGCATTCCGGCTGCAATGCCTATCGAAAGATAAGGTCCGAAAGCAAACTTTGAATCCTTTGTAGCTATCTTGGATATCACTCCGCCTACTGCGGCTGTGAGTATTCCGATCAATGCTGAAACGATAATAGCCTTTGTTCCGAGGAGTGCTCCTGATGCGAACATGAGCAGCGTATCGCCAAGCTCTATCGCACGGAAATCTTCCTCAAACTTCTTCCTGATTATCGGACGGCTTACCTCTCCGATGATGAAGAACGGAACGCTGATCGCAAGGGCGCCGATGATACGGTGCTTGAGCTCTACGTCATCTGTGAATATCGCCGCGGGAACTGCGAGCAGAAGAATGAGTCCTACGATTATGAGGTCTATCTCCTGTGTATCCCAGTCCATGAAGGCGATGACGATGAGAAGCGACATAAGAACGCAGGTTATTATGGCTTTAGCATTTATATCCAGCACTATGAATGTCAATATATAAAGCAAGCCGTTGAGCGACTCGACGATGGGATATCGGACAGATATCTTCTCGCCGCAGGCATGGCACTTGCCTCTCAGAAGTATCCAGCTGAGAATGGGGATAAGGTCTATCGGTCTTATCTTTGTTCCGCAGGTCATACAGTGGGACGAGCGCTTGATGAGTGATTCGTGACGCGGCAGCCTGAGTATAACGACGTTCAGAAAGCTGCCGATACAGATGCCAAAGATAAATACGATGGATAAAAACATGACTTTGAAGGTTGTATCAGTGAATTCACTGTGAAGCATATCTTCAAATCCAAACATGGTTTTTCCACACTCCTTTTCATTCAGAATATTGACGTAATACTATTATATCATATTCAGAATAAAATGCAAGTGTAAATTAAGAGTTTGTTCCTATGGAGCGGATTCTAAAAAATAAGCGGAGGTTTGTATATGAGAAACGAGAGAATTGGCGACTACTTAGTTAGTCAGGGGCTGATCACTGAAGAGCAGCTCCAGAAGGTTCTTGCGACCCAGAAGGAGTCAAATGGAGCCAAGAAGTTCGGCGACGTTGTTGTTGAGCTTGGATTTATGACCGAGATAAACTTCACTAAGGCTCTTGCTGGCAAGCTGAGAGTTCAGTACGTTGATCTCGACAATACGGACATCAACACGGACGCTGTTCAGAAGGTTCCCGAGGCTCTCGCAAGAAAGCACACGGTAATCGCTATCGCTATTACAGGTAAGCGTCTCACTGTTGCGACAAATGACCCTGTAAACTTCATCGTTCTGGAAGATATCAAGGTATCGACAGGTATGGATACTGTTCCTGTTCTCGCTACCACTTCCGCAATCAACAAGGCTATCGGTAAGTGCTACTCGATGCAGAACGTCGACAGCGTGCTCGAGGGCGTTACCGCTATGGCTTCCGACCTCGGCGGCACTATGGATGAGGACGCCAACGAGCGTGTTGAGAGCGCTCCTATCGTTAAGCTCGCTACCACTATCGTTGAGAACTCCTTCAGAGCGGACGCTACCGATATCCATATCGAGCCGTTCGACAAGTATACAAGAATTCGTATCCGTGTAAACGGCGACCTTGTTGAACTCATGAATATTTCGGCTGCTGTTCACAGCGCCCTCACAACACGTTTCAAGCTCATAAGCGGCATGAACATCGCCGAGAAGCGTATCCCTCAGGACGGTCGTTTCACTCAGGTCGTTGACGGCACCACACTCGACGTCCGTGTTTCGTCACTTCCTATGGTACACGGCGAAAAGATAGTTATCCGAATCCTTTCAACAGGTCAGATAGCTCTCCGTAAGATAACAGACCTCGGTATGTCCGATTACAACTATCAGCTGTTCGAGTCGATGCTCCGCGTTCCTCACGGCGTTATCCTCGTTACAGGACCTACCGGTTCAGGTAAAACAACCACCCTTTACGCTGCGCTCGGTGAGATAGCTAAGCCCAACGTAAACGTCGTTACTGTTGAGGACCCTGTCGAGAAGGCTATCGACGGAATCAACCAGTGCCAGGTTAACCAGAAGGCTGGTATGACCTTCGCAGCTGCCCTCCGTTCTATCCTCCGTCAGGACCCTGATATCGTAATGATCGGTGAGATGCGTGATACCGAAACTGCCGATATCGGTATCCGTGCCGCTATCACCGGACACCTTGTACTTTCTACCCTCCATACCAACGACGCTGCTTCGACTGTTGTACGTCTTGTTGATATGGGTGTTGCTCCGTACATGGTTGCTACTTCACTTATCGGCGTTATCGCTCAGCGACTCGTTAAGGTTCTCTGCCCGAACTGCAAGAGGGCAAGAATGTCCACTGACGAGGAGAACGAGCTGATGGGTATTCCTTCATCTATCCAGATATATGAGCCTGTTGGCTGCCCGAACTGCAACAACACAGGTTATCGCGGAAGAACCGCTATCCACGAGATCATCCACTGTACTGCTAAGGTTTCCGCTATCATCGCGGCAGGCGGCGGCAAGGAAGAGATAGAGGCTGCTGCTAAGGCAAACGGCACAAAGCTGCTCCGTGACAACGCTTCCGAGCTTGTACAGGCAGGCGAGACTTCTATCGACGAGCTCGTAAGATCCACATTCTCTGTTTGATCTATACATATATATATTAGGAGGAATACACAATGGGCATTATCAATATTCACAAGATCCTGGACGAGGTTCGTCTCCTCGGCTGCTCGGACTTACATTTTACAAACGCTATCGCTCCTGTTGTTCGTCTCAACGGTACTCTCAGAACTATGCGTTCACAGTATCCCGAGATGGACGAGGAAGAAATACTCGACATCATCAACCAGATGACAAACGAGGCTCAGCAGACCTCTATCAACAACCACCACGATACTGACTTCTCCTTCCAGACAAAGAGCGGTTACCGTCACCGTGTAAACGTTTACTTCCAGAAGGGCAAGCCCGCTATCGCTATCCGTCTCCTCCGCAACGATATCCCTACTCTCGAGGACCTCATGCTTCCTCCCATTCTTGCGGACTTCGCTATGCGTCCCCGTGGACTCGTTCTCGTAACTGGTCCTACCGGTTCTGGTAAGTCAACTACCCTCGCAGGTATGATAGACTTCGTAAACCTCAACAGAAGCGCTCACGTTATCACAGTCGAGGACCCTATCGAGTACGTTCACGACCACAAGAGATGTATGGTAAACCAGCGTGAGATAGGCGACGACGTTCCGAACTTCGCCCTCGCCCTCAGAGCTGCCCTCCGTGAGGACCCTGATGTTATCCTCGTAGGAGAAATGCGTGACTTCGAGACTATCCAGGCTGCCGTAACCGCTGCCGAGACCGGACATCTCGTTATGTCTACACTTCATACAACTTCCGCAGCTGATACTATCAACCGTATCATCGACGTTTACCCCGAGCACCAGCAGCAGCAGATCAGGACTCAGCTCGCTAACAACCTCGTAGGTATCATCTCTCAGACCCTTATCCCCAAGAGAGACGGTACGGGTCGTATCGCTGTAATGGAGATACTCAACGTTACAGATGCTATCTCCGCTATGATACGTGATAACAAGATCCACCTCATCCAGTCTGCTATCCAGACAGGTAAGCAGCAGGGCATGATGTCCCTCGACCAGGAGCTCGCTCGTCTCGTATACAAGAACGTCATCAACGAGGTCGACGCTCTCGACAAGTGCCAGGACAAGCAGGAATTCTACCGCTTCCTCACACAGATGGGCGGTTCTCCTACAGGCGGTATGTCCGTTATGCAGCAGAATTCCGCGGAATAATCAAATATATATTGCAGCCTATCCCCTGTACAAGTTGCAGGGGATAAGTTTTTAGAATGGGTGAAAATATTGACAGAGAAATATGAGGCTTTAAAGCCAAAACTCGAAAAGGTGATTCAAGTCGCGGCGTTTATGGGCGTGCTGCTGCTGATATTGTCACCGCTTATACAGTGGGGAGAGAGGATATACCTCCTGAAGACAGGACAGGGAGTGCTCTTTACCGAATTCGTTTACAATGAGATGGGTGATTCCATTGAAGTCTATCAGGAAATGATGAGGACGCTGCAAAGCGTTGTTTCGCTCCTTGCAAAGATAATTGCGGGAGCTGCACTGATATACGGGCTGCTTTCTCTGCCAAAGCTCAGAGATGAATGGAAGAATTATCTGAAGGCGGCTGTTCCGCTTATTGTTTTTGCAGCTTATGCAGCGGGAATATATCTTGTAACGAATATAAGAGGTTTTACTGAATTTGACGCTATGCCCAATTATTACATGGGTGACACGATATACGAGTTCATGAGGCATCCGTTTACGTATTTCTTCTGCGGTATGCTTGTACTCAAGGGCAAGTGGCGGAAAGTACTTATCATCATCTTTGAACTGTCCGCAATGATAATGAACGTGGCATCAATGATAGACAAGTGGGTCGTATCAAACAGCTGCTTCACGGGACTGAAGGGCAGTGCCATATTCAATAACACCAATCACTATGGATATTACCTTGCGATAGTGGTCATTTGTGCGGCGCTGCTGTTCATATATGAGGACAGGGCAGTGTTCAAGACGTTTCATGCGGCAAATATGGCTCTTGGAATGGCGGCTATGATATCGACCGGTTCGCTCGGACCTTATGTAGCGGTAATATTCACGCTGATATCTTTTGCCGTTTATTGTTTCAAATGCGAAAGAAAAAGGTTAAAGTGGGTAATTATTGCTTTGGGTATCATCATTGCTATCAACCTGATGATGTCTATGCTTGTCGAGTCGTTGGTGTCAAGTATGATAAGAACGGTATTCGATCTCGGCAATATCATCTCGGATCCGTCAGGAAGTGATGATGCAGGCTCGGGACGCTGGGAGCTGTGGAAGCAGGCAGTAAGCGATATCTCCCGCAGACCTTTGCTCGGCTGGGGAATCGAGGGATACGAGGTCGGAGGAACTGCTCACTGTGAGCCGTTACAGTATGCGGTCAACTTCGGAATACCTGTAACAGTGCTCCATGCGGCAGCTATCGCCGTAGTAATGGTTGAGACTTTTATCAAAAAGAAAAAGCTGTCAAAAATGACGCTTTTGTGCTTCTGCTGTACGTTTTCGTACATTATCAGCGCAATGTTCGGCGTAGCAATATTTTACACAACGCCCTTCTTCTATATTTTCCTCGGATTGACTTACGCAGAGGTCGGAAAAAGCTTCTTTTTGAAAGAAGAAAAATCCGATAACTCCACTCCAAGTGAAGAAAACGACACAATATTAAAGAAAGTGTAACAAAATGTGAACAAACGATTAAGAAACGCGTGGTTTATCAAAGTGTAAATCGAACACTAAAAATAACTATCTGTAGAGTTTTGCGACACTGACAGCGGCAAAAATAACTGCAAATATGACAAAACGGTAAAAATCAGCAGAAGAAATCGACTGTAATTTAAGTCGAAATCTATACTGCACGGACAAAATAAAGCTATCCCAATTAATTAATTCACAGAATACTGTGCACTATGACGAAAAAGCGAAAAAAAACGTGCCGATTTACCGTTTCAGTGTAAAAAATACGATTTTCATGAATTAATTTTTGGGATTCTATTGACTTTTTATGAATGAAATGCTATACTATAATCACAGGAAAGGGAAGGGGACAAAAAAAGACCCACTCCCAAAATGAATCGTGCGAAAGCACAAAAAATTTATAAAGGAGGTTTTCTATTATGAAAACTACAAAGAAAGGTTTTACCCTTATTGAGCTCATCGTTGTTATCGCTATCATCGGTGTTCTCGCAGCTATCCTCGTACCCACAATGCTCGGTTATGTAAGAAAGTCCAAGATTTCTTCTGCTAACTCTGCTGCTTCTTCTGTTTACAAGGCAATCAACTCTGCCCTGACAGAGCTTGATGAAGAGGGCATCGACGTTGGTGGCGACTACATCCTCCAGTATGATGGTTCTACCAAGCAGTGGTCTGCAGTTACCAACGGTATGCCTGCAGGGTTTACAGTTGGTACTGACCGCAAGTTCGATAAGAAGGTTACAAACTTCTTCTCAGACATCATTAAGATGAAGAAGGTTAAGGCTGCTGTTTCCGGCGGTTCTTGCATCGCACTCGCTTCTCGTCAGGATTCCACATACAACGGAACATATCCTGCTGGTATCGTAACATCTGATACATTCGAGAATTACAAGGGCGACGGCAAGTTTGATGATGCATACGGTGCTGCTCTTACTAAGGCTGGCTATGTTGAAGGCAACAGCGCATTCACAAGATCAGGCTCGTGATTAAGGGGTAAACCTTAAACGACATAAAATAAGAATAAACCTCTCTCTTCGGAGAGAGGTTTTCTTTTGAGGTAACTATGAAAGAAAAAAACGAAATTGTAGAAGAAATCAAGGGAGACGGTGAGAAAGAAACCGCAGACAATGCGAAAAGCGGAGCGTCTCTTGTTGATAAGTTTTCGGGTTATATTGCGGCGTTTTTGGTAGGAGCCGGTATTGCGGGCGGAGTCTGCTGGTATACTATGAGCTATACTCAGCGGGATATCATCTCTGTCGGGAAGGATTTTATCGTAACGAAGGAGTGCCATGATGTTCTCGAACAAAACGGCGGTGTTGCAGACGGAAAGCCTGTCAGAAGTGCAATAGAAGCGTATGTTAAGAGCATTTCCAAGGATTCGTATACTTATTATTATGAGGAAGACGATTTGGAAGAGATGGTGATGTATGTAAATACCTCGGGAACTGCTAAACTGAGTGGATTTAAAATTGCACCCGCGAATGACGGGAATATTCTGCTCGCTGAAGTTACTGAAGGAATGCCCGCATATAAGCAGGGGCTCAGAACAAATGATGAGATCACTGCTATCAATGGCGCTTCTGTTTCTGAGGCGGGATTTGAAAACATCGCCAACAAAATGCTCGGTAAGGACGGAACGCAAGTTACTTTCACGGTGCTCAGAGAGGGCGAGACCTTCGATATCGATTTTATTCGCTCATCGGAAATGACCTCAAGCGTTGAGTTCAAGGATATGGGTGATATAGCGTATATTCATTTAACTATATTTGACCAGATCGCGCAAGGGCATCTTAACCAGGCTCTCGATAAGGCGAAGGGAAGGGGAAAACTGATACTTGACCTTCGTGGCAATGGCGGCGGCGATACGGCTGCGGGCATTAATATGGCTGCTATGATATGCGGACACGCAAAATGTGTTTCGACGAATTTTGATGGAACCCAACAGATAATTGAGCAGAATTATAACGATGTAGAAAACGATAGAGAAATCGTTGTGCTGGTAAATGAAGGTACGGCGAGTTGTGCGGAGATTTTTACTGCAATTATGAAGAAGAATGCAGGAGCTATACTTGTTGGTACAAACACCTATGGAAAGGGTGTGTTTCAACGTGAGGTGACTCTGAGCAACGGCGCTATTCTGCATTACACGGCTGGCTCTTTTGAGGTCGAGGGTTGGGACAACTGGGACGGAGTAGGAATCGCTCCCGATGTTGAAGTCACTATGGATAAGGAGCTTATCGGAACGGATAACGATATCCAGCTGAAGAAAGCGATAGCCCTTCTTGAATGAAATGCACAATAATACTCTATAAAAATTGGGCAGATTTTACGCCGCTATTTTATTGACAAATTGTGAATATTTTGCTATAATAAGTATAGCTTTAGACTTGATAATAAGGGAGGGTGTAATTATGAGAAGGCAAAAGGGTTTTACCCTTATTGAGCTTGTTATTATTGTCGCTATTATAGGCATTCTTTTGGGCGTGCTTATTCCTTCGTGGGGATATTTCCTTGAGCGCGGCAAAGTGAAATCACAGAACAATAAAGCAAAGAGTGTCTTCAATGCTGCTCAGACTATTATAACTGATTTGGACTTTGCAGAGAGAAGATATGTGCTTGCTTATAATAAGACTGGAGCTACGGATACGGAAAAAGGTGAAGCACTGAAGCACCTTTACAGCCAGGTCCCTTCTGTTGATACTACTCGTGAATGGTATTATTACTGGGATGGAACCTCCGGATATCGCTGTGATGCTTCCGGTAACAGGCTGACGGCTGACAACGCTGGCTATACCAACGGACAATTCAATTCGCTTCAAATAGATGAGTGGAATGAAAAGATAGGCAAGTACATTGACAAGATAGTCGATGATGATATCGTGTACAAGATATATGTTAAGGATTATAAGGTCAAGTCTGTCGTTTCTGCAAGATTTGCAACCGATAGATATCTTGGTGCATATCCGACGAATACAGATATGCTCGACGATCTTGGTGCTGATATCGATGCAATAAGAATGGCCCATGTGGATGGTGCTCTGATGACTAACTTTGATCTTGATACATCTGAGTTCTAAGCAGAATAATAAGAATGTGATGCGCAGCCTTCGGGCTGCGTATTTTTTGTTGGGAAGTAGTAATAATTGCTAAAAAAGAAGGAAAAATGAGAGGATTCTTTTAGTTGACAATTGGCAGCAACCGTGCTATAATAATTAAGTCGCCACAAGAGAGCGGCGCACACAGCATCTTGAAAATTGAACAATGCTAAGAAAAAGTAACGACCCTTGAGATTCCTTTGCGAGAGCAAAGAAAGTCAAGTAAGAAGACTTAAAAACGCAGTAATAACGCAAGCGTTATTGAACAGGATTAAGATATTTTAGTCCGAAAGGATTAATATATACTATTTAATAAAGAGTTTGATCCTGGCTCAGGACGAACG
>Ga0247608_10000307_pt1 | contig 84598 bp, 77 predicted proteins | sample 176DNAGHGlowgp2_FD_193490 | JGI IMG/M metagenome (GOLD analysis project Ga0247608, IMG submission 193490) | Sheep rumen microbial communities from Palmerston North, Manawatu-Wanganui, New Zealand - 1766 DNA GHGlow gp2 | ecosystem: Host-associated > Mammals > Digestive system > Stomach > Rumen ... | reverse complement strand
CCTATCATCGTCGCCCGATCATGGCAATTTCCAATCATCGTTGCCCAATCATGCGTCGTCGCCCGATCATGGGCAATTTCCAATCATCGTCGCCCGATCATGGCAATTTCCAATCATCGTTGCCCAATCATGCGTCGTCGCCCGATCATGGGCAATTTCCAATCATCGTCGCCCGATCATGGCAATTTCCAATCATCATTGCCCAGGGTTTACACCCTGGGCTGGGGTGTGTCGCACCTTCGGTGCTGGGAGGGGATGGTGTTTATTCCTCCTCGCTGTATTTTTCAACGACCTCTTTTTTCTTCTTTCTCCAATCTACATACAATCCTTTGGATTTCAAATAATCTTCATGCAGATGATAATATTTCATCTTGAATAGGATGTATGCGACGCACAACACAGCCGAGGCTATCGCGAAATATGTGTATGGGTCGACGGGAAGGAATATTGCTCCTAACGATATCGCCAACTGCAGCAACATATATATGCTCGACACCAACACATGCGGCATCTTCAGCTCGTTCGCCATCAACTGGTAGGCATGCTTTCTGTGCGGCATACTGATGTCTTCATGCAACATCAGTCGGTGACAGATGGTTAGACATCCGTCTACTCCATATACCAACAATAGGAACACCGCCCAAAAATTGGCTGTGTACGACACGTATCGGCCGATCAGGAAGACGATGGCAAACGCTATCGAGACCGCACCCACGTCGCCTGCAAAACATCTCGCTTTTTTTCTGAAATTGAAAAAACAGAAAATGACAACACTCATCGTCAATACTATCAGCAGATTCTTGTCGATAAAATGGCTATCCTCATTCAACAATATCAACGGTATCAACACAGACAGTGAATACCCACCCGTGATTCCATTGATTCCATCCATGAAATTATATACGTTGATAACACCGGTGCAAAATACTATTCCCACCGCAATAAACCACCAATACCTGAAATCCAAATAACCCCACTGCTGGAACAACAGCAACATGGCGGCAAAATGGACTATCAACCTGTATCTAGGACGCACCGTCTTCACGTCGTCCAAAAAGCTTACCGCTCCAATCATAAGAAGACCTAGCAAAAACCATGGATACCTGAATCCGTAGAATGCAGCATACAATATGGCTCCAAAAATGAATATTATTCCACCGCCAAGCAGTGTAATCTGGGTGTGCGACGAGCGCAAATTCGGTTTGTCGATAATATTGTATTTATCGGCCACTTTGAAATACAGCAGTTCTGCAACAAGCAGGATCGCAAAAATTATTACATACGACAACATATTTTCCATTGTTTCTCTATACAGCTGACTAATTCACGTTCAGACTGCACTTAGGTTTTCCTTTTGATTTTTTCTATTTAATTTTTATAAAGTCAAGTTGTCTCCATCTTTCTATTTACTTCTGACGGAAAAACTTTGCAAAATTATATATTTTTTCAATTCTTTTATTCTGGATCGACGATTTTTTTTCACAGATTGGGAAGATGATTGAGGGTTGATAGTTGATAGTTGAGGGTTGAGGGGTTAGGGGTGATTTAACCGTCCATCATCCGACCAACCGATTATACCACATCATTCGATTGGCATCAATCCACGTCATCCGACCAATCGGTTATACGACCATTCCGTCATTCAATTGGCATCAATCCGCATCATCCGACCAATCGGTTATACGACCATTCCGTCATTCAATTGCCATCAATCCGCATCATCCGACCAATCGGTTATACGACCATTCCGTCATCGATTGCCATCAATTGCCATCGATTGCCCAGGGTTTACACCCTGGGCTGGGTCATGTCGCACCTTCGGCGCTTGCCGGTGGATTTTCCCTGACTACCTCCAGCAACACTTCGTCGTTGTCCATCTCCTTCACAACCTTCATTTTGCTGGCGGATATGGATGAACGGTAGGACGCGATATTTTTGCGTGACACGGTTTCATATATATCTAGTCCTATTCCAAAACCAATCTCGTTCATCAGCTGGTTGCCAAGGGTGGCTAAACCTTTGCTTTGATAACTATAATCCACCATTCTGCCCCGGTAGGCTTTGCCCATGAAGAAACTGCGGAGGAAGAAATATCCGACTATTTTCTCGTTTTCCTCATCACGAAACACATACGATATGAACGATTTGTTCCGTTGCATCCTTTCTATGCTTTTTGCATCAAATCCATGCGGACGGAAAAATTTATATGCCACTTCCGGCTGGTTGTCGAAAAACGAAACCATCTCTGATGTCGGCACTTCGGACATCGGTATGGCTTTAACACGCACGCCTCCCTTACTCTCTCTGGATATATTTAGATTAGACGTCACTCGTGCTAACTTTCTTCCATATCTCAAAGAGAATAGAAATGAATTTATCAGATCGATTATGCCCCACACAAATGGGATTTTATCCTTAATAAAATGAGCTATTGAATATAGCATAGTCCTAATAATGTAATGTTATTTCATGACTTGGCAAATGACTAATAGCTTATCGCTTATGGCAATTGGCTTATTATTGGATTGATTTATTTTCATCCGATTTTGCCATTGTTTCCATGCCATCTGACCTATCTATGGCCATCAATTGCCCAGGGTTAACACCCTGGGCTGGGGTGTGTCGCGTCTTCTACGCTGGGAACCAATCTTATATAATATATAATTCGCAGCAACACACGAACAAATATCTACAATATATTAATTTTGTTTATTGTTATCATCTTTTTCCCAATGACCAGATGTAGAATGTCCTTTCCATACATAACCAAGCGTCTTCATATTCCTTCTAACTGTAGCCACCGACACTCCTAATTTTTTACTCAAGTCTTCTCGAGAAATACTAAAATTTTTATGCACCAAATCAACTATCTTATTTTGGCGTTTATTTAAGTGAATTTCAGGCTCTTGTACCTTATCATTTAGAGGGTCATTTAGAGGGTCATTTAGAGGGTCATTTAGAGGGTCATTTAGAGGGTCATTTAGAGGGTCATTTCCTCCCTTTATTTCCCAAACATCTTCTTTTTTGATCACCAAACCCTCTTTTTCAAGACGTTCCAAATCATATCTTTGTAATTTATTCGTTTCTCCTCGATTAACATGATATAGAGCAATAAGATCAAAAACAGTAAGCGGATTATCTTCTCCTCTTCGTTCTTGTTCAGATCTGACCAAGCGTGCCAATCTAGGATAATGAAGTTTAGCATTCATTGTCAACTGAACCTGATAAAAATCAGTTCCCTCAAATGAAGGCAATATTTTACCATCCATTATACTATTGCTAAACATTTTATCTACACCCTGTCCACTTCGTTCCACAAGACCAGTTTTTTGTAAAACCTCCACCAATCGTTTTGATCTAGGATTACTACTTACTGTCAGTATATTGTTCATATCAACTCCCAACGGGAAACCTCCTGGATTCAAAATCACAAGTTCATCCGGTGATTGCTTAATAACGACATCGCTCTGTATCTGCATTGATCGGTGTGCTACTGCATTTAATATAGCCTCTCGTACACTATCTTCATTAAACGACTGTATATCATAAATATAAGTACCCATTCGAAGATGCATTTCGGGATTTGACAACGGTTGGTTCAAATATTCCCAAACTTTATCAACACCTATAAACAGAGGCAGTTGAAATTCCTTGCGAGCATTATAAGGAATCAAAGCTCTATTTTTCCTGTACTCTACAACTATGTTAAACTGAGGTAACAATCGATGGATTACCTCCTGCTTGCCAACTAACATTAATGCAGCATAGTTCAATTTTCCTTCATTAAGCAACTCCAAATCTTTCAAGACTTGCTCTGTTGGCAACATTCTAAAACCTGGGCTGTTTTGTTTTTCTGCATATTTTATTTTCATCCTTGCAATAGCCTCCTCATCCAAATCCGAAAGAAGAAGCCCATCACATATTTTGGCAGAAAAATCAGGTTCCGTTTCCGAAAGGATCTTCAACATCTGGGCATCACTCATCTCATGTAAATCTTCCCCGACTCTCATAAGAGGGACTCCCTCAAACTTCAATAATTTTCCAATCGGTCTTGAAGGAACCTCTAAAATCAAAACTCGTTTCCCATTAGAATATTCCTCTATGGCCTTAACACGTAATCCTAATGAATTGTAAATTGCAGATTCTAATTCACCACATTGACCTTGAGCAAAATCACTTCCACTCACTTCATGAGGATGATTATCTTCCATACCCAAGACTAGCCGACCGCCGTTCTCATTTGCAAGAGCGACAATATAGCCTAACACACAATGTCGCCGTTCTTTGGGTTCGATTCTCTTTCCCCCATTATATGGATAATTGCGACGAGCAGATTTGAACTCCACATGGTCTTCACTTTCTTTTAACAAGGAAAGTGATAACAAATACTCATTATCTGTTACCATCATTATCTCAAATCTTTTCGACTTTCATACTCCATTATATTATCCCAATGTGGATTTTTATTTTTCCTTTCCATTATTTTATACAATTACTTTCTTCCTATTCTCTTTCTTTTTATCTATACTTAAATTATACCAAAAATCACCAAACAATCGCAAATAATCAATCATAAACATTGATTGCCACAACAACCGATTATCATTGATTGCCAACGTCATCCGACCATTCGATTTTCCCCTCAATCGATTGCCATCGATTGCCACACCATCCGACCATTCGATTTTCCCCTCAATCAATTGCCATCGATTGCCCATGGTTAACACCCTGGGCTGGGGTTTGTCGCGTCTTCGACGCTGGGAGGGAGATGTCTATGCGTGTGTCTTTAGGCTCTCTGCCACTCTTTTCAAACTTTCCTCAAAGCTTACCAACTGATAGTCGAAATCCATTTTCGACATCTCTGGATCATAATAATATGTGGCAAACATTTTATTGATTGGCTGCAAGACAAAACTTCCCAACCAAACAAAAGGATTAAATAATTTTGTGATCCATACCTTATGTCCTACGGCTTTGGCAAAATATCTTATAATCTCAACCGTATCCGCTTGCTCTCTATTCTGAGGATAGAACGTGCCTTCCAACTGTCGCTCAATTGCTTGCTTCACAAACTCCGCCAAATTGTCGATATACAACATCGATCGCTTGTTATGCCACGCTGGAAATACTGGCACCTTCGTCGCCAACTTTGCCAAACGAGGGAAATTTCCCTTCGCATTTGGTCCATAGATCATACAAGGACGGAGAATGCAGATCTTCATGGCATCCCCCTTTAGGGGGGCTTGGGGGGCTAGCTCCCATAGACCTTTTTCTGCCTGCAGTTTCGAATCTCCATAGAATCCATTGGGATTAGGCTTCGTCTCTTTAGTCAGCACCTCCGTCTTCAGACTCTTGCTCTCATGGAAGACGATCTGGCTCGACATGAAGATGAACTGCTTCACACCATTCTCTTTCGCATGCTTCGCTATCTCAATTGTCAGATCACGATTCACCTTATAATATAAAGGCTCCATCTTAGGATCCGCATTGACGTGGGCGATTCCAGCCACATGGTAAACCACATCATATTTCGAGAAATCCGCCTGCTTCCATGCATCACTCATTGTGTCGACGGAATCGATCTCCCATTCAGGTTCTCTAACCTCTCCACTATTTCTTCCGACCTTCTCTTGCGAAGCTAATATATATTTTTTAACGCTCTCGCCGACGTAGGAGCCGGCACCGGTGATTAAAACTTTTGTCATTATTTTATTGCATAACTTCAACAACTACCCAATGCCCGGTCTTTGCAGGACCATCCCAATATAGTTGTATCACAAGATTAATTTTCTTTATTTCTCTATAAACCGTAGCCGAGGATATATCCAACCGTCTGCCTATATTCTCTGCCGAAATTTGCCTGTCATCATTAATGATAGTCAAAATCTGCTGTTGTCTGTCAGACAACATTGATAATCTGCTTTTTACAATTTCATTTTGCCTATCATTTTGCCTATCATTTTTATTTCTTTTGAAAATAACGGTCACTCCACTCACATTTGTTTCATATTCCGGTTCTTCCAAATTTGCCTCACGACAAGCATTCACCATACGATTCACACCTGACCCCCAACTTTCAAGAAAGGCTGATAGATACAAAACGTCTGCGATAACTGGATTTCTTGGACATGAATCATGAGGCAACTTAATATTTTGAGGAGTCAAACCTTTGGGAAGTTGTCCTGGATTAATAATCTCTATTCGATCATCATAAATAGCGATACTCACAGAACCGCCTAAAGAATCATACTCTCTATGACATAGAGCATTAATCAGACATTCACGCAATGCCAACACAGGGATTTCCAACTGTTCCTCCCGTATTAACCCTTTTATTGTTCCTCCTAGCGACAAATGCTTAAAGAGAAATGACATGCAAGAATCAAGCAAATCAAAGAAATTGCCCTTCATGCGTTGATTATCAATAAAAGAACTTTTATCTTGACCTCTAAAACGAGCCATTCTTACCATTAATTGGGGAAAATCTGAAAAATTTCTGCCAAAAAGCATTACCGCTGCATTTCTCAACCGACCATTTTCCATCAGATTCAATTTCGACAGCACCTCTTCAATTGGTGATGCAATAGCAGTTGCTGGCAATCTTCCACTTTCTACACCCAACCGAACAACATCCTTAATACGCTTTTCATCCAAATCAACAACCTGAACATCGGCATATTTATTCTCCCAAGCAAACCTAAATGGATCACACTCTTTAAGACGTTCTTCATACATATCTTGTGGCATCACTTTCGTAATGCTCTCAGGTTTATAATAAGGACATCCTCGGAAGGTGTATGGATGCATTCCCTTAACCCAACCATCAAAATGCATTGCTATCACCTGCTCTCCAATCTTGCTATCAGGGACATCTATATATTCAACCCGCACATCAACAGATGGATCAAGGCCAGTGAGCGCATTGGCTATATCTTGTCTGGTATTATCTGTGACCATCTGACCCTGTATCTTCAAACTCTTTGGTGTTATTCCAAACACAAGCCAACCACCATCTCCGTTGAGCATTGCACATGCAGAGTGCATACCATCTTTTAATTCTCCTGTAGATTTCTTAAGTTCTAATGTCCGAGTTTCATCACTCTGAATTATTTTTTTGATGTCTTCAATGTTCATATCCTATTTCCCATTTTCTTTATAAAATCTTGCTAAATCAAATGCTTCCATGCATCACTCATTGTGTCGACGGAATCGATCTCCCATTCAGGTTCTCTAACCTCTCCACTATTTCTTCCGACCTTCTCTTGCGAAGCTAATATATATTTTTTAACACTCTCGCCGACGTATGAGCCAGCACCGGTGATTAAAACTTTTTTCATTTTTTATTTTAGTTTAGAGGTTAGTGGTTAGAGGTTGGGGAGACTTGTTTGGAGAAATAATTTTCCAATCCAGACAAGGGTCGCCCAACATTTTCAACCAAAACCTCAATCTTATTAAATTCTTCTCTCGTTATATATTCCAAATCATTGGCTATATCCATCTGGCTTAAGACCTCCATTAAAGAACCATAAGATATATGCAAAAAATGAACCTTTTCCTTGTTAGACACACGCCCACTTCCTTCTGCAATATTTGATGTTATGGATATAGAAGCACGACGCAACTGACTACACATAGCAAATTGTTCCTCTTTTGGGAATTTCTTTAGCAAACGATATACTTCTTTTATTAATATCTTTCCTGCTTTATAAGCCTCAAGATTTCTAAAACTATTTTGTCTCATTACCAACCTATTTTTCAACTCTAACCTTTTACTCTAACCTTTTACTCTAACCCCTCATCTCTAAACCCTAACCCCTCACCAATTCATCATAAATAGCCAAATGTCTCTCCTTCACTACCTCTATATCAAAATACTTTTCTGCATAAGCACGTGCCGCCTTTCCCATTTTAAGACGCAGTTCCTTATCACCAAGTAACAAATCCAATTTTTCAGTAAGGGCATCAACATCTTTAGGCTGAATCAAAAAACCATTTTCTCCGTCAACTACAGTATCTTTACATCCTACCGAATTAGTTGTGATAATAGGACGACCGATAGCCTCAGCTTCAATAAGAGATTTTGGAAGACCTTCCATATAATAAGACGGGAATGCCATTATATGACTTTGTTTTAGCAATTCTTTTACGTCGGTACGATAACCTAACCATTTAATATATTTACCATCACAATGAGACTCCAACTCCTCTTTTGTTGGAGCACCAGGATGATCATCAATCATGCCGACAAGCCAAAACTCAACCTTATCCTCATACTTCGAACGAAGTCGCTCTGCGGCCTCAGTCAAAAGATAAATGCCTTTCTCGACTATCATGCGGGCTGTCAAAATCACATTTGTGGTTCCATTTTCTGGTTCTGGAGTAAAATCAAATTGGGTTAAATCTACCCCCGAGCCTTTAATGAATCTACCCTGCTCTCGCTTAATAATTCCATATTTCACATATAATCCCCAGTCTTCCTCATTTTGGAAAATGCAAAGCAAATTAGGACGGTTGTGCGAGAATTTAAGAACCTTTGGCATCACCTTGCTCAACAATCCCTTATTATCCTCTGCAAAGAAACCTCCAAGTCCGCTGATAGCATTGACAACGCCTTTGACTTTAGAAAATTTGGCTGCCAATGTTCCCCAAAGGATAGTCTTCATTCCCACATGGTGAACCACATCTGGCTTTTCTCGTTTATATAGCTTTCGCAAGAAATTAAGAGTTTTCAGCTCTTGAAAAATATTCATTCCACTTCGGCTCATCGGAAGGTTGATCACCTTCAGTCCTTTCGCCTCTATATCTTTTAATTTGCCTGTGTCGATGGTGATGATAGTCACATCCCATCCTGCTTTCTTTGCAGCCAAAGCCACAGGAAGTCTATGCGATAAGAAAAACCAATCTACATTTACTACTATGAAGAGTTTTTTTGCGTTCATTTATTTTATGATTATTCTTTCAATTTGGATTGCTAAACAACAACACTTAAAATTCTGATTTTAATTTGGTTAATAAAACAAACAATTTGCAATACGATAACACAAAAAACATATCTATACACTACCACTATCAGTTATATCATACATTCCTGAAAGTAACGTCATATAGTTTTCTAATGTAAATCGTCTGAAAAACTTCATAAACCCTAAAAATGTTAAATAAGCAATACTATATGTAATAACAAGTATTGCGCATAAATTCAAATCAAAATCAGCTTCAATATCTAACGTTGACAAACAATAAATACCAACCACAAAAAAAGAAAGAGAGAATATTAGCGACATACACCTTAAGAACCCATACAATGCTACATAATTGTCTATTTTCTTTTGCGAGTTAGGAACATTCAAATATACATAGTGTTGAATTATTCGATGATAGTCACATTTATTATCGTTTACATCTGGATGATTAATTTGTAATCTATTAGCTAAACGATACTGTTTATTCTTGATAGAATCAATAAGGTATCCATCCAACGGTCTAACAATCCAACCATTCAGATCAAATAAATATCCAAATGTGTAAGTAGTAAAACTGATTGGAAATATTACAAAAGCCAAGATAAACTTAAGAACTATTCGAAAAAAAATCTTAATTTTTTTAAGACTATTCGAAGAAGAACATACATCTGTCGCAATATAGTCAAACCAAAGTTGGTTATATTTTTTATGATTCTTTTTCAACAAATACGTTGAGGGATAATCAAATATTTTAATAGAAAATAGTTCTATAGTCAAGGACGATAAATATGATACAATATGTCCAAGTATGTAGGAAAAAACAATAAACATTAACGACTTGTCTAAATCGAAATGTGTATTGCTTACCAACAAAGCTTTTTTTACAAGCTCAATTTTTGTCAAATTTGATACGTTTCCATCGAAATGGACCAATAAATAAATTATCACACTACATACAACTCCAGGGAAAAGATACCCCATAAAATCATATATAGAAAAAGGGTTTTTGTTCATATAGAATTCTGAATAGCCATTAAAGGCGCTATTTGTTGATTATGTCCCAAAGTGGGTTTTTCACGTAATTGAGCTAAAAGTTGTTGAATCTCAGCATTTTCTTTTTCTTTCCGAGATAAGAGTTTATCAAGAAAATCATGAACTGAAAGAATATAAATATCTTGGCCCGTCTCTTGCCTAAACTCATTTATAAGATACTGGTGAGGGGCAATGAATGAGTCCTTATATATGAAAAACCAATTTGTTGTTATTCTATTCAAAACCAACAATACTGATTTCTTGTTTTCTTTTGCGTATTGTTGAATCTGTTTCCATATCACATATCTATTATGTCTTATACGAGGGTTTTGAGACAAAGAAAATGTCATACATGGAGGTATTTGGTTTTCATTACGTTTTTGACTTTCATTGTAAACTTGCGACATCTGTGTTTTATCATATTCACGACCTATCCGATTATAGAATAATCTACTTATTCGGCTCTTGTACTTGTGATTTCCTAAGCATTCTACTAAATTTTTTCTATCTGTTTCTAATGAATTCTCAATATCTTTTACGAAGTCATCAAACTTTTTCATAAGGTCTTGACTTACAAAAGGATGACAATAATTATTATGAACACTTTCTTTAAATGAGGTAAGAAGCATTGACGCTTTATCATCTTCATCAATTTGTTCTTGAATCACTGACGCCATCCTATCATGATATAACCAAGCAGTGTCATAAGGAAGCCAAAGCCTTTCTTTGGGAATCTTAGATTCAATCAATTCTAGGAATTTTAGGCCCTCACTAATACGAAATAGATCCAATAAAACCGACGCACCAAAGACTATTGTAGCTTCTTCTAAAAATTTTTTTATTTGCCGATAACTATATGGATAAAAACCAGGAAATTGTTCTTTCATTCGATTACAACACTAAATTGTCTATCGCCCACTGGTTATTTGCAATGATTCTATTCCAAGCTGCATGCTGACCACTTTGAATAACAATTATTCTATCATTTGGATCTATAAATTTCATTAGATAATCGCGAATCTCAACACAATTAAAACCAGACACGATGGCCCACGTTGATTCTGTCAGTTTTGCCCAATTAGGGAATGCCTTTAAGGCCTCATACAACGACATATAATCTCGACCCGGCTGACATAAATCATAACACACTATAAAGCAATGCATATTTCCTCATGCTAATTATTTCATCAATACACTTGTTTCCATTGACATAACTTCTTTTTTTATTAAATCTATATTGGAAAATCCGATTGCCTTAAAAAGAATGTCATTTGCTTTTTGACAATATGGACACTCCACTTTCTGCCAAATTGCAAAATCGTGAAGATTGGTATCATCATCTCGTTCGCCTATATCCGAAAGATGTTCCCATTCAAGATCTTCTGTTGCGACATCAAAGCATTGTCGGCAATTTCCACATTCTATTGAATTTATAATTTGTCTTCCCATCTTTTATTTAATTGTTAAATCACAACATAACTCTAAATTTTAATACTAAAATGTATTTGAATTGATACTTCTTTAATGCATTACATAAGATTACATATTATCAATCCACATCATCTTGCGAAAGGAAATAAGAATTAACATTTGATTGTATACTATTCCCTAATTACCTTATTCCCTCTTATCCTATCATTAAAAACACGATTAGCCATATTTTTAATATCCGTAGGATAAATCACTCCTCCATATACGGTATTCTTTTTGAATGTCACACCGGAAATCGTATTCAAAACATATTGACTTGCATGGAAGGTATTGCCTGTAAAAACTGCATTATCGGCATCGCTCATAACAACGCTATGCTTCAAATGTCCATCTAGTGCTTTGCAATCCGAAACTTTTATATCATGACATCTTATGAATTTCAGTTGTTCTTTTTTTCCGACGGAATTAATCTTACATTTAGAGAGTTCTACACCTTCAACGTAACTGCTATTATTCTTTCCTGTGTAAATAAGAAATCCTCCGACACAACTATCGACAGACACATTTTTTATTGTCACATTCTTTACCGTATCTCCCTTATTGGGTTCAAGATCTATAGCAAACTCTGGAGCTGTACCATTCACATTGGAGATTTTGCAATCTGATATTTTAATATTCTCGCCAGATGTGATTGAAATACCCTGACGTCTTCCATTGTCAAGAATACAATTTGAAACAGAACAATTTTTAGAGTGTTTGCCAATATAAACGCAATCCCCCCAACAATTCTTTATACTCAAATCGGAAAGGCTACAATTTGTAGCATTTGCAAAATTCACACCCATGCCCCATTCTCCATCTTTTCCTGTATGAGTGAATTTGTCGCCTTCTATCGTGCCATTACCAAAGACATGAATATTATCTCCTTTGATATTGACTATATAGTAGTTTTTGAAATCGTTTGGTTTTAACAACAAAGTGCCATCAATCTGCAATTTCGTATTGCTTGCAGGAACGATGCCCGATTCACTGTTTTTGCAAAATGCAAAAACATAATTACCCTTCTTAATGCGAACTACATTATGAACTTTTGATGATGTTAGAGCAACAACATCCCTCAATGCATTATCATAACTTAAATCTACAAACAAATCAGTACTAATCTTTGGAACATTCCAATCTCCTTTTATCCTGACATTTTCAAATAGAGCACTCTTTGCATCTATCTTTGTGCCATTACCAATCAATGTCCCATTTTTTATAACGCCTCTCTTTTGCTTAATCGTCACCCCACTCGGAATAGAATAAACTTTTCCTCCTAAATCAAAATCAGAAGTCAGAACATATTTTGAATTCTCGTTTACAGGAAACTTGACAATATCTTCCTTTTCTGTTTCTTTTTCTATTACAGGACGAGTCGTTGCAGACTCTTCCTTTGTCTGAACCACCTTATTAGTTCCGCATCCTGAACAAGAAACTAAACAAAAAATATATATTAGAAAGTAGATTAACCTCATTACTTTCTATGAATGATCAAATGCTTGATGTGTCTAACCAATGACTGCAAACCGAGTTTCCAAAGAAGGTATCGGCTATTATTCTTAATCTTTACTTTTATGTTGTATGGAGCATACTTAGCAAAGAATTCTTCGGAAGATAGGCTATTAGCGTCATTAAAAAGCCGATCTCTATTGGGCTTGATTTCTATTGTGTTTTTTCTTTCTATTCCTCTCGACTTCTCAATTGGATACTCTTCACATCGGATATTATCCTTTATACTATCCAATAAAGATTGGCCTTTGGCAGTCCAAACATGGACCATCGTCGTTCCTTTATTGTCATCAAGCTTCGAATTGCCAGTTTCCCATATATCGCCAAGAGTGATATCCCCCACTCTTTCCTTGTTTTGATAATGGCAAGTTGTACACGAACGTCTGGATATTTTTCCGCTTAAGAAAAGCCTCAACCATTCATCCGATTCGCTTCCTCTGCGATATTGATCATTCGCTTCTTGTCTTGCTTCATGAGAAGCATAATGAGCCATCGTGCAATATAGGAAACCTCGTTTCTTATCTCTAAATACGATATCAGAGATATGACCTTCCTGTTTTTTCTTAAACTCAACATACTTGTCAAAAACAAGCGGAGAAGGAACCGATTTGCATACCAAATCAACAGCTATCAAATTATCATAATCCGAGCCTAAATATTTATATAATCCATTGATCTGACATGGGGTTCCACTAAAGCAAACCATTCTTCCGTTTGCAAGATATGATTTTACATCCTTATAACAATATCCTATTTCGCTTTGGACATATTTCGAATTTCGGAATCGAATAATATCTTCAGCAGATGATACCGCAATATGTTTTACCTTTAAATCTTCCGTCATCGCAGCTCCAAATACAACTCCGCCTCTACGAATGATTTCTTCAGCAATAGCTGTAAATGCACCACCAGACGTAGATTGGAATCGTACTTTGTCATCCTTATGTTGAACGGTATAGGCTTTTGCGAGAAAATCCGCATTTTCATTCTTTGCTGGGGCTAACCCAGGACATGTTTTTTCACATAATCCACATTCAACACACAATGCAGAATCAATCACTGGATGAAGAAATCCCTCTTCATTAGCCTTCATGGTAATTGCTCCCTTTGCACATTTATTTGCACAAGAAGCACAACCACAACACTGAGGCCAATCAATTAAGTTTGGCATATTCCTAATTATTCAAAGCATTTACAAGAAACTCCATCGACATTTTTCGTTTCTCAGCTACCTTCTCCAATACTGGACCAAAATCAATATCATCGGAAGCACACGACTCTACGTCTTCATCCCCCATCAGCATTCTACGCTCCAATCCTGTGAATTGAAGAAGCGTGTATAGACGATCATTGGCTGAAAATTTACTTCCGTCTGGCCATCTTCTAAATGCAAAAAATTTAGTTGAATTCAAAATGCTGAACACACAACAATGGAACGAATCTGTACAAACAAACTCTGCATTTCGAATCAAATTAATAAATTCTGCTGGACCTACATTATATGGTTTCTCATCTGCAACATTCTCGTCGTATGAAATATATGTCGCTCCATGAAGTAATCCAATGATTCTACAACCTGTACTCTTTGAAAGCTTTTTGACAAACTCTCTTTGCTCTGGATTGTCTCCCATCAAATACATTAGAATATATTTACCCTCAGCAAATGGTTTTTCATCCTGAATATGCATCCATTCCTCGGCAGTAAGCATCATTGTAGGATCACAAACTACAGTTGCCTCTCTTCCACACTCTTTCATAACAATTTCTGCTCCACTATTCTCACGCACACTAATATGCTCTATACGAGACAAGAATTTCTTTGCATGCTTATGAAGATTTGAAGGAAGCTCTGGCACACCAAAACTTGTAGAAAAAGCAATCTTCTTTATGTTATTCGGAACAAACTCCAATGTAAAGAAACTTCCAACAATATTTGATGGCCTCCACAACTGGTCACTTCCAACTACCACTGCATCCATCTCTGAAGCCTGCTTTGAAAGACCATTCCATCCCTTAACCAATGGGAGCATCTTATTCCATTTCTTGTTAAACTCAGCATACACGTTCTTACGGACAATCATATCCTGTGCATATTGATCAGAAGATGCAGAAGCCGACTTGCGAGAGCGACTCTTTAGATTAGCAATAAGATATTTCAACTCTACAGGATCAAACATACGTCCTGCATAATAAAGAAGTTTCTTAATATGTATTTGACGGTGGACTCCCTTGATTTCAAAAATTCGAGCATCGTACCCCATTTTCTCTAAAGTATATTGCGTCGCGTATGTTTGAAGTGCACTACCAAAATTTTCCTTGTAAGTAACGGCAGCTATTCCGATTCTTTTAGTCATAATTCAAAAAACTTCTTACTTTTCATTTACTAACTGATCGTATAATTTTTCAAACTCCTTAACCGACGTTTTAATATTATAAATACTATCGGCTATAGCAGAATTATACGATTTTCTATCCCCGCTTTGCATATTTACGACTAGATTTGCCCACTCTGATGCAGATTCACTCAAAGACTTTCTATGTATCAAATCTGTCAAATCCACTTCTTTCGTAATAACATCATGCATTACAATCGGCAAACCTGTTGCTTCCGCTTCAAGAACAGAAACAGGAAAACCTTCGAATACTGAAGGAAAGACAAAACAATCCATTGCCATCATATATTCATTAGCATTATTAACGATTCCAGTGAATATAACATCGTCCGATAATCCCAAATCTTTAACTTGTTGTTTTACCACGGGCATCAATGCTCCAGCACCACAACATACTAATTTTGAATTCGGTTTTATTTTTAATACTTCTAAGAATATTTCTATAAGGAATTTATGATTTTTCACCGCAGAGAATGTACCTAAATGACCACATAGAAAAGTGTCGTCATCAACACCCAATTGCTTTCTAATCGAATCTCTTATACCTTGATCAAAAAGATATTTTTCAGCATCTATTGCATTAGGAATATTATAATAATGCGGATATGTCTTATAAGCAGCTCCATAAAGTCTATCAGAAGCTTTATCTGAACAAGAAAACCAATAATCAGCAACATCCCCAACTCCTTTTGCAAAAAAACTTTTTGCAATCTGCTCAATTCGATTTCCTCTATAACCAGCACTATGACTATGTGCTATGGTCTTCATTCCATATTTCTTTGCAATTTTCAAAAATATAGATGCTGAATTAGTGGCATGGGCATAAACAATATCATACTTATGAGAACTCAAGAATTTATCCCAAGCCTTACTATATTGAAGATAATTATATATTTTGAAATATGGAAGAATGTGAAATTCACAACCGTATTTACGACATTCCTCTTCTATCCCATCGTGCTCTGCATAGAAATTAATTGCAAAATCAATATGATATTTATCTAAATCTATATTTCGTAGAACATTAAGGACAAATGCTTGTACACCTCCCACTCTGGTGTTTGCCATGACCATGAGAATATTTATCTTTCCTTCTAGAATCATTAGAATATTCTTTTGTTATCATAAAAATTTTACGGTCATTTGCTCAATGCAAATGTATAAATCAATCGCTCTATTACAAACTATTATCGTTTGAAATTTTTTTGTATATATTCACAATATCTAAAGCAGCTTTATGCCAAGACAGTTCACCTTTATCTTGATATAATTTTTTTATTGTTGTACTATAATTATGTAAATTACTTGCAAACATACAATCTATAGATGACGCTAATTTATTTATATCGTTCGGGTTACAAATCATTCCTGTTTCTCCATCTATTACAGATTTTGGCAAATCTCCGACATTAGTAGCAAGAATAGGCTTATTAAATGCATACGCAGACATTACGCAACCGCTTTGTGTTGCAGATATATATGGTAGTACAACAAATGAACTGTGCCTTATAAGATTAGATAGCACATCATTCGATATATAGTCATTGATAACTATGATGTTTGTAGGCAAACTCTCAATTGAATGTTTTATCTTTCCCCTACCAGCAATAACAAGTCTTTTTCCATCTTTGCAAGCTTTTGTTTGCATAAATGCATCTATTAATACGTCAACTCCTTTGTATTCTGAAATTCGGCCAAAAAACAAAACATAATTTCCATAATTATTACCAGAATCTTTGAATGATCTAAAATAATCATAGACACTGAGCCTTGAATAATAAATCGATTCCTTTTTTATCGAATAATGTTTACAAAATTTTTCAGTTAAAGCATCACTAAGAAAAATGAAATTTTCATAAGATTTATGTACTAACCTACACTTAAAAAATTCATACAAAAATGATTTTTTATTATGCTGAATAGGATCGTGTTTAGTCAACACTTTATTTTTTAATCTATATATAAAAGGTAATAAAAATAGCGATGTTTTGCAATTTGTTGTACCATGAAAAAAAGAAAAATCGTTTTCCTGATAATACTTTTTAATTTTATTCGAAAGTAAAAAACAATTACACAAGGAGTTGTTTGGATTATTAGCAATAATCCAATCATCTAAATTAATTAAATCTTCATACTTTTCCATGCCTTTGTATTTATTGGCAGGAATCAAATCACATTGATCTTCTAACTCATCAATAGAAAATGCAGACAAATGCATAGACTCTGGAGATACAATCATCACCACTTTGATATCTACCAGCTTTTTAAGTTCTCGAATTAATGAAATTTCAAGATCAAAAAAAGAGGGTACTGTTAAATATAGAATTTTCATACAGATTCTGACTTTTTTATAATTTGATTAGATACAACCAAGAACATTAATACATATAATAAATTCATATTAAAAAGAATTTGATCAGAAAGAAAAATTCCTAAAGCATAAACAACAAACCCTGAATCACTTTTATTACTACTTATTGTTCGTAGAAAATATCTTGCAAAAAAATATAGCCCAAAAACTCCATAACACAGCAACATATATATAATAGCATTTGCATAATTTGCATTTTTTTCAACACCCCATTCGTTTTCTACATACAAACCATTTGAATGCAAAAAATCTGATAACTGATTTAATCCAATACCAAAACATAATTGACTTCCATCATATAAGTTTAAGTATTTTAAAGGTCCAAACAATCTTACTCCATCAAAATCAATCGAATTTAGTTTTTCAATGTTATCATTCATAACATCAGGGAACAGGCTCAAAATGCCCAAATAAATCGAAAAAACACATAAAATAGAGACTAATATATATATCTTCGTTTTACTATTTTTTACCAAATATAATATGATCAACAAAGACACAAGTAAAAGACCTGTGGTCGATCCAGAAAAAAGAATCCCCAAACCTAATATAATGGAAATAAGTCTCTTTTTTTCTATCAAAGCAATATAAAATATCGGAAGAAGATAAATCGATAAATGTGCAGGTTCCGTAAAAAATGCAGAAACTCGTGTTTTTGTAAAAGTTTCTAAATCTCGCTTCACTTCCAAACCGGGCAAAAAGAAATCTTTATAAAAAGACCCTGTCAATAATAGTTGTATTCTTTGAAAAACACATATTATAGCAGCAGCAACACCCAAAAACAACAAAGTTTTTCTAAGCACTTCTACATTAAAATTAGCCGTACAGATTATCAAAGCAAAAAAGAAAAGCGTTAATGCAATAAAATTATTAAAATAAAGTAAAGCGTTAAAATAAAACTCATTTTTATTAAGCAAAAATCCCAACAGCCCTATTATTAATACTGAAAAATACCATTGTACTTCATACCTTTTAACTTTTATTGCATAAAAAAGATTACCCCCAAAAAAATTCAACAATACAAGCAATACTATTATAAAAAAATACAACAATATTCCATTACTTAACGTATATACCGCTAATATAGGAGCTAATGCGAGAAATAATGCATTTATATTTTTTATTCTAATCATCATCTACAATCCTAATGAACTACGTATATAATCGATAGAATTTTTTTCAGAAATAGCATTATTGACATATTTTTTTCGTAATCAATATTATATTGTTTATCAGAAGACATTTGTGTAATTCTTTCAATATGTGTATCAAACTCATATATTGAATCAGAAACAGAATCTATCTTATATTCTTCTGGATGAAGATAGACTTTTTCTAATAACTCAAAAAGAGTATCTCCACACTTCTTTTCTAAAGAAAAAACAGTTGTATTTGTTGTCACGCCCAATACACCATTAGGTTGCATATCTCGTGGATCAATTGTTATAGTCTTAATGCCACATCTTTTTATTTGGATCGCAGCACCTGCTCCTGAAATTGCAATATCAAAAGTATTGACAAGAGATAATGGTATTGGGAATATATATCCCGTAAAAAATGTTTTAACATTAGGAATATTTCCATATTTCAACATTAATTCCTTTTTTATTGAATCTCCATTCCTTTCACCTCCTACAAAGATTAGTCTAAATTTAGATTTTTTATATTTATTCAAAAATAAAGACACCTGATCAATTGTATTATGGATATACTCTTTGTCTAGTCTTCCGACAAAACCTATATTATAACACTCTTTTGATTCAAAAGGGACAGGATAATCAACATCAAGCACTGATTTAGACGCTCCATAAGCTCTTAAAAAAGTCTGTTTCTCAGACAAAGAGACCTTAAATCCTTCAAAAAAATTAGATATTGATTGTTCTAATATTCCACACAATTCATTTCTATCAAGCTTAAATTTGTAATAATCAAACATTTCCGGCCTACATCTCGGAGTTTCGTCTATATTATATACTAAATGTTTTACCTTGCAATCTTTAGCTATATATTCTGCCCAAGTAGTCAATGATAAAGAATGCGACTCTATAACACTTTCTTCATCTATTTTACCTGTAAATTTTTTTATTCTTCTTAATACAGAATTCCGAATAAATCCCAAAAAATAATATGAAGGTAAATGAATTTCTGGTATTTTTATACTTTCGTATTGAGAGAACTCATTTATCAAAAGGGAACCACCTAAATAATAAACTATCTTAACGTTCCATCCATGTTCTTTTAAATACGCAGATTTTGCTCGCACATATAGTTGTGCACCACCTACGTCATTTATAGTAGAACAAAAAAAAATGTAACTCTTCATCTATTATTATCCTCGATTTTTATATGATCTAAAATTGTTCTTTTTATTTTTCTATAGAATAAACGGCAACACCACAGAAACATCCGATTACGAATATTGACATAGCATCTACTACTATTTCAATATTCTTTCTAGATATAAGAAGAAATATCCGTGAAAAATCTCACATGAGTTACAAAACTCATACGAAATTCTGAAAAACAACTCATCTAACTGTCCTGGATATATATAGCATAGATTACCCCCAAAAACATCTGCTTATACAATCACATCAAACAACATCTTACTCGCATCATCAACAACAATGCAAATAAAAGGAAATTTCGTTTCTTGTATAGCAAATCCATTCAAAGCATCACAGATATACTTTGAATGATTATAAGTAATACATCTAACTATTACCTTATATTTTTTATCAGGTAATGGCACATTTATGTTCATATATCAGCACAAATTTTTGAAAAATAATAAAAATCAATAAATTTTAGGAGTGCCCCAATGTCATTTTCCAAAAACTTTCGCAGGATTTCCAACCACCACCTGATTATCCGATACTGGTTTGGTAACAACAGCACCTGCACCTACTATTGAATTTGCACCAATCTCCTTTACCTTAGTAGATATTATAGTTGCATTTTGACCTATAAAAGCAAATTGTTTCACCCGTAGCCTAGCACCAATTAAGGACTTTGGAGCAACAAACACATAAGGTTCAATAGTTGTTTGATGACAAATCATTGATTGCGAACAAATGAATACTCCCTCCTCAATTTTGCAATCCGATTGAACAATAACTTGAGAATCAATGATTACACCATCAGAAGATATTGCAGCGAATTCAGAGATTTCAGCTGTAGGATGAATCAAAGTAGGAACAATTCCACCTGCAGATACTATTCGATGAAACAACTCTTTACGTATATTCATGTCTCCCATTGTAAGCAAAAAATATTTACCTTGAATATCTTCTGCAAACATATCTTCAAAACTACCAATTATAGTATAACCATGATCGACTTGACCTGTTCTATCATTATTATAATGAAAAAGGCCTAGTATCTCATATCCACAAGCTTTTGCTAATTCTATTCTTTGAAATGAGGATCCTCCTATTCCAAGAACATATATTCCTTTCATTGCTTTTTCCATTCGTTAACAACAGGTTTTCTTTTTCCAGATGCAAGAACTGCTATGTCGTCAACCTGTTCTATGTTTATAATTGCTGTTGATCCCAATGTTTCTTTCAACAACGGTATTACTTCCGCAAGATAATCAGATGCCCTTTCGGCAGACCTCATTACAATCTTCAAAAGATATTCATTTTGACTTTTCTGTACGAACTGCCATTGAGCAATCTCATCATAATGTTTTAAAGTTCGCCCTATCGTCATAGGAAAAAAAGGCTGATTGTCAACAGTATAACACACATCAAATCTTCTGCCATATAGTTTTTGAAGCACAGGATATCCGTTACTATATTCATTTGGCGAAGATAGAATACCAACATCACCATTATCATAACGAATAATTGGGAAAGCATGATTATGCAAATCTGTTATCACTATTCTACCTAGTTCTCCATATTCAGCTGGGGTATCTGAGTTCATCTTTAATACCTCAAAAAAATAACTAGCATAATTGAAATACATCGGATTGTCTGAAGATTTTGTAGGAATTCTTTCTTGAGCGAGAATTCCACATTCTTCATTTGCATACTGAGATATGATTTCGCAACCTAACGTTTCTTTCACAACAGATCTGACATCATCATGAAGAGCTTCACTACCAGCAATACAGATTTTTAAGGAAGGAAATATTTGTGGATTTTTCTTTACATATTTTGCCAACAAATCAAATGACGAAGCATAGCCTCTTAAGCACAAAGCTTTGTTGTCTATAATTGTTTTGCATAACTCAGCCAATTTTTCATCTCCCATTTCTGATATATCAAACGGAATGATATTCTCTGCCTTTATTTGAGCTGGAGTTTTCGACTGCCATTTATTCCATGTACGCAAATGAATAAGCATTTCGTGTGTGTCAAATCCCACTATCTTTCCAAAATACTTCAGCTCAGCCACACGCCTCTGACGTTTTAATGTATCTTGAGGAACAGCAAATGGAGTTCCTGTTGAACCAGATGTAGTCTGAATATGAACTGGTCCGACTTGACCAGGAATTAAATTTTCATCGACCTTAATCAAATCATAATTCTCAATGTACTTGAGTTTGTTCATTACAGGAAAATCTGAAAGTTTGGATGATTCACTCATGTCTTTATAGAAAGCACAATACTTTCTTGCATAAGAAAGTATCTCTGATAGTTTTCTTTGTCTGATTTCCAAACCATCGTCATACGAAGATTCTGACAAAAAAGATATTTCCTTATATGGTTTTCCTATAGGTGATCCATTCCGAGCATCATTTGCCCAAAATTCATCACGCAATTGTTTTGCATGTAAATCCATTATCTCAATATTAAATCAAGTGTCCTATTAATATCTTCATCAGATAAAATATGATGCATAGGCAAACAAATCACACTATCAGCCATCTTATGGGCAACAGGAAGATTGGATCTTTCTGCACCTGGACATCCTTTATATGTGTTAAAATCCGTAATAAGAGGATAGAAATATCTTCGTCCTAATACGTTTGCTGCCTTCATTTTCGCATACAAATCATCGCGAGTCATTCCATATACCTCAGCATCAATAAACATCGGCATATACGCATAGTTGTAATGAAGATGTTCGCTTTCAAAAGTCTCTTTCAAATATGGATAAAAAGAAATACCCTTGACATCCTTCAGAGCATCATAATATGTCTTTGCAGCTTTCTTTCTAGCAGCAATAGCCGAATCTACTTGTTTTAGATTAAGAAGTCCGTATGCAGATCGCATCTCATCCATCTTGCTATTTATTCCTGGAGCAACGACGGTAGTCTCACCATGAAAACCAAAATTCTTAAGATCGTCTATTCTCTTCTTTGTTTCAGCATCTTTCATCACCATTGCTCCTCCCTCGATAGTATTGTAAACTTTAGTAGCATGAAACGAAAGAGTGCTCATATCTCCAGCATTCAAAATGCTAACACCATCTTCCTTTACTCCAAAAGCATGGGCCGCATCATAAATGACTTTTAATCCATATGTATTTGCAATCTCCTGAATTCGTTTTGTATCACAAGGCTTGCCATATACATGCACAGGCATAATCGCTGTTGTTCTAGGTGTGATTGCAGCCTCTATTTTCTCTGGATCCATATTTCCAGTTGCCGGATCTACATCCACAAATACCGGTTTGCAACCATTCCACCAAATAGAATGTGTTGTTGCCACAAAAGAGTATGGAGTAGTGATAACCTCACCCGTGATTCTCAAAGCCTGAAGAGCAGTCAAAAGAGGTAGAGTTCCATTTGTGAAAAGAGACAAGTAAGGAACGCCCAAATATTCAGCAAGTTCCTTTTCTAGTTGTTTGTGGAATTGTCCATTATTGGTGATCCACTTTGAGTCCCAAATCTGCTTTAATAGATCGTTAAATTCATCAAGATTAGGAAGCAACGGACTGGTTACTGTAATAAGTTTATTGTCCATATATTAATTATCTTTTTATTACTTTTTTGACTTTAGGCATAACAATACCCTTAATTTCCAAATATTCTGGCATTTGAGATTTTTCACAAATTGTCAAGACTATAGCAGCTCCAACAATAATCTGCAGAGGCAAAAGGATAAAAGCATTAAGCGAAATAAATTGCATTAAACCTACAGGAATCGCCATTACAACAGCTACTTTTAGTGAAGGTAAAATGTCCTTTACCTGATCCTTTATTCCATAGTTTAGGAATGGACCTGAATAATAAGCATTAAGATAATAACTTATGCAACTAGTCACAAGACTTCCTGCCACCATTAAATAAATGTCAACAAAAATACCTAAAATAATTGGTCCTATCGCAATAAATTTCTTAATTATTTCAAGTTTTAAAAACAGATCACTTCTTCCCTGCACCTGCAGCATATTCAAATTAATCGCATGCAATGGATAGAGAGCTCCATAAATACATATTATCTGAAGGAATCCAACACATCCAAGCCATTTTTCTCCAATCAAAACAATTACCATTGGCTTTGCGACTGCCGCCATTCCATACATTAATACAAAAGTAGGAAGCATCGTAGTCTTAATCACTCGTCTATAAGCTTCACGTAAACGGTCTTTGTCATCTTGTATACTACTTAATACAGGATAACTAACACGCTGAATAATACCAGTTAGATTACTACTGAACAATTGGCTGAATTGTTTAGCTCTTGTATATAAACCCAAAGTTGCAGGTGAATAGCATTTACCGACAACGACCTGATATATCTCCTTCCACGTAGTGTCTATCAAAGTGCTTACTAGCATTTTCCATCCGAAAGACCACATTTCCCTGAAGCTCTCTCTACTAAATTGCAATTTTGGAATCCATCTATTGAATATCCAAAAAAAGGCAGTGGTGATGAATTGAGAAGAAATCTGTTGTCCAACTAAAGCCCATACGCCATAACCCATATAAGCCATAGCAATACCTATTACACCACTGAAAACAGATGCTATAAAAGTGACCTTGGCTTGAGTTTTGAAATCAATGTTCTTTGTTGTACGAGCTTTTTGGACTATACACAAAGCATTTATTACAACCACACAGGACATCACCTGTGTTAAAGCAACTAGTTCTTCCCGTTCAAAAAAATGTGCAATAGGACCGGCACATAAAAATAGTGCCAATGCCATAAAAACAGATAAAACAAAATTTGTATAAAATACCGTACTGTAATCAGTGTCTGTAATATCTTTCTTCCTTATTAGTGCATTTGTAAATCCGCTATCAACTATCGCATTGAAGACAGATATAAAAATTGTAAGAATACCAATCAATCCATATTCATCAGGAGAAAGTAAACGAGCCAGTATAATGCTGACGACGAATGTGATTCCAATCTTTGTCACATTATCCAAAGCACTCCACCCTAGTCCTTTTACGGTTTTTGACTTCAAAGATTGTTCCGCCATTCAACTATCTGTTTGTATACATTTTATTGTAATACTCCTGATAATCTCCAGAAGTCACATTCTCCATCCAAGTCTCGTTTTCCAAATACCACTTCACAGTCTTCTCGATTCCTTCCTCAAATTGAAGCGACGGTTCCCAACCAAGTTCCTTCTGTAGTTTTGTAGAATCGATAGCATAACGGGCATCGTGTCCAAGACGATCTGTCACATATGTGATTAGATCAAGATCTGCACCTTCTGGTCTTCCAAGCAAACGGTCTACAGTCTTGATTACGGTCTTGATAATATCAATATTCTTCCACTCGTTAAATCCTCCTATGTTGTATGTCTCAGCAATCTTACCATTATGGAAGATAGTATCAATTGCACGAGCGTGATCCACCACGTAAAGCCAATCACGCACATTCTCTCCTTTACCATAAACAGGAAGAGGCTTGCGATGACGAATATTATTGATAAACAAAGGAATCAATTTCTCAGGAAACTGATATGGGCCATAGTTGTTTGAACAGTTTGTCACAATTGTTGGCATTCCATATGTGTCATGGAAGACACGGACAAAATGATCACTACTCGCCTTACTTGCCGAATATGGAGAATGCGGATTATATTTTGTTGTCTCGTAGAAGAAATCCTTACCATATGCCAAATGATGTTCACTTGAGGATGCCGTTGTTGTGAACGGAGGCTCGATGCCCTCTGGATTAGTCATCTCCAATGCTCCATACACTTCATCTGTTGAAATATGATAGAATCGTTTTCCTTCATATTTCTCTGGAAGAGATTCCCAATATAGCTTGGCTGCCTGGAGCAAAGAGAGAGTTCCCATCACATTAGTCTTAGCAAATGTAAAAGGGTCCTTAATGGATCGGTCGACGTGGCTTTCTGCTGCAAGATGAATAATTCCATCTATATTTTCCTCCTGCATCAACTTATAGAATGCATCAAAATCGCAGATATCCATTTTCACAAACTTATAATTTGGTTTATCTTCTATGTCCTTAAGATTAGCAAGATTACCAGCATATGTAAGTTTGTCAAGATTAATTATCTTATATTCAGGATATTTATTCACAAAAAGGCGAACCACATGAGATCCAATAAATCCCGCTCCTCCTGTTATAACTATATTCTTCATTATTAAGTCTTATTTATTTGAAAACTCAGGATATAAATCCATATCAATTGAGTTTTATTGTTTTTTTAGATTTTTAATACATTTCTCAAGGCTATCCACCCAATAAGGCACAGATATTCCAAATGTTTCCTTGAATGTTTTCTTGTCAAGCACACTATAAGAAGGACGTTTAACAGGAGAAGGGAACTCATCTGAATGACATGGCTGAATATCACAATCCATATTTCCAGCAATCTTAGCAATCATCTTAGTGAAATCATACCAACTGGTAACTCCCTCATTACTATAATGATACACTCCTGTATTTCCCTGATATTTATTATTTTCTATGATATCATAGATTGCGGCAGCTAAATCGTAAGCGTATGTTGGAGTACCACACTGATCGAAAACCACATTCAATTTTGGTTTTGTTGCAGTAAGATTCATCATCGTCTTGCAGAAATTCTTTCCGAACTCAGAATATAGCCAAGCAGTACGAAGAATCACATAATCACATCCGCTATTAATTATGTTCTGCTCTCCATGAAGTTTTGTCGCTCCATACACTCCGGTAGGAGTTCCTTTCTGATCTGGATTACATGGAGTATTATATGGTTCTTGTCCAAATACATAGTCTGTAGAAACATGAAAAAGAGTTCCTAACACTTCCTTCATTGCTATTGCGAGATTTTTTGGAGCATCTGCATTTAGTTTTTCAGCCAAAGCTGCCAATTTTTCGTCTGTCTCGCAAGCATCCACATTAGTCCAAGCGGCACAATTGATAATGATTTTCACATTATTATCTACCACCATTTTGCGTATTGCATCAAGATCAGTAATATCTAGATAGGTAGTTTCAAGACCTTCTACCTGATTGACATCTGTAAAAATATATTTATTTGATGAGTTGCGTGAAACAATACGCATCTCATTACCTAACTGACCATTAGCTCCTGTAACAAGAATATTCATATATAATTAAGAATTCTTAATTCATAATTCATAATTGTCGGTGCAACCGATGTTGACAAGACGTTAACTCGTATTTTCAAACACGAATTTTCATGAATTGACCACGAATTATTTCATGAATTGAAACGCTTCGCGTTTTTTTATTTATGATTAAATTTGTGATCATTCATGTTCTTTACGCTTGCGACAGCAAACCTCCGTGTTCTCTGCGTCTCTGTGGAGGATCTATAATTTCGATGTGTTCCAATCTTGAGAGACGTGGCGTGCCACGTCTCTACGGACCTGTGTCTCTGTGGTTTTCTTTTATTCCAAATTAGGATTCCCAGTTTCCTTCACTTCGTCGATCACTTTCAAAAGATACTGACCGTATTGATTCTTAAGCATTGGTTTTGCCAATTCTCTCATACGAGCCTCATCAATCCAGCCCTGACGATAAGCGATACCTTCAAGACAAGCGATTTTCAAGCCTTGACGCTTCTCTAGTACCTCAATGTATGTCGACGCCTCAGAAAGAGAATCATGAGTACCAGTGTCAAGCCAAGCGAATCCTCTGCCAAGAGTTTGTACTTTCAGTTCTCCATCTTCCAGAAATTGCTGATTTACAGTAGTGATCTCATATTCCCCACGAGCCGACGGTTTGATATTAGCAGCAACGTCGACAACCTTATTAGGATAGAAATAAAGACCGACAACCGCATAATTTGACTTCGGATGTTGAGGTTTTTCCTCGATGGAAAGGCAGTTTCCTTCCTTGTCAAACTCAGCCACTCCATATCTTTCTGGATCGCTCACCCAATAGCCAAACACAGTGGCTTTTTTATCTTCCTCAGCTGTACGGACCGCCTCTTTCAACATCTTAGTAAAGCCTGCTCCATGGAAAATGTTGTCTCCTAATACAAGGCAAGCGGAATCATCGCCTATGAAATCTTTACCGATTGTGAAAGCTTGAGCAAGTCCATCAGGAGAAGGCTGCTCTGCATATGTGAATTTCACTCCATAATCCGATCCATCACCTAAAAGGCGTTTGAATCCAGGCAAATCAAAAGGAGTTGATATAATAAGGATCTCACGTATACCAGCCAACATCAAAACAGATATTGGATAATAAACCATCGGTTTATCATAAATCGGCATAAGTTGCTTTGATATTCCTTTAGTGATAGGATAAAGGCGAGTTCCTGAACCGCCTGCAAGTACAATTCCTTTCATAAATTGTAGTTTTATTGGTTAATATAAAGATGCGTTTTGCCGCATTATTTATGTGCGAAATTAAAATGGACAGCTCCACGCACCTTTTTATTCAAATTATCACTAAGATTTTACAAATAATTCATATGGTTCCCAAGCACCATCCTTAGCTTCAAGCAAAACCGATCCTGATTCCAAACTCTCAAGATTATGCCAACGGTCTTTTTCTATTTGGACGGCTCGATCATATCCATTCGCATCTAAAAATACCGATTCAGTAAGGTTTCCATTATCATCATAGAAATTATATTTTATTGATCCTCTAATGATGACAACTGTAGTAGACGTAGTCGGATGACGATGAATTGGCATAATAGTACCAGGCTCCACCGCATTAAGCATTCTTTGCGACAAATCTTTTTCTGAATTACGAAGATCGTAATTCATTCTCAATCTGGCGTTTGATTTAGCTTGCTGAGTTAAGCGGTCAAGAAGTTCGGAATCAATTTTCATATAATTTCAAAAACTTAAACTGACTAAATCTAAAATTTAATCCCTTCTGAAAATATCTCTTGTATACACCTTCTCCTCCACGTCATCCAGACAAGTATCATAACGGTTGGCAATGATAGCCTGGCTCTGCTTCTTGAACTCATCAAGATTATTCACCACCTTTGAGCCAAAGAAACTCTCCCCGTCTGCCAACGTAGGCTCGTATATGATTACCTCTGCTCCCTTTGCCTTGATACGCTTCATAATTCCTTGAATAGCCGATTGACGGAAATTGTCCGAATTAGATTTCATCGTCAGACGGTACACTCCAATCACACACTGATGCTCCTTGCTTGCATCCCACTGTCCATTATCGCTATAGTAACCTGCCATCTTTAATACTGCGTCTGCAATGTAATCCTTACGTGTACGATTACTTTCCACGATTGCAGTCATCATATTCTGAGGCACATCCTTGTAGTTGGCAAGAAGTTGCTTTGTGTCCTTTGGCAAACAGTATCCTCCATATCCGAATGACGGATTGTTGTAGTGAGTGCCGATACGTGGATCCAAGCCTATACCCTGAATAATGGCCTGTGAATCAAGACCTTTCACCTCTGCATACGTGTCAAGTTCATTGAAATAACTTACTCGTAGAGCCAGATATGTATTTGCGAAAAGCTTTACAGCCTCAGCCTCTTTCATACCCATGAAAAGAGTGTCTATATTCTCCTTGATGGCTCCCTCCTGAAGAAGTTTTGCGAATGTTTCAGCGGCATTCTTTAAGAATTCCACATCCGTAACTTTTTGTATTGCCTGATTTTCCTCCTCAAACTCCGCATTCTTAATAAGCTTTGGATAGCCGACGATGATACGCGATGGCCATAAATTATCCTCCAATGCCTTACTCTCACGCAAAAACTCAGGTGAGAAAAGAAGATTGAATTTCTTCACTCCCTTAGCCGCATATCTGACATATAGATTACGGGTATAACCGACAGGAATTGTAGACTTGATAACCATCACAGCATCCGGATTGACACTCAACACAAGATCAATCACGTCTTCTATATGATGGGTGTCGAAGAAATTCTTGACAGGATCATAGTTAGTAGGGGCTGCTATGACCACAAAGTCAGCATCTTTATATGCGGACGCTCCATCAAGCGTACATGTCAAATTAAGTTTTTTCTCTGCGAAATACTTCTCAATGTACTCGTCCTGAATAGGCGAAATACGATTATTGATTTTTTCTACCTTCTCTGGTATTACATCAACGGCTGTGACCTGATGCTTCTGTGACAACAACGTCGCTATTGACAAACCAACATAGCCAGTTCCAGCTACCGCAATCTTTATATCTTTGAATTCTTTCATAATTTTTATCTAGCTGTCCCATAATATCCCGCATACCACTTCGCAAAGGCTCTCAATCCGTCACGAAGGCTCGTGCTTGGCTTGAAACCGAAATCATACGCTAATGGAGTACAAATTCAAATACGCCCAGCGGATTTCTTATATTTTTGGTCTGGATGACTCGGCACATCTGGATATTTCCGAACCAACAGACCATTATTAACCATTTCTGGAATCACATTATTCTTAAGATATCTTAAACTTCGTCCTACTTTGGGAGCAATATCCATTAATGACATGAACTCATCTGAACAAACATCACAAATGGACATATATAAATTTTGAATTTTCTTCGATTTTTTTTCACTTTCAGAAACCTTGCTAGCAACATTTTCAGAAACCTTGCTAGCAACATTTTCAGAAACCTTGCTAGTAACATTTGAATTAAATGCTTTGTTCTCGTCTCTATCAATAACCTTCTCCCCTTCTACATTAGGAGACATTAAAGCATTGCCAGTATCTTTTAATACATATTTCGTTCCCTTTCCAATGCCAGATGCCGACAAATATCCATCCTCACACAATTCCTTCAGCAGCATTGTGATATCTGATGGATGTATATCAAGTACAAATTGCAGTTTAAAGTTTGTCACATAACCATCATTCACACAAGCAGCCAGCACCAACAACTTATCGTGAGATAAAGACGATACTTTCTTTCCGAAATGCTCAATAAGCTCTGATTTGACATCATCCGAAAGAATGTTCACAAGTGGCATTTCAAGTTCGATTTTGGAATCACTTATCTCAATAGACGGATTTCTAAAATTTCCTTGCTTCCATCCTCGCCATATTTTGTCCGCACCACTTCCAGCTTTTTCAGCAGTGCCTATCTCCATAAACATCAATTGCAAAGCCTTATTCCGACAAACACTATCACCACCTCTAAAATACTGATTTAATGACACTAACATACTGCCAGGATTAGAGAAAATGAACTTCGACCGATAGTTACAAACAACAATACTCGCATTCATCGTATAATCGCAATGTATCAATGCATTTACGAAAGCTTCTCGTAATGCAATATGCATGGCAGATTCATCCACTCTAACGTTGTCTTTTAGAACAAATGGATTTGGCAAAGATTCTAACATACGATTATATACCCTTCTAAAGAACTGAAATAAATTTGCTTCCCATCGTCCATCAGGATATATTCTATTTGTCCATCTATCATTCGGATCCTGACTCATATATTCTCTGTAATCAGGAAAGTAAGCAGGGCAACAGTCTACATCTTGAATACTTGATACTTTTCCAAACATTAACATTCCTGCCAATGTTAAGCCTTCCTTTTTACTTCGTCGATCCCTTCTGTATCCACCCAATTTTTCTAATAAGGCCACTCCATCAAGTGAAGCCCATGGATGTGTCGGTTGCAAATTGGCAAATAATCGCTTATATTCTTGAAATGAAGGATGATCAATATCTTCTTCAAATGAAAATCCATCTAAAATTCTCGAATCCTGAGGAGACTCCGTAATATTCGCCTCAGCATACATTCTCCGTACTTCGTCCGTGCCACACAAATAATCGCCTTCATGTTCCCGTTTGTAAACAGAATCCGGATTATTATTTATAAATATAGGACGTTGCCGAAAATCAGCTCTTGGCACATTTATCATCAAAACCCAACCTCCATCTGTCTCCAAATCCTCTACATCAGATTCACGCAACACATTTGCAGAAACTTTTTGACGATTATTCAGACAATCGAATAACTTTTTCTTTCTATCTAAGATATCCTCATGAGTCAAACCCTCTAAGAAAAATTGTTTATTTTTCTCTTTCACCCCAAGTACAATCATACCGCCCTGAGTATTTGCAAAAGACGAATATGTGTCCCACAAATTTCCAGGAAGTCCGCCACGAGCCGTTTTGAATTCAATCTCTACGGTCTCATTTGATTGTAATAGTTGGTAAAACTCTTGCAGTGATATCATTTACAATGCGATATGGCTAAACTCAACAATAATCATACCCTAAACCCATAATACCCCGCATACCACTTCGCAAAGGCTCTCAATCCGTCGCGAAGGCTCGTGCTTGGCTTGAAGCCGAAATCCTGCTCCAAAGGAGTGGTGTCCGCGAATGTCACAGGCACATCCCCAGCCTGCATAGGCACAAGCTCCTTATGTGATTCGAAATCATAGTCGGCAGGAAGCACTTTGGCTGCAATCAACTCCTCCTGAAGGATCGTCACAAAATCAAGAAGATTCTCAGGTGAGTTGTTTCCGATATTATATACTTTATATGGTGGGATAGGCAATCCGTCCTCACCATTCTCCTTCTCTGGCGCATGCTGCATCACGCGGACCACACCCTCCACGATATCGTCAACGTAAGTGAAGTCGCGCTTGCAATTGCCGTAGTTGAAGATCTGGATTGTCTTGCCCTCACGAAGCTTATTTGTAAATCCAAAATATGCCATATCAGGACGTCCAGCCGGGCCATAGACCGTGAAGAATCGTAATCCCGTCGACGGAATATTATAAAGTTTCGAATATGCGTGAGCCATCAGCTCGTTGCTCTTCTTTGTGGCAGCATATAGGGAGACGGGATTGTCCACCTTGTCGTCTGTGGAATATGGCACTTTTTTATTTGATCCATAGACACTTGAAGACGACGCGTAGACAAGATGCTCCACTTCATTATGACGACATGCCTCGAGAATATTGTAGAATCCGATCAGATTAGATTGGATATAAGCGTCTGGATTGGTGATGCTGTAACGTACTCCTGCCTGGGCCGCAAGATTCACTACTACAGCAGGCTTGTATTCAGAGAAAATATTGTCGACAGTAGCCCTATCAGCAATGTCACCTTTGATAAAAATCCAGTCACATCCAAGATTCTCGATTTCCTTTAGTCTTTCATACTTTATATTGACATCGTAATAATCAGTAATTGAATCAAGTCCTACGACACGGATATTCTTCACGTCCTTAAAAAGACGTTTAACAAGATTTGATCCTATAAATCCTGCTGCTCCCGTGACAAGCACCGTCTTTCCTTCAAGAGACACATTAAATCGTACCATAATATTTTTTTCCGTAATTAAATCACGTTGTATTGACGTTTTATAACTATTTTCTAGAAATGTGACGCAAATAGCATTTGATTTTTTTAATCACAATCTCCCACCAACCAATTTATTACAATAATAATTAGTTTGATTTGTCACACAAGAAAAAGTCAGGGACAAACGCCCTTTTTCACTTCGAACACTTCTCTCAAACAGATTCTCTAAATCCACTTAATAGTTTTTTCCTTAAAACAGGTTACAAACGGGCTACAAAATTACGATTTTATTAAAAAATGGCAAAATAAATTCTATCAAAAAAGCAAATGGCAAATGGTTCTCTTTTTAATTATCTCTTCATACCTGACAAAGAATAACTGTTTTTGACATCTGTAGGCGAGAGAATGCGAAAAGACGTTTTCCCAGTTCATTGAGAGATGCACCAAGATGGTATACTTCATCGTCAATAATAAGGAATCGATCATGTACTCGTTGACGAGTCTCTGCAAGATGGACGATACGTCCACTCTGAGTTTGTGCAGTAGACTGTAATGCTTGCAAACCACGACCTATACGCTCCACATAAATAGTAGCGTCTACGCCCTGATTACGATATTCCAATATATCAAACGTACGAGAATCAATATAATTATCTATTAGTATCACCTCGCTTTTCGCTATGCGTATTAATTGTTCCGCAAAGAGGCGGGCATCCAACACTTGCCCTTCATAAAATATCCCTTCAACAGGAGGAACATTAGTCCGGATGAAGAAATTGATCTGTTCTTCGTTTTTTGACACTCTTTCTTCAAGTTGGGAAAATCGTGTATCTATTCGTTCCTGCATTGCTACAAGTTGGTGATTAATCGAATACCCTCGAAGAAGATAGTCACGAAGGACACGATTTGCCCATTGACGAAATTGTATTCCCTGACGTGTATTTACTCGATATCCAACAGAAATTATCACATCAAGATTGTAGAATTCAACATTACGACGAACCATTCTATCCCCCTCCTTCTGAACTAGTTCCAAAATGGAACATGTTTCTTCGCGTTGTAGTTCATAAGAGTTATATATATTCTTGATATGTTTTGTTATAGCCTGACGCTGCGTCCCATACAAATCAGCCATTTGTGCTTGAGAAAGCCAAACAGTGTCATGTTCCGCATCTAACTTCACCTCAATCGAAATTGTCTCTTCTGGCTTATAAAACACTATCTGAGACATTTCGGAAGAATTCTGTAATGTACTGTTATTTCCCATAATTTATAAAAAAGCAGATGGCGAATTGTTCTCTTTTTAATTATCACTTCGTACCTGACACAGGATAACCGACTTAGACATCTGAAGACGAGAGAATGCGAAAAGACGTTTTCCTAGTTCATTGAGAGATGCACCAAGATGGTACACTTCATCGTCAATGATAAGGAATCGATCATGTACTCGTTGACGAGTCTCTGCAAGACGGACGATACGTCCACTCTGAGTTTGTGCTGTAGATTGTAATGCTTGCAAACCACGACCTATACGCTCCACATAAATAGTAGCGTCTACGCCCTGATTACGATATTCCAATATATCAAACGTACGAGAATCAATATAATTATCTATTAGTATCACCTCGCTTTTCGCTATGCGTATTAATTGTTCCGCAAAGAGGCGGGCATCCAACACTTGCCCTTCATAAAATATCCCTTCAACAGGAGGAACATTAGTCCGGATGAAGAAATTGATCTGTTCTTCGTTTTTTGACACTCTTTCTTCAAGTTGGGAAAATCGTGTATCTATTCGTTCCTGCATTGCTACAAGTTGGTGATTAATCGAATACCCTCGAAGAAGATAGTCACGAAGGACACTGGTAGCCCAAATACGAAATTGAGTGGCATTACGACTATTCACTCTATATCCAACAGAAAGGATCAAATCCAAATTGTAATAATCAACCTTATATCTTTTCCCATCTGCAGCAGTTGTTTCCATTTTGGAAACAACTTGTTCGCGGACCAATTCTCCTGTTCCAAAAATATTTTTCATGTGCTTAGAGATAGCAGATTTTTGTACGCCAAACAAATCAGCTATCTGTTGCTGGCTTAACCAAATAGTATTTTTATCAAGTTTTACCTCAAGCGCCACATCTTCTTCTGGCTGATAAAGCACTATCTGAGACATTTCGGAAGAATTCTGTAATGTACTGTTATTTCCCATAATTTATAAAAAAAAGCAGATGGCGAACGTCTTTCGCCATCTGCCATAAGCTATCCGCCAACGTCATTTAAAACGGAGGTGCTGTCGGAGTCGGAGCCTCATCTTCCTTAGGCTTACCCGCCATCATTCCTTCCAAGTTGACCACCACGACCTCTGTCGAATAGCGAGTCACTCCTGCCGAATCCACCCAACTTCTTGTCGACAGCTTGCCCTCAATGAAGACTTTGTTGCCGCACTTGATGTACTGTTCAGCGAATTTTGCACTGTGTCCCCACGCCACAACCTTGTGCCACTCTGTCTGTGGCTGCACTACCGTGCCGTCTGGCGCTGTAAATCCTCTCTCTGTTGTCGCAACCGGAAATGTAGCCACAACCTTACCCTGATCCAAATACTTTACCTCTGGATCTTTACCTACGTTACCTACCAAAAAAACCTTGTTCATTTTGGATTACTTTTTTGACTGTTATTTTTTAATAATTTTTTAATACGGTGCAAATATACAATATTTTCTAATATTACTTATCTTTGCGAAGAAATTTCTTTTGTTAAACTAAATTTTTTATTTTGGACGTTTCGATATTGCTTGATAGTGCTGCTGATTCCGTTCCTTTGCCGGAATGGTGTGCGTATGTTTTGGCTGCCTTATTTTGGCTGCTCGGTTCTATAGCTGTCTTCGTATTCTCATATTGCGAATACTTTCTGTTCTCACTGTCGGACTCCGACAAAGACAAAATTTTGAATAATGATTCGGCCGGCTACTCTGGATTGAAGAGTCTGCTGATCGACGAAAAGAAATCGCTGTCCGCAATTGTGCTTGGATATTGGTGTTCAATCGCAGTGTTGATCACTGTCGCTATTATATATATTAAATATGTGACAAGCATCGCCGGATTCGCCAACAATGCCGACTCCAGTTGCCAGGGTCCGGTGCTTACAGTGCTGATGCTTTTCGCCACGTTTGTATGGATTCTTTTATTTGCCGACGTGTTGCCTCACAAAATCAGCAAACAAGACAGAGTGGCTTGTCTCTACTATATGTCGAAACCGGTGAGAATCGCATCTTTCATGCTTTATCCATTCTCTTCTCTGCTAAAGCATACAGAGTTTATCGCTTGCAGACTGGAGGTGAAACGTCAAAAAAACATATCGCTCGATGAGTTGTCTGAGACGCTGCACTCCGACTCCATAAAAGATAAAGAGGAAAAAGATATTCTGGAGAGCATCGTCACTTTCGGAAGCGTTTCGGTGGGTGAAATTCTCCGTCCAAGAGTAGACGTAGTGGCTGTGAACTACAGCGACAAATATACGGATGTGCTTAAAGTGATCCGCGACAACGAGTATTCACGAATGCCTGTATACGACGGCTCTGTGGATAATGTGAAGGGAATTCTGTATGTAAAGGATTTTCTGAACTATCTCGACCGTGGCGACGACTTCAATTGGCAACATCTTATCCGTGCCCCGTTCTTTGTGCCGGAATCAAAAAAGATCGACGACCTGCTGCGTGAGTTCCAGGTGAAGCGAATGCACATGGCGATCGTAGTGGATGAGTTTGGCGGCACATCTGGAATAGTCACAATGGAGGATATCCTGGAGGTGATTTTCGGCGACATCAGCGACGAGCATGACGTCGAGCAGAAGCTCTACACGGAGCTCGACAAACGCAACTATCTCCTTGAAGGCAAGATGCCTCTGTCGGATTTCTATAAGATCGAGAAGATCGACGCGAGTGTGTTTGAGGCTCTCGACGTGGATGCAGACACCGTGGCAGGACTGATATTGTCGCTGAAGGGAGACATTCCGTCGCTCGGAGATGAGATAATCCATGAAGGATACATCTTCAAGATCGTGTCGGTGGATAAAAGAAGAATTAAAAAGATCAAATTACGTTTGCCAGATGAAAAGAAGTAGACTACTGGTGATTTCAATAATGACGGTCATCATCACCGTCATCTCAAGCGGATGCTCCAACGACGTGCCCCGTCCGCGCGGCTATTTTCGCATCGAATTGCCGGAGAAAAACTATGTCAAGTTCGACAACGACTCTTTCCCATACTTGTTCGACTATGCCAACGTAGCCACCATAGAGAGAAAGGCGACAAAAGATGAGCCATATTGGGTGGATGTCGTATATCCTCGCCTCAACGCAAGAATCTATTGCAGCTACAAACATGTGGACGGCAATTTCAGAGAGGTGAATGAAGATGCCCGCTCCTTCGTCTACAAGCATACAATCAAGGCAGACGACATCACAGAGCAGCCCTATGTCGATGATTCGGCTAAAGTGTATGCCCTACTCTACGAGCTAAAAGGCAACACAGCCTCAGCCATACAGTTTGTGGCGACCGACAGCGTGAAGCATTTCTTCCGTGGAGCTCTCTATTTCAACAACACTCCCAACCAGGATTCTGTGGCACCTGTGCGTGAATATATACGTGAGGACATCATCAGATTGCTGGAGAGTCTGAGGTGGAGATGACATTGCGGCTGGCTTTTGGCTTTAAGCTTTTTGCTTTTTTTACTATATTTGTAAATTCTAAGTGGATAACGCTTATGAAAACAAGACAAGAATACATACAAATATTGACGGAACACATTGCCGAACTTGCCGAAAGATTTGGAGTTCGGTCTCTAATCCTATTCGGATCCGTTGCCAGAGACGAGCATCATGAGGGAAGTGATGTAGATGTGTTTGTGGATATGCCACCCAAATTTTTTCTAGCATGTGCTGCTGCGGATTATCTAGAAGAGATACTTGGATGCAAGGTAGATCTTGTGAGAAACAACAAAAACATAAGCGATTTCTTTCGTAAACAAGTAATGTCAAATGGAATTCAAATCTTCCCAAGATCGAATTTCTCATGGCTATTTTGAAATTGATGTGGAATATATTGATGACATAATTAAGAATGACTTGGATCCACTATTGACTGCAATAGAAGATCTTATCAAGATTGTAACTATCGTTTAAGTAAAGACTCTTTTCATACTCGATATGGATATCAAAAACATATATAAATACCTTCTTGCGATTGTAGCGGTGGTGGCAATCGCATTCTGCGTCTTTTCCGACAATTTTTTCTTCAGATTAGACTTGACACAGGAGAAGCGCTACAGCATCTCTGACAACACTAAAAATATGTTGAGGAATGCCGACGGTGATATTTCCGTCGTCGTATATCTTGATGGAGATCTGAATGCAGGATTCCTTCGTCTGCGTAAGGCAACAAAGGAGATGCTGGACGAGTTTAATGTCTACGCTGGAGGCGGATTCTCATATAAGTTTGTCAATCCATCGGCAGCGGATAACGCCAAAGCTCGCGACAAAAAGTATGAGGAATTGGAAAAACGTGGTTTGCGACGCATTCCCGTCTACGATAAGGATGCGGAAGGAAACCCGACAATGAAGGTAGTCTTTCCATGGGCAGAGATTTCATACAAGGAGACCAGCGGAAAGAAAGTCACACGACCAGTCTGCCTGTTGAAGAATGTGCAGGGCAAGAGCGGAGAGGAGAATCTGAACCTTTCCGAGCAGAGTTTGGAATATGAGCTTACGAATGTCCTCCGTCTGCTTGTAGACAAAAGAGACACACGTGTCGCATTCCTGGAGGGGCACGGAGAATGGCCAGAGCAATACGTCTACGATTTCACAAAGACACTGAGCGAATACTACAGCATCGATTTCGGAGCGATCAACAACCGTACAGATGAACTTGATGCATACGCGGCAGTGATAGTTGCCGGTCCGACGTCGGCACTTCCAGAAAAAGACAAATATGTGCTCGACCAATATATAATGAATGGAGGAAAAGTGTTGTGGCTTGTCGACGCAGTGAAGATCTCATTAGACAGTCTGAGCAAAGAGTCGCAAACGATCGGCATAGTCAATTCCGTCAACTTGGACGACCAGCTATTCCGCTACGGAGTGCGCATCAATCCTGTTTTGCTTCAGGATGTGCAATGCTCGATGATACCAGTGAACATGGCAAGGGAGGGCGACGCGCCAGATTTCAAACCAGCCCCATGGTATTATTCGCCATTGTTGATCACCAATCCCTACCATACGATTTCCAAAAACGTCACACCCGTGAAGACCGAGTTTGTGAGTTCAATGGATTTTGTCGGCGACACGACAAAAATAGAGAAGACGCCATTGCTTCTGACATCGTCGAGCACACATGTGCAGACAATTCCGTCGATTGTAAGCATGGATATCATCAACGTGGAGAAGACAGGATACTATTTCAACATCCGCAATATGATGACCGCCGCGCTTCTTGAGGGACAATTCACATCAATCTTCAAAAACCGCATGGTGCCGGAGGGAATACAAGCGACAACGGCGAAGAAAGATTCCAGTGTGCCTACCAAGATGATTGTTGTGGCAGACGCGGATGTCATACGCAATGACGTGCAGGGGTACGGAGCCAACGCACAAGTGTTGCCGCTGGGCTACGACCAGTATATGAACCAGCAGTTTGGAAACAGCGATTTCCTTCTAAACAGCGTCAATTATCTTACAGATGACGACGGATGGATGCAATTGCGAAATCGAGAAGTGAAACTCCGTCTGCTCAACAAAGCATCGTCGATCGGAGCACGTCAATTCTGGCAGATACTCAACGTATTGCTCCCAGTGCTATTGCTCGGCATCTTCGCCGCAATCTATCTATTCCTCAGAAAGAAAAAATACACCCACTAAGCACCGTAGGTGCGGCATACCATAGCATAGGGTGTGAACCATATGACTACAATACGCAATCCCAGCACCGTAGGTGCGACATACCATAGCATAGGGTGTGAACCCTATGACTACAATACGCAATCCCAGCACCGTAGGTGCGACACATCCCAGCATAGGGTGTGAACCCTATGACTACAATACGCAATCCCAGCGCCGTAGGTGCGGCATACCATAGCATAGGGCGTAAACCCTATGACTACAATACGCAATCCCAGCGCCGTAGGTGCGGCATACCATAGCATAGGGTGTGAACCCTATGCCATCATTATTCATTATTCATTATTCATTATTCATTTTTAATTTTTAATTTAATTCATCATTCCCCTCCGTCATCCACGGAATCACATAAAATCCATCGAATTATGCATTGCGAATTATGAATTATAATTTTGTTTTGGTAATTTTGCAAAAATTTTTAAACGATGGTAAGAGTTGGAATCATAGGTGGTGCAGGATACACCGCAGGTGAGTTGCTAAGAATCCTAGTAAACCACCCACAAGTAGAAATCAAATTTGTCAACAGCACAAGTAATGCTGGCAACTATTTATACGATGTTCACGAAGGTTTGTTCGGTGAGACAGACATTAAATTCACTGACGAACTGCCGTTTGATTCGATCGACGCAATGTTTATTTGCTCAGGTCACGGCGACAGCAAGAAATTCTTGGAGAGCCACGACGTGCCAGCAAACGTAAAGATCATCGACCTATCACAAGACTACAGAGACGAGAGCAACGGTTTCGTTTATGGTCTGCCAGAGGTCAACAGAGAGAGAATCAAGAAAGCCACTAAACTTGCCAACCCAGGTTGTTTCGCAACAGCCATCCAGATTGGTCTTCTTCCACTTGCCGCAGCAGGTCTGTTGAAGAACGAAATCCACACTAACGGAATCACAGGTTCAACAGGAGCAGGTGTAAAGCCAGGTGCGACATCTCATTTCAGCTGGAGAAACAACAACATTTCCATCTACAAGGCGTTCACACACCAGCATCTTATCGAGATCGGCATGACAATTAGAAACCTTCAGCCATCATTCGACAAGGACATCAACTTCCTTCCTGTACGTGGCGACTTCTCACGTGGAATCTACGTAAGCCAGTACACAGAGTGTGATCTTGACGAAGAGGCAGCGATCAAGCTATACAAAGATTTCTACAAAGATTCAGCGTTCACATTTGTGATGGACAAGAATCCAGATTTGAAACAAGTGGTGAATACCAACAAGGGCATCGTTCACGTTGAGAAGCATGGCAACAAACTACTTATCATCTCTATGATCGACAATCTGTTGAAGGGAGCGTCTGGTCAGGCAGTCCAGAATTTCAACCTCATGTTCGGCCTTGACGAGAAGATGGGCTTGAATCTGAAATCAGTGGCATTCTAAGATAGCTTATAGCCAACAGCCATGTGCCAACGTAAATTATAAAAGAACAATAATTCATACATATAATAATGAATCTATTTGACGTATATCCACTCTTCGATGTCAACATCGTAAAGGGAAAAGGATGCAAGGTATGGGATGACAAAGGTCAGGAGTATCTTGATCTGTATGGCGGACACGCAGTTATCTCTGTAGGTCACGCGCATCCTGAATATGTATCAGCGATCAGCAACCAGGTAGCGACACTTGGTTTCTATTCCAACTCAGTGATCAATAAGCTTCAGCAGGAATTGGCAGCAAAGCTTGGAAAGGCTTGCGGCTACGACGACTATTCACTATTCTTGATCAACTCAGGAGCTGAGGCAAACGAGAACGCATTGAAACTTGCGTCGTTCACTAACGGCAGAACACGTATCTTGACTTTGGAGAAGGCTTTCCACGGCCGTACCTCACTTGCTGTCGAGGCAACCAACAATCCAAAGATCATCGCACCTATCAACGCAAACAATCACGTCACATACCTTCCAATCAATGATTTGGAGGCTTGGGAGAAGGAGATTTCCAAAGGCGACGTGTGTGCTGTGATGCTTGAGTGCATTCAGGGAGTAGGCGGCATACGTATGGTGACAAAAGAATTTTTGAGCGGATTGCGTGAGCTTTGCGACAAATATGAGACAGTGCTTATCTGCGACGAAATACAGTGTGGTTACGGACGTAGCGGTAAGTTCTTCGCCCACCAGCACCTTGGCGTCAAACCAGATATGATCACAGTGGCAAAAGGTATCGCAAATGGATTCCCTATGGCTGGAGTGTTGATCTCACCTAAGTTCAAGGCCGTATACGGTCAGCTTGGCACAACATTCGGTGGAAATCATCTTGGTTGTGCGGCAGCGATCAGCGTGCTCAACATCATGGAGAAAGAAAACTTGATAGCCAATGCGGCAGAGGTAGGCGACTATCTGATGCAGCAGTTGAAAGCCATCTCGTCTCCGCTTATCGCAGATGTACGAGGCAGAGGATTGATGATTGGAATCGAGTTGACGGTGCCATACAAAGAGATCCGTACAAAACTAGTGTTCGAGCAGCACGTGTTCACAGGATGCAGCGGCACACATGTATTGCGTCTTCTTCCACCTTTGTGCCTGACTAAAGCAGACGCAGACGAGTTCATCAAACGCTTCAAAGCAGTGTTAAACTAAGAGAAAAACATAAGAACATATATGGCAAAAGAATTGACCCCACGTGCAGAGAACTACTCACAGTGGTACAATGATTTGGTAGTAAAAGCAGACCTCGCAGAGCAGTCGCCAGTAAGAGGATGTATGGTAATCAAACCTTATGGTTACGCCATTTGGGAGAAGATGCAGGCTGAACTTGACAGACGTTTCAAGGAGACAGGCCACGTCAATGCATATTTTCCTCTGCTAATCCCTAAGTCTTTCCTCTCAAGAGAGGCAGAGCACGTAGAAGGATTCGCTAAAGAGTGCGCAGTGGTAACACACTACCGTCTGAAAACAAATGAGACTGGAGACGGCGTTGTTGTCGACCCAGAGGCTAAACTAGAGGAGGAACTAATCGTCCGCCCTACTTCAGAGACTATCATCTGGAACACATATAAGGGATGGATCCACAGCTACCGTGATCTTCCTATCCTTTGCAACCAGTGGGCAAACGTGATGCGCTGGGAGATGCGTACACGTCCATTCTTGCGTACAGCTGAGTTCTTGTGGCAGGAGGGACACACAGCCCACGAGACACGTGAAGAGGCAGAAGAAGAGGCACAGAAGATGCTTCACGTCTACGGAGACTTCGCTGAAAACGTGATGGCAGTGCCAGTGATCAAGGGTGTGAAGAGTGAGACAGAGCGTTTCGCAGGAGCAGTCGACACATATACAATCGAGGCTTTGATGCAGGATGGAAAGGCCCTTCAGAGCGGCACATCACACTTCTTGGGTCAGAACTTCGCAAAAGCATTCGACGCACAGTTCCAGAACAGAGAGGGAGGAATGGACTACGTTTGGGCTACATCTTGGGGAGTTTCCACTCGTTTGATGGGAGCTTTGATCATGACACACTCAGACGACAACGGACTTGTGCTTCCTCCAAAATTGGCTCCAATCCAGGTGGTTATCGTCCCAATCTTCAAGGGAGACGACCAGAAAAATGCCATCGCAGAAAAGTTGGATCCAATCATTAAGGAGTTGAAGTCGAAAGGCATCTCCGTCAAATATGACGATGATTCACAGAAGCGTCCAGGATTCAAGTTTGCAGAATACGAGTTGAAAGGAATTCCAGTAAGACTTTGTATGGGAGCAAGAGACTTGGAGAACGGCACTATCGAAGTGGCTCGCCGAGACAACTTGACAAAGGAGAGCATCAACCTTTCAGATACAGTGTCATACGTAGAGAAGCTTCTTGTTGACATTCAGGCTAATATGTTGAAAAAAGCTCTTGATTTCCGCAACGCAAGCATCAAGAGCGTCGACACATACGAGGAGTTCAAGACAGAGATCGAGAAAGGTGGATTTATTCTTGCTCACTGGGACGGAACAGCTGAGACAGAGGCTCTTATCAAGGAAGAGACAAAGGCAACTATCCGCTGCGTGCCATTCGACTCTTACATCGCCGGCGACAAAGAGCCAGGCAAATGTATGGTGACTGGCAAACCAAGCAAGTGCAGAGTATTGTTTGCAAGATCATATTAATGCGATGCGTAATACGTAACGCATAATTCATAATTAGGCCATACAGAAATGTGTGGCCTTTTTTATTCAAAATTGGCATTTTAGCAGTTTATGACCGATAAATAGTTCATTGTACTTGAGGATTCCAAAGGGCGGAACGCCCTTTCTCCCCCCTCTAGTGCGAGCCGAAGGCGAGCACTTATAATTTACAAAAAACGCATTTTTACCGCTCGCCCTCTGGGCTCGCGGATGAGAGTGAGTTAGGGCGTTCCGCCCTTAACAATCCTCATTTCTTAATGCTGAATAGTCCAACTTAAATCAACAATTTAATTTCACATACCTCATTTCCAATTTATAATTAATTTTTGTTACTTTTGTAACGTTTGCATTGAATGATGATTTTCATCCTTTTAATGCCTGGAAAAATCAAAGTAAACTACAAGTTATAATTATTTATGAAGAAAATTTATTTATCACTTTTATGCGGTCTGTTGCTTGGAACATCATGTAATCGCACCGCTGACAAAGGAAACACAGCGTCGACTTCAGACAAACCTTCCATTACCGACAACTCTCCTATTGCGAAAGACACATCTTGGAAATCTCTGTCACTTCGTGAAAAGATCGGACAGACAATGATGGTGGTCGCCTTAACCGAAGACCATAAAGCAGCTGGAAACGGATCAATCAAAGGATTTTTGGAAAAATATCCCGTCGGCAGTTTGTTTATTGCGGACTGGTATTTGAAAGAGAAATACGCTCCAAAAGATCCATTGGCAGTGTTGCCTGAGATTTTGAAGGAGTACAACGAATATTCGAAAGTGCCGATGCTTGTGTGTGAGGATTTCGAAAGAGGTATCGGTGAGACCTACTCTAAATACACGCATCTTCCTGTAGGAATGTCGCTTGGAGCTGCGGCGGACACTGCCCTAGCCTACGATTCTGAACAGGCTATCGCTATGGAGGCTCGTGAGATGGGATTCAACTGGCTTCTTCACCCAGTGTCTGACCTTAATATGAATCCTCTTCAGGAATTGGTGGTTGAACGTTCTGTTTCCGACGACGTGGACAAAGCTCTTCCAATTCTGAAAAGCCAGATCAATGGTCTTCACTCTAAAAAAATCATCTCCACTGTCAAGCATTTCCCTGGCGACGGTGTGACAATGCGAAACCAGCATATCGTGACTACAGCCAACTCATTGTCGAAAGATGAGTGGATGAACTCTTTCGGAAAGCTATTCAAAGGTTTGATCGACGGAGGAGCTGCCTCTATCATGGTCGGCCACATTCAGTTGCCAGCATTCCAAACTCAGAAGATCAACGGTCAGTTGCCACCTGCCACTCTTTCAAAGGAGCTAATGGTGGATATGCTTAAAAAACAGTTCAACTATAAGGGTGTGATCATCACAGACGCACTAAATATGGGTGGATGCGCAGGCTACTACAAGAATGAGCTTGAAGTGTCGGTACAGTGTTTTGCAGCTGGTGCGGATGTCGTTTTGTGGCCATCATTGGCATATATGGATACCGTCGAGGCAAGAATCCTTCGTGGTGAAATTTCGATGGAGCGTTTGGACGACGCTGTAGAACGCGTTTGGGCAATGCGTGAACGCTTCGGCTACAACAAGAAAGAGAATCATGAGATCGCCACTCCAATGACTGATGCAGACAAAGCATTTGTGAAAAAGACAGGAGCAGCAGTTGCAGACAAAGCCATCACAGTGGTTGAGAACAGCGACAGTCTTCTTCCAATCAAGGCAGAAAACGGCAAACGAATCGCACTTATCGAGATTGGAGAGCAGATGACGGTGGAGAAATTCGCAGTCACAAAGAGAGAGTTGGAGAGCCGTGGATTCAGCGTGGATATTCTTGAGAACCCACACTTCTACGCTTGGGGATACAGAATCGACTCGTTGAACAACTACGATAAGATACTTGTTTGCTTCGAGAACCGTTATTTCCACCCACTTGGCACATGCTTGTTGAAAAACAAGGAGTCGTTCGGAGTATGGACAGCCAACATGTTGGATCCAAAGAAGAAAATCGCAATCTCGTATGCAAACCCTTATTCATTGGAGATCTACGAGGGAATCGTCCCTACTAAGATCAATGCCTACAGCATCGACACATTCACACAGAAAGCAGTTGTAAAGGTGTTGACAGGAGAACTTGAGGCTACAGCAACGTCTCCTGTGAAATTGAACAATCCGATGTTGAAATAACATCTGTTTGAAAATTCTATAAAGAGGGTGTATCAAAATGATATGCCCTCTTTTTGGCTCCAACGGTGCAAAACCCTCCGCCATAGGGTTTCATTCCTATGAGAGACATGATCATGCCTACACCCCACGCGCCAACGGTGCAAAACATTCCAACATAGGGTTTCAACCCTATGAGAGAGATCCACGATCACGCCGCCCCCCAATGCACCAACGGTGCCTGATCAACTAAGAGGGGAACCAAAACTTTTAGTTTTGATCCCCCTCTCTTTTTATTAATGCCTAATGCCATATAATTCGGCATTAGCATTATTCATAATTATGAATTTCTTACAACTGTGCGTCAGGCAACTCAAAGATAGACGAAGCTGTCTTGCCTGGATCACCAGTTTCAAAACCTCTCTTCAACCAACGTGAACGCTGTGCTGATGTTCCGTGGTTGAACGTTTCTGGCTGAGTGCGTCCGTATGCCTGCTGCTGCAGATAGTCGTCACCAATCTTTGATGCGGCATTCAAACCTTCCTCTATATCTCCGACTTCCATCGAATTGTATTTGGCATTGTCGTGGTGAGCCCAAACACCTGCGAAGAAATCAGCCTGAAGTTCAAGACGGATATTCAACTTGTTGCTCTCCACCTGCGACATTCTAGCCTGCTGCTGCGACACCTTCTGCAACGTGCCAAGAAGATACTGCACATGATGACCCACCTCATGGGCGATAACATATGCCTTTGCGAAATCTCCCTTTGCACCATAATTGTTTTCCAACTGATCAAAGAAATTAAGGTCGATATACACAGCCTGGTCGCCGGAACAATAGAAAGGTCCTGATTCTGATGTCGCGTTTCCACATGCTGATGACACAGCACCACGGAACACCACCATCTTTGGGGCTTTATATGTCATACCAGAATTTTTAAAAATCTCTGTCCACACATCCTCAGTACCTGCAAGGATCTGCGCTGCGAACTGATATTTCTCTTCATCCTCTTTTGTCGGAGTGTAGCCACTACCTGTCTCAACCTTTGGCTGGCTTGAATATGAGTTCCAACCTGCTGATAGTCCAGACACCACACTTCCTGTCTGCATGTACGTGAAAATACCTACGATTGCAGCAACCAAAAGGCTTCCTCCTCCTGCAACTGCCTTTCCACTTACTCCACGTCTGTCATCCACATTGCTGGATGTTCTTCTTCCTGTTAGCTTCATTTATTTTAAGTTTAAGTTTATATACTGAGACGCAAAATTACGTTTTTTTTGATTTTTTACATTATTTATCGGAATCATTTCTTGTATTTGTTTTAGTACGAGGATTTTTGTGTGGGAAACGCCTCAACGGAGAAAACAAATAATGAGAAAATACGGTCGGACACTCTATATATTATTTAACTCCAAACTCTTTGTCGATCTTAAGCAACGGAGCTATGAAAAACGGTGGAATCGTACAGATGCATACCCACACGAAGAAGTTTGTATATCCCAACGTCTCCTGCATATATCCAGCAATCATTCCAGGAATCATCATTCCGAGCGCCATCAAACCTGTGCAGATAGCATAATGTGTAGTTGAATATTTTCCTTGCGATATATAGACAAGATAGAGAGTGAACGCTGTGAATCCGAATCCGTAGCCAAACTGCTCAATCGCCACCATGGTATAGATAGTCGGAAGAAATGCGGTCTGTGTGGAACTCAAAAATATATAGACCACATTAGGGATATTCATAAACAGCAGCATCGGGAACATCATCTTTTTCAATCCATATCTCGACACTGCGATTCCGCCAAGCACCCCTCCTGTCATCAGCGCGATCACTCCGACCAGACCGTAGATATTGCCGACATCTGTCAGCGACAATCCTAGTCCGCCATTCTCATATGTGTCCTTCAAAAAGAGCTGCGCGATCTTTCCAAGCTGAGCCTCACCAAGACGGTATGTGAAGATGAAAAGAAGAGCGAGAATAAGTTCCCTACCCGTGAATTTTGCAAAAAACGATTTGAAATTATTCTTGAGCGACGCTACGATTCCATCTAATCCGAGAGTATTCTGTGCGTCGGTTCCATTCTGAGACGTACGACCGTACGTCTCTACAGACAACATTTCATCATCAGACGTACGACCGATTTCCAAACGTTTTTTATCATTCGGCAAAAACGCAAAATGATAAACGGACAAAAAGAGAAACGCGATTGCCATTATATAGAAGACGGTGCTCCAGGCGCTAGCATGCGCAGGAATAACATCCATTCCGTCGACGGTATTCTGTTCAAACAGCTGCCCCGCCAACACCAGACATCCCCACTGACATAGCACCGTGCTGATTCGATAGAATGTGTTACGTATTCCGACGAAGAACGACTGCTGGTTGGTGTCGAGGGCAAGGATATACAATCCGTCGGCAGCTATATCATGAGTGGCAGAGGCAAACGCGCAGAGCCAGAAAAATGCCAACGACGCATTGAGCCAGAAGTCACACGGAGCTGTGAACGCCACTCCTCCAAGAGCAATAGCGACAATAAACTGCATCACCACCACCCACATCTTCTTGCTTCCGAACAGGTCGAGAATCGGACTCCAAAACGGTTTGATAACCCACGGCAAATACATCCAAGAGGTGTAGAGAGCCACGTCTGTATTGCTCAGACCCATTTCTGAAAGGAAAAGCATCGCAAGAGTGTTCACTGCAAAATATGGAGCACCCTCCGCCATATATAATGTGGGGATCCAAGCCCACGGAGTCGTTTGTCTTTTATCCATAATTATATTAGAATCAATAAATACAAAATTAATGCAGAAAAGTAATATTTGCAAAAAATGTTTGCTGGTTTTCCAAGCGTCTAATTATTATATACGACGTCGGTTCTGTTTGATTCATTTTTATTGCGGGCAGGTTAAAAAAACGGCTCTAGATCTACCAAGCTCTGTGATTGTTGTTCTTCACCTGTTATTAGTTGCCTTAATAGACAGTCGGCACTCAGGCATTGTCGGGAAAAACATAAAAAAAGACTTGTAAACATTCCGTCTACAAGTCTACATTTTTTCTTGTTGTCCTACTAGGACTCGAACCTAGTCAAACGGTACCAAAAACCGGTGTGCTACCATTACACCATAGGACAATCACAACTCGATAGCCTTTAGGCTCTCATTTGCGGGTGCAAAGGTAAGGCGATTTATCTATTTATCCAAACAAAACTCGATTTTTTTCTTCCATATTTGATAAAATCCGAGTTATCAACAAGTTATGAACAATTCAAACCATAAATCCAAGGCATTTTTGTATTTTTATTCGCAATGATTTTAGAAATGAATAAACAAACATTTTTTTATTTTTTTCAAATCATTTTTCATATCAATGCTCATAATAATAAGTTATGATTTTAGTACGAAACTTTTCATTTTTTTTTACCTTAAATCACTTTTTTATTCCCAACTTTGCGAATGTAAAACAATCGAAAAATGGAAGACTTAATCGGAGAACTTCACATAATGAAAGTATACCCAGAGACTATCGTGGATGGTCCAGGGTTTCGCTATTCAATCTATCTATCTGGATGCAGACACCATTGCCCAGGTTGTCAGAATCCAAATAGCTGGAATCCGCTAAACGGACTTCCATTGAGACGTAGCATGGTGGACGAAATGGTTGAGTCTATCAACGAGAATCCTATTCTTGACGGTGTCACTTTTTCAGGTGGCGACCCTTTCTTCAACCCTAAGGATTTTGGGTACATTTTAAAAAGAATCAAGAAGGAGACGGGCAAAAACATCTGGGTATATACTGGCTACAAATTCGAGGAACTACTTGAGATTGAAGAAGTTATTCCGTTGCTGAACTATATCGACGTGATTGTCGACGGAAGATTCGACCAGTCTAAGTTCGATCCACGTCTCGACTGGAGAGGCAGTAGCAACCAAAGGCTTGTGAAGGTGCAGGAAGAGCTCCGTAAGTTCCGCAAGGAAAAAAAAGAGGCGGAGAAAGCCAGCAAAAAAGAAGCCTGCTGATTTAAGGACAAAACAAAGAATAAAAGATATAGAAATTTTAATTGGTTAAGTGTTTGAGGACCGTACGTTTTGACAACGAGCGGCCCTTTTTTTATTCCATGAAGCATGAGGAAAACTGTCGGGAAAGCTTGTCTCATATACAAATTCACATTGCCAGCAAGAGATCATTTTTTCACTCTCTGAAGGTTGAGAAAATGGTTCATCCAAGCAATCGCATCAGACAGACTTAAATGGCGCGATACAACTTTGCAACAAGTGTTTATTTTTATACAAAAAAGTGAAAAATTATTTAATTGCGAGTTTCCTGCCAAATCATTACCTTTGTGAAAAAAGAAATCACAATGATAGATCCAATAGCAATAATAAAAAAATACTACGACGAGAACAGCGAGCTATATCACATTCTCGTCACCCATTCAAAAGAGGTCACAGAAAAGGCATTGAAGATTGTCGACGCGCATCCTGAACTTGGAGCCGACCGTCAGTTTGTGGAGGAAGGAGCGATGCTTCACGACATTGGAATCTTCAAGACTTCAGCATCAGGAATCTGTTGCGACGGTGACAAGCCATACATCTGCCACGGCTATCTTGGCAGCGAACTGCTCCAAGCGGAAGGTCTGCCACGCCATGCATTGGTGGCTGAGCGTCACACAGGCACTGGATTATCGTTGAAGCAGATTATTGAGCAGAATCTTCCTGTTCCACACCGAGACATGCGTCCCGTCAGCATAGAAGAACAAATCATCTGTTTCGCCGACAAGTTTTTCAGCAAAACACACTTGGGTGAGGAAAGAGATTTTGAACAAGCCAGACGCAAGCTGGAAAAATTCGGCGAAGAATCGCTTAATCAGTTTGACAAATGGGGAAAGATGTTTTTATAGTTGTTGGCGGTAGCCAAAAATTCTCGTTCATCGCTAAATAAAAGAAAATGGTAAAAGAGATAATGCACGACCCGTTGTTTCTCTCACAGAAATCAGAGCCTGCAACGGAAGAAGACAGACAAGTGGTAGTTGACCTGCTCGACACACTGCGTGCCCACCTTGACGGATGCGTGGGGATGGCAGCAAACATGATTGGTGTCTTGAAAAATATAATTGTGGTATGCGTGGGTGATAAACAAGAAGCTTTCATCAACCCTGTAATCACATTGAAATTGAAACCTTATCCTGCAGAAGAGGGATGTTTGTCATTGCCTGGTGTAAAAAAGACAATTCGATACAATGAAATAGAGTTGGAATATTTAGACATTAATTTCAAACCACAAAGGAAGAAATTCAGAGGCTTTACAGCCCAGATTATCCAGCATGAAATCGACCACTGCAACGGGATACTGATATAATTCATAATGCATAATTGTCGGAGAAAGCCAGCGTCGTGAAAAAAATTTAGAAAAATAACAAATAAGCATTTTATGAAAGCTAAAATCACCATAATATTTCTATTATCGCTCCTTCCGCTGCTATCTTCAGCTTATGAAAAAAGGTTGGCTGACTATCCTATACCAAGAAATATCAAAGGTTGTATTAAACTGCTCGACAAAACCATGTCAGCCGACGAAAAAGAGTTGGTTAGGACATTGCCAGAAGACAGCATATGCAAGCATGAAAAATTCCGTAATAAGGATGCGGATTTTTATGAAACATGGCTAATGACAGATAGCACATCCCCGCTAGAGAAATATTTCGTCAAAAAGGAAATCTACAAATATTACCAGATGTATGAGACAATTCTGGTATCTTATCACCGTTATCTAAACCATCAAAAAATCAACTTGAAGGAACAAAAAGAAAAGTATGCAGAAAGACGGGAAGCAGCCACACAACAACAAAACGACATATTTGCAAAATATAATAAAAAAGAGGTTTATAAGAGTGACACGATAGACTGCGTCTATATTCCTATGGATTTAGATGACTGTTGCGTGCAATTGGATCAATTGTTGAGTGAGGAGGACAAGGAATTCATCAAAAATCTTCCTGATAAAAAAGAGACAATAAAGTTACACATGAGTTTAGGCATGTGGATAAGAAACAATTGGGGATTATGGGGAGGCTCCCGTCTCCAAAAATATTTATTTGACATATCTGATCACCCAGACGGAATGTCAAGCATAATTTTAGAGCACTACTACGATTGGCTGAACAAAAAATAATTCATAATGCATAATTGTTGGGACATGCAACACATCTGGTGATTCAACCTCTTGTAGAGACGCACGGTCGTGCGTCTCATGATTATCTCATTGTTTAGATTGCACCCACAATTACGAATTACGCATAAAGCATTACGAATTAAATTCAATTTCCCCTCTTCGCCTTATGACCAAGTTTTTTCAGGCACTCCACAGCAGCGTCACGCTTGTCGCCCTGAAGAAGGATTTCCTCCTCACGGTATGAACCACCTGTCGCCAGTTTTTTCTTCAACACGTCAGCAATCTGATGCACCGTCTCCAAATCACAAGTGAAACCAGAGATGATAGTGGCAGTCTTCCCTCCTCTACCCTTCTTTTCAAAACTGACGATCAAATTCTGAGAATCCACCTTCTCCTCCTCCTTTTCCTCTACAACCGGTTCTGCATCTCCCTGTGGCAATGTGCCTTTAAGCGCTGATAGCGAATCTTTCCAATCCATATAATTAATTTATGTATTTCGTTTCTGTCTTTCGAAAACAAAAATACACGTTTTGAAGAAAAACTAAAATTTCAAACCGCTTCTTTTATTTTAGAAACATTAAAATTCATAAGACTTCATTTATGTTAAAAACATTTTAATACAAATCACGCAAAAAGAAAAATAAAATCTTAAATTTGCGAAATTGGTATACTGGAACATATTATGAAGATTATTTGTGTAGGTTGGAACTATGGTTCCCACAATGCAGAATTATATAAAGAGGAGAAGAAAGAGCCCGTGCTTTTTCTGAAGCCGGAGACATCTCTTCTACGAGAGAACAAACCGTTCTATCTGCCAGATTTTTCACAGCAGGTAGAGCATGAGGCAGAACTGGTGGTGAGGATCGGCAAGATGGGAAAGAACATCGGCGTCAAATTTGCAGAGCGTTATATCGATGCCATCACTATCGGAGTCGACTTTACGGCTCGAGACCTTCAGGCAGCGGCTAAAAAAGCAGGAGCCCCATGGGATATCAGCAAAGGGTTTGACAATTCCGCTCCAATAGGAGAATTCATTGACAAAAGTGAATTTGCAGATTTGCAAAACATAAATTTTAGTCTAAGCAAGAATGGTAAAATAGTCCAGTCTGGCAACAGCGGGGAGATGATCACGTCGATAGCTGAGATAGTTTCGTTAGCGAGCAAATATTTCACCTTGAAGACGGGAGATTTGATTTTCACAGGCACACCAAGCGGAGTGGGCAAAGTGGAGATCGGAGACGAGATCAAAGGATTCATCGAAGGCAAAGAGTTGCTTAATTTCAGTGTCAAATAACAAGATTGAAGATTATGAAGTTTTTAAGAAAAATATACACATGTACGTTCGCGATAACACTGGCTTCCATGAGTGTTGCCAGTGCTCAAGACCTGCGTACGTACACCGACAAATCAGTATTGTCGAGCGGAAAGACAGTGAAGATCAGAGTGCAGGAGGAAGGTCTCTACTCATTCACATACAACGAGTTGCGTGAAATGGGATTCTCCAATCCTAAAAATGTGCACCTACGCGGATACGGAGGTGAATTGCTTAACGAAGATTTCACAGAAAGCAATCGATACGTCGACGACTTGGCAGACCAGCCTGTCGTGGATTTAGGAGATAAAATCGCATTCTACCTAAGAGGCGTTGTAGGGTTGACAAAAATAAACGCATCCGCGACAAACAATATCGGCATAACAGAAAACTACACGTCTGATTATTCCTACTATTTTCTTCATGAGGAGAATACTGAGGCAAAAAGAATCGAGTTGGCCGAGGCATTGGCAGAAGACAGCATAAAAGAAACAACATACACAGCCATCAAATGGCAAAAATTTGATGACATCAACGTCGCCAAAACCGGCAGAAACTGGTATGGAAACAAATTCAGCAACGGAGATAGCAAGACCTTCACATTCTCCTTCACCAATATGATAAGTGGAGAAACAGGGAAAATATACAGTAATGTGATGTCTGCATCGTCATCGGCAGGAGAATTCAATCTCAAAACAGATCTGACAGACAAATCCGTCACATTTGACAAAGCGGCAAAATATGATTTTGGATTTGAGAAAATAATGGAAGCAGATGTAACCCAACCGTCTTCCAATTATATTTCAGCCACCTATAATTACAAGACATCATCAACAACAGGTGCCGGATACATCGACTATATAATTGCCGCCGCAAAATGTAATTTGAGAGGCAATGTCGGATACCAAATGATTCCAGTAAGTCCTTCTAATACAGAAGCAAGCATCACATACGCTGCCTTGAATTCGAATTCAAACATACAAATTTGGGATGTTACAGAAACCGATGATATCAAAAGAGTACCAACAAAATTAAGCGAAGACAGTCTGATATTCACAGTCAAGACACGCTCAACTGTCGGCAGATATATCATGGTCAACTGGGGAGGAGCCTTTCCGACTCCAGAAATTGTAGGAGATGTGAACAACCAGAACCTACACGCATTGAAGGATATCGAGTACGTAGTGGTTTCGAATCCAGAATTCATCGACCAGGCGAACGAAATAGCAGATTTTCATAAAACAGAAGATGGAATGAGTGTTGCTGTAGTCACTGCAGAACAAGTGTTCAATGAATTCTCAAGCGGAACACCAGACCCTACAGCCATCAGAGCTTTCATGAAAATGCTATGGGACAGAGCCTCAAAGTCGGAATATGGAGTTTACCCACAATATTTGTTGTTGATGGGAGACGGCACCTATGACAATAGAGGAAGACTAAAGATGAACGACTACAACAAGATGGTGACATACCAATCCGTCAAATCATTGAACGAGACATCTAGTTTTTCATGCGACGACTATTTCGGCTACCTTGAAGACGGAACTACAGGCTACAACAATTTGTATACAAACAAAAATATAAACATTGGAGTAGGCAGATTCCCTGTCTCAAAAGCAGAACAAGCAGAAAATCTAGTCAACAAAGTAAAACAATACTATGCATTAGGGGCTGGCGATTGGAGAACAAAAGTTTTAGCTTTAGCAGACGACAACGATGAACAGACATCATCATCAGGATATCACTCATTTTTAAGCCATCAAGAAGAAGCGATAAATGCACTTGAGACAACAGAATCAAGAATGAACGTAACTCGTTTCTATTGGGACAACTTTAATTGTGACATGAGCGGAGGATCCCGCAGATATCCGGAAGTCACAGCAGCTATAACAAAAAAATTCACTGAAGGTTCATTAATTTTCAACTATTTAGGTCATAGTTCATACAATGCAATCAGTGCCGAACATTCATATTCAATATCACAAGTACAATCGATATACAACAAAATATATCCAGTGTGGTTTGCAGGAAGCTGTAATCTGTCCCAGTACGACGACTTCAAATCCAGTTTCGGAGAGGAAATAATGCTCAATCCTAACGGAGGAGCTATTGCGTCTATTGGTGCTGTGCGAACAGCCTATGCATCACCAAATCTATCATTGGACAAAGATTTTCTGCGACAAGCATTTAATCCAGAAAACGAATACCGCCTAGGCAAAATATACAGAGCTGCCAAAACGGCAAGAGGACAAGACTCCAACAAAATGGTATATATATTGTTGGGAGACCCAGGATTAAAACTAAAAGTTCCTGAGCTAAATATTGTTGTCGACTCTATTGTCACTTTGAACTCAGACGGTTCTATCGTCAAGACGGACACACTTAAAGCACTGTCAAAAGTGAAGATTTACTGCCACGTCGAAGATGAGACCGGCAATCCGATGAACCAATTCAACGGAATAGTAAATGCCACACTCAAAGACAAAGAGATGAAAGCATTCACCAAAGGAAACAAGAACGGCATTACCCCATTCACCTACTACGATCGCCAGAGCACATTGTATTCCGGATCATCAATTGTGACCAATGGAGCTTTTGAGCTGCAAATTATCATTCCTAAAGATATCAACTACAATGTAGACAAAGGAAGACTGTCAATGTATGCATACGACGAGCATAATGGTTGGGATGCGATGGGAGCGGACGAGAATCTGCTAATCGGAAGCAGTGCTTCTGATGTTGCGACAGACAATGTAGGACCAAATATCGGATTGGCAACCAATGGAGAGAAATACAAAGATGGATACAAAGTCAATCCAAGCCCTATGATTTTTGTCGACTTGTCTGATAATAGTGGAATAAATGCAACAGGAAGCAGTATCGGACACAATATAACATTGACTATTGATGACAACACGAAAAACGTCATCTCTCTAAATTCCTACTTCAAATACAATACAGCAAGTTGTACGGAGGGAAGAGTTGAATACCACATAGACAATGCATTGAGCGAAGGATGGCACACAATCAAAGTCAAGGCTTGGGATTTGCAAAGCAACTCATCTGAATCTACAATTCAAATCTACGTAACAGAAAGTTTGGCTCCTGAGATTGAAACGCTGACAGTCTATCCTAACCCAGCCAAGGATAACTTCACTGCTTACATAAAGACAAACAGGCCAGACGAAGTTCAGACGGTAGAGTGTTCTTTGAGTGATTTCTCTGGCAGAGAAATATTAAAGAAAGAGTTGAAAGACAAACCGACAGACGGATCTTGGAAAATCGAATGGGATTTGAATGAAAATAACAAAGTCGCTCCAGGACTATACTTCTTGCATGTTCTGGTAGCAACAGAGAAATCTGATTTTGCAGAAAAAACAGAAAAAGTCATAGTCGTTTCGCAATAAACAGTTTTTTTATACGTTAAATAGGCAGGTAGAATAAAAACATTCTTCCTGCCTATTTTTTGTTATGGATAAACTATTTAGACTGATACCAACTTGCATGCTAGCCTCTACATTGGCTTCATTAAACGAAGTCTGTGCACAAAATCTACGATCATACACAGACAACTCCGTTTTGTCGAATGGAAAAACCGTAAAGATCCGAGTACAGGAAGAAGGCATCTACTCCTTCACTTACAAAGAATTGCGTGACATGGGATTTTCCAACCCTAAGAATGTGCACCTACGCGGATATGGAGGCGAATTGCTTAACGAAGATTTCACAGATAGCAACCATTACGTCGACGACTTGGCAGACCAGCCGGTTGTTGACCTAGGAGACAAAATAGCATTCTACCTAAGAGGAGTTGTAGGATTGACAAAAACAAACATACCAACCACCAACAATATCGGAATAACCGAAAACTATGCTTCCGTCTATTCATACTATTTTCTACATGAGGAAAACACTGAGGCAAAGAGAATTGAGTTTGCAGATGAGTTAACGGAAAATGACACAAAAGAGACGACGTACACAGCCATCAGATATCAGAAATTTGACGATGTGAACATCGGCAAAACAGGAAGGACCTGGTATGGAAGCAAGTTCAACAATGGCGATAGCAAAAAATTCTCTTTTAAATTCAACAACCTGATTAACAATGATACAGCATGGATACACAGCAAGATAATGTCGTCTTCTACTAAACCTGGATTTTTCCACATTTCAACAAATTTGACAGACATAACAAAAAAAATCGATCCACTGGACCCTGAAAAAGACAAAAAAGTTTTTGGAAAAGAAACAACAATTGACGCCAATATCCGCCATCATTCCACAGACGAAATATCAATCACCTACAAATACGACACAGATGCAATCACAGGAGCTGGATACATCGACTATATAATAGCCGCCGCTAAATGCAGTCTGAAAAGCAACGTCGATTACCAAATTATTCCTGTAAGTCCATCCTATACAGAGACAAGCATCACGTATGCGGCATCAAATTCTAATCCAAACATACAAGTGTGGGACGTGTCGGAGATCGGAGAAATCAAAAGGGTGCCAACAAGAATGAGCAAAGACAGCCTGATATTCACGGTAAAAACAAGAATATCAGTAGGCAGATATATCATGGTAAATTGGAGAGGGAAGTTCATGGCTCCAGAAATTGTCGGGAATGTTGAGAAACAGAATTTACATTCACTTAAAGACATAGAATATGTCGTTGTCACTAATTCTGAGTTCATCAACCAAGCCAAGGAAATAGCCGATTTTCATAAGCAAGAGGATGGAATGAACGTTGCGGTTGTCACTTCCGACCAAGTGTACAATGAATTTTCAAGTGGGACACCAGACCCCACAGCAATCAGAGCATTCATGAAAATGCTTTGGGACAGAGCTGCAAAATCAGAATACGGTCTTTACCCGCAATATCTATTGTTAATAGGAGACGGGACATATGACAACAGAGGAATATATAAAATATCAGATTATAATAAAATAGTGACATACCAATCTGTCCAATCATTAAGCGAGTCTGACAGCTATTCATGTGACGACTATTTTGGATATGTAGAAGACAACACATTTGGCTACGACAGACTTTACACGAACAAACGAATAAACATCGGTGTTGGCAGGTTCCCAGTTTCGAAAGCGGAACAAGCAGAAGACCTTGTCAATAAAGTAAAACAATACTACACATCGAGTCAAGGAGAATGGAGGAGTAAAATCATTGCTCTTGCTGATGACAACGACGAAAAAGATTCAGAGTCACAATACTACTCTTTTTTTGATCAACAAGAAGAGGCAATACGTACATTAAAATTCGTAGAACCAAGGATGAATATATCACGTATATATTGGGATAATTTCACCTGTGATATGAGCGGAGGTTCTCGCCGATACCCAGAGGTGAGTTCTGCCATAACAAAAAAAATTTCAGAAGGAGCACTGATTTTCAACTATCTCGGACATGGCTCATATAACGCAATCAGTTCCGAACATTCATACTCCATCACACAAGTGCACAATATATACAATAAGATATATCCAGTATGGTTTGCAGGAAGCTGCAACGTATCTCAATATGATGGTTTCAGCCCTAGTTTCGGTGAGGAAATAATGCTCAATCCGCAAGGTGGAGCCATCGCGTCTATCGGAGCAGTACGTACGGCATACTCCGGTCAAAACCTATCACTGGACAAGAATTTTCTTAGACAACTGTTTAATCCAGAGAACGAATACCGTTTAGGGAAAATATACAGAGCCGCCAAAACAGCAAACGGACCTGATTCCAACAAAATGGTTTATATCCTACTGGGAGATCCCGGGATAAAACTAAAAGTGCCGGAACTTAATCTGGTAGTCGATTCAATAATAACTTTGAAGAGAAATGGCACCGTCTCCAAGGCAGACACTCTAAAAGCTCTATCCAAAGAAAAAATCTATTGCCATGTAGAAGACGAGACAGGCAACACTTTGACCCAGTTCAACGGAATTGTGAACGCTACGCTCAAAGACAAAGAGAGGCAAATGAAGACAAAAGCAAATAAAAAGTTAACATTTCAAGAGAAACAACCCAATGGCAAAATTATAGATGTCACTAGACAAATTAACCCGTATACATACTACGACCACACGAACATTCTTTACTCCGGATCAACCATAGTGAAAAACGGAAAATTTGAGATTCAAATGATCATACCAAAAGACATCAACTATAAAGTAGGCAATGGAAGGCTATCAATGTATGCTTACGATGAAAATAACGGTTGGGATGCCATGGGTTCAAACGACAAATTACGAATCGGAGGCAGTGCACCAGATGTAGAGCCAGACGATATCGGACCCAATGTCGTATTGACGACAAACGGGAATAAATACAAAGATGGATATAATGTCAATCCCAACCCGATGGTATATGTGGAGTTATCAGATGTGGGCGGAATAAATGTCACCGGCAGCAGCGTTGGGCATAACATAACTCTGACCATTGATGACGACACAAAAAATGTCATTAATCTAAATTCCTACTTCAAATACAATTTTGAAAGTTGTACAGAAGGAAAAGTGGAATATCACATGGAAAAGACATTGAGCGAAGGAAAGCACACCATCAAAATCAAGGCATGGGATTTGCAAAACAACTCATCCGAATCTACTATTCAGATCTACGTGACAGAAAATTTGGCACCTGAGATTGAGATTCTAACCGTCTACCCTAACCCTGCCAAGGATTATTTCACTTCTTTTATAAAGGCCAACAGACCAGACGAAGTACAAACTGTAGTGTGTTCGTTGATTGATTTGTCAGGCAGAGAAATTCTAAGGAAAGAGTTGAAAGACAAGCCAACCGACGGATCTTGGAAAATCGAATGGAATCTGAACGAAAAAGGCAAAGTTTCATCCGGATTATACTTTTTATGTGCGAGAATAGCCACAGAAAAATCTAATTTTGCAGAAAAAGCAGAAAAAATAATGGTAATTGCACAATAAATAGTAATATTGCACGTTAAATGTGTAGAAAAAGCTAAAATAGAATAGATAGATGAAAAGAATAAAAGTAAGTTTGGTAGGAACAGCAATGATGCTATCCGTATTGAGTGTAAACGCAGAAAGCAAAGGCGATTACTTCAACCCATTACAGACTGCAATACCTTCTTTGAGTATTGCCCCTGACGCAAGAGGCGGCGGTATGGGAGATGTGGGAGCCGCGACATCTGCCGACATTTTTTCTCAATATTGGAACCCTTCGAAATACGCGACCATGGAAGAAAAAGGAGGTGTTGCTGTATCATACACTCCTTGGCTGAGAGATATTGTGAACGACATCAATTTAGCATACTTGTCTGGATTCTATAAATTGGACGACAAGCAGGCGATATCAGCTTCATTGAGATATTTTTCATATGGAGAAATCAACCTGACAGACATGCCTGGTCCCTCAGGAGAAGTGATTTCACAAGGTACAGCCAATCCATATGAAATGGCTATCGACGCCGCATATTCCCGTGCACTTAGCCAGTATTGGAACGCCGCTGTAACGTTAAGATTCATTTTATCCGATTTGATGAACGGTGTGATTGACGAGCAGACCTACTCCGCAGCAAAATCTGTCGCTGCCGATGTTTCCGCATTCTACAGCCGTCCGTTTGACTTGTCAGACAAGAGAGTCGCAAAATTGAATATTGGTACGAATATCTCAAACATCGGTGCAAAGCCTACGTATGACGACGGAGCGACATACCAGTATCTTCCGACAAACTGGAGATTGGGTATCAACTACGAATTTCCAATCGACGCCTACAACAAATTTTCTGTGTCGTTTGACATCAACAAACTTCTAGTGCCAACCACACCTCTTGAAAGTGACTACATAGACGAGGACGCCAACTACACTAAAGAGGAATACGAAAAGGCAAGAAAGGAATATGAAGAAGCATTGCAAGAGTACCGTGATCATGGCACAATCAAAGGAATGTTCAAATCTTTCGGTGATTCAGGTGGTTTCGGAGAGGAGATGAAAGAAATCAACTGGAGCTTGGGTGGAGAATACTCATACAGAGATATGTTCATGGCTCGTTTCGGATATTTCCACGAGAATGAGGAAAAAGGAAACAGAAAGTATTTTTCAGCCGGAGTTGGATTCAGAATGAAGGTGTTTGAAATCAATGCAGCATACTTGTTTGCTGCTGGTTCAAATGCACACTGTCCGCTTGACAACACATTGCGTTTCTCTCTTGGATTCAATTTCGCCGGAATGAAGAAAATGGTTGATAATTCAGTGGAAGAATAACGACTTTCAACTAAATATTGGTTTGTAGAGACGCATCATCCCTGCGTCTCTACATTTTTTACATAACAAACAATTATGGATATTTGTCAACACGACCAGCGGAATCCACTGATGAATCTCCATAAAACGAGTTTTTGCCCTAAAAAATTTCAAGCTTTGCATTTTTTCTACTAATTTTGCGAAGCTAAAAAGAAAAAACGATGATAAACAGAATCCTTCTTCGAATCAAAGTAATTCAGATACTTTTTTCGTACTACAAAAGCAACAGTAAAGATGTCAACGACGCCAAAAATGAGTTGACTCTCTCTCTCGACAAAACATACGAGCTTTACATGCTATTGCTTAGACTTGCTGTCGAAGTGTCTGACTATGCTAAAACAAGAAAAGAGTCTATCGCAAAAAGATGCCAAATGGCCGGTGACGCCAACTTTGACAGTGGAGAGAAAGTCCCTGCCGATTTCTTGGCTGAAAACAAAGTGGCACAACAGCTTGCTGAAAACGTGACTCTGAACAAATTCCTGGAGGAGAACAAATTATCATGGAACAAGCATCCTGAAATCATCAATTCACTATATGCTGAGGCTCTGACTTCCCAGGCTTATGAGACAGCCGAGGCAAGCGAACGCGATTACGACTGCGACCGCCGTTTCCTACGCGGATTCTACAAAAGCGTCGTGACTTCAAACAAGATGCTGACTGAAGAGTTGGAAGGAATGTCTATTTATTGGAACGATGACACCGAGACTGTCATCAGCTTCATCATGAAGACTATCGCACGCTACGAGGAGACAACACCTAACGACTACGAGTTGATGCCTAAGTTCAGCGACCCTACTGATGAAACATTCGCTCTTACTCTACTTACAAAGGTCATCTACAACCAGGCTGAGTATGACGAGCTAATCATGACCCACATCAAAAACTGGGACAAGGAGCGCATCGCATTCATGGACAAGATCATCCTTCAAACTGCGATTGCTGAGCTTTTCGCATTCCCTCATATTCCAATCGTAGTCACTATGAACGAGTATGTGGAGCTTTCCAAATACTACAGCACTCCAAGAAGTTCAACATTCATCAACGGTGTGCTTGACGCTATCGTGAAAGATCTTAAAGAACAAAACAAATTGACAAAAGTTGCGGTGATAACACCAAAAACAAGATAATCTAAAAAATTCAAAACATGAATCTATTATCAATTCTACTACAGGCTCAGCCAGGCATGGGCTCAATGTTACCAATGATTTTAATATTCGGTGCATTCTTCATCTACATGATCTGGAGCCAGAAAAAACAGGAGAAAAAAATCCGTCAATACCGTGCCAACCTAAAGGCAGGCGACACTGTGATTCTACAGACTGGTATCTACGGCAAAATCAAAAGTATAGAGGCTGACGGTGTGACAATCCGCATCGAAATCGCACCTAACGTTGTCGTTAATGTAAACGTAAACTACGTTTATCCTACAAACGAAGTTCAGTCAAGTGCTACTCCAACTGACGCTTCTAACTATTCTAAGTAATTCCTCATTTAGAGTGTAGTGAAAGACGAATTTCTAAATTTTATAGAAAAACAAATCAAAAAGGCCAGGGAATTTGTGATGAGCAAAGACCTTTGGGTCTTTTTGTTTTTTTTGACTATATCTGCTACCCTCTGGCTGATGCAGGCCTCGTCGGAAAAAGGTGAGTCTACTATCCAAATTCCGATACAATATGAAGAGATACCTGAAGGTTTCTGCAAAAGCGAACAGTTATGCCCCGCACTCGAAGTGACGGTGACAGACCAATGGCAAACGTTGTTCAAATACCACGCTAAGATGGCTTTTGCTTTTCTGGGCTATGGATTCGACACAATCAAGATTGGAAGAGAAAAGCTTCAGGAGGGTAAAAACCTTATTCAGGCAAAAAGTTTCGAAGCAAAACTGAAAGAGCAACTTAATGCCAATACAAAAATCGAAAGTTATTCTCCAGACACAATCAAAGTGTCTATATTCAAAATAGAAAAGAAGACGGTGCCCGTTAAACTGGTCGGCAATATACGTCTTCGCCCGCAGTATATCCAAATCGGTGATGTGACAATATCTCCAGACAAAGTGGATATTTTCGGAACAAAAGAGACTTTGGACAAGATTGATTCTCTGGAGACATTGCCTGCCGACTCTCTTTTCGGCGACATATTCGAAAACACAACTAAGATTGTTCCGTTGAGAAAGAGTGACAATATCTCATTCAATGAGTCTCAGGTCTCTGTAGAGATTAAAGCGGAGCAAGTCACAGAAAAGATAATCGACGTGGTCGGCATCAACAAAAAGAACGTACCCGCCAATCTGACATTGAAGACATTCCCAGCTTCCGTTGGTGTGAAATGTAAGGTCGGTGTCAGCAATTGGGACAAGATAACACCTTCGTCGTTCACACTCGTTGTGGACTACAACAAGATCAACAGCAAAAGCAAAAAAATCAACGTGGAGGTTGCCAACAGTGCCGAAGGCGTATTCGGAATATCTTTGCATCCAGACCAGGTTGAGTTTATAATCGAAACAAAAACTGAGCAATAATGTTGAGACTTGGAATCACAGGCGGTATCGGATCCGGCAAAAGTGTCGTCAGCAAAACACTTTCCGTATTAGGTGTCCCAGTTTATGACTGCGACTCCAGAGCCAAATGGCTACAGGAGCATGACGCGGATGTGAGACGAAAGATAATGGATCTGCTTGGAGACGACGTTTATGAAGGGCAACGTCTCAACAGGAAAAAGATGGCAGCAAAGATTTTTTCTGACGCCGCTTTGCTGACTGAGGTTGAAGGAATCGTGCATCCAGCTGTGAAGAATGATTTCAACAAATGGTGCATGGATCAAAAAAAAGACATTGTAGCTTTGGAGAGTGCAATACTCTACGAATGCGGTCTGAACGACAACTGCGTCGACAAAGTATGCCTCGTCTACGCTCCTATTGAGACCAGAATTGAAAGAGTCGCTAAACGCGATTCTGCAAATATCGAAGAAATCCGCCAACGTATGGCCAACCAAACCAGCGATGACGAAAAAATAAATAAAGCAGACTTTGTAGTAAAGAACTACTCCAACAACAGCGTAATAAGCCAAGTGTTGGAATTGATGGTTAAAGCGAGAGAAGAATGGAAATGAAAGAAAGTCTACTCAATAATATCGAGTATCCCTCGGATTTGAAGAAACTTAAGGTGGAACAACTACCTCAGGTTTGTGAAGAGTTGCGCGCGTTCATTATAGATGAGTTGTCGCACAACCCCGGACACTTCGCATCCAGTCTTGGCACGATAGAGATCACCGTCGCTCTGCATTATGTGTTCGACATGCCGTCAGACAACATCGTTTGGGATGTGGGTCACCAGGCTTACGGACATAAGATTCTTACAGGAAGACGCAAAGTGTTCAACACAAACCGTAAGTTTGGCGGAATCAGCGGTTTCCCAAACCCTAAAGAGAGTGAATACGACTCATTCATAGCAGGTCATGCGTCCAACTCCATTTCCGCATCTTTGGGAATGGCTGTGGCGTCTAAACTTGAACACAAAGACAACCACACCGTAGCCATCATCGGAGACGGTGCGATGACAGGCGGACTTGCTTTTGAAGGATTGAACAACGCATCCATATGCGACAATAATCTGCTTATCATCCTCAACGACAACCACATGGCAATTGACCCAGCAGTGGGAGGAGTGAGCGATTATCTGCTAAAACTGACTTCTTCACCACGATACAACCGTATCCGTGAAGGATTATACAACCGTGCTGTTAATGCCGGCATCATCGGCGACGACAAGAAAGGCAAATTCACACGTCTTACAAATTCCGTCAAATCACTGTTGAGCAGCCAGCAAAACATGTTTGAAGGATTGAATATCAGATATTTCGGTCCATCAGACGGCCATAATGTCGTGGAATTAGTATCCCTTTTGGAAGACTTGAAACGCATCAAGGGGCCAAAGCTCCTTCACCTGATCACCAAGAAAGGCAAAGGATTCAAACCAGCCGAAGAGGCGGCAACAGAGTGGCACGCACCGGGCAAGTTTGACGTTGAGACGGGAGAAAAGATCAAGGTCATCCAGACAGATCAACCACCTTTGTTCCAAGACGTGTTTGGCCACACATTGCTTGAATTAGCACGTGAAAACGAGAAAATCGTAGGCGTGACACCAGCCATGCCAACCGGTTGCTCGATGACATATATGATGCATGAGATGCCAAACCGAGCTTTCGACGTCGGCATCGCAGAGGGTCATGCCGTGACATTCTCCGCAGGTATGGCAAAAGCAGGTCTGATGCCGTTCTGCAACATCTACTCTTCTTTCATGCAAAGAGGTTACGACAATGTCATCCACGACGTGGCAATACAGAATCTTAACATGGTGATCTGTCTCGACCGTGCCGGATTAGTCGGTGCGGACGGTGCCACACACCACGGAGCGTTTGATTTAGCGGCATTCCGTGTAGTGCCAAATTTGACAATTGCGTCGCCAATCAACGAAAGCCAATTGCGCAAACTGATGTACACCGCCCAGCTGCCAGACAAAGGACCGTTCATGATACGTTATCCACGCGGCAAAGGAGAACAGAAAGACTGGCACTGTCCATTCGAAGAAATCCCCGTCGGAAAGGGAGAAATTCTTAATGATGGAGATGGAATAGCCGTGCTTACCGTCGGACCAATTGGCAACACCGTCGCCAAAGCTATAAAAGAGCTTAATGACGAGGGATTAAATCCAGCGCATTACAATATGATTTTCGTCAAGCCATTGGATGAGGATTTGTTGAGAGAAGTCGGAAAAAAATTCCGTCGCATCATCACCGTGGAAGACGGAGTGAAGAATGGAGGAATGGGTTCTGCCGTGACCGAATTCTTCAACGACGCAGATATTCCAGTAATTGTCAAACGACTCGGACTGCCGGACAAATTCGTGGAGCATGGCACTCCTGAGGAGTTGTACAAATTGTGTGGATTGGACAAAGACTCAATAAAGCAAGAAATTAAGAACCAATACAATAAGCTATGAATAGATTGAAAAGGATTTTAATTGCATTAGGATTCAGCTCTGCAGTAGCCGCAAATGCGGGTGAATTCACTTCACTGTCTGTCACTGAATTTGCAACAGCAATCAAAAACGACTCTGTTGTTGTGGTAGACGTTCGCACACCAGCGGAATACAAGTCTGGCTACATCAAAGGAGCTCAAAACATTGATATGAAAAGTGCTGATTTCCAGACAGAAGCAGCCAAACTGGACAAGAAGAAAAAAATCGCAGTTTACTGCCGCTCTGGAAAACGAAGCAAAATAGCAGCAAACGCATTAGCAGACATGGGCTATATGGTGATCGAGCTCAACTCTGGAATGCTGGGTTGGCAGAACGCATCAATGCCAGTTGAGAAATGATTGAGGATGGATGATTGAGGATGGATGATTGAGGATGGATGATTAAGGATTGATTAAACCGTCCATCATCAACCATCCATCCAAAATATGATTAGTATGGAGTACAAAAATAAAAGAGGGAATCTATCTAACTTGATGTCGGAAAATCAAAAGATTTCTGGCAACGTTCAGATTTTATCATATGATTTTGCTTGCCGTATTTCTCGCTTGTTTAAATATCTTACAGAAGATGCTGAATACAAGGAGTTTGTGATGGCCAAACAGGTATACAGAAGCGGTACATCAATAGGAGCAAATATTCGAGAAGCTAATCACGCTCAATCGAAAGCTGATTTTTTGAACAAAATGAATATCGCTCTAAAAGAAGCTGACGAAACAGACTATTGGTTAAACTTACTTCATGATAATGGATATCTTAATGATTCAAATTTTGAATCAATAAATCACGATTGCATACGAATTCTAAAATGTTTGTCTGCTATTGTAAAATCTGTGAAAACAAAACTAGGAAAATAAAAATGATTGACGATTGAGGATGGACGATTGAGGATGGATTAAACCATCAACCATCCACCATTAACCATTAACCATCACAACCTGATACCATAATTCTGCTTCAACGTCTCCATCACAAACACACTCTGAACCCTGCCGACATAATCTAACTCACCCACCTTGTAAAGGATAAACTCCTGATACTCTTTCATTCCACGCACATTCACCTTCATAAGGAAGTCGCAATCACCACTCACATTGTAGCATTCTGTCACTTCCTCCCAACTCGACACTATCTCACGAAACTCATCCGCCACCTCTCGGTTGATCTGCTTGAAACTGATATTACAATAGACTGCGAAACTTCTGTCTATTCGGTCAGCGTCGATAATCGCCGTATACATTTTGATATACCCCTCACGCTCCAAACGACGGTGACGCTCAAAAGTCGGCGTTGTGCTCAAGTGAATACGTGCAGCCAACTCCTTATTTGTAAGACGGCTGTTCTGTTGCAATTCTCGCAAAATTCGGATGTCTATGTCATCCAATGTTTGTATCTGTGCCATAATTTGGAATGTTATTCTTGATTCAACGACACAAAATTACAGATTATTCCAATAAAAGAGAATACAGCAGAAGAAAAAAGACGGACATCACTGCCCGTCTTTCCTAATTTATTTAATTCATATCTAAATATAATCAATAGTCGATATCGACTTTAATCACTTCATACCAAATCTCGCCATTGAAGATCACAGCCTTATACTGCACTCCACCAACAGTGTAGTAAGTATTGCCGTTGATGTCGATTCTCTCATAGCCGTCTGGAATACTCTCCACTATCGCTCCTACCGGAGGTGCCACCACTACATACTCACGTGATGGTGCCATGTATGAGTAGAATGTGCCATAATAATAATAGTACGACACTCCGTTAACCCAAACGACACGATACTCTGGAATCGACGACACACGGAATCCCGCGTGAGGACGGTGGATCACATACTTATTGTTGTGGTAACGGTAGAAAATACCGTCACGATAGTAGTAATCACCTGTATGATGCTTGATCACATGCGACTTTCTGGTAGCCTTCTTCATCGACACAGACGAACCATAATGAGGTTTCTTGTGATAGTTGGCTGCAGGAGCCACTTTATGCGGCTGAAGGTGTTTGCTTGGCGACGAAGTTGATACCGGTCCACGCTCAACACGGTTGGGAGCCTTTGGTGGAGCCACATGATTATTGTTGTGAGCAGGCTGAGCTGTAGGACGAGCCGAACGCTCAACACGCACTGACGATGTTGTGTTTCCTTTTGAAGGAGTGTTTGAAGACGACGGTGAAGCAGACACCGAAGTCGATGTGGCTGGGCGAGCGGAAGACTCTGATCCACCACGTGAACGCTGTGCGAAAGCGTCTGCCGAGCTGAATAGCAAACATGTTGCGATTGCAGCGAATATCAATTTAGTCTGTTTCATAATCTTTCGTTTTAGTTTTCTGATGCAAATGAAAATAAAAATATTAGATTATTCTACGGGCAAATCGTATTTTTGTGGTGAATTTTCACATTTATTAAATAAAATGCAGCCATTAGCGGAAAGAATGCGACCAAAGTCGCTGGAGGACTATGTTGGACAACAGCATCTCATCGGAGACGGTGCGGTGCTTCGTCGTATGATCGACTCTGGAAAGATCTCGTCATTCATTCTGTGGGGACCTCCTGGTGTCGGCAAAACAACTCTTGCAGGAATCATTGCCGAACAACTGCGTCTGCCTTTTTTCACCTTGAGTGCCATTTCTTCCGGAGTGAAGGATATACGTGAGGTATTGGAAAAGGCAAAACATTCACGCGGATTCGACACGCAAGCCCCTATCCTTTTCATCGACGAGATCCACCGCTTCTCCAAGTCGCAACAGGATTCATTATTGAGTGCTGTGGAGAGAGGCGTAGTCACATTGATCGGTGCGACGACGGAAAACCCTTCTTTCGAAGTGATCACCCCATTGCTTTCCCGCTGCCAGGTGTATGTGTTGAAACCACTTGAGAATGAGGATCTATTGCGTCTCGCTGAAAAAGCGATTTCCACGGATTATGAGTTGAAACAAAGAAATGTGGTGCTGAAGGAGACCAATGCCCTACTCCGCTTCTCAGGTGGCGACGCGAGAAAAATGCTCAATATCATCGACCTCGTCTGCAATGCGGAGCAGGATAAGGAGACGGTGGAACTGACTGACGATTTGATAACCATCCGTCTGCAACAGAACCCTAGCGCCTACGACAAGAATGGCGAACTTCATTATGATATTATCTCCGCATTCATAAAGAGTATCCGTGGTTCCGACCCCGACGCCGCCATCTATTGGCTCGGACGAATGGTGGCTGGAGGAGAAGATCCGAAGTTTATCGCCCGCCGACTTGTGATTTCTGCCGCCGAAGATATCGGTCTTGCCAACCCAAACGCGCTGTTGCTTGCCAATGCCGCATTCGACGCTATTCAGAAAATCGGATGGCCAGAGGGCAGAATCGTGTTGGCAGAAGCCACTATCTATCTTGCCACAAGTCCGAAAAGCAACTCCGCATACAAAGCGATTGGAGCGGCTCTTGATATGGTGCAGAAGACGGGAGATCTGCCAGTGCCGCTCAACATCCGTAATGCCCCTACCAAACTGATGGAGCAGATGGGATACGGAGCTGAATACCGTTATCCGCATGATTATCCTGGTCATTTCTACGCACAGCAGTATATGCCAGACGCCATCTCAGGTGTGCAGCTATGGAACGGAGGCGACAGCGCTGCCGAGGCAAAGATGCAGGAGCAGATGAAGAGGCTGTGGAGAGAATTTAAGAAATATTAATTAAAAATTTGACATGCGGAATTATAAATAAAAGCCGAAGGATTCTGAATTCACAGAGTCCTTCGGCAATTTCTTTATCATTTTTTCTTAAATGATTGAGGATTAGTCCATATTATTTCTCTGAATATAGATTCCAATCCTTCAACATCTGTTGTCTTCTTGCAGAAGCGAGGTAGTCTTTAATAAGATACATTGTCTCTTTATCCAACCTTGCCACTTCATATTTCATTTCATCATCAGAAGAGACAACTTTATACAACACATTATCAGTAATCATATAACGACTATCATCCACCATGACCGCCTGAGCATCACAAGGCAAAAGATCCACAACAAGTCCAACTGGTGGAGCAACAACTACATACTCAAGTCGGGATTTGTCGAAAACATAATAAGTGTCATAATAGTAGTAATAAGAGACACCTTCAAACTCGTAAACTTTACTAGAAGCTGGCAAAACCGGCACAGACAAACCACTGTTTGGTTTCTGAATTTCATACTTATTACCATTTTCTTTACTTGGGGAAAAGAAAATTCCATCACGATAATAAAAATCTCCTGCCTGACGAGAAACCAAAAGAGATTCTTTGGTAGCTTTCCTTTTGCTCACTTCAAAGCCAAAATTCGTGCATGACGAATTTAGAACATCATTTGTAGAAAAATAGACTGCAGTTGGTTTAGGAGTAGGTTTAGTGACACCAGGACTACGTTGTGGTGCTATCGACTTAATCGGTTCTCCAGACAAGCGGTAGCTCTCATAGCTTTGCATACAACAGCCTTTGGTTGACGAGCTTGAGTACGATATGTTACGTGACTTTGAACGTGAAAACGAGCTCTTACTCGCCGATCGAGAATAACCTTGCGTACGTCCACCTGATCCACTACCACCACGGGAACGTTGTGCAAACGCGTCTGCTGAGCAGAACAGCAACAATGTCGCAATAACGACAGAAATGAATTTAGAGTGTTTCATAAGCTTGTGATTTTTAGTCTAGTTTTCATTTCACAAAGGAAAAAATTATTTTGATTTTTTCATACAAAAAGCAATTTCTGATGATAATTTTAACATTTTTTAAACAAAAAAGAATGAATCTATCACAAAAACCGCAATTTCACTTAAAATCTAGATGATTAACATCTTCTGTTTCTAATCCTAATTTTAACGTGAGTCCGACGAATTTTAATCTGTGAATCATTTTCCACTTTCAGATTGAATTCTCACCTCTTTTTCTCATAAAAAAGACATAGCCCTTCTCTGTAACCATTGTGTCTCTGTGGTTTTATTAAATTTATGTGCTCGCCTACGGCTCGCACGTGGAAAGGGGTTAGGACGTTCCGTCCTTAACAATCCTCACTTATGACACTCCAACTATCTTTTTAATTTCGTCGAATTCACGTTAATTTTAAAATTTACAAAACAGGTATTTCGAACAATTCCGTCTTCATTTTACTCAAACTCATAATCCCTGCGATGCAATTTGCACCACTTTATGATCCTATCCTTGTCTGCCTGTGTAAAAGAGACATATCTGTTTCTTCCTACATTACGCACATACTTGTTGAACGCAAACGCATCCGGGAATCCCTTCAGTCGGTCCACAAGGAAAAAACTGATGAAATAGACAACGTCGTCATACTCAATATCACCGTTGTAGTCTTTATACACAAAATACTGGTTTTGATGGTTTATTATGAAATCCAAAACACAGTCGCAAAACCTTCGGTCTGGGAAACGTCCGCAGATGAGTGGCAGATATTGTCCGATAGCAATTGGAATTGTCTTATTCACCGTCGAGCATCCCCTCATGGAATTTTCCCACTGATCTGCGATTTCCTTGTCGCCAAACTCAAACAAAATCGATTCATATAAATTCTTGCCTCGCTTATCACTCTTTTTGAACCACTCCTTCACAAGCGGCACATACGACTTATCATTGAAATATTTCAGATAGGTGAGGATTCGCGTCTCATTATATTGTACAGACGCCGTATCGAAAATTCTTTTTATCTGCGGTTTGGAAAAATCATACGGAGTGGCGACGAGGGTGATGAATTTCAGAAAATCGTTGGAGGCGACGCCGATGCTGTCGATATAGAAATCAATCACACCAGACTTTATCACTGGGTCGTCCAGATCAAACCGGACCTTCAGACTATCAATGAAAAGAGTATCCCTATCAACGGAGTCTGCATAGACTGAGATGGGGCAAAAAGTCAACGTCGCCAACAACAGCGACAAAAGTCCATTAAATATAGTAGTCCTAAGTTTTATCAAGTCGCAACTCATTAAAAATCTCTTTTCAAACGAAAAATTCCCCGACCCATATTACATTCATACAAGTCAAGAGATTGAGCCATAATGCCAGCGTAATAAATGAATTTTTATTCAGCAGACATAATATAAAAGCGGAGAAAAGCACCGTCTTTCATTTTTACACTGCAAAAATACAAAAAATTTGAATATTATGAAACAAGCGGTAGAGTTTGTGGCGACGGGAAAAATACCAATTTTTAGGTATCATATATGCTGAATTTTGCAACCTGATTGCATAATGCCATGACTAACTTTGCATCAACAATAATGATGAACAAGACAAAAGACAATTTTTTTACAAACCAAATATGACAGATACTACCATTATAATAGGCACAAACTCATGGGGCGGAAGCCTTTACTCCAAAATTTTGCGTGGAAGCTCAGTAAGCAAAGAGACAATCAAGCAGACTGCTGAACTTGCAATAAACAATGGGTTTATAATGTTTGACACTGCTCGCAACTACGGATTTGGCAAGAGCCAGAAACTAATCGGCGAATTTGCATTACCAGAAATGAAGATTTCGACGAAATTCACACCGTTCTCTAAAAAATACAAACCGGGACAAGTGAGAAAATCATTAGAAAAAGACTTAAAAGATTTCAACAGAAAATTCGTGGACATCTATTGGCTTCATCTGCCTATGTCTATAGAGGAAAACCTTATGGAAATGGCGATACTCTACCGCGAGGGCAAAATAGGTGCAATCGGAATCTCTAATTGCAATCTGGAAGAAGCAAAATTCGCAAAAGAGATTTTAGACCGTGAACAAATTCCGCTCTACGGAATACAAAACCATTACAGTCTGATAGAACGGACATGGGAACAAAACGGTCTTGTGGAATGGTGTGTAAATAACAATATAAAATTCTGGGCATGGGCTGTATTGGAAGAAGGAATGCTGACGGGAAGCACCCCAAGCGGAGTGATGAGCTTAATATACCGTCGTCGCACGAAGAAATTACAGCCACTCTACAAAGTAATGGGCGATATTGGAGAAAGATATGGTATCTCAACAGCTCAGGTAGCCATTGTCTATTGTCTCACAAAAGGAATTACACCAGTGTGCGGATGCCGGAAGCCATATCATATAGAACAACTTATCCAAGACTCAGCAATACGGTTTACCGACGACGAAATCAAGATTCTTGAGACCACAGCGCAACAATGCAGCGTGACAGTGATGAAAGCCGACATGTTCAGGTTTATGTCTAAATAACAAATCATAAGGCGCAGCATGGTATTTACATTGCAGAACAAAATAATATTGACAAAAAAAATAAAAACATAATGAACGCAGAGAAAGAACTAAAGAAAAAAGACTTTTTTAAGGCTGAAATCAGCAATAATTTTTCTGAGAACGACACCGAAAATATTTGGGGAGACGCTGTATTAAGACTTCAAACGATGTATGACGATCACGAAAATTTGCCCAAAGGAGTGAAAAAGCATACCGACGGATTCATATTTCCAGCAGCAGCCATCTATCTCGCAATCAAAGAATACGACAAAGAAAAAGCCTTTGGCATAATGCAAAAAGTGATGAAAGAAAAGGGAGAGCAGTCAGGCAAAGGCTTTGCAAGGTTTGTAAGCATACCGTTCGGCAAACGAATCTTTCTAAAAATATGGGATATAATAAGTCACAAAATGTTCAGCGAATCAGCTGGATTCAGCAACGTCTTCTATCCCAAACAAAGAGGAGAATTCCGCATGGACATCACTCGATGCCCCTACGACACCTACCTTACAGAGCTTGGATGTCCGGAACTCACACGACTATTCTGCGAGAATGACGTGTATGCATACGGCAATTTGCCAGGAATGGAATTCATACGCACTCAAACAATCGGGGCTGGCGGCTCATTATGTGACTTTAGATTAAGGATACAAAAGAAATAACGAAGTCAGTATCATCAGCCAACGTCTTTCAGCTTGTCGATACGCTTTACTGCCGCACGATACATCAAAACGCAGAACACAAGCCAAATCAAAATTATAATTATCCAAGAATCGTCGTCGCCCAACGACATAAGCAATGCGTCATACGTGCCATGGAGAAGAACCGGGCCGATAAACGCCATCGGATAATATATGATTTTCGACTTATGTCCGAAACGAGCCATTCCGTAACAAAATCCCATGCAGACAGCAAAACAGAAATGGCCGGGAACAGAGAATATCGCACGTGAGAAAGCGGTGGAGAAGAAATCCTCCTCGTCGACCAGATATAGAATATTCTCAACGGCAGCAAAACCCAAAGAGACATAAACAGCGTAAACGATGCTGTCGATTGGTTCATCAAAATGCTTATTTTTACGTATCAGCAACCAGAACATAAGCAATTTGGCGAATTCCTCAGGGATAGCGGCATTGAAGAAAGCGTCAAGGATAGGATCTCCAAAATCACCGAACATAGAAGTGATGCTCAGCGAAACGATTATTGAAAGGACTCCAAACAACAATCCCTTCAACAGACAAGATGTTGGTTCCGGACGCTGACGGTCTTTCCATCCCATATAAACCAGCAACAATAATGCCGGCAAGACAGCTATAGTAAATAGTAGTAACATGTTCCTAATATTTTATCTCTACAAATTTAGACGGCGACAAAGGTACGGATAAAAATGGAAAGATGGAGGAAACTAATATGCTGATTAAATATCAATTTTTCACCGCTCGCCCTTTGGGCTCGCGGAAGAGAGAGTTAGGGCGTTCCGCCCTTAACAATCCTCGTAAAAATCAATCGTATAGCAAATTTGATAGTCAAAACTGAAACAGTTTCTTAAAAATTCATGAAACACATAAATACAACTGCAATCCTAATCCTTAATTCTTCATTCTTAATTCTTAACTTTTAATTGAAAAAAGTGACCCCGGCGGGATTCTAACCCGCGGTCTTCAGAACCGGAATCTGATATTTTATACAGCTAAACTACGGGGCCATGCTATACCTTTTTTGATAAAGCGGTGCAAAAATATAAAATTTAACCTACTAACGCAACCTGTTTTTTATAAAATCGGTTTATTTCTATCCTCTTTCACTATCACATTAACACATCATATCCATATTTATCAATCACAATTACGGCAAAAATTGATTTTTTACAGACAATTTGTAAGGTAATTTTACCGATATTTAAAAAAAAGATATATTTTTGCGTATGTTTTCTTTCGCTAGAAAACTCAATAAAGTGAAAATTAAACCAAAATGAAAGTTATAAAGCCGATTAACTATAAGCCCATCCTCGACATCAAGCAGACTGAGTTGGGCATCAAATGCGTGAAAGACTTTTTCGAAAGCTGTCTTTCCGCTGAGCTTCACCTTCGTCGTGTCACTGCCCCTCTTTTCGTAATGAAAGGCACAGGTATCAACGATGATTTGAATGGAATAGAACGTCCTGTAAGCTTCCCTATCAAAGATATGGGCGACCGCTGCGCTGAGGTTGTCCACTCTCTTGCCAAGTGGAAACGTATGATGCTTGCCGACTACGGTATCGAGCAGGGCTACGGTCTTTACACTGATATGAACGCTATCCGTCCGGACGAGGAGATGGACAATCTCCACTCTCTATATGTTGACCAGTGGGACTGGGAGCGCCACATCTCTAAAGAGGAGCGCACTATAGAGTTTTTGAAGGATATCGTGAAGAGAATATACTCAGTAATGAAAAAGACTGAATATGTCGTTTACGAACGTTATCCTCAAATCAAGCCTCAGCTTCCAGAAAACATTTTCTTCATCCACGCTGAGGAATTGCTTCAAATGTATCCAAATCTCACTCCAAAAGAGCGTGAGAATGAGATCACAAAGAAATACGGTGCTGTCTTCTTGATGGGTATCGGCTGCAAGTTGAGCGACGGAAAGAAGCACGACGGTCGTTCACCTGACTATGATGACTGGTCGTCAATCGGAGAAAACGGTTTGCCAGGCTTGAACGGCGACATCTTGGTTTGGAACCCAATCCTTGGACAGAGTCTTGAATTGTCGTCTATGGGCATTCGCGTCGACAAAGAGGCTTTGGAACGCCAGTTGAAATTGGAAGACAAAGAGAGCCGCAAGGAGTTGTATTTCCACAAGAGATTGCTTGAGGGATCCCTTCCTCTATCAATCGGAGGCGGTATCGGACAAAGCCGTTTGTGTATGTTCTTCCTTCACAAGGCTCACATCGGAGAAATCCAGTGCAGCATCTGGCCAGAAGAGATGTACGCACAATGCAAAGAATATAACATACCAATCATATAACATATGTAGAGACGCAATGATTTGCGTCTCTATTTTTTACATGTCTATTTTTACGTATAATTACATAAGACAAAACAGATAACGAAAACAGACGAAAAATAAGTTCGTCGAAACATTGATTCTCACTTTGCATACATCTATTTAGTGCGAATATACTCATTACAGTTTTCAACACTTCCGACTCTTTATCAACAATCCAAAGAATAAAAATAAAATAGCTTGTATGTTTTTTGCATTTTATCTAATTTGCACGCTCAAATATATTAATGATGAAAAAGGATTTAAGTAAAATATTGATAACCTTACTTTTGCCGAGTTGTTTCGTCATCAACGTCTCAAGTCAAGAGTCCACTTTGTCAGCTGGATCAGCGAAAGGTGGAAGCAACACACTTGAGGTCACTTACACAGTAGGTGAGGTCGTGGTTGGCTATTCCGACAACAACGCAAACGCTAAATATGTCGTGTCTAACGGCTATGAAATCGGGTTGTCCACGACTCGTCATATAATCCACTATTACGTTGCAGACAAGGAGTATGCAGCCGACACTTTCTACACAGGTGATCTGATTGTGCCAATCAACGACCCATACGTCGGACACGACTCAGCTTTCGTAAGTTGGGACAAAATTCTCCCAGAAAGAATGCCGTCGACTGATCTTATTCTCAACGCCATCGTCGACGAGAGGACATACGACTTGCAGCTTGCCGAGAATTATTGCCCGGGCGACACTATCAACATCAAGTTGTCGTCCAACTGGGCTCCGAACGATATCGAGTCGTTCTCTTTGAAGAGCAACGTCGACTCTTTCCCTATCATTACTGAAAAGAAGTTGAAGCATGATGACGGAATTGCCATCGCCTCTTTCGTTTTGCCTGCCAACTACAGCAGAGGCGGAAAGGCAGTGTCAGCCAAGATGACAGTAAACTATTTTGACGGATACAAGAAGGAGATGAAGGAATTCAGCGTCAACGTAGGATACAGCAAAGAATTCATTAATCCAAAAATCGACAACGTAATAACTGTTGGTGATATCGGAAAAACCATCTACACATATCAGTGGCAGAAAGACGGTGAAAATCTGCCTGGCGAGACCAACAAATTCTATCAAGACGAGAATGGACTGAACGGAGCATACAGCGTCATCGTCGGCACAGACGAAGGTTTGAAGACAATCTGTCCTCAATCGCTCTACTTTGCGGCATCCGACAAGAAAGGATTCTCTACTGAAAGTGTGATCGTAAGACACGGAGAGGATTTCGAACTTACTTTGGACGGATTCAATGCTGATGAACTCAAAAAAGGCGAAATCTTCGTGTTCGACTACAAAGGTAGTATGGCGCTCGCACCTATCTCCAATGTCCAGCGAACAATTACTATGAATCTTAGCCATGTAGGTGCATACGTGGTGGCATTTACACAAGGAAAGCATAAAAAATATACAACTAAAGTCATTGTCAAGTAAAAAATCATCGTCATGAACAAAAATATACTTAATAAAATATTATTAGCGACGCTGCCTTTAATGGCAATCAATGCCAACGCAGCCACTCCACAGAGTTTCAACTATCAAAGTGTAGTGCGTTCCACTTCAGGCTCGCCTATAGCCAACCAGACAGTTTTTGTCAAAGTTGAGATTTTAAGAGACAATCTTGGCTCTAACGAGGTCGTATATTCCGAAATGCACAACGCTACCACCAACGTCAACGGTTCGTTCGCCATCAAAATTGGAGAAGGAAGCGCGGCAACAGGATCATTCAGTGGCATTGATTGGTCGACAGGCAAATTCGTCATCAAAACAACGACTTCAACAAACTCCGACTTTACGGACGCAGTATATGCCACAAGCGCAATAAGCAGTGTGCCTTACGCTTTGTACTCACTCAAATCAGCCGACAGTTTTTCTGGACGTTGGAATGATCTGACAGGCAAGCCAGACATGTCGGAATACGCAAAAATCGAAGACGTTGCAGCTTACTCAGCCGACAGCACAAGAAAAATCCTTACTGATTACGCCACAAAAGATGACGTTTTGGATTTGCACAACAGAGGTCTGCGTTCAAGCAACTACAGAATCGACAGTTTGAAATCAGTGGTCAACGCCAATAACTACTGGATTACAGAATTGCAGGCAGACGCTGCCAAATATGCGACAAAATCAGAAATATCTTCTTTTGCAAAGAAAGACACGCTGTCTTCATACGCGACAAATGCCAGCGTCAACACATTATCTAAAAACACAACAGAGGCAATATCAGAGTTGAGCCAGACAGTGCAGACCAACAAGACACTATCTGAGTCAAACTACAAGAACTTGAAAGAGGTCAACAAGCTATATGCGAAGAAAGACACATTGCAATATTTCATGACAAAATCGGGAATGTCGTACTACGCCACTAACGATGCGCTACGAGCTCTTGACAAGTCAGTAGGTTCTATTTCCCAATCACTTAACAGCACAGACTTAAGAGCCAGTGAATTGGCAAATACCGTCAGCACTCTTTCTACGACTGTTAGCGACAACAAGAAGGAGGTCAATAAAAAAATCGAGGCTATCCAAACTGAGTTAGGCAAAGTAGACGACAAAATCCTATCTTCAGAAAGAAAGGCTCAGGCTGACGACCTTGTTCTAAACAACAAAATTTCAACCAACGAAAACAAAATAAAAGGTTTGACAGCAAAAGATTCTGTATTGGAGGCCAACCTGAACAGCAAGACTACTGCATTGAACACAAAAGTAGACAGCATCAGCAAGAGCCATACCACAGCGATCAACAATCTATCTAACAAAGTGTCTGCCAATGCCGCGACATCATCAAAAGAGATGAAGAGCAAGGTCGACAGTCTATCCAAAGTGATCAGCGGCAAGTTGGACACTCTTAATATTAACATAACAAAGTCAATTGACGAAGAGGTTTTCAATATTGAAAATGAAATTGATGGAATAGAAAGCACATTAAACAGCCACTCTTCATCATTGGCATTAAACACAACTGGTCTTTCCAATCTAAACAGCATGGTGACTCAACTAGTGTCTTGGGCACAAAAAGTTGAGGCAAAAAATGATTCTTTAGTAAAAGAACTTGACAAGGCAAAGGCTAAACATCTTGCAGACAGCACAGAAGCTGATACAAAATACAGAGAGTTGGTAAGTAAAGTGGAGAGCCTGAACGAAGAAAACCTAACTGATCTTATCAACAAAAAGATTGCAGCGGCATTGACAGCTGCCGGTCTTAACGGAATCAGCACTTCTGTCAGCAACTTGGAAGCTAAAGTCAACACGCTTGACGGTTCTATTAACAATGAGACTAACGGTTTAGCCAAAAGAGTCAGCACTCTAGAGACTTCTGTGAATGACAACACTAACGGTTTAACAACCAAAGTCAGCGCTTTGCAATCTAAAGTCAGCGATTTGGAGACTTCCGTGAATGACGAAAATGGCACTGGATTAGCTAAAAAGGTCAGTGATTTGAATAATGCTATCAACGACACAGACACTGGATTAGCTAAAAAGGTCAGTGATTTGAATAATGCTATTAACAACACAGACACTGGATTAGCTAAAAAGGTTAGTGATTTAGAGACTTCTGTGAATGATGAAAACAGCAATGGATTAGCTAAAAAAGTCAGTGTTTTGGAAACTTCCATAAATGATGACACTGATGGATTAGCTAAAAAGGTCAGTGATTTGGATAATGCTATCAACGACACAGACACTGGATTAAGTCCTAGAGTCTCAAAATTGGAAGGAAAAATTAATTGGTAACTAACACTTCCAAATAAAAATTCTAAATCCCCGTCTTAAAAACGGGGATTTTATTTTTTAAGTCAAAAAGCGTAATGACATAACAAAATGTAAGCATAAATTCAAAATACATTAAAAACAGAAACCTCGACACCGTTTTTCACTTACACTTTTCAACAATCACCAAAAATTCACAAAGCATATTTCTAATTCTAGATATCACATTTTCCATATTTTGTAATTTTGTAGTGTTATTAATATCATAGAACGAAATGAATACTAAGTACATTTTTGTCACAGGTGGAGTAACATCCAGCCTCGGCAAAGGCATTATAGCTGCATCATTAGCCAAACTCTTGCAATCGAGAGGTTTGTCCGTCACTATTCAGAAGTTGGATCCCTACATCAATATCGACCCAGACACTCTGAATCCGTACGAACATGGAGAATGCTACGTCACAGTGGATGGAGCCGTGACAGATTTGGACTTAGGACACTATGAAAGATTTTTAGGTGTTGAGACATCGCAAGCCAACAATATCACCACAGGACGCATCTATCAAAATGTCATAAATAAAGAGCGACGCGGTGATTACCTAGGCAAAACAGTGCAAATCATCCCACACATCACCGACGAGATCAAGCGCAACATCGTGGCACTCGGCAGCACTAAAAAATATGACATCGTCATTACAGAAATCGGAGGAACAGTGGGCGACATCGAGTCTCTGCCATACATTGAGGCTGTACGTCAGTTGAAATGGGAACTTGGAGACGACTGTGTGTGCATCCACCTTACTTACGTCCCATACGTGGCTGCCGCAGGAGAGCTGAAGACCAAGCCGACACAACACTCCGTGAAGCATCTGTTGCAGAACGGTGTGCAGCCAGATGTGCTGGTGCTTCGTACAGAGCATCCGTTGAACGACGGAATGAAAGCCAAAGTCGCACTATTCTGTAACGTGGCAAAAGATTCTGTTATCGAATGTATGGATGCTCCTACAATCTATGAGGTTCCTCTAATGATGCACGAAGAGGAGTTGGATATGGTGGTGATGCGTCACTTGCATCTCGACACATCAAAAGAGCCTGATTTGGCGGATTGGAAAGACTTCCTTACTCGATTCAAGAATCCAAAGAAGACAATAAAAATCGCGTTGGTAGGCAAATATGTTGAGTTGCCAGACGCATACAAATCAATCAGCGAAAGTTTCGTCCACGCCGGAGCTGCCAACGAAGTGAAAGTGGATCTTCAATATATCCAGAGTGAGAATATAGACGAAAGCAACGTCGCAGAAAAACTTGCTGGGATGAGTGGCATTCTCGTCGCCCCTGGATTCGGAGGCAGAGGAATAGAAGGCAAAATCACAGCTGTCAGATATGCCAGAGAAAACGATATCCCATTCTTCGGCATTTGCCTTGGAATGCAATGCGCGGTGATTGAGTTTGCAAGAAATGTGCTTGGCTATAAAGACGCGAATTCAGCTGAAATGGATACTAAAACACCTCACAAAGTGGTGGATCTGATGGAGAGTCAGAAGAACATCACAGGAATGGGCGGAACTATGAGATTGGGAGCATATCCATGTGAAATAAAGCCAGGCACACTGGCAGAGAGGGTGTATGGCACAACACATATTTCAGAGCGTCACCGCCACAGATACGAATTCAACAACGACTATCTAGCGGAGTATGAGGCAAACGGAATGATCGCATCAGGTATGAATCCAGACAACCACCTGGTGGAAATCGTGGAAATTCCGTCGCACAGATTTTTCATCGCCGGACAATTTCATCCTGAATTGCAGAGCACAGTGTTGAAGCCACACAAACTTTTCACTGCTTTTGTGGCGGCAGCAAAAGCGTTTTCAGAAGAAGTTGACGAATAAACATTCTACAATTTATCGCACACAAATATCTGTACAAAATCAGCGTTGACAGAATACTGTCAACGCTGATTTTAATATCACCATAAAATAAAAGAAATCATGCTACCTTATTATAATCCAACACTGATATTTCTTGCATTGTCTTTTTAGCGGAATCCACGATTTTTTCCAATCTTATAGCTACATCATCAGAGATAAAAATCTCACCACACTGTACACATTCATCACAAGGGACATTTTTCATGATAATCAAACAGCCCTTATAATCCACAACATGAGTTGTTGTAGAGCTAATGACTTCGTTTGCTTTGCAAAACACACACATATTCACCTCCTTGTTTTTAAATCTTCATTAAGAATCCGTTTAAATTTAAGAATTTGGTTAAAGAAATGAGGATTGTTAAGGGCGGAACGCCCTAACCCCTTCTTTTCTATTGCGAGCCGAAGGCGAGCACAAAAATTTAATAAAACCACAGAGGCACAAGGGTTACAGAGAAAGGCTACGCCTATTTATGAGGAAAAGAGGTGAGAATTCAATCAGAAAGTGGAAAATGATTCGCAGATTACAATTCATCGAATTTACGTTATATTACAATCAAAAATCACTTTCATTTCACCATTCTATTCTTTTTTACTTCTGTTACAATCTCTTTTTCTGACATCGGGCAATCCGGCAAAGACTCCGATAATGTTTCAAGTTCTTTCCACCGTCCATCATCATCCATCTCCTTCACCCTTTTTAAGTATTCCTCCAAATCCGTAGATTTTTTTGACACACGAAGTTCTTCAAGCGATTTTTCTTTAATCGATTTCAATGCGACACCTTTGAACCTGCTCAACACATCTTGTAATGCAGGGAGTACCGACAAATCCTCTATTTCTAATTCCAATGTTGCCATAAGCATTATTTTATAGTCAGCAAAGATAGTGATTTTTTAAGAAATCAAACATTAAAACATTCCTGCTTCTTTATTTTTATATTTACATACAACTCAATTATGCTGCCCATCAGCGCCAGATACTTTTTCTAAACATCTTTCGCTATAAGTTGCATTTTTAATTTCGGTTCTAATCTCCCCTCCTGTCGTCGTCATTTCCGCCTGTGCTTCAAAAGGCACATTCGGAGTATTCACCGTCGTCTCTGGCAGTTTGGCTCCCGTCCACGGATTAAGCCCCTGACTCTTGGCTGAGCAATAGCCTTGGAGGCCTCCGCAATATTATAAAGTAGATTTAACTCATATTGATCCAATCTATTATCGAATATAATTCACTAATTATACTATTCATATCCGTTTCAGATAACACAAAATTAAAATTCAAGAAATCATCTTCTTTTCCTACAATGATATAT